>Ga0210059_1001816_pt1 | contig 32644 bp, 24 predicted proteins | sample Ectturendosymbi2_FD_188042 | JGI IMG/M metagenome (GOLD analysis project Ga0210059, IMG submission 188042) | Ecteinascidia turbinata endosymbiont from Florida, USA - Sample 2 (SPAdes) (version 2) | ecosystem: Host-associated > Tunicates > Ascidians > Unclassified | place: Key West, Florida... | reverse complement strand
ATCTGGAAAGACTTCGTTTCGTAATATGTCTTTACACAAAAGATCTTCTGCTCCATCGACCAAGGCATCATTAGACTATTTTTTGTTTAATATATAGAAAGGTTAACTATTTCCCTATGACAATCTGAAAAGAGAAAAATGAATAAGGTCATCGATAAAGGTTTTAGAAGCTGCCGCTTTGTTTCAACAATTGTGAAACACCCTGTATAAACGCCCGCTTTTTGCTTTTTTGGCTAAATCCACTGAAAAACTCTCCGCACCGCTTCGCTAGTTCCGTTGCTATGGCAACGCCTGTCGTTTGTTCATCACAAACCCGATGTCTGTTTCGCAATAAAAGATCGAGGTTTTTATAAAATATGCAAATGAAACGAATGTATTTCGCGGATATAAAGAATAAGAGACGTGAAGAGCAATAAATACAGAAGAGACAAAACAACAACGGGCTGTACGCGTCATCAGCATGACGTCACCAGGCCAGCCGTCTTGCTACACGGGATAGGCGGACGTGTATTTAGCAGAAGGGACAACGGTGTATGGCCTGGTTGCAACGCAATGAACCAAAACATACTTTGTACTATGGATGGTAATGTTAGGTTTCATGGATGGGGAAGTCCCGCCAAGTCGCAGGATTCCAAGACTTGCTGAACAGAACTATGTTGGAACAGACACTGACATTATTCCATCCGCGCTTCTTAACAAAATGGGAATTTCGTGACACTTCAATCGCAACCTACTATCCTAACTTCGCCCCAACCAGTGAAAGCAGAAAAAGCATAAATTTTCAGTGTTTACTCCACTTTTGCGAAGGAATATGCAGTAAAGCAAATTGCCAGTGACTTTCGGAAACAGAAATAGATCAGAAACAGTATCTTGGATCAAAACTTTTCGTTGCACGAACTTCTGATTGGTGGACAGCGTCACGTGATACGTCGCTCATTGGTTGAATTTCCTGGAACCAGCTCCGGCGAGCGACCAAGCCCTCTGACGTATCTCCGACCTTGTTTTGATGACGTGCGCAGCTCTCAGTGACGCATCACGTGGTGGGAGGGACTGGGGAGTTGCTGGTGACGTCAACATCCATATTCGTCACATCCGAGGTTTGCCGGCTGACACCGAGCTCCGAAGAAAACTTCATGTTCCTGAACAACACAAAGATGGCCGCCGCGTAAATGGCGCAGTTGCCATAGCAACACGACTGGATGAAACAATTTCAACATCAAGCGTCGCTACGCACCACATTGAAGCTTGCAAAGCTACAGGTCAATGCAGTGAAATAGCACCGTGGTTGCTAAGCAACAAGATAGCAAAACGAAAAAACTATGTTTGGGGTTTCCACCACACTTTAACAGGACACTCAATACAAGACTTACTTGCAAGCTTCACAGATGTACTCGCTGTCTCGCGCTTCGCTGGCGCTGATGTCAACGCAAACACAATGGAACCACTCCTCGCAACCCCCGTCGCACTGAACCCAGTTGACCTGTTCACCGATTGGCTGCAAACAGCGTTGACGCCCACACGTGGCAACCTCCACAGAGCAGATGGCGAACTCGTCGTCATCAACTCCAGCTATCGCCGCCGCCACGATCGCCTGCGACGTCACGTGATAAACACGTCATTCTGGTTACGTCCCGAGACAAGGAAATGAAACCGACCATACATTACCTGTTTGCTTTCTTTTTTCTTTTTCTTTTTTTCAACTTTGTCTTTTTTCTCTTTGTCCTCGGCCTACGCACATTAAGTGTGTAGTTTAAGAACAACACATTAAGCGTGTTTTTATAACACAGTTGAGGAAAATTCACGATGAAACCCCTCAACTCCTGTTACATTCACGTAATAATCTTCCGGCAGACGTCACAAACAAATCTTTATTGAGCGAGCCACCCACTGGTTTTTGTTTCTTTTTCTTTTTGTCCGTAGCGCTCTGGTCGTCCTTCTTCCTCTTTTTCTTCTCGTTATCCCCTTCGGCGAGGCGAGAACCCTTCTGTTCCTTCTCAAGCAGTTCAATGAAGCTATGACGACATAAGGAGAAACATAAACCAAACAGTTTTGAAACAAACACATTTGCTTCATTCAAACGGAAGTAATTAGGAATGCAGCCTCAAAATGACACCAAAGAATTCATTTGTCGATGCACAATGGACACTGCGAAAATGCAGGAAAGATAAACTACCTCAAAACAAATCAGGAAAGCTGACGCAGATTTGCTGGCCAGTCCACTAAAGCACGCAATCGCTTAAGTCAATCTGGTTTGTTACGTCACAATGGTTTCAAACGCAACAGAGGAAGCACACTGAGTAGAACCCACACATCATACTTCTTATCTTTGATGGGCTGAGTGGATTGCAAGATCCTCCAGATGGTTTGTGTCTCAGGGAGAGTTACTTCCAACAAGTCCCCCTCCAACATCAACGACTCCAAACAACGCTTCATGTCATCAGACAAGGTTGCTGGAGTGTGACACTGAAAAACACCAGTCAACATGAAAACAAGTCCCGATTTCAATGAACATAATGCATATTGAAATGGTAACAACTTTTAAGAATCATCGCTAACACCAGGGTTTCTTTAAGGAAAATGTTAGGTACCCGGTATGGATCTGTAGGGACCAGATTTCTCAAATTCTAGGGACCCGATGATAATTTTCTTTGATTCTAGGGGCCCGATTTTCAATTCTAGGTACCCTCGGGCCCATAAAACATCTTAAAAAAAACTGGCTAACACAATCAACTTTTCTTAAAAAAAGAGCCAAACACTTGAAATTAGACAGCTTAAAAATGCCGAGTTTTTTATTAGACATTAAATCAGGGGGGCACAACCTGCGGCCCTGCGCATGTAATTTAAAATATATATGCTATGGCGGCCGTGCATTAATATCAACTCTTCATCTACAGCATGAGGATACTTAGTAGAAGGGCGGCAAAACAAACATGTGAGGCAAGCTAGTTTGTGGAGGCGGAACAGGAGCAATGCAAAAGAATATCTCGAACTCACTGGCGGCCGTAATTCATAAAAATAAAGGGAATGCGGCCTGAAATAACGAAAAGGTTGTGCACCCCTGATTTCAATTTTGCACCCCTTATTTTAATGGATGACGTGACCATTGAAGTGAATCTTAGTCAATCAAGCGGATAAATGACGTTCGTTTAAAAAACTCACCTCAGTTTCGGTCTCGGCAGCGCCATCTGCTGGGGGAGTGCTGGTCGAATGAATGAAAGCTAAAAAGAAAAAGAAGTTGACCTCAAAATACTCGTTGTTTTCAAACTGTCTCCCGGAGAACCAAACCATCATCACAAAATAAATTCCTTCAGCAAACTTGGTCTGGTACAGGTCTCAGAGTTCAGCGAAAAATCATGATTCTGATAATAGACGGCAGTTTCTTCTGTGATGAAACAAACCATTTAGTGAAGGCAGAAGGAACACTGTGGTTGGCGCAGTGCTTTCCTAACCGAACTAAAGAACAGAATCCCGTCTGACTCATTCCAATCATAAGAACCATCCTATACTTTTGTCAAACAAACACATGACAGTCATAACAAAGTACCTGCCACATGCAACAGTCGTGGTTGCAAGACAATGCCAGGGACCAGGGGCAACCAACTCTTCATTTCGGGGAAGGGTCAATTATCATGAACTTTCATTCGATGGCGTCATCGTGCTTATTCAACCGTGGTAAACTTTTTCGCAAACGGTCACATATAAAGTTCTCTTCGCAGCATTTCCGAAAATGAGAACTTTTCAGTTTTAATCAAGATGCAGACCGAACGATCAGAACAGGGTAAAAATTAGTAGCTTAATACAAACAACTGGTTCCTTACTCAACTAGTGTAGTCATGGTTTTAGTGTGGCAGATGTATAGGCTACTGTACTAGTAGACCTGCATAACTTTTCGTTTTGCTTTAGCAAAATTGTTCTAGCCCTATTCTTCTGGCACAAGGGTTCCCAACCTGGACTACATGCACCCCTAGCAGGGGTACATTTGCATATCTGAAGTTGTATATTTATTGCGCAGCTGCAACAAGCTAACTTTGAGAAATGGAAACGGGGTCTACCTTTACAGGTCTAGAAATCTTGAAGTTATATGAAAAATTCAGTGGATTTTTGTGATTTCACTCAACCTTTTTGTCATAAGAAAGCTTTGGGATACATACTCATATGTCGAAATGCTGAAGGGCACATGGTCAGGAAAAGGCCGGAAACCCCTGTTTTAGCATATAATTGGATTCCTATCATAAATGAAGATTACAAACTTGAAAGATACTCTATGTCAAGGGTGAGGGGATCTTTGAATGCTACCATTTCGGGCAAAACGAATCAGGTGTCTTGTGCCTTTGGCGCATAACGGATCAGGTGTGTTGGGGGCAAAACGGCTTTTTCTGGCATCCATGAATTGTGTGAAAGTTTTCAGAAGCAAGTTTAACGCTATGAGCTTTCAGCGCTTGCACTGGCTGCAAAAGTTATGGTCTGGTAAAGCGTCATTTGGAGCCAAAGTGGTCTAGTAGGTAGGTGCGTTCAACACTTGACTAGCACTCATGTGACACTTTACTAAACCTTTTTCCCAAGCCGTGGTACTGGTATACCAACCCAGGAAGACACAACACGTGAAACAGTCCTCACGCTAAATTCAGTTAAAAACTATCACGATCGAACTGAAAATGCAATTAATCAAGGTTTTTTAAGAAATGTACTAAATCAGGTTTGGGCAAATAGCGACCTGCGGGCCACAAGTGGCCGCAGCGTTTACAGTGGCACGCAAAAGCATACAGGAAAATCTTCAAATCTGAAATATCCGTCAACTCATCACAGTAAACGTTCGTACTGAGGCTAACTTGAACCGAAACTTGCTTCAATTTCCATTAGAATGTACGGCCCTCCGCTATACATGGTCTTTTCAAGGTGCCCCATGGGCTAAATTAATCGCCCACCCCTGTACTACGCGAATAATGGTGATCCATTTTGCCCCTAACAAAAGTAATCATGAGGCCGTAGAAGAACAAGCGGTTTGACCTGACCACAAACTTTTTAATAACAACCAACATGTCAAGATCTCTCTTATCACTTTGAAAGTTCCAGCAGTTTGCATGGTTCAACAGTACCTTAATGTCATAAAGTTTCGTGAGGCCAAATTGAAACCTGTCTCTGAAAAAAGTGGTACACGAACAAAAGGATAAAAAATTCCGTAGAAATACCAACATTTTAAACTGTCTCCAAAGTTTTCACAATTTCAGTATATTTGTGGTTACATACTAATTTATAACGAAATTTTCGATCAGATGGCCTGTTCTACGATAAATCTTGTAAGGAGATATTAACCAATGTAGGACAAAGAAAAATTCAAGTTAGACTTTCCTACAAAAAGATTAAAATGTAAAATTTCATCTTTATTTTTTGAAAGTTTCTGCAAATGTCAAAATTGCTATGCAATGTTTTGAAATTTTCGGGGAGGGAAAATTCCCCCCCTTCCCGGGGGTTGCGCGCCTGCCAGGGGCCCACAGTCAGTGCAAAGCAGTGGAGCTTCCCGGGTATAGTGTGGGGGCAGTAGCTGCGAACCAAAGCCAGGAACGGTGTGGAACTGCATCGACAGAAAAAATGCAGTAATTTAACACCACGACATAAGTGGACTGGGAATGTGCATTATGGAACATTTGGAGGTTCTGGAATATTCTGGAATCTTTGTTTCGAATCCAGAATATCGAATCCTGTTGCGGAATAACTGTTGACTTGTGAACCGCTATGCATCGGCGTACACCACCCGGCATACACCTGAACTACTGCAATTAAAGGCATTTGGTGTTTCCCGTTGTCAACTTTAATTCCTACCGTAATGTGGAACTAGCAAGTACTCGTGTTGCACGATCATTGGTAGAGGCAATTGTCATAAGTTTCTCACCCAAGGGAACGTGGAAATTTTCGTTGGAAAAGACCAAGTTTATGTTACGCAACAACCGATTGCACCTCGCAAAGATGATTCCTATTAATTGCAAAACGTTTAATCGCATACACCGGATAATCGCACAAACGAAATTACCACCTCCCGCCGTGATGCTATAATCAACACACACGTTCAACCTCAAGCGGAGGATTTGTGGAATCAACTGATTAGACGGCAGCTTTACTACCTGAGAGTGAACCTTACACAACAAAGATAAGAAGTTCTAGTGAATCACTTTTGTTGTGTTCTTCCCTGTCCTATCTCAAGAAAAAGTACACGACAACTTTCAGACATAAACGAGTTAACAACTGCATTGCAGTCGTTTGCAAGTAGAAGGATCATGGCTGCAAGTTCCACGACTGATGCAGACTATTGTTACGTCACACACAGAACTCGCACGTCAAAGATATCGCGCATTCCCGTAAGAACTTTGCATTTTCTTTCAACTAATAACTGTTGGTCAGTTGAACACTGCAGGATTTCAGAATTCAAAATATCAGGACCAAGGGATTTTTAGAACATCTAGAAGAACTTTCATATCCCACAGTTCTACATATTCCCGTGTTCAACATCAAGCTACCAGATATAAATAGTGTCAGGCAGCAACTGAGCAAGCATGTGGACAGGAATAGAATAAGGCGGTAAACTCGCGGATATTTGTTTGACACGGATAATCGCATAATCCGGTTAAACCAGGGTTTCCAACCTTTCCACAATCTCGTACAACTCGGACACCTCGTATTGTCAACGCACACCACTTCTTCCAGAACAACTAATTTGCTCGAATCTTAGTTTATGCCGAAGAATAATAAATACACATTAAAATAGCAATAAACAATAACAACTAAATTTAATGATATTTTTGCTTGTGTTTATCTTCCACCAATCGGTCGATGCGTGGCGTAAATTTGCTAACAGCGCATCCAAAGTCATAATGTTACGAAACAATAGCAGGAAAATTTATTTGTTCAGAAACAAGGTCCGAAACAAAAGCGCAACACCTGTGGGGTCTTCGCGCACCAGAAGTTGGGATCCCTGGTTTGACCGCATAAAAGAGCTTGGCAAGTAGAGTATGCGACTAGCCGGGTTCGTACGTAAAAATGTTGCAGCCCGGCAGACGACGTTTGATAATAAATTTGCAAGCGCGAAGATATTTGGAACGTCCCTGTTTATTAGCTCGTTACGTCACTACGCAGTGTCGTGAGCGTGTTCAGTGGAGTGTTTCTTTCTTTCTCTTGCTCAGGAGCGCAAAGAATGCCACTGCAAAATTTATTGAAGTTATTTGTTTTGTCAACTTTGTAGTTTTTCACATTTTATCTAAAATTATTTCGATTATCAATTCTCGAAAAAACTCCAATTTTTGGATTCGAATACTGAACGATTCCATATTTATCCGCGTCCCTGTGGGATTGCAAGTGTTGGGGCAACATCGGACGTCACCAGTTTTTTTAAAAGGAAAGTTTCTTTCACACCAACAAACCAGCCTGGTCAAGAAAAGCTACAACTTGAGAAAATGTCAAACTTACCAGTAACTTTTTCTTCATCGCCCTTTTCATCAACTGACAATCCTTTGTCTTTCCGCTCCTCAGTTGAAGTATCCGACACAGCAGAATGTGGGGTGGGACTTTCATTACCCCCACTCGCTTGCTCTGCGGCAGTTTCGCGTTCTGCGCTCGTAGCTTGTTTGTGGGAGGACGTGCCCGAACTACCCCGATTCTCGGCACTTTCGATGGGGTTTTTGACCTTCTCAGGGGATTCCTTCATTTTTTCTTGGCATTCCAGATTCGGGCTGATGGTGCGATCCGCTTGACTGACCCTGTCTGACGCGCCCGACTGCACATTCGCAGGAGCGCTGAGGCGTAACGATTCCTCAGCACTGCTGGTCGTTGTGGGAGTTTGAGAAGTTTCGACATCTAACGTTCTGTTGCCAGGCAACGCCCGGTCACCATGGTTTCCAGCGCTGGAAAACGCACCAATCATCGCCAAGGCTTCTGCCGCCTCCATCACATCTTCAGTGGAGCGTGCGTCACTGTTCTCCGATTGGCTGCTGAAACGGCGTTCCGCTTGGGTGGCCGCCGACAGCAGCTGATCCACACCTTCGGTTGACATGGCAACGGGAGTTCTGGAACGTTCCATTGTGTTCTGGATGACTGCGTCGATGGCTTCATCGATGGAGTTCCGACCTTCTGCACAACACGCCAGAAGTTACAGTGAAGAACAAGTACTTTTCAAACACCACAACCACAACTATCATCAACACAACACCTTGGGTCGAGGTTCTCTGCCGTTTATCGCCGTCCCCCTCAATGCACGTGCTCGCGCGCTTCTTCTGCGACTTCCGGTGCTGCTTGCCGTCGTCCGACACCGCCTCACTGTTGCATCACAATGGTTTGAGAATAAATTTGCATAGCGACCAATTCAAACCACAAAACGTTTCACATCTACTTCGCTGAATGGTAGAGACAAGAGGCATTGTGATGTCACTATCACTAGACCGGTTCGAACCAAATTAAAACACCGGTAAACACCTGAAACTATTTGTGAACGTCACTGCAAAGCACAGGACCATGAGATAGCTGCATTGCAGGAAATATTTTGAACTATTAATTGGTTCTCATAACAATCTAGGGTCGTTAATTGGCCAGTGGTGTTGTTCAGGACAAACTGAAAACTGGTCGAATTAATTTTGTGTGCCCAGGGGATGCGCAACAATTGGAGTGGGGGGGCGGGATGCATGCAGGGTTGTGCCCCCAACTGTTTTGCTTTCGGGAAAAAATTTCAAACACGGAAAATGACTTTTATCGAAATTGGAATCCTTTCAAAAAAATTTACGTCACTTTCACTCTTTTCTGGCATTAATGGGGTGGAAATTTAACGCAACGCAAAGTTTAGTTTTTTGAAAACGTACCCTTTCGGGCAAGAAACATACCTCTTCGGGCAAAACGCTAATTTTTTGGAAAAGGAGATAGGGGTTGTACAAGTAGCTTGCAATTCACAAAACGTTTTCTGGACCACTGGTGTAAAAGCACAGATCACAAGAATGGCCCTCATTAACAGAAAGATATTAAAACAAAGCTCTCACCAAAACGCCAATGGAGACAAGACAGCAGCACTGATCTAAGCGATTAGGGGGTCATGTTTACCCCCATGGTTTATTGCAAATGGACATACATGAGTTTTGGGGAACAAGCATATCAGGGCTGAAGCTAGTGGGGGTGAAGAAGGGCCTTCAAGGCCCTTCTCTGAAAAGTGCGCTGAGTTGATGAACAGCCACAGAATAAGTTAACTCTGGTCATCACAGAACTGCAGCAGTTGCTACAGGCCTAAGTTTTTTTCAGTAACTGACCGAATTTTTTTTGTTTAAATGACGGAAAAAATGAAGTTATTTCGGTCATAATGTGCGAAAATGTAGACTAGCGAATTCTCCTACGGCAAGTTTCACTACTACTATGTTTCCGGCACACAAGCTCACCCGGTCACGTGGCTTGCACGCTTCAGTGCTTCCTGGCACTCCTTCTCTGCTACCACCTTGCGGGCACGATCCTGCCACGCCATGGCTCGCTCGGTGGCGCACTGTAGCGCCTCCCCTTCCTTGATCCTGACAGGGAGTCGCTGCAGTTGAAGGAGCAGGGTGAGGATGGTGGAGAGGTGGGGGCGGCGAGAGCGGCGGCAGAGAGGGCAGAGGAACTTGAGCTCGTAGACTTGCTGCAGCTGAACAAAGCATTTGTTTCTTAACTACAGATCATTCATTATCAAGATATGGGAGCGAGTGGCAAGGTCGACTCGCACTGTACCTTGCTCTTGGCGTTGTTAAGCTTGGGGAGGGGGACGCATGACGTATGGAACCAATCATGGCACACTTCGCACTGAAGCATGAAGCCTGGAAGCGGAACAAATCAAGCGTGACACGTCTTGGCACAATTTGTTGCATTCCAGAACATTTTTAATCACATGTTGCGTTCGTGAAGTTAACAAAAAATCTTTTCCTACATCAAAAGTTTACGTTACTGTGGAAACAGACAAAGTTTGAAACAAAACCAATGTGCGTCACGGACGTCATAATTGTTTTGTCACAGAGGCTTGCTGTGTGTGTGATTAACACCGACTCACCGCTCGAAGGTTTCTGGCAAATGCAGTAGATCGTCTCATCCTTCCTGGAGGAAGGTTTCTGGCGATCATCAGCCGGCTGCGAAGAAACGCGCGAGTTTAATTGTTTCGTTAACAAACAATTAAACATCAAACAACTGATGGCTTACATTGGGAGGGTCGTCGACAGCGGGATTCCCCTGCTGCGATACTTTCAAGTCATTTTCATGACGCAGAGCGACGATCATCTTCAGCTCCCTCTCCTCAGCTTTCTTGAACTCTTCCACAACATCGTTGGGATCAGGAGGATCGTTCATATTCACGTTCTCCATTCTGCCCACCAACAAAACAAACAACCAACGAGGATGAAATTGCGGTAGGCGTGTTTAAACTTGGAGTATCTTCCATAAATGCAATGAACTACATTCAATCCGTTCAAGCAAAACAGGGGAATCACCTGGAGCTTTTCTCCAGTGCCGCCTGCTCCTCCACACTCAACTCTTTCATCTTCCTCTTCCTCCACCTCAAACTCACTGAAGCGTGCGGTTCCGAACGCGGGGTAAGTACCTAAGACGAGAGCGTGTCAACAGCATCAGTTGGTTTGGAAAAAGTTTATCGATTTATTGACCATCGGAGCATGTTTCAAATGATAACAACACCGGGCAGCAGCTACATTTGAACAAACTATGTTGGAAAACGCAATGTTCCCAAAATTCGAGAACTTTCAGATTTCAGCAACACGATGCATGTTGTCATCTCAGCTGTTCGAGGCTGGTAACCCCTATTCGTGGCTTCTACCACCCCAATAACCCCTATTCGCGGCTTCTTTATCAAAACCTTGCATTGTTTATTGGCAGATAATTAACACATGTCCACACTAACAACGAAAGCTCACCTCAAACAAACTGAACAAACTGTTTTTCTTCAGGAAGATCTTCGCAGTCCGCTCCTTCCAGGTTTTGGCGCTGGCCACTTGGCCCTCGATGACGTCTACTTGCTCCAGCTGGAGGGACATTGGCCGGGCTTGCGAGGTCAGCATCTCCAGGACTTCCAAATAAGGATAATAATCTTGGTTTTGAACTTTTTTCACCTGAAGCACGAAAACGTTATTAGAAGTGACCATTCTGACTGATGCCAACCAGAAACAACAAACTTTACTTTCAATTCATAGATATTAAGTCATATTTGCTGCGTACCTTGTCAAGCCAAGACTGGGCCTTTTTGACCGCGTCCGAAAGTTTATTGCACAGAGGTAGAAAAACAGGGATTTGGTCAGCCTTGTCCTTCACTTGCACCGCTGTGGTGAGGGGTACAGGTGCCCTGGGGGGGGACAACACTTTGTTAACCAGACAGGAAAACATGTGAAACAATGTTAAATGGAATGCTGGAAGAATTCCAGCGAAAATCATAGGATTATAAGAAGCTTTCAACAAACTACTGAAGAAAAATTATTATCAAAACATAATAGAACATTAATTTCATCTGTTTATTGTTTCACTCGAGAACGTGAAATATTTTAATAACTGGCACCATTCGCTTACCTTGTATTCAAACACAACCTCGCTTTCTCCTCCCAGCTCTCAGCCAGAGTGAGTAGCTCCTGCAACTCAGCCATGGCGTGCTCAACAGACGACCGGGGGGCAACAGACACCCCTGAATCGATCAGCTTGCGAAGTTGCTCAAGCGTGACGGCGTTGTGGGGAGGAGACGAGACGTCATCATCGAGCAGCAAGGTCCTCCGCACGCCCTCCAGCCACTTGGCTTGCTGCAGGGCCTGGATGGAAGATATTCTAAGTATAAGTCACACAAGTAGTTGCTGCATCTACAAGACCACCATGACAGTAGCGGACGCACAAATAGAACACTCAGGGAAGACTTTGTACATTCAATGGACAATGTTTGCGATTTGTGAGGTCACAAACGGAGCAAGTAGATTTGGAGAGCAACGGTACTGGTTTAACGGCAGAAGCCACAGGTGCGATTAGTTTAATGTGGAGTCGATTTCCAATCAACAAGCTTCCTGATTGATTCCGTTTCGTCACTTTGTGGCGGCAGGTTACTTGAATGCAAGTAGAGCTAATGATGACTCATAGACCCCCTGGGTGTGAGGGGGCAGTATAACAAGGATCAACTGCTATCTGCAGGTAGAAATGCACTTGGAAATAGATTAATTACCTGGGTAAAAATAATGCGCTGTTCCCGCCAACAGTTTTAAATAACAACTGACTGTAACCATCCATTTAAACTGTATTCACGATTCCACACATGTCATGACAACTTACTACCCCCCCCCCGGCCAGGCTCACCTCATGCAGGAGGGGTATTTGGGGGAGGTCGAGGTCAAACTCGGTCGAATCCTCCAGGAGTCGCAGCATCTCCTCACTGGACGGCTCATCCACTTTCAGACCCTCCTCAACTTTCATTATGAACTTCTCGATCTTCGTCACGTACTCGGTTACCTTAGCAACACACCAAATCGTCTTTGTTACGCAACAAAGAACGTGGATGGATGCGACCACCGACCCACGAGTTGGCACAGGCCTGACGTCATTGTGTGTTTATGATCAACGTTGACCTCACACACAGTATCACAGCACACCAACACATTGCAGCACACCAGCCTTCCGGCCAACCACGTACACATGATTGATACGATAAGAATTATAAGCAGGTCGTTATTGGCAACGGCGCACAGGACATAGGCGTAACCAGAGGGCGCTAAAGGGGCCACACCCCAAATTTTTAGAAAATATAGTCATTTTGTGCTTTGAGAGGCTTTTTCCAAACAAAATAGTGTTATTCGCCTGAAATCAAACATTTTGGTCCCCCCCAAGTTGTTGGGCTGGCTACGTCACTGGCACAGAACAACATAAGCCCTGTATGAGGGGCATTTACTTCCGTAAATTTTCAGTCTTTTCACTTTGCACAAGGGGGGCAACAAACCAGTCTCGAAGTTACTGGCACCGGCGAAGTGGAAACGAGGCCAAAGTGAAATGGACAGATTCGTTGCCCCACTGTACTCCCTCCACAAGTGCACAACATGAGGACGTCAACCAGCCAAGGCACACGAAGCACAACAGAGACATCCCTTATCACGTGTCGCACAATCACCTGTGCCATATGTTCGATTTTGCAAGGTAAACACTGGAGTTGTTTGTGGAAAGCTTGGATCTCTTCAAGAGTTAAAGTTCCTTTGCAGGAAGGGGCAGAAGTAGGATCTTTCAATCTGCATCAACAAATAGCTTTACATCAATCAGGTGAAGGTGGCAAAGGTCAACAATCGCCAACCACACAATCAGCTTCTGGTGACGATGCATGCCTGATATCACCACAGGCGAATTTACAGGAACAACAGGTTAGACAAGCACGCCTACCAACACACGCGAACACACCTCCTCCTGTGCTTCCTTGTGTTGACCAGTTGCTGGGCAACCCGCGAACACATCTCAGCTTCATGGATCGCTGACTTCAGGCGTTGCAAGGTATCGTTTTCGGGGAATTTCCCCTTGTCCGATTCAGTCACCAGGATCTGAAAGTGTTCAAATCAAAACTGCGGTAAAAATGACGTCTGTCAACAAAAATCGCAACGATCTTTCATAATTTATAGCGTTGCTACATTTTGCACAATCACAACGGATTTAACTGAAAGGCTGTAGCTTTCCCGACCACTCGTACCTTGAGCTCGCCCAGAGACAGCTTCTCGTCTGTCCTGGTCAAGGCTTCTCTCACTTTATCGCTCCAATTGTCGAACGCTTCTGCGCGCTGCTTCAGTTTGTGCAGGATGGGGGGGAGCTCGTCCAAGCTGTAGCGATACCTGCAAAGTCACGTGACACAATCGCACAGCGCGTCCATAGCAACAAGCAAACAGAGGAACTCGCCAAACCTGAGGACGAACTGGGAAGGTTGGCACTTATCACACAGCTTGTCCACATGGTGGAGACAGGCCAGCTTGTCGGGGGAGCAGGGACACGTGACCGCCGACAGGAAGCACGTGGTCAGGCAGTAGCAACACTGCCGCTCGTCGTCAGGGACGAGCTCGAACGCTTCGCGCTCGGTGTTAGACACGCCCTGTGACGAAACAAGCGCCATTATTACGTAACATGCACTGAACAATACACGGAAGTAGTGGACATGACGTGCAAGCTGCATTGGTGGAGGGAATAAAGAAAAAAACAAGTCACATTTGCAAACCGCTAACTTGGCTTCAAAGCATAAGTGCAGTTACACGCCGTCTGACACAATGCTCACCATCTGGGCGCAAACAATACAGCACTGGGTTTGTTTAAGTCATTTTCCGGCCACAGACCGGAATGTTTTTGCTTTTGACAGAAAATATTAAGTCATTTCGGTCAGAATGTCTGAAAACATAGGCTAATGAACTCTGTTACGGCGAGTTTTGATACAACTGTGGTTCAGCGGAGAAAGAACAGATCCAGCCACAAATTATATTCCAAGCGACGACCAAAGCTGAAACGTGGAATAAAATAACGTATTCAATAATTGTGGCTATATTGCTCGAAATAAGAATCTACAGCGACTCCGAGCATTCCTCACCATCTGCATCAACGACTTCCTCAGCTCCTTCTCCTTCTGTGTCATGGCCACTAGGTCGCGGTAGATCACAGCAGCGACTTGAACGTCAAGATTCTCAGGACTGTGCGCCACCTGGTGGTGCAGAAGCATCAAACCAGGAAGTATCAACACACTGGTGGTTGAACACACAGTGGCGATATTAACCAAAGTCACATAAAGATGGATTGGTGGCACATTAAGCATCGGCAGTTCCAACATGGTGGGTTTCGTAGTTTCTATCTGACACATCCGGTAACTCAACTGTATTAGTTGATGGTAACGTTGAGAGGTTTTTTATGTTGGGGTCGATTGGAGAAAGCGCTGGTTTATGACGAAACATCTACTCACGAAAAACATTTAGGGGGGTATCAGCGCTGGGCGTTGATAAGAAAAAAGTTTTGAAGTTCATCATAACTTCTTCATGAAATCCACCAAATGCCAACTTCACCAAAACTCATCACCCCAGCATCAAAAGAACAGGGGCATGAACCAAAATCAATGTTGTACAAACCTTACAAACGATCTCCTCATGAGAGAAGACGCAGTGCTTCCTCAGCTTCCTGTAGTGGTCGATGCACAGCCGACCAATCGGAACCTGCCAACGTGGAAATCATTGTTACCTCACAAACACAAACACAACTCAGATGGATAAATCACATGGTTTCAGTTTCATTGCTGTTACTCTGTGCTGGAAACCTCTGATTACGGTCACTGATAAACATTACTTCAAACCCAAAATGTTAAAACATTAGCGCAGTAGCAAAACTGAGGATAAAAAAGCACACCGTTGTCTAGCCTCAGCCTTCCCTGCAGCCTGGGGTAGATTCATATGCAAATCACATGCATCTTGGAATAAATCACATACATCTTGGAATTTTCACCCCTGGCTCGGTAGCAACGCCTTGGTTGCCAGACAACTGTTTCACTGGATGTGTTCAAAATAACAAGTGACCAAAATCCGGCCCGACTTACCCAGTCCGCCGGACAAAAGTTGACCGCCTCGGCAAAGTTGTAGCCTTGATTGAAGCCAGCATGGTATGCGCGCGGGAAGGTGATCATGAACTCGCCAGCGCACTGGTTAGTGCGGACCACTCTGACATTGTTCTTCATCAGAGTGGTCGGGTTCATGGTGGTAACGAGATGGTGCAGGAGGTCGGGGTAGTTCTTGAACAGCTCAGGAGCGGATTCCTGCATCACAGTCTCCAACCTCTCGGCGTCCTCGCGTGGCACTCCGTACCTGTGACGACAACAAACATGTCCAGCCACGTGTCTGTGACGTTGTCGACCCACCACCTCATTTACATTTTACTGTCAACTGTTCACCTTATCGAGCGTACACAGGCCGGAACGAAGTGCGTCATCAAACTTGTACTGGCCCGACGTCACTTCCGGTGAACAGCTTGTGGTTTTTATTGCATTGAAACTGACGCAGTCATATCACAGGGGGCAAACACGTATACGCTGTGTCTTCCGTGTATTGGCCAAACAACACAGACCCCCCAAACTACAGTCGGGCTAATTGTACTTTTTATTCCAGCACCCAACCCAAATATTTCGCAATCTATGTTCTAACGCCCACTGGTGGAGCAGGTGGAAACGAAGCGGCAGACCAGATTGCTGACTCAGCATAAATAAGCGGGACAGTCTGATTAGAACTGATTCAAAGAATCATTGTATGCTTTAAAGGCAGTTCATGGGGGGACAAAACAGAACTCACCATGTTTTTGGCTCCCCCCAATGTAAGTAGTTGATGGAGTAGGTCCAGTGGTCCTCGATGTGCCAACAAAAGGCCGAAAAGCACATTCCCACATACACCCAGGGTATCTGCAACATGAGCCTGGTTAGGATTAGGTTGCCACAGAACCAGGCAATGTGGGCAACTGATAATTATATAAACTACACTTATGCTCAACCTTTGCAATAAGACGACGCCGTCGTTTCATCGGAACCAGACCTTCATCAATACCAAGCGACAGTTACCATCTGTCAACAACAATTACTACTCACGAGCACCGCAACCCACCTTCATGCCGGATATATCTCCGGACACAGATCGGAGCAGAGATTGTTCCTGGACAGGAAGGTTATTCAGGTTCCAAGGACTAACTGCATATTCCTGCAGGAAACAATAAATGAATCACAGCTGCAGTTATTTCGAATGTGCCAAAGTAAATCTGCGATACCTTCTTTGAATTTATTTGAAGCAACCAATGATCTAAATTAAGCATCATTGAAAGCACCCACAAGTAACACACCAGCATCCCAACCTCATGACTCTCTCACATATGACCGCGCATTTATTGCGCAAGGCACATGGCAGGCACCAGCTCATATCCCACCTCTTCCTCTGCGGAAAGCTTCCTCGTCTCTGCATCGCAGGTTCGAGGGAATCCACTCCCGTGGTCGACCACATGGATGTCGGCTCCGTATTCAACCGTCAGGTCCTCCTCCAACGATCCAACCAATCTCCAGAATTCACGCTCCACTGCTTCCGTGGGGACCATGTGGACCTGGAAATATACACAAGTTGTTGCTGTGGCAACAGGCATTTAAAGAGTTCATTTAAATTGCATCACAAACAGCCAGTTCAGTAGGAAACACTTCCCCCCGACACATACGGTCACAGCGTTGTATTGTACTTGGCTGCTGGACGGGTATGTATGACCACCAGTGCATTGTTAGATAATAATGAAGGCAACCAGAGATAATAACACCACAAGTCTGGCCATATTGCGCCATACAGCAGGCCACCTGGTGCCACAGTTTTTCCAGCAAATATTCCCACGTAAACCATCACTCACTGGTTTGTTGAAGTACTCCGATTTGAAGGTGTCGGCCATTTCCCCAAAGCTCTGCAGAGAGTATTCTTTCCTCGCTTGTTCAAAGCCGTACGCTTGCATCTTCTTGTTGCATTCCTGCCAGGACGAGAGCTTCGTTGAGCGACAGACAGAGAGTCACTCCTCACCTGTCCCCTCCGAGGACAAAGGAATACGCGACAACATCAACCAGCCAGTAACGCGGCCAGGCCAAAATTTTTTTGGGGGGAGATCAAATATTTTGACTTTAAGCGAGCAACAGCATTTTGTTTGGAACACCGACTCTCGAAGCACAAAATGACAAGATAAGCTAGAAATTTGGTGGAGGCCATGGCCCCCTTTCCCCCCCTGGCGACGCTTATGTAATCAACAGCGCATCTCGACCCAGCGGCAAAGAAACGACTGCACAGCATTCCAGTCGATATGTGGCTGAGGCGAAGAAAAAACGTCAAAAGATTTCAGGAAATACTAAATGGGAAGTTTTCAAACCTTGGCAAAGTGTGGCAGAAACATTGTTGGGAACCTTCGAAACACTGAAAAGTTCAAACCTTGGCGATGCACTTCGGACACCTCCAGTCTCCGGTGGGAACATTGGACAGGGGGGGTATGAGGCAGTAGGTGTGGTAGCTGTCATCGCACCCGTCGCACAACAGGAGGAGGGAGTCGTTGCTGTCCTTTCCGCACATCTTGCAATTGTCGATCGAATCGATCTGGAAGGCAACGCACAGAACATCTTGGAACGGAGGTCAGGGCATCATATAACAGCGTTCGATGCAAGCATCAAAGGCTGACAATAATAAACAAAGATGGGATTGTAATAATCCGACCAATATATGCTGAAAACCTCGCCCGAAAATGTATGCATCAGCTCGAGCAAGTTCCGCATGAGCGAACACTAGTTTGACGTGGTTCATTGTTATTCGATCGACGCTACCTCTCGTTGCTTAGCAACGCACGTCGCGGCTTGCGTTCGTCAACTGCTCTCAGCGCAGCTGAACATCAATCTTCAATAGTTATTATTGTGCAAAGTAACTTTGGAAAAGCAACATCTGGCACAAGCTTTGCTGGTTAATCCACTACATTGGAAGGATGATGTAGAATGACAAGAATACAACGGAGGCAGCAACAGAAGAGAAACACTTCACTCACAATCGAGTATGGAATTTGTTGCGAGGCCTTATTACGAGTCTGAGGTTTTCGTCTATTGACAGGTGGGGGTACTTTTGGTTTTTCTTCCAATTTGACGTCACTGTCTTTCGCTTCCTGCAATTGACGTCACATATATTATAGCATGCGACACGAAACTGATTACCTGCAGAAAGAACTAAAGGTAGGAAATACCAGTACCATGTTGCAAACGCAGGTGCTTGTAGATTACCAGAACAAGGAAGTACACTTACCCGGAAATGTTTGATTTAAAACCAACACGCGACAAACAATTGACCACAGGATCAAAACATCTTTGCAACGAAATGAACAATACACAAACGACTGACGACGTCATTAACTCAACGCTCGTGTTCACCTGCTTCCCATTGTCATCCGCAGCTTTATTGGTTTCTTCCTTGACACCAGGTTCGGTTTTGATGGATACCTGCGAGGCAGACAAAATAAATACGAGAAATATAATCAGTGTCGCCATTTGCAGTAACGTGCTTCTTTGACCACAAAACTCACGTTTTCAACTTTAGCGGGGACAGCAGCAGCTGGACCGCTGTTGGTTCCACCACCGACAGCCAACCTCGCACTGTCTTGAGCTGTCAGACCCAGACCCAACATCTTGGGCCCGGCACCTGAAAGCGGATGTGGGAGTTGATCAAGTACTCGCTGTGGCACTCAACCCCAGCCAGTGCATGTGGCAGGCTGAGATGTTTTTGTACAAAAAATATTACGGTTGAAAACACGGTCTGGTTGAAGTTACGCTGTAGTTGAAACCAAAGTTAAAGCCGACTGAACGGCATGAAATAACCTGTCGCAGCCTTTTCACCTTCTTCTCTGAACTAAGTTCACCGTACGAAGGAGGAGCTTGCGGTGACGTAATGTTTTCGGGATCTTTTACTTAAAAAAGTGCGAATAATAACACTTCCTGTTCGGGGAATCACCTTAGTTTTACCGAAATGCACCTCAAGTTGTAATTTGCGCTGAACAAACCACGAAAAGAAAAAACAACATAGATCTACCGAGGTACCGTGCTACAGCGGATAAGTTATATTGTGACGACACACTGAATACGCGTAACGACGCACAAATGCGTGAAGCTGCAAAAAATGAATAAGACCGTCGCAGCGCTGGCGGGCGGACGAAGATCCTTCAAATTTTAAACCTTGGGAGAAATTCCTTTTCACTTAAAAATAAAGACTTGGCTAGAAGGTATCGCCACATTATGGACGATATTGTTGGTTGTGACGTTGCATCACCAGCTGTTCGAATGTGGGCGCTACGTTACACACCGATTCGCGCTATCCACCCCAACAAACCTTTAGATTAAATGCATAGTATTCGCGACATCGTGACTCTCTGTGAGTTGCACCAGCCTGCGGCGCTGTTGTCAGACTGCGGCTGCATCAAGTACTCTTGATGCCCTGTGGCCCGGTTTACCAAGAAATGTAACTTCGCAGAAGCAATTATGGCGCCAGGGCCAGATGGAGACGAGCATGCATGTACGTTGGAAGGATTTAAAACCAGGCTGAACAAACAACGGATTCCTGATCGAATGACCAGTTACTGGACGCCGTATGCGCAAGCAGCCAAGGTTTGGTCAACACAGTGCCTTTAAGAAACATCAAAATATCTGGCAATTGTAAGGAGGTATCTCTGGTGCAGTAATTTTGACTTAAAGCCGTGGGGTCCTGACAACGTGGGTTGCACACGCATTATCACCGCATTGAATCTGGTCTGCAATGAAACAGCTTAGCCAGCAGTTACAACGAACAGAACAATACTTGAACGAGTGGTAGGTTTGGGAAGTTTTGTGGACAACAGGGTTTTGGTTAAAATCATGAAGGACAATAGTGAATAAGTGCGTAACAAGTTCTGCTTTGACAGATTTCTAAATCAAACAGCGCGCTTGTAGGTAGTATTAGTTGTTAAATGCAGAATGATCGTTGGCTTTTGTTCTTGTTGCACTATTACTTTGTTCCATTTTTCTCGTGCGTACTTAAGTAGAAACTACTTTTGTAACATACAAGTGTAAATTGCCCTAATGAGACCACAGTTCGCAGAACTTAGAATCTTCCTGGCGAAAGATGCTAAAACAGAGCATTAGGAAAAACATTATATCAAAGCAAGTGAAAGCAAACGTACTACCATAAAGCTGTAATTTCGCCAGTTCTTTATTTTTCTTAACATCGGCAACCAGTGGTTCATCAAGAGGCCTCCGTTTGCATTTCGGTTTCAGTTCTTGGGGGAGAGTTGTCTGCGAGGCTTTGAAAAGATCAAGGTCTTCCAAAGACACCGACGAACCCTGCGAACAAAGACTAATTGTGACAAGCTCACCATGGCAACGCTTCATCAGCTGGCAGAGTAAGTCTGGTGAGGCAACACAGCAGCTTACATATGAGCCGGTGCTTCCGAACCGTTTTATTCCAATCAAAGTGTTTCCTGATAGCGATGGAGTGATCGGCCGGACACGCATACGACAAAATGTCTTCCTATGGAGGTTACCTTTCCAGCTTTGGATTGCTATCTTGCACCCTGGCATGCTACCATGAACCCTGTTTGGGAAACCCTGAGCTAACTAACGGTGCTTTTTCGTATTCACATTAATACAAAAAATGAACAGCATCAACATGTCCTCATTACATCACCGGCACGACCTGCATGGATGTTTAACGACGTGAAGAAAACTACACGGAGCTGCACTTCATTCTCAGTCCACATCAATAAATAGCTCACCGGCCCTTGGAACCTTAAGGTGGCAAACGGTTCAGTAACTTTACATTAATTTGCAAATGTCAATTCATCTCATAACAGCAACAGCGCCCCACCCCGGGCACTTGCTTGCCTGATCCGCTCTCAGTTGCACAGAAGCTTCAAATGTCATGCACGCCCCAATAAGCATAGCAAGTTAAGTAACCTTGCGGCTCGCACGAAAAGTTCGAAATGCAAAATATACGTAGCTTTCCAGAGCGATTACAGTGCTACAGAATCTTGGGCCAAAACACGTCATTTTAAGGGCAATGATTCAGTGTGGGGAGCATCTACATTGGCGATAGAAATTCCATTCACATTGACAAAACAGGTTCTGAAGTAAACTGGGCGAGTCGCGCAACTTCGTTTACTGAGGACAGCGGTATGATAATGTTAATTGATTAAACCAAAAACAAGATGTTCACAACACTGGGCTCCGTTCGCACATCCCAATGGGAAATAGGAGCAATATGACGCAGTCATATTTTTTTTCGGCATAACTACCACCCGGTTTATCGTACAAGGCGTTAGTCTTAAGTTCACTGACTGAGCTCAACTGAAGAGAGGCACAGTATGCTCGTGTATTTAGGACAGGTAGACCGGCCATACTCACTTGGTACATAGTTTTCTTTTTCCTTTTCATCTGAGAAAGACTCAGTTGAGAAGCGATGTCCGCCCGTTTCTCATCGGACTCGAGCGCCTGCATTGATTGCAATAGTCAGTGGCTGCGAGCAGCAAATCGGAGACCAGTGCGACGTGCAAAGCAGGTGAACATATGGCGGAACTACCACCGCCAAAAGCGACCGTTGAGCAAACAGCTCGGAATATACTGAATGCCGAAACTTGGATTTACCCGATGAGCATGCATCAAAAACCCGTCTTTACCTCAACCAAGACGCCAGACTTCATGATGTCGTAAGGATACAAAATCTTTTCGTAGTGTTGCCTCAGGACAGTCCCAAAGTTCTTTTGTAATCCAAGCTGCTCAATAACAGATGCTTTTATGCAAATATGTTGGTAACGAACAAAGAAACACTAAAAGGTGCTGTAAGTGAATATCGACGGCAGTAAAAATATATGTTTTTCAAAAAGTTTAGTATAATTTAATTTATATGATTTGCTTTTGTATTGTTCACTATTACCCACTTCGCAAGGCTTCGAGCTATGTCAGTTTTTTTTATCCGACGCATGAAACAAAGCACTGCTGTGATTGAATCCCGACAACTGATCTACATCAATATTCAAACTACAGAAATAACTGCATGTAAGGAATTACCATTGAGTTTGTAAAACGGTAGGTGCAATTCAAACTCCAGTAATACAAAAAAACTAAGCACACTGTGACATCAGTTGTGCGAACAGTCAGAAATCGTTGTACCGATAAACCAAGTGAATAAAACAACAACAGATTCCCCTGCAGCACCCTCAGAAATATACAGAATCTCGTCTTGCAAAACTGGGTATGTGAAAGTCCTAATACCGAAGCTGGTTCAGATGCGTTGTATTACACAAAATTTTCAATATAACCCATCCACAGTTATGCCAAACGATTCACACAATAACTTTGGCGTCGAAATGCACGACGTGACTTTTCCGCTATTAATTACTTTAATTATTTTCTTAATAAATGCAGAAGAATAAATTTTTATAACAGTTAAGGTCAGATCTTGAAAATAAGACAAGTCAAAGGTTCACTGAGGGTCAACAGTAGCTTCTTTGCAAAACCCTCCTAAAACGTTTTACAGGAAATGTTGCATATGCATCACTTGCTAACCTGTAAAACCATTGATACTACTAGGGAATTTGCACTCTGAGCAAGAAAGGAATTAAAGAATTTAGCCGTTTGTTGCACAAAGAACCCATCAAATTTTTGAAAAGCTTACCTTAACACAAACATTATTCCACTGCTTGGTTTTACACACTTCCATGAATCCACCTAACTTGCTCACTGCATCATGCAGACCATACAAATCAAGAGCCTTGCCACCTACATGGGGCAATTTGAAAGCAGTTCCTTGGAGATCCCAAAACTTGGCAATTCGTTCAATGAACTGCAACCGAATTCTTGTGTGGACCTGTACGAATAACACAATACCTTCATTCAGTGCATTCTCACCAAACTACACCACGCAAAATAGTGATAGAAGCAACTGCCATGAAAAGGTTACATAAAACATTATAGATTGGTGGTTTTAGACTTTCACAACTGAAAAAAATTTGAAAATTAGCTAACTGTGGGTGACTTTTTTGCCTGACCACTGACATTCAAACAAAACAAAATAGAAATTCCATTCTTGAATACAAGTGGGTGTTCCAGGTCAAAATTCATCTGCAAAAATCAATCAACCATCTAAGCACTGTTTACACGCAGGTACATAGAAAATGCTCAGCAAAAATTTTTTGATGTCATAAACGTTGCATGACCCTTGTTCATGAGGTAAACATAGTTGAAAGGTGTCAGTCATACCTATGTGAACTTTTGTAACCCCTCTTGGGAGAGAGGGATGTTTTGTTTGTTGATTTGCTATACATCATGACTTAAGTCTTGAGATCTGGCAGCAAAATGGAAGCAGCTGTTTTATAACAGACAATGGGACTGATTTGTGAAGCTGATATGAGTCAGATGTAGAGCCACAATTCTTTAGTTCACATGCAAAAATTACAAAAATACAATGGACAAGAATGTTTACAGATGGGCCACCTGTCTTTTTTTAATGCTTACTGCTTTTTACAACAAACGCCACTTGCTAAGATGCTTGTTCCCAGCTGCGTGTGATTCAAGTCAAGTGGCATTACTTCACAAAGCAGATGCAGCTCACAAGCTCCATGTTACAATTTCCCTATTAATCAAAGCAGCACGTTGCAAAAACACATCAGCACAAATGCATATTACTCACAAGGCCCCAACAAACTACCATCATAATATGCATATATATATATATATGTAAGTTCATAAAAGTTTGAAACAAAAACAATGACATGGGTGCCAACAGTGATGAATACAAGACAAGATACGGCAATCACACCCATAGGAAAGATGTGTGTTCCTTACCACCAATTTGTATAACAAGCATTTATAAGACCAAATTGTCACACATTAAATTTAAGTATTATTTTTCTGTTGAAAAAGGTCTACATTGGGAGTATCACCCACCATTTACTCTAATCAAAATTAAAATTATCAACTATCGTCCTAATAAAAAGTACTCATCATTTATTAGGACTTAATCCCCATATGACTTCCATTCGCAGTATGCTTCGCTTCGCCCATAGTCCGTTAAATATCACTATAAAAACAACTTTAGTGTTTGTATATGTGGTGAAATGGAGACCGAATTACACCTATTCTTCCATTGTAACGTTCACTGCGCAGCACGAACAGCACTTCATAACAAAGTTCATGATATTCTGAACGAGACTGGCTTTGCTCAACAATTTGAGCACTTGGGTCATGCCGATTTGTTGTGCTTAAATCTACATGGTGTGCCTGATACGCCGACTTCCGTTTCAGTAGCTATTTTTAACACCGTTGATGAATTTCTGAAATGTTGTAATAAATTCTAGTAAAGCAGTGTATTCTTTTTGCATATTATTTGTGTTTTTTTTTAGTTTACTCGTGCTGTATTTTGAAAGCTCGACGTGACATGACAAAATTGCACCAGTCAGGCTACCGCCTGTAGCAAGATTGTCGTAAAATAAATAAATAATTAAATTATCCCTTTTCACAGCATTTGTGGTCCTATCAATAAATCACTCTGCTTCAAGGAAAAATTTGCCAAATTTTGTTTTCACATCAATTTTCATAAATTGTTGTTCACTAGGCAATATACTGTTCAAACCCTTCTATTAATGTTAACACATCATTAATACTACAATCAGCAAAATATGATGGAAGCTTATAAATTCATTAAGAGCAAGGGTGTCACTTTAAACAAAAATCCAAAAACACATGTGAACCCAATACAATAAAATGTTTACACTGAAAACAAAAAAGTTTACTCAAAGAGTGTCATTTTCCAATGGTTCAATTAGTAATCTTACTCTTACCAAACAAAAAACAGATATAATTTGCTGTGAAACATACTGTGGAAAAAATGAATTGACACCAAGTAGGCACATTCCCTACTGTTCTTAATTCGTTTCATTGTAATTTTAGTTATTTCTCTACTGTCCCTTAGAAATATTCCAGAAACCATTCATGTCTTTTGAACACTACAAAAAAGTGCACAAACCTTTCACGTAAACAATCACTTTCATGAGAAACTTCCACTCTCATTAATTATGAGAACAGATTAAGGTATCAAATGTCAAATTCTGTCAATTGCACAAAAAACTGTCATGGAAATTGAAGGCAGTTGTTCACAAACTTACTATATTGGGTCTATTCAAAAGCTATATATATATATATTAGGTTTTTTTCAGGAAAATGTTAGGTACCTGGTATGGACCTGATTTCTCTGATTCTAGGGACCTCATTTTCAATTATAGGGACCTGACTCGGGTCCTTAAAACGCCTTTAAAAAACCTGTATATATAACTAGCCATACTTTTATAACTACAGTACAAGTACCAAACTGAAAATGAACAGAATTCCTTGATGAAAACAATATTCACTGTTCAAAAAAATTCCTCATGCAGCAGTATACACCCATCTACATTGCACTTCGCAAAATTTAATTTGATTTCCGAAGAGTTAAGCAGTGTTTTCACTAGTATTTTTGTTTTAGTCACCAAAAAGCATACCTAACATTTAGGTCAGTGCCATGGTTCTTAAGCTGGGGAAATTACCCCAAAGGAGTAATTTGCAAGGTTCCCACACAATCACACATTTTCAAAAAACATTTTCCATACTTTTCCAATACTAAATGAAAAAACTAGAACACTTTGAGAGCCGGCGTACGATATATTCGTACTTAGATTTCGGCCTAAAAAACAGCAGTTTTTGGTTGCCTTAACAACGCCATAGCTCCTCCGCTGCTGCACTAGAGAGCTGTTCAAGGGCTCAAACAGATCAGCCAGCCTTCTAGTCTGCACTCGAAAAAAATTTTTTGGTTCGGGGGGGTGGATTTTTGTGAGTGACATCATAAGTGAAGTAGTTTTGGGGTCATTTTGGCTGATGTTGCCTGGCCTAGGGCCCAACCTCTAGTCCGAAGTGTTTCGCTGAAGTTTTTATTGGAAACTAGGCTCAAGTCCGAGTCTTTTGAGCCTTTGATCAACTTTCTAGCGTTTCTGAGTCAAAAGTTATGATCTAAAATAAACAAACCACTCAAATCATAACTTTTGAACCTGAAACCCCAGCACGTCATCCAAAGTATCAAAAGACTCGGATTGTAGCCTAGGTTTCAATAAAAACTTCAGCAAAATACTATCATCTAACAGTTGGCACCCAGGGCCAGGTAAGGTGGGTCAAGGTGGCCTAAAAGTCCTCCACTTATGACGTCACTCAAAAAAATCTGCACCCCCAACCAAAAAAATTTTGTTAGAGTGCAGACTAGAAGACTTGCTGCGTCTTTTGACGCTTCAACCAGGTCCGCAGCACTTTCCGAACGGGATAAATTCCCGCGCAAAGCCACATGCATGTCAGTGTTTTTTTTCGAAAATCTCCAAATGCAGCCAGACGCCAAAGTGTTAATATCATCACTTCTCTTCATTTTTCCAAAATTTTATTCATGGAACACAATACAAAAACATCTGCAGAACTGTCATCAATGGCAATGAACAAAATTTGAATAAACAAATAGCTGAATTTGGAATTCACATACTATTTCAATACTTTATGTACATTTTAGCTAAACTCAATACTTTTTCAAGGTCTTGAAAACCAATTTCACACTTCGATACCACGTGGGAACCTTGGATTTGACACTGTAGGGGGCAATTTAGATTATTTATTTTTGGTTACATTGCACTGAAATATTTTCAATGCCATAGAATATATCATTTTTGTATGCATGCCTACATTGTTTTGTTTCACTTATAACACCAAGTCTTCAGTGACATAATAGCTATGGAATATATAGGTGTCATAGACTGTTGTCTAGTGACTGGTAAAGGCTACTGGCTAGCAGTGCAGGCTGTAGTCTTGTGCAGCTGCAGGGCTGTGGATCCAGAGCCCAAGCAATTTTGGATGGCTGGAGCTTAGAACTTTCAGATGAAGCCAAAGCCAGAGCATGAAGCTTGGGTTCTGGTTCCACAGCCCAAGTGTGCAGGGCAAGCAAGTTGTACAAATACTATAAATGGTTTGCAGTTTTTCAATGGATGGACTAAATGATTCTGGAGCTGACGCGAAAAGCTTTCAGATGTTGGAGTGAGAGCTGGAGCCAAAAGTTTTTAGATGCCTGGAGCCAGAGTCTGAAATTTGAGTTCCGGCTCCACAGCCCTGGTCTTGTGTAAACTAAAAACTATTAAGATGCCTCCAAAGAAATGAAGCTATAAAAGGCTTTTCTGAAGTTTGTTTTTACATGTGATAATGACCAGGCTTGACCAGTTGGTAGCAAAAAACAGTATCACTTATCAGCCTTCCCATAATTGATTAATTATATTTTTTATGGACATTTGAATGCAAATTATGTCATTTTTGTGTTGTTTACTATTAACTGATTGCAAAATGCAATTCGTCATTTTTTAAAAGGGTGAAATTGCAATCCATCAGATTCTTCTCAAGGAATGATATTGAAAAATTTAAGAAACACTTGTTTGAAGGCAGTTGTGTGCAATCTAAAATTAAGGTGTTGGTTTATTTCTAGACTTTTGATAGTTTTATATTTAAACCCTTTTAGCTGTCTTAACTACTGCATGGCCTATGATGAAGTCACTGCGTTGCGATATATATGTCACTTGCTTAACTCCTGAGGCTTATATAAAAAAAAATTTAAACAGAAGATCTGGAGTGCTGGTGGAGACTTTATTTAATAATGCAACACATAATAATCAACAGCTTAAAAAGCACACATTTTTAGATGTTTTTTTGTCTTCAGTTACAGATGGCATGATGATAGTTTCATATTTAAAGATTTTTGTCTTCCACTCCTTCCATCATTTGCTTCTAAGGAGTTCAGTTTCAAATAGTATTGCTTTGCATATGTTTTGTTCAATGGGTTATTATCTTTTGTCATACATAGCAAGAAAACATTTTATATTGTATGACTGCCATACATGCATGGTTACAAAATCCCATTGAAATATGTCATTCTGCTTTTTTGACAAAATACTACTTGGGTAAGATCCACAATCCAAAAATCTTTTGGTGTCAATGACAAGAGCTTGGGAATCACCAGTTTAATGATAGATGCACATCTTAGAGGACAGGACTCTATTTAAAATCATATCAATCAACCTCTGTATACTTACTCCCAGTTCATTGATACGCTGCACTCTAGGGGTGAATTTAAAGTTTTCCACATCAATTGCAAATGGAGGTTGCCAGTGCTGTGGAAATACAAGTGATTAAATGATTGCAATGTATACAACAACAGGAATATGGTCATGAGCAAATACACATAGACTCAGACTAAAAGCACATTTGGTATGATTAAATTATCAACTTTGCTCTGCCTTAGATACAAACTTTTAGCAGCAAATTATCCAGTGATTTTACCAAGACTTAGTTTTTGTATCAAGCCTGATGTGATGCACAGTTGACAACCAGTTACAGTACAACAGTGGTATTACATGCAATATCTGAAGGTAATGATTTACTGCTTTGTGAAGAATGTCACAGCTACAAATGTGGAATTCGTGTAACCACAAAGCCACAGACCAAAACTGAATGTTTCTACATTCTAGATGTATTTTGTAACAACTGTGGTGGTGACTGTGAGTCAGGTTTAACCATGCCAACCATACATTACTTTGTTCTTGGCTGGTTTGGAGAAAGCTGTTAACGCATTTTCAAAGTCAGTGACCAAAATTGAATGTTTAACTGTGGTGGTGGTGACTGTGAGTCAGGTTTAACCATGCCAACCATACATTACTTTGTTCTTGACTGGTTTGGAGAAAGCTGTTCATACGTTTTCTTAAGCCTTTATCAAAAAACCGGCTATGTTAAAGATTTCGTGAACTTTTTTAGTGTGAGACACACAATACATTATCCAACGTTGCTTTAACTTTCATGTACTAAGAAAATCGAGTCAGCGTTCGTACAGGCGAATTTACTGAAAAGCAAGATGGCCGCTATCCGACAATGGCGATTTAAATCACGTGACAAGACGGGAGATGCTGCTGGATTGAAACTCATTTAAAGAAATTAGGTTAACATTTACGGCAACTTCAGCATACCGGTGGAGGCCGAATTTTGCATATTCCTGCTTTCTCAGCTATTGGTCGTATTTTGTTGATATATCCCAACGGATCACCGAATTCCTCTTCGCTAGGCTCAAAAACCGGGCATTCCGGCGGCGGGTAAAATTCGTCGTCAATCATTGCGAATAGATGCTACACATTGCCAAAACACCCATCTTCGTTTGATCATCTACATATAAGTACAATTAACATTAGCAACTAGCTACGCTTATTGAGAAATTAAGCTACAATACAATACAAGTACAGCATCATCGTGCTCTAACCACGGCATTGCTGACAGAAGTTCGTTCTTGCTTGCCTCGATCGTTAAAGTGTTCCTCCGCTGTTCACTTTAAATGCTTATAGTGAAGAAACTATCGAAATTTGAACAACAATATCTTTACATAATCAACTGGATTACACTTTGGATAACATAATTGTTCTCAGATAAAACTTCTTCAACGTATAAAATGTACACCAATCCTTTTTTTTCTTGCGGTTGCGCAGCAATACAACGTGTAACCAATCTGCCGCTCGGAACGAGGTAGCCATGTTGTTTTTGTCTAGACTGGTAAACCGAACTGTGAAGTGCTTGGAATAATTTGCAGTGGAAAGAATGCTCTGTGAAACAATTTTAATTTTAGGTAACTTTTCGCTGTAGTCAATTTTTTCGCCAGCATATTAAACTTTAATTCACTGCAGTATTTTCGTTACGATCGATGCAGTGTTAGTTCGAGCTACTGAAACATTTGGTGAATGGTACGCCCGCCCACTTTCCGTGTTTCTCTTGTAAGAAATGTCATTTCATTTAAAGTCGATCATTACGAATGCAAAGCTAACCACAGAAATCCATTCTGATCTAAGCACTCATTTGCAATATCGCAAGATTACTGATAATAATATTGTCGCTAGTTGGTTAACGCCCTGCTGCAACTTAACACAATAGCTTAAATTGAGCCATATTATAAAGTATTTAAAAGCCGTTAACGGGCTTCGGGGTACAGTTGGAATTCATAGCAGGGCAATTTGAAGTGGAATACGTTTTTGCCAGTCATGATAGCAACCACCCCAAAACTTTGTGGGTAGGCACATGATTGCAACTGCGATTTGTGCGTTCTCTCAGCGAGAATACAGTTATTAGTTATGGGTTCGTGCAATGTATTTTCGTATACATCTTGCAACTTACAGTTGTGTCCCCAACATACGGCGTTCGCAAATGCGTGTATTTCCGATTTCTCTGTTTCTCAATCAGTTATACCCGACTCAAGCACTTAGAAATATTGACATTAGTTTCCACATTTTTGTTAACGTGTTCGGCTCAGACTCACGGTCCACATCGCAAAGTTAGTCAAAGAACACAAACATGCTGAGTCATGGCACATCACTGGGTAAGTGTTGTGGCGTGCAGGCGATGCCGAAGGAGAGCAAACACTGAAACCAGGCACCAGCAATCGCCGCATTCCGTCATCGAAGTACAGACGCGTTACATAATGGGAGAAAAAAGAAGACTTGTGAAAAGCATCAGACATTTGAAGTGAGCGGATAAAGAGTAGATGAAGATGCACAACGTTCAACAAACACATGCAAATTGTTTCTTGACAAGGGGTCAAAGGTCCTGATGAAATAGTTAACTTGATTTTACGAATGCATGCTCTACATCAGGGGCCTCCAAACTACCGCCCGCGGGCCAAATCCGGCCCGCGAAGCCAGTTAAACCGGCCGCAAACACGTGTTGTCAATAATGAAAAAATAACATATTCACACAAAAATTGTTGATTTCGTAGAATGCAACATAACCCGAATCAATCATTACGTGAGATGTCCGGCTCTCGAACTGTTGTGCAATAGCTTATGTGACCCTCTTACAAAAAAGTTTGGAGACCCTGGTTTGCATTGATGAAAACTGACATTTTGAGGATGCAATGCAAAATTCGATAAAGTTTGTGATTAGCTATGCACAGTTTTCTAACCCAAGACTATGTGTACTCTTGTCCTAACTGCCAGGCATGCATTGCCATGCAGATGCAATAGGCACGAAGCAAGGTTATTTTCTGCAATTGATCACTGACCAAAGGTGACTCTTGGCTTGTTTGTTGAAAAGCACACTTATTAATATGTTTGCAAGGCGCACTCCATCATGGCTAAATTGTGGCTTGCTTCAATTGAGGATTTTTTGTTGCTGAGTCATCCTCCAGATTGTGGTTTCCAGCGGTCCTGCTTCCGAGGTAGTTCAGAACTCGAAAGCCACAATGGATTGCGGCTGATTGCAGGTAGACGCGAGGTTGCGGCCAATGTTAGCCACATTTTTCGGGCGGCCACAATCGAAGAATCCACCGACCACAATTACTAAGTGCCATGCAAACACAGCAATGTGACATCCTCCTGTGAGGCATGACGTAGTACACTAAGATATTTGACTTGCTCAGCAAACGAAACACACAGAGAAGTCGGAGAAACATCTGGTGGGGCAGGCTGTTCGTACGTTTCAGCAGGATGACTGCATCAATGTTTTTTACAGTATAAGTAATATAGTGATGTTCAAAAGAAAAAAGCAGCAATCAATCATCCCGAAGCAGGTAGAAATGTTGTGATCGCAAAAAATACGAGGCCGCAGACGTATATTTCGACGTGAAGAGCAGAAAGGGATCGTTGACTTCTGCAGATTGCAATGACGAAGAAAAGTCCGCTACAGATTCCCCGTCACCTCCTCCCTCGAGTACGCGTATCGGAAAACATCACAAAATGTTTTTCTCATGTGAGATAAATTTTTTTTCAAAAAATTAAGGGGAAGCCTCACTGGGTCTCCATACTTGAAAGCACTAATGTTTCTGTATGCTTTTGAGGAATCAGTCGACTGCCATCTGCTTTCGTATTTTTGCGATGATTCAAACTTGCACATATCTCTATTCAAGTATGTACTTTACACGATGGGTGTAAGCAAGGAATCGATCAGCAAATTTTTAATAGGAAATCGATTTCACGTAAAATTACGCATCCTCAGTCCTGAAAATTGCAAGCAAAGCTTACAGGTGAAAAGTTGAAAGGCTGA
>Ga0210059_1001815_pt1 | contig 32644 bp, 16 predicted proteins | sample Ectturendosymbi2_FD_188042 | JGI IMG/M metagenome (GOLD analysis project Ga0210059, IMG submission 188042) | Ecteinascidia turbinata endosymbiont from Florida, USA - Sample 2 (SPAdes) (version 2) | ecosystem: Host-associated > Tunicates > Ascidians > Unclassified | place: Key West, Florida... | reverse complement strand
ATACTTTATCCAGCCCTCAAGTGGCCAGGCAGTCGAGAATTAGGCCCTCGGTTCTAAACGTTTGGCCACCCATGGATTATGGCATCAATCTTGCAGCTTGGCGTCGTAATTTCTTAGCTATAGCCTAATGCATCGAAAGTTGCAAAATTTCTGAAAACGTGCAAAGTGGAATACCTTTCGTGGACGTTTAAGGCTACTAAAGAACTTGCCTGTTTTGAAAAATTAAAAAGCGGTTTTATACTTATTGGAAGATCTACAATCAATTTACATATTTATTGGTTGTTACGGCGCTGTCCGTTGAAGTCTTTGCTGCAGAACCGTCGCCAGAAAGTTTTCAATAGTGGTGCTTTGCGTTTGTTTGGGGGTTCTTGACATTATAAAATTAACCAAAACTCCACTTATTTATAGTGTTTCACGTTTCATTTTGGGGGGCTAAGCCCACCAAAGCTCCCGTGGCGATGGGACTGCTCTGCTGGGTCTTAGCGTCATCCTTTCAGGCCTCGTCTATTAACATCACCGATTTATATCATTATGACTTCAGTGTTACTAATGTACTTATGATGGTAGGTAGCATAAGTTACCAAAACGTCCACGAAAATGTCGTTTACATCCTTTGCTTTGACTTCAGCGTTAAAAAGGAAAGAATTTTTACTTCCCTGCGATATTCAAAACCTGCTCTAATAAACGATTTGTACTGCTTTAATCGGTGCTGTATTCAGTGGATTTCACTGTAACCATTTTTCACAGGTAAAGTATACAGAGACAGGCAGGTGTTACACCGCTTTCTCGCATTATGACTTGATTCACCCCTTCAAAAATTTCTCCACTGAGTTGGGCCCCGCAAAAGTGTTTCCAATCGGGCCCCGCACTTGCTAACACCAGCCCTGGTTTTGGCAAAGGTTGAGGACGTTGTGAACGTTGTTTATGGCAACTAAGATACATCGAAAAAGATACTCATTTCTCGCAATGATACATTGGCGTAGTCCATGAATCAGTGCCTAAAAGTGGGAAATGGTGAACTTTTCAAACTAACATCTCGCTTTTTAATTCTGACCATCGCAAACGAATTGCCTTCATTTTCATCACGTGGCGATAAACTTGCGACAAGAAAGCCACGGCAAAATTTTTGTTCATTATTTTGTCATTCAAACAGCATCACCTAGAAATAAATTCATTTTGTGGTCTCATAATAGTTGGTAGGGTCGAGAAAACAAACAGGTGTGGTGTTATTACGATCAAATCCTGACTTCCAACATTGCTCGATATTATAAAGCATCCTACAAAATACATTCACGAGTGAAATAGACTTGTATGTGCTTACGCAGCTGTTATGAAACAAACCTTTGCGTTGAAAAGGCGTCGCAGCAACAAATGCCTGAAGATATTCACTGTGAAGAATAATTTCAATAAAATCATGTAACCCGAAAGAAATTGAAAATTTGGGAAACGTTCTAACAACAAACTGTCAAAACTCATGAACAAGTTACTCGGTGAAGTGTGAGTCGCTACCTTTTGGTACTTCTCATTTAGAAGAGTGTATCAAACTGAAACAAACTTCCGGCGGAGCCCCGACAGCACACTACCTTTCAAAAAACAGCAGAATAATTTCAAAGTGAAAGTCCCCATTCTTAAAAATATTCTTTGGAAACTCAACCATTCCAGTTGAGGACTTCCACACGAACACTCTTTACTCCACCAAACTTGCACTTTGCGTCGGAACTGAAGAGTATGCTCAGCCAGTCTTGTCTGGTTATTCTCACTCGTCGAAATTTGATCCAATTCTTTGCAAGTTAAAAGTATTAAGAATATCTTCGGCCAATTATATTCTAAATAGATTCAAGATTTTTAGCCGCAATTATCTAGTACCGCTTTATGGATGCGCAAGCATTGCAACAGTTGCAAAATGGATCAATTAGTTAATCTCCTATTGCTGCAAACGTTCCAACACCTGCTCACAAAGCATCAGCAAATATGTGAATTCCTTAATTCTTTTCAATCGCTTTAGTAATGTTTTTTCCTCAAGATCTTTATCTTAGTCACACTTATATGTACACCGTTTTGTCTGAGCTTTGCTAGGCAAAGTTTTCGTATAAATGCATTTAAATGCTTGTGGAAATACGTGTTAGTCGTTTGGTACATTGCGAAGAATAAAAGTGTGGCTTCAGTCGACAGTGTCAGATGAACGCTTGCCCGGTTTATGTATGATGACATGAGCGTTCACCGCGAAAAAATCAGCAAAGACAAGCAAGGTTTTATTGGAAGTGTGCTTGATCGCTTTGGACGAGATATCAGACGTTTCCAGCTCTTGTTTTTAAGTGACGCTGACAAGTCTTGCTAGGTAAAAGAGATTCATAATTTGAGTGCCCTGTAAAAGACAGATATCCGTCTGTAACGGATTTTGGTTGCAGATATAAAATGACGTAACCGGAGTGGTGAAAACCAAAATTGTACGGTGAACAATGACACCACAATGGCAATGGCGGATTAAGGGGGTGCTGACTAGGCTACAGCCAGGGGCCCCCAACATAGGGGCCTAAGTCAGTAAAAAAGTGTAATATGTGAACAAGACACAATACGCTGTAAAAGATGCCATCGCCAACTGGAACTAATAAGTAGGCGCTCTGTGCTCACTCATTGAAATTGCTTCGTTGACATAGAAGTAGTTGATTTTTTGGAGTGTGGTCTTGCCGACATTAACTAGCAAGTTAGTACTCCAAGGTTAAAAAATTTGAGGTATTCCATCCGCTTGTCTTAACTTGGTTTCCGATGCTCATGCGGTATCCAGGTCATTTGAAGAGTGATCCTGCCGACAGCCCCGAAGGAAGTTGTGAATTTGTTAAGTGGCGTCAAGTCGTCAAGTCTCTCAGCAATGGTGAAGAAAGTAATTAGATTTTAGCTTAGGATAATAAATCATGGTGTTATAAAGACTACCAGAGTTGATATATACACCACGTATATATCCTCGTGTACTTTCATGTATTTGTGCGCTATTTGTTACCGCGATGCATGTTTAAGTGTAGCGCGTTGCGTGTGGGAGTGAAGAACTTACACAATGTCAACTTGTAGTTTAATGCCAATTCTGGTACTAATTACTTCCAAGATGCAAGTTTGGACAAATTTGGTACATACCACTTTTATATGAATCGCCACAATTTGGTACAATTCTTGATAACTGACTTAAAACAGAATAAACGCAATAATAAAAAGAAATGTCGTCAGATATCGAGTAACTTAAAACGTTAACTGATAACAAGAATTAAACGGTATCAAGCACGTCTTAGTTCTGTTTACGTTTCGTTCAAGTAACTCTCAGCTTACTCACGCTAAACTCAATGACTCATTCGATTTACGACTTAAGTAATTCGTAAGATGTGCTTTTAGTTAAGAAATTTGTTGAGTGCCATTTTATATTCTGAGTACAGTAGAAAAATAAATACAATTCAGTAGTGTGTTATGTCTTATGAATGCGCGTAAAACCATACGTAATAAGTGAAAGTGGGTTTCACAACAGTTATTCATAAGTGAGTGCATGCTCTTGTTTAGTTTCTTACTCATAGTCTTACCGATTTGTCCTTGATTGTGAACGGAAAAATGAAATACTGAATGAGTACAATTATTATTTTTATCATATCAATTTAGGACATATCAAACTGGGCTATTAAGGTAAAGTTAGGTTAAATTTAGGTTAGGTTAGTTTTAAAGTTAGGTTCGAGTTATTTATGTCGGGAATCTGGTATGGAAAGCTTATTTTTCTGAAAACAATTTTTAAAAGAAAATTTTATCTATCTCAAAAATGTCATTTAGATCAACCGTTGAGAAAGTAGAAAAATTTTAAAAAATCACAATTTTTAGGCATTGCGTGTTTGGGGGAAGCTCTTGCTAAATTGTCATAACAAAATGTTTTCCCTTGTATTTTTACCGTAATTTATTGTGCAACGCTGCTTTTTCCACTTTGGTTATGCCAACACACATCCGTTAACGATATCCGAACCGTTCTTTGCATTGCACTGTAATTTGTGATTTTGTTAACGACCATGGCAAAACCATGGCAAGTCCTATTGCTGTAACGTTTCAACACCTGCTCACAAACCATCAAAAAAAATATGAATTCTTTAATTCTTTTCAATCGCTTTAACAATATTTTCTCTTCAAGATCTTTATTTTAGTCGCACTATATGTACACTACACGGTATTGTCTGAACTAGGCAAACTTTACGTGTAAATGCATTTAAATGCACCTTCGCAGTTTGTGCAGAGTTTGAGTGATTCCAACGTCGATGTTTATACATCTTTAAGCTTCCAAGTCAAGATGTGCTGTGGGATTATATGTAATCATCGCACCTTTAGAGCGTCTGGGATATTGTTTGTTTGCTTCCCCACAGAGCATTTTTGCTGAATGTTTTTTATTTTAGGCATAAAATATTTCACAACAAAAATGTTCTTTTCCGTACATTTAACAAACGAAATCAATCGTAAATGAAAAATCACAATGATTTTTCTCTTTGCTTGCCACACATTTCCTGCACCCTAAATTTGCTTGCCATTTTGCCCAGTTACTTCCAAGCGTAGCATTAAAAAATAAAGGTTTATTTTCACTATGAAACTAAGCCACCATCTCACTTAAAAAATTCCTAAATTTGAAGTTCCAACTATTACAATATGTTTTTAAATTTAGCATTTTTAGGAGGTGGGGATGTTTAAAGAACCGCTTTCATACTCCCCCTTTGGGTCAAATTGACCTGGAACTACAGGCAGGCCCGTCGTCACAGAGAAAACGACGGGTTAAGACACTCCAAAGTCAAGTTGTAGTTTCTTCAATAAATCCATGTTATATTCACTGTGTACCACAAAACGCCAAAAACAATCGTATAAGCCGGCAGTGACGTTCGTCTGGTGACAGGCCTGTCTGCCGGGTTCAAAGCCTGTTTCTTTCAAATTCAGATTCAGATATAAAATACTTAGAAATTTTCAGCTTAATCACTCAGGCAATATCAAATGCTACTTTTGACATGATGCCATACATACACCAACATAAATTTGTGCCTAGTTGTATTTTGTAATGGATTGGATGAATTGACATTCCTGCAGCTGTTTGATTATGCTAAAATCATTTTTTACGGTAACCTATCACAATGAATATTCTCCTTATATTTTCATGAGAAAAAGAGCGATCTACTCATCTTCTCGGCAGTTTAGTATCTAAAGTTTGTATGGCCAGTGGGTTTTGATTCAAATAAGCAGTATAATTGTTTTGAAACAGGCACGAAGTCCGTAGAGTACAAGCACACACTGTCTGCACAACGCAGATTGATATAAACAGACACAACAGAACGTTTTATAATGGCGCTGGAGGTAGAACCACAGGGTTACAGACAATTTCTTAACACTATTGTTTGCTAACCCGTAACGCTTGGTACAACACCACATCCAGAGTAGGACACTGAGTCCACCCCTAGTTAAAGCCAGGTAAATTGCGAATGTGCTGTGGCATGCACACGCCCTCAAAAAACACTGTAAGGTCTGAGCGCTCAGTCACAAAGTAAAATACGGTTGTAGTGTTCGAAGAATAGGGACGAATATAAACAATCTGACTGCATCAAAGCGCGCAATCAGAGTTTTAAACGTCAAAAGTACAGTATCTTTTATTCCTAACCGAAAAGAGTGGAGGACTGTGCTGAAAATGGCACTGATAATCAGACTTCAAACAGCTCTCTTGATGGAATCTAGGCCCGTAGCCAGGTTTTAAGGCTTGGGGAAGCAAAATACATTTTCATGGTGCAAGATCTTTGTTTTTATTGTAAGTTTAAAACAAACTCTATAAAAAATTTTCCGAGCACAACAAAATTTTAGGGAACTGCCACCAAATGCCTCCCGTGGCTACTGGTTTGATGAAACCATAAGCTTGACGCATAGACCAGCTATGAACAACTCGCAGTTCGGGGGCCTCATGCGGCCCAGTTGAAAGTTCTGTGCGGCCCAGTTTAGGTTTTCGCTGCAGTAAAAATAGCCTACATACTGACAACCAGGCCCATAGCCAGGTTGCAGGGTTTGAGGAGCAAGATACGTTTTTAGGCGGGCAAGATTTTTGTTTTTATTTATGTTTAAAAGAAATTTTTCTGATTTGAACAAAATTTGTGAGGCACAAAAATTGGGGGGCACTGCCCCCGAAAGCCCCTCACGTGTCTACGGGCCTGCTGACAACCTGTCGTTATTTGGATGATCTGAATAATGTGGAACAAGGCAATGATCGAAAAAGTTAAAAGGTGTTCATGATATTCATGCTAGAAAAACTTGTTCGCAAATGTAATTCGATCAAAAATTGACAAGGTCCCCATTGCAAAGTTCGTATTTCCAGAAGAATCAGACAAACACTTCCAAGCCTCAAAAACAAGTTGATCGCATTGTTGACGATGTCCTATGCCAATTCCTGCCGAACTGCAAAATGAGTCAATAGTGAACTACAAGAAATTGATGAATGGATGCGATATAATAAGTTGTCTCTTTAAAGTACTCAAAAACCCACATGTATGCTTATATCAATAACAACCTAAGCCAATCTTGGGATTTTAAAGTAAACTATGAAACAAAACACACAGTTTGAATCAAGTATCTTATGGTGTATATCGATCAATATATTTCCTGGATAGACCATATACATAACCGTGAATAACTATCCTGAAGTGTTAGAATATTTTATAGGATAAGATATTACCTTAAATGCATTGAGATCAGTTTACTGCAGTTCAGCTTATAGTCATCTTCAATATGCAATTGGTGTCTAGGGTGGAGCTGGAAAAACGGTTTTGAACCGACTAAATGTTTTACATAACAAAGTATTAAGAGCAATGACCTGTATTTCTTATAAGTCCAGAGTCTCACAATTGTATAAAAAGTTAGATCTTCATAATGCTCAGGAAACATTAAAACGCTATACGAGATGGTAAATCGTGGGTGTAATGCAACCCAAAATTTGCTTACGTTTTCCTGAGACATGCGGCATCCTTTATTTCAAAACCAAACTATTTTTGACTTCCCAACGCCCATTTTTAATCACGTCCACAACAAAATCGTATCTATGCAGCAAAACATACATAGCATACAAATTTTATACACTTTACCTCCAAAATGGGGATATTTCATAGGGGAGTTTTTAATTATGCGTACAAAACGTCATGCGCATTTTAGAACCGTTTTTTCATCATATGGAGTCATGGTGTAGGAAGACTCTTCACATACAAGGTTTCGGTGGTCATATTTGGCTAAACACATTTTGCAGTTAAAATCTCATTGAAATGTTATGTTAGTAAAGTGCACAAAATTTCTTACACATCAGGTAACCCTGGTCGGTATTATAAGCTTTCAGGGGCATTTTTGTAAAATAACACTGGCACCATTCCACTTGTCTCTGAAAATCAGAAAAAGTCATGGAAACACAGGTTTCGAATATTTTTCTAAGTATATAAAATCAACAAAAAAGAAGCCCATGCGTGGTGGACGGCCCAGGTTTCCTGAGTAGGAATTACTGATATATACATTCCTGAAATAGGCAAGTTTATGCATAGTTTATACTGGGCAGAATTCCTGTCAAATGCGATCAATTGTTTATTTCTGTAAGTCAGTCCACTCTCACGGAACCCGTGTTGCCACATGAGCTGGATACATTTGGTAACTGGTTTCATCAGTCAGAGGTAAAAGATCTCTACAACACCTTGGCCAAAAACCTGGGATTGTGCAACTTTGGATTTACCAATCTCTGCTCATTTGCACTGTACCATTAATTTTGGTTTGACATGTCTATACTGTAAGTGCAATATCAGTTTTCGATTCTAGTATGATTTTTGTGCATGAATTGACTGTTTATTGCTGCTTCATGCTTTTTTTCTTATTTTTTTGTCGCTGCTGTGGTCTTTTCGCTTTGCAGGGAAGGTGCGCCAAAAAGGTTCTTCTCCATAATATGCAGCAAGCTGGTGCCTTTGGATAACTGCTGTGAGAGCACACCGAGTAGTTTCAAACTAAAGTTAAAAGCTTCATACACAGTTTCAGAAGCACTTTGGACTTTGATTCTGGAAATGTTGGATCTACAAACCATACACAATTGAAATTTAAGGAGGCCACACACCTGCCATCCCAAGGATGAGTTTGGGGAGTTATTAAACGACAAAAGTTTGCAACTGGAATTTTCAAAACAGAGTTTATGTCATTTTTGGATAAGAACAAGAAATTAATGCTCAGTCATTTCTGATCTAGCAATTCATAAACTCTTAGACTTTTTTACAAGATGTTTGTGTGAAGCGGTATTCTCAAAATTGGTAATCATCAAGTCCAAAAACCGATCCTTTTTGAAAAATGTTAAGAATGTCCTTCGTCCTGCGTTGTCTTGTATCAATCTATGAATGGATGATCTGTGTAAAAATTATCAAGTGCATCCATCCAATCAGTTGTGCTTGATAACTTCTATAAACTGAATTGTTTTTTCATTCATTTCTTTCACCATACTATTTCCATTTCGTGGTAGTTTTTTAACTGTATAGTTACTTTCGTGGATTGTCCACATTTGTATGATTTCGCCACAGACAAAAATGCTTCTTGAGATTTGTAATCAGACATTTACATGTATCATTAACATCTAGGCTATCCATCAAGGGGGTCACAAAGAAAAAAACTTTTTTAAATGGATCGCAGAACAAAAACGTTTGAGAAGCCCTGATTTAGACCAGCTTTCTGCTTCATGGCTGGGTAGCCACATAACCTACCGAACATTCAAGTAAAACTTTTTCATATTAAATGATCATTCATAAAACATTTTTTGTTTTGCGAAGACTCACCAAAGCAACAGCATTAAGAGATCTCTAAGAGCTTTGAATGGAAAACAGCTGTGTCTTAAATATGTTTTAATGGGATGGCAACCATATGGTGTTATATCATCAACCATGACGATTAACACGTGTTGCTGTTGACGTTAAAACGGCTACAATTTAGCGAAGGACATCACATCAGTTGATTGATCTATCTTCATTGCTTTGTGTGAAACATGTAATATTTGCCTTGAGCTTTTTAGACGTTTGTTGTTGGTTCTCTTGCAGCATTCTGGTTAACGTTCAGTATATTATCATGTAATTTTTCGCGTTGTTCATGGAGTTGTTATTTTTTATGCTGGATTTAGTTCACGAAAGATTGCCTAAATATTTTTTCCAAACTTCAGTTTTTTTTAAACAAAATATATGGGAAAGAAAATTCCTAGTGTTTCGTTTGTCCAGATAAATTGTAGCACGAGAACAACACTATAACATTGTCATATCAAGGTCTTTAAATCTTGATTCCATTCGCTTTTCACACCCGCTTCTCTTCTCATAAATGTCGCGGGCAAGCAGTCCCAAAAGCTCTCGAAACACGTCACATTTTTAGCAGTACGGATAGTTTCACTGGCTCCATACTATAGCGACATCAAGTCAGGTCAAAGAGAAAATCAAGCAACCTGGTCCTTGGATGACTTCTGAGTCACTTTCCCATGTGTGCGAACGAACTTGGAAGTCGAGTTAAAATCATCAGACCTTCTAAAATTAAGTTACATCCAACGCATTCGCAGTCAGCTTCGAGTCAAACCCACGTAATTCGTTGACCATGTCAAGTCGATCAGGCTTCGAGCCTCGACTTGCTGTTGATTCATTGTGAAAATTTTGTGTAGGTAAGTCATTTCAAGTCATTCGATTTTAATCCGGAAAAAGTGAAGTAGATTTTTCTCTGCGAAGCGATTGACGTATGCAACAGTTTTCCCAAGACGGTTGGCTCACATGCTTAAGATTTTCTAGAGTTCTTAGAGCACTTCCACAAACAGTGTTTATCAAAAAGGTCTTCCACATAAAAAAAAACATTTCAAAAAGTTATTTCATGTAGTTGGGTTTGCTAAACACAGCCTTGCTAAATAATTGCGAGAAACAATGACTAGTCTCTTGGCATTACCTTAATAATTACTCTAGTCATCCAAAAATACGAGTGGAATAGGACTAAATTCTCCAAATGACGTGTTACAGATCCTTAATAGTATTTTACTGAGCGTGAACAAGCTACGTTTAAGGAAAGTAGATGTTTCTTTGATTCTAAAACCAAAGCGTAAAACAAGTAATATATTTTGCCTTGTACATGTTAATTACCTTTTCGTTTTAAACAAGCTGAAATATTTCATGCGAGAAAAAAGTTTTTTACGTACATTGACAAGAATAAAAATGTCAAGAAATCCAAGTCAAACCGCCAACTGGTGGCAATTTTGCGCGAAATGTTAACAGACTTGAAAAGCCAAAAAAACAAATCACAATCAATAATCCATGCTATAAGGTCAATCAAGGGCACTATCGACGCGAGAGATCATCTAGTTTCCAAAAAAAGTTTGAGCCAAAATTTTGGCTCATTGGATTGGCGTCCAAGGCCATTCAAAGTTGGTCAAAAATCCAAAAACACCCCCACTTTGCGAGCTCCTCCCAGGCGAACCCCTCACCCAAGTCAAAAAATGTTTTTTTAATCGAACGTAGTAGACTTGCCGCATCCGTAGAGGGTTTGAACAGCTCTCTAGCTATAGCGGCTGGCGAGTTATAACCAAAAACGTGCCTGGCAGTATAGTGGCTCGCGCGGGCATTAAAGGGTTCATTAAAAGCTCTAGGTTTAATGTCATGCACAATCAATAATGTTATGCATTATGGCAGATACTTTTCTATTGCTACAAGCAATGAGCAAACACCGTTTCACTATTCTTCATGAAAGTAAAACTATAACATATTCTTCATAAAAGTGAAACTATAAAAATGCAGATTTGCAACTTGCTTTGTGTGATCCTTTGACAAAAAACGAGAGGTTCGGGTATAATTTTGAATAGAACACTGTGCTCGCTTTGTCGTGTTATTATATTATAAGATTCATTGGAATAAATGCAGCATGGCCGTGATCGCAAATTAAGGAAAACCAGTAAACGCTGTTAACCTTAATTCGTTTAGTTCCGATTACGGTTTTTGTTCGTACATAGAGAACGATTCGCCCTAAACTTCCCTATTTTTGGTTAAAGCTCGGTTCGATTGCCTGACTGTTACCTAAAGTTTTACTGTATGGCTTATAATAATGTTTTGCTTATTTAATCCTCTCACTCCACGCAATTACCACTTGTCATTTAGATCATGCGATTTTTTATTGATTCTTAAAATCTCATTCTTACGTTTTGCACTGGAAGCAAAAATTGTGGGTGTGCATATTTGTCAGTGGATCTCAACCCAGATCGCATATTTGTCTCAACCCAATCGCATATTTGTCAGTGGATCTCAACCCAGCCCCCAAATATCCGATTGCTGTTCGGTTTACCAGATACGTTTTTCACATAAAGCTGGAAATTGTTTGCTGCATGCGTTGTCGTTCCATGTGGCACCATCTGGTCGATATAAGTAGACGCAGTCCTCTACACCGCCGACATTATTCGGTTCACCAGGTCTCCATTTAGTCCATCCATTTGAAGCGAGAACACCATCGCCCCAGCGAAATATGCCTTCTGTTTCCAGGTCGGAAAGGTCAATCCACACGTTAAGCCATCCACTGGAGAAATGCTGTGCTATTCCACTGAAAGTTTCATGACATATTTTCATAAATACGGGAACGTTTTTCACACTTCGTTTTGTTTTCAATTCAAAGCAAATTCACCTGAACACTGTGGAATTCCTCATGCCTACATAAGCCAGCTGACCAGTCAATCTTCTGCAAGCTGTGCGTGATGCTTGAAAAGTTTGTGTAGTAGTTGTGATTTTGTAGATGTATCCATTCGATGCTCTGTATCCACCAGTTCCCCACTGAGCATCTGCCATTTACAAAATCTTGAGTTTTGTTGCTACATTTGCCATAAATGAAAAACTGATCACAATGGGAAATAAAACTCAAAATAATTTTCCTTCCAATGTTAGCAACGAAAATAGTTCTGCCCTAGTTCTGCGGCACTCCATTTGTTTAAATATGTAGATAGTTTTATGAGCATGACAGAACAAACTGTCGATCCATAGTGAAACCTCTCCACCACATTCGAGTGTTTAAACAAAGTTATTGTGTCCACACCTATTTTCTTATTACGCAAATCCTAATGAAAGAATGTAGCCCTTTTATAATTTTTCAATCAAATTAGTTTAGCCATCTGATTTTCTGCAAGTTTTTAGAAAGTGTTTTAAAATATTATTTTGATTTTTAAGGTTTGACAAACAATGCAAATATATAATAGACATTCTTTGTACGGATTCCATAAAATTTCATTTTAGTTGCGATCACTGCCTGTGATAATACGCATAGGAAGACGATCTGAATCATCAACTTCGCAAACAAAAACTAAATTGAGTTTCTCAGTCACCAAAAACCACTAAAATGAGATATTCATTCCTTATTTGGAGAATAAATGCATAGTGTATGAGTACGCAAGACTAAAGATATCTTTACAGCGTGCAACTCAGGGCCAGATTTAGCTGATGCGAGGCCAGACTAATCCATTTGTGAGGCCCACTCTCCACTGTTATGAGGAAAAAATGGAAAAATGTTAATCAATTTGTGCAAAGCCGAAAATGACGATAATGATGCTCTAAAAATACGGTAATAAAATAATCTGTAAAATCCTACTAGTTGCTTCCGACGCAAAGGCCTTCAGTGACATGAATTTTTATAAATCGTGCTTGGCTGGGGGGAGCAGGGTTATTAAGTTTGGAGACAAACTAAGGAAAACGTCACGGTTAAGCATTGGGCAAAACACATGGCCTACGTTTTTTATAAGTTTCACATCTATTTTTTCTTATCTGTTCTCAAAAAAACAAACACACTGCACATCTGTGTGGAGATATAAAGACGTTAAAACACAACTTGAGGACCACGTTGGGACTCTCTTACCACTGCTGTAAAAATCTCACACACACACAAGCAAAACACGTCAAGCGAAACGCACCAAAATGGTTGCAACTGCTAGGTTCATGATTCGCGTGTTTGTTAGTTTTTCAGACTGCAAAGAATCGAGTGCAACGAAACCGTCACGGAAAGGGTGTGAGGTTTATTAAAACTAGAACTGTCGTCAGAAAGTCTTTGATAGGAGGTTTTACATTTGCGCAGGGTGACTTGATTTTCTGCAAATCTGATAAAATCTCCACCGATTTAAAGTCTTTCGTATTTCAGTTTGCAGGGGCTGAGCCCACCGATTCTCCCCGTGATGACGCGACTGGTTTGAACTTCCCTTATGCTGTCATTAAAACATATTAAGAAATGAAAAGCTACAATCATCGAATCAAGTAAGGCTGAACATAGCGCATTGAACAATTAAAAAGGTTTTGTCCTGTGGCCTTCTTCATAACAAAACCGCCTATGGAACTCATTAAAATTTGTTTGCTTCGTTTGTACGTTGTCACTTTTAATGCACCGAATGCTTAATGTGGACGAACTCTCCTGAAACATTATGACCCTTCAATTCAATTCTTTTGAATCTTGAAATAGACCTTTCTCATGAGCAGTTAGTGAGCATCAAGCTCAGAAAGAAGGGCTCGCGTGGTTGGATAAACTAAGAACCACTAAAGCATCAGATCCAAACGCGCTTCTGTCATTTCCTTGCTGTTTCCCTTTGTCTTTTTGACGAAGAGTTGTATGGTTGCCAGTTGGCAAAGTGACTTTTGCTTGCTATTCAAGCTCAAGATCTTTTCTGATTTGCCTAGCTTCTCTAATTTGCCTGGGAGCAGTATAAACATGCGCATGTACTCAGTAACAAATCGATTTCAGGATGACCTTGTTGAAGAAAATTAAAATGGAAAAAATCACATCAAAAAATACTAAATGCGCCTGACGTAATAGAAACGCTAACACAGTGGTTCCCAACCGGGGTGGCGCGGCACCCTGGGGTGCCATTTACAGTATCAGGGTGCCGCGAGTTAATGCGTTTTTCAATATCATTAAAAGTACTTTTTAAAAATACCATCAGATCTCAAAGCAAATAGCTATGGGTTCGCCACTGGGTGCCGCAAATTAAATATTTGTGTTCTGTAGGGTGCCGCAAGCCTAGAAAGGCTGGGAACCACTGCCCTAACAAAACTACAGTATGGCATAAAAGAAGGTCTTCGCTGATAGGGAGAGTAAATTTCATGGTTTAAACCGAATGGAACTTCGAAAGATGCTTAATTGGACTTGTAAAAATACTGTTCTGCAATTCAACGAAAAATATTGTACACAGGTCGATGGGGTAGCAATGGGTTCACCGATTGCACCTTTGATGGCAGATGTATTTATGAACTGGTTAGTTGATGACGTTAATAAGATTGGTTGCTCCCCTCAAATAATTTGCTGTTATGTAGATGATATTTTCTGTACGTTTGATTCCAAAGAGAAGATAGATCAGTTCTTTTATAATTTAAACAAAGTGCATTCAAACGTAAGCTTTTCAAAAGAGATGGAAGCAGACGGACAATTGGCATATTTGGACGTTATATTGACAAAAACTGAGACCGGGATTAAATCAACTACCTACAAGAAAAACACTCATACAGGACTGTACAATAAATGGGAAAGCTTGTCGCCATTACAATACAAAAAAGTATAATTCAAAGTTTATTACATCGTTCCTATGAAATTTGCAGTTCTTACCAATTAATTCACAAAGAATTCCAAAATATTAAATCCTGTTTCCTTACCAATGGATACCCGGACTGGTTTATAGACAACGAAATCAAAATATTTCTCAACGAACGTTATAAAAACACTCCTAAAAACAAGCAAGAAAAGACGATCGACATTCGAAGAATTTTTCTTTTCCTGCCCTACCTTGGCGAAACATCTCTACAACTAGAAAAAGAATTGCGGAACTTTTTTAGAAAATATCTGAAAGAACTTGCTCATCTGTCTCTCATTCATAAAATACATAGGATCGGAGATCATTTTAAGTACAAAGACAAGCAAGCACATCTGGAACGAAACAATGTGGTATATAAACCTAATGTTCGTGTGGTCATTCTAAAATTGGACAAACTCAAAGAAATTTGAAATTTCGCCTGGATGAACACAATCCTTTAAAATCGAACCGTCAAGCTACTGATGTAGTCAAACATTTATACGCATATCCAGATCATTTCATGGACTTTAAAAATCCTGAAATCTTGACATCTGCTTTTAACTACCGCGAATTATTAATTAAAGAGACACTTCTGATACAAGAACAGCAACCCGGGATTAATGTAGACAATTTTTCCACCCCTTTATACCTCTTCAATACGTAGATTTTATGTCAAATAATTGGTTGATGCTCAGTTCTTATGTTGATGCATATTGCGTGCATTGCTGTTGGTGCTGACGTAGACATATCGTGCTGATTGTTGAACTTGAAAATTTAAACAAAAAATGTTTACATCCTTCGTTTGCAGTGCTCCTCTGTGAATAGTCTTTTGCTGCTGGTCTTGGCTTATTTACGTAAATTACGATCTTATGTAGGTTTTGTTTTAGCACTTTCTGCATAGCTGTTGGCCCTGCTTTCACTGTTAGCGAATTTGACAGGGTTGGCGGTCTTGGTTTTGCTTTTGACGTCTTTTGCTTCACACTGTTATTTCTTGCGTCACAGAGCCTTTTGGTTTTGAATTGCTAGCATTGCCAAGTGTTGCTTTATTTTTTGTCTGAAGATGGATGAAGAATAATCCGAAACGCCTCAAAATAAAACATGTACAGTTTTTTGAAGGCTTTTTTAGTGTTGATGAAACTGTTAAGTCTATCCCAATTTTATGCTCCAATGCCTGAAAGAAGCAATTATGTTATTATTGTAGGATGATGTTGCTAGCATTACACATAGATCTTATCTGCAGTACAACCTTAAACTTTGATCAGGTGCATATCAAACACCAACGGCCACAAGTTCCTTCACCTGATTCACAAGTAACAATCGGTACGATTCAGCAAACACAGGACGTGCAGCCAACGTGATTTGAATATATCCACGCAATAGTCGGAATGCACCTTGACCAACAGTCATATTCAGATTCATGGAAACTTGCTGCAAGACTCTGGCGTTATCAACACGAAATCTGATTAGGTGAAGAAAACTCAATGAAGACACAAAATTTTGACAAATGTTTATCGAACTGGTCATAGCCTACCCGCAATTGACTCTATGCGTACAGCGTGCCACAGTTTGCTTGAGGCCCTAGGCTTAAATATAGCCTATTGGTAAATCCGGCCCTGGTGCAACTAATTTCCTATTGGAAGTCAAAAGTGCAATTGATAAAAGTTTCCAGATGATTCCCGCAGAGTTTTGTGGCCTGTGAGAATAGGATTTTCACGCATTTTAGGTCAAAATGACAGAGTGCAAACTTTAACCTTTTATTTTTAACAAACACTGTTGAATTAAACCCATTCAAACTATCACTGCATTTGAATTTCTTATTATTAACCCAGTTTATGTATACCAAGAAGAGACCAGGACTGCATCAAGGTGCGTAAACACGGAAAAGTATTTTTCTCATTTTTATATGCCAGGAAGAAGACAATAAATGCACAATTTCACTTAAGAAACATAAAAAATTTCCCAGTACCCAGTACTTAGTACGCTGGGGATAAAGTGTTGTTCACAGCATTCCCAGGTGTGCGCAAATCGAAACAGTTTTCTCTTTTCTTTGTGTGCATACATGCTTGCAGATTGCTGCGCTTATGCAGACAAGGCCTTTTCGGCCAAAACCGAGAGAAAATTTCACGAAGTTACTAGCACTTCGTTGCTGATGTATGAATTAACTGAGCAGCGAATAATGCATATGTCATAACTCGGGTTGCGTTACATATTTAAGTGTGAAAACTGGGCCAACAACAATATTATTTTTCCGGCACGAACATTGACATGTATAATAAAGGTAGCGTTATTCAAAAACAGTTTGTCACTAGAAAATATCAAATTGCAATTGGAGAATATACACTTCCACAACATTCGTTTTGATGTCATCCTCTGAAACAAATAAGGTAAAAGCAAATGAAAAAAAGGTTTGCATTTTAGGCTGATTATTAGTGTTGTTGATTCTTATTCAACAGTCAAAAAATCTAGGTTGGTTATTAGTCGTTATTCCTCTAAAAAAATGGGTTCATTTGAAGACCCCCAAAACCAACCACTCATACCTCTAAACGACATATTTTTTATCGCGAAAGCTTATTCAACCAAGGGGGCTTCTGTTACAACGAAAACCCGTATATTTGATAACTCACCTCGATACACGTCCAGTACTTGCTTCACTTCTGTAAGTTGGTCTGCAGGAAAAATAAAATTTTATGTGGTTTTACTGATCCATCACATTCGACTTTGATGGATGCAAGAGATTTTCCACTCTGAACGGATGCGTTCATCACGCTGCAACGCAGGGACATGCGTGCTATTGTGGTTATTGTGCATATACCACACCATCATAATATTATTGTTTGCGTTCCGATGACGTCACCATGTTCACTCACCCGTAGTACGACCCTTTTACCTTTTTGTAAATGGGATGCATATTACGGAAATGATATACTGTATTTTGGAGACCGTGGGCCAAGTGCCCCCTGGTTACGCCCATGGTGTTACGGCAGTTTTATAGTACTGTGCTAGTTCTTGGAAATTGCTGGAAATACCGCAACAGGAAATTGCTGCTCTTCTTGGCAAGAGGGGCAAGAATGCTCTTTACATTGCTGTGAATTGACACCAAGACCAGCACAACAGCCACTGTGTTTTTTAAAGCGCAATACACTTTTTTCCAATATCAAGGACTTGATATTGGCAGCATCATTGGATACTGCTGCAGTGCCTACTTGTGGTCGTTCAACGTGAAAATCTGCTTGAGCAATTTCTGATGATCATCATCAGGCCATGTGGCTGATTTTTACTCTTTTTTGTTGCTGGAGAGTTTTTCGCATGAAGCATCTATTATAGTAAATGCGTTTAAGTCACGTTTCAACACGTCTCGGAAACGCAGTTTTGGACACCTACTTGGTCGATGATAACTGGGCAGTTCGCTTTTCAGAACTTGCTCTGGCAGGCAATTATCTTCCATCCGGCATACATGACCACCCCATCGTAGACATCGATGTCTGATGATGGTTACGAGGTTGCAGGAGTCTGTCGCTTGCAAGACCATTCTATCGGGCACGCGGTACTCCAGGACAAGCCCAAGATAGAGCGAAGACAACGTAGATGAAAAGCGTCAAGACGGCCTTCCTGATGTCTATACGTTATTCGCTACCACAGAGAAGCACACTAACCACACAGGCCATTTACACCTGGATTTAACTCGGATAGAGAGGTTGCCATTCGACCAAACAAGTGGACGAAGTTGCCCAAACGTTGTGGCGGCCTGGCCTATACATATGTCAAGCTCCGATTTCAGGGTGTTTGTGTTGTCGACTGTTGATCCCAGATAACAGAACTTGTCTACTGACTGAAGCGCAGCTCCGATTATGCTGATTTGCGGGAGAGACGAAGGTCCCTGAGAGACACCCACGGTTTTTCTCAGGCTGATGGTAGTATTAACTTCAGCCACAGGCAGTAGGGAAGGACTTGCAGAGGTTTTGAAGCGTGGATGTGGAAGTTGCCACGAAACCAGCATCGTCAGCATAGAGCATCTTTTGAAACTTTTATTGAAACAGAGAATTTTTGCTATGCACCCCAATTTCTATTGCTTGCTAGTTGCTACAAAACTGTTGACACCCGAACTTCATTCACGTTATGTTACGAATTCGAAGTCGGAAATTTTGAAAAGGTCCGAAATGGAGTCGTAGTCGGACAATTTACCTCCGACTCCGCAACCCTGGTTATAAACTTAAATGGGATCCGCAACTCTGACTATAAAATTCGTCCGCTGTCCCTAGAGTCACTGCAACACAAATGGGAATGCAAAATGGATCACATGAATCAACTAAAGGCAGCGGTTTCTTCATTTAGTAGGCCAGTAATGCACCTGAAGAAAATTGCAGTAATACTGAAGGGTTCACGAGGACGTCCTACTCTATTGAATTCCCAAACATGAAAAATTTACCTTTGGCTCATTCAACAAGGATGCTCATAATGAAATGTTGTAAATTCTCTGGAAAAATCCAGCGAGAATTGTTTTGATTTTCTCTTGCACAATTTGTGCGCTTAAACCAGACAAAACAAGGTTGAATTTTTGTAGAGACAAAGACTAGGGAAATCTTAAAAAGTAGAACTGTGGAAAAACTTTCAATTCCAGTGGCATTACATGCTCCGGAAGCATTTAAATGTCTATATTACATCATGTATTTTTGAAGAGTTTCAGTTAGTTTATCTAACACTTCTGTTATAAAAAAGAGAGCCAAACAAAAGCACATACCCTTGATGTCACTTGCAGGAAAAGACTGAACAAACACAAAGGAAAATACCGAACACTTAGAGTGAACATCGTTTCTTGCAGCACGTTAGATCACAGATTATTGAACATTGATAGCACGTTTCAGCACGCAACAGTTATGAGCATCAGCACTCTTAAACGTATGAGGCGTAAACACACGGTTTTTGGCTCGACATGTAGTACTGCTGTTAAATTCATATGAAACTAGTCTCAAGAGTAATAGATTAAGACAACGATCACTTTGCTACTTTGGTTCAATCTTACAGCCAATTGACTGCGCTGTAGTCGAGCTCCCCAAATATAACCAAGGGATGGCCGTGAGGGTTTATTTAACTTCTCCCAGCAACCAACCTTGGCATTCACAGCAAATACTGTGTTGCCTACAATTGCTACACCAACTAACAAGAGATGGAAAAATCGCACTTTGCACAACACCCTTGTGAATGCTTCTTGCGTAAGGTAAAGTCTCCCTAATTTAACTGTTGAGACAAGGACCTGCAAAGATCTGGTTATGCCCTGGGCAACTGCTTGATTGTATGCCCCCCTAGTAAATCCTAGTCCAGTATTGAAGAAAGTAAAAAATACAGGGATTTGAAATAGTGTTGACAGAAAAAGCAAGTTTCGAAAAATTGAATAAAAACATTTCAAAGACACTTTTTGTTTTTTTTTAATGTGTTATTCTTTACAAACTTATTATTCTGTAGACCTGAAGCATATATGCGTATAAGCAAAATTCTACTAGTAATGAACTTTATATTGCATTTATGCATGCAAATAAGTATTAGATAGGCCCACCCAAAAATAGCACTTGTGAGGCATGATGAGAGATAGAGTTATCTCTATATTTCTATTATTAAGAGTACTTGAAATTGTACAACCATACAGCTTGATGCGGGCTAGCAAGAATTGGCCAGTCTACAAAGGAAGAAAGAGAGAGATGAGTGTAAGGCTTTAAGATAAAGATGGCAGCAGTTCCTCTCTCACTCGGGTCTTTCAACATATATTTCCATGCTGCTTTCAGGCAAATCACCCTCAGATCCCTCCAGCATATGTTAGTAGCCTTACAATATTAAGAAGCATCAGCTTACAGCATTTTAAGAAACTCTAATTTTTGTAATTTCACTCTTTAAATGCCCCGCCACTCTTTATAATTCCCCCCTCTTTAAATGCCTCTCCTCTGCACGCATGTAGTCCAGCTTTACATCCAGGATTGTAGCATTCTTGCTGTATGGTTTGGGGCGTTTTGATTTATTGCAACGCTCTACCAAATAAACATGAAAGAATGAATGTAACTTTCCGCGTATCGGCAATCTTTCATGCTGAATTGTTTATAAGACTGTGAAAACAGCTTCCAAATATAAAAAGGATAATAAATTAATAAATGTCATCAGTTTACTTTTCTCTAGGAATGTTTTCATTCTTTCCTGCTTTTGTTTCTGACGCATACCTATAATTTTATCTTATATGAATATACGTTTCGGCGTTTACTTGTGTATTATTTTCCAGTTATCTTTGTCCGTCGTCTCTAACATGGAATCATCTTATGCTACCCTACCCAAATGTGTTTGCAAATGAATGAATATCTCCATACAGCGTTGTCCTCCGCACTCTACATCATTTTATGGATGCATAGTATATTTTGTGGTGCATGCACAACAACATGCTGACGAATTAACACCAGTGGGAGCGGTCTTCATTGTCATCACTATTTCCAAGTAAACTTTAAACTGTCCAATTACAGTTATACTCACTTTCAAAGTTATCCTCTGTGACCACAGTCTGTTTTTCAGAGTATGATTTGATTACCATGGTCGTTCGGTCGCTAGAGGTGGCGCACGCACTTGATCCCAAACTAATCGGTAGTGCTGTTGCCTAGATCAAGCCTTCCAAACTGAGAAAACTTATTCAGCCAGTAGTTGTGAAACGGTGTTGCAGTTCATCATTTTATCTTGATGGTGACGTAAAATCCAAGCTAAAATGTATTTTGTGAATGACACTAGATTTCATCACAAAGTGCTAAAGTACTGGTGCATAAAAGAATTAGTTTCCTTCAAACTTGGTGCTGTGTTCCTATAACAGGACGAATTTTTAATCAACAATATCACAATTATTCCTTCAACCTAAAAAAGCTTGAAAGTAATGTTTGTTTATTTCCTACAGTACATAATCGCATAGATTCTCAAATTTCACAAACATTAAAAACTGACTTAGTCATTCATTCCGCAACTTGGAATATCAAGCAGAAAGCAAAATGCAATTCAAATCTCTGGACTTTTAAATGAATCCTTGTCAAGATAACATTAACTTCAAGCTTATCAAAATTTCCGAATTTGTCATGCACAAAAATAAGCGTCAGTATTTTATAGCAGTAAGTGTATTAGCCATACGAAGTAATTTCAAAGTAAACAAAAAATTAAATTAACAGGAAAGCAATAAGTTCATACTAGCGCGACGCGTTAACATCCACGTGTAGGAAAATTTTCGTAGAATTTTTATTTGTGATTCATGGAGACTTCTGTTATAACAAGCACACTAAATTGTTTGATAACGCACTTCGATTTACGTCAAGTACTTATTGCATTTCAGCGAGTTCTTCTGCAAAACCCAACCGTATCAGGTGGTTCACTCATCCGCCAAATGCGAATAAACACAAAACATTATGGGTCCATTGCTTTTTTACGCAGCAATGGATGTGTAAATTTACGCAACAATATACAATTTTCTTGTAACAACGTGAAACTGCTTCTCTGGTAACCAAAATGAGTAAAAACGTTCTTTTGTTTGTGATGAGTTGAGGACAAGACCATCTAAACAGCGGCCATGTATTGTTCCGGGCAACATCGTGGGATAACGTTTAAATCTCTTTGTTTGAGCTCTTCACAGTTGGTGCGGTATTTTCCGTGCACTTCAAAAACAACTCTTTCATTCATTCATTTTCATGTCCGCTTTCGCTCTCTGGAGGATCGCGGAGACAGCACCCTTAGGTGTTCTCGATGATCAACAGCAATCTCAGATAATTCTGCTGGCTACACACCAAGACGACACCCAGCCATGTTTGAGATGTAATCACTCAATCTGGTTCTTGGTCGACCTCTAGGCCGATTTCCGGTGAGTGTAGTCAGCAGGACATGCCTCACCAACCTCCCTGGGACTTCTTTGTCACTTTGCCGATCCAACGTAGCTGAGGTCTCTCTATTCGGAGGAGACGTGGCTCAGGGTTTTACGAATTTCACAGCTGCCCACTTTTTTGCGAAGTGTCACCTCGTGAACGTTTTGCAAAGACCCCATCTCTGCCGCTTGTACTTGTGATAACATTTTCAGTCAGAACCCAAGATCCGTGACCATTGGTGAGGATTAGAACAAAGACTGATCTAAAACTGACAGCTTTGCGGTGGTTAAAAGCCCCGATTTGTAACCACAGAGCGATAGTTATGTTTATCTAGCAACGCTGCCTAGTTATAAAACAATTTCTGTAATTTTTCGCTCCAAAGAGGCAGTGATGCCAGAGAGAGGCGTTGGCAATCAAGAGCTCTTTGTCACTTGTCCCAGCTCAATCCAAACCACGTTGCCATGTTGGGCAATTATTGATACGGCTTTTGTTGATCCAATACCCCTTTCACATGATTCTTTGCAGGTATCTGGGTGCTTTTGCTTTGAAAGACAAATTTTGAAACATAAGTTACTTCTTTCTTTATTTTTATGCAAATGATGTTATCGATTCCGCTGTTAGCAGTACACGTCTTACAAAAGATTTTTTTTTATTTCAATTTTTTCCATGTCTTAATTGCTTCCATCGTGTTAGCCTGAACTTGGTTTGTCAATGCTAAGTACGTCAATACTAACTTGCTGTTAGGATATGACTGGTATAAGCAACAGCTTAGGCTAAACTTCGTATTATACAGAATCACAGGGATGAAAATTAGGCTTTGGGTAGAGTGAATGATATTCAGAACACAACTTGTTCCCTAAGTGTTTGCCTCTCCAAAGTAGAACAGGCAAGGAACTAACACGGCGGCACATTGTGGCCAATGTCCACTCTTGGAACATCACATCTGTGCTGTTTTAGCCTCTCAAAAGTTCCCTTGATTACAATTAATCTTAGGTGCAGAAAACACTTTATTCTTTCGAGTCGCCAATAAACACTGCAGGTGAAAATTCTTAAAACGAAAGATTTATGCCACGGTTTGAAGCGGGAAACACTTCCTTAGCGTCTTTGTTCAAAGCTCGCATTTATTTTCAACGTAAATGCGGAAGGATAACCAAAAAGATGTTAGCTCAGTACAAATTTGCAATGAAATATTTAACAGGATCATAAACAATGATAAACGATCATTATGTTTACCTCTCAATTCTCGGATGATTTTGTCATTTGAAGTGTTTATCTTGTCCCCTTTGGGACCCGGAGGACCCACTGGACCTGGAGGCCCAGAAGGACCGGGAAGACCAGTAGAACCGGTTGGACCAACAGGACCGGCAGGACCAGAAGGACCAACAGGACCGGCAGGACCGGCAGGACCCTGCAAACACGTAACTGCTGTAGGATTTTTGTTTCCTTTATCCACTAGGTTAACGTCAGAAAACAATAGGCAAGGAAATGTATGACAGTGAAAAGAGCAGTATGGCAAAAAGTTAATACAACTCACTGCGGTGTGCAAAAGTCATTAGAATCTGTCATATTCACTTAGGGTTGGTTTTAGAAAGCGTAAGATCCCAAAATAACATTTTGAAATTCCTCGCTGTGTCCAGTCAGCTTGCAATACAAGGCGCACAGTTAAATAAGTACAAAAAACTACATTACAATCTTAAAAGCGGATATTGGCATTCGACAGAAAAGAAAAGAAACTTTGGTGGCAGAAGTTCAAAAAAATACTGAAAGTGTGCATGGTGCATACGAGGGCCGAAAAAATGTTCAACGGGCCGTAATTTGTCCACCTCTGACCAAGAGTATTTGCTATATCAGTGGGGTAATTAACGAGGAGGCAGAGGGGCGAACCGGCCCCTGGCAAGCTATATGTAAAAACCGGTGCCCCACTTACTTATATTTCGGTATTTAGTGGGACCCCTTCAGATACGTTTTCACACCCTGGTTCAAACGTCTAGTTACGCCACTGGCTATAATTATATGAAAGTCACTACCACTGGCCTAAGAGATCTGATACAAGACTTTGCCAAAACGCTTACCATGACGCTTGCTGAATAAAAAGGAAATTGTTTCAAGGAAGAAGGAATTTAAACTAAATTCCACTCCTTAACGAGTTTAAACGGAAAGATTGGTTCGTCCGATAGTAATGGGAAATCAGTCTACAATAAATTTTGATTGCTTATGTTGCTCTTAATTCTCTTAGCTTATCTGCAGCTGTAAAGGGAAGTTGAACAACAAAATGTTTTTTTAATTCTGCTGAATACTTTTTTGTTTGGGTTGACGGTAATTGGCGGAAGGCCCAAACCTAGCATTTGCTATTTTCCGGTGTGGTTGAGGTGAATGCCCTTGCCCAGGGAGCGCTACAGTGATCCACTCACTCAGTGGCCATTGATCGAACACCCAACTTTTCAATGGATAGGGGGACATTAACACCGAGCCATCGCCGAATATTTTTAAGTGGTGAAACAATTAAATCTGGTTTAGTTTCCCATAATTGCAACAGAAACGTTATCGAAAATGTTTTCCAAGATACATACAAATTAGCATTCTCGATGATCACAAAATAGCAGCAAGATTTAAAAAACGTGGTGAATAGTTGTCTTTGATCAAGAGTCACTACGCTTAAGTGTCTAAGCAAAATTTTTAAACCACGCGCAGCATCGCTAAAGTCTGAATACTTTTATCGAAGTTATCAGTGATAGCTTTTGCCAGCTTATGTTATGACCAACTTACTCTTTTCCCAGGAGCACCTCGATCACCAACAACTCCATTCAACCGTACTTGTCTCCATTGCTTTTGAATTCCGCCCGGTCCGTTACATACTGTTGCCACGTGACATTGTGAATTGAGCGGATTTTGACTCAATATTGATTGCAGTTCAGCACTCAGTGACAACAGAGCAACAAATAAGCCGCATTTATAGTTATACATTGTCATTAACTATGCTATTTTCAACTTCTTTAGATATCCACTCTGGGCAGAAAAAATATTTTACTACTCTTATTTCCCTCTTTACCCTCACTAGGAAAAGCCTCTAAAGGAATCACAGTTTCAAAATTGAAATTTGTATTTGTTCGTTATGGGTTTTGCTAAAAAAGAACAGAGCTAATATATCCAAAGATACAAGAACAAATGTGTCTTCTTGTTTGTGTTCGTTGCGGCGGTTCGTGCAAATTTGCGTCTTAAATCTGGTTGTGCCGATGAAACAGGGGATGTCAAAACTAAATAAAGTGACCGTAGAGGTATCCAAACCTCAATAATCAACGTCGCTCGTCACTTTTTGGACAAAAAAAACAGTACTTCACAACACTGCTGTAACAAAACAATGGAGGGGAAAATGGCCTTATATCGCGAATCCTGTTTTCCGAGTTGTAAAAAATCATGATGAAAAAAGTTGTAGGTTTTAGGGAGGGCAATCGCCCCATTCGCATCCCCCTGGATCCGCCCCTGGTGTCGTGACACGTGACAAGTCCCAACCACCCTACCGCTTTGGTACACGAAAAGTAGAAGTGCTGAATAGCCTTTTCAGTAACGCCTGCTACAGTCTTCAGTGCATTTGCAGTTGAACTGCAGTGATGGTAGCAGGAATTACCGAAACGTCTGCAAAAATGTCGTTTATATCGTTTTTCTTTGGCCGCTATTTTCATTATAAACCTACCACTTGTTTTAGGGTGGAACTAACTTTCGCATTGCCATGCTTTATCAGCACCTTGATAATAATTAATGTGGCAGGGCTTCCATTCTCGAAAGCACGATTTAAACTACTGTATTTATCTCATGACTTGAATCCGTTTAACATAGCTTTTCGCTGAAGCGTCATTGATTATGGAATGGATTGTTGCATCGTATAATGGTTGCATCGCATTGCTCATTTGAACGTGCTTCATATAAAACGGTAAGGATTACCTAATGCTTTTCATGACGATTAATTAGGTACCTATCCGGCTCATACTTGCAAGCTTGTTTTGAGCACGTCGTTAATTCGCCCTTTACAGATGGTATAGGGGAAGGTGGGGTACAGTCGACACTTTTTTGCATTTTCAACCACTGCTACTTTATTTTAAGTCCAAACCAGCTCAAAATGTGTTACACAATAAATCAACTGTATATACACAATATCATGTCAAAATATGAAAACAACGCCCTTCAGAAAATATTTTATAATCAAATTAAAAAGAGTACTTTTTCTGTCGAATGTGCCCCATGCATGGGTCACAGTGGACATGAGCATGGGGTACAATTGACCGGTCAATAAAAAGTGGGGTTTCATGCGTTGGATAATGTTCACGTGATATCCCATGTAAAATAGGCATTTGCTGACTGCCTTTCCACTTTTTTCATATTCTAATTACCCACTATCACTGCATGGCAAAACAAATGTGTATGAATACCAAACATTACATGAAACCAACGCAGTATGCTGAAATTCATGCTTTGCCATACAAATGTAATGTGCCTCTAAGCACATAATAAACCTAAAAATGCTCATAAATCAAAATTATTCTGTACTGCACTCAAGTATAACCCCTCAAGCTTTACCTTATTTAGACTGACCTAGTGACAATGTGTTGAGTGTGCCCCAATTTCTTTGTCAGATGTGCCCCATGCATATCTAAAAAATAAAATGAAGACCTACCAACTCAACTTAAAAAGAATTTAAAATCTGGCATCATCAAATAGTGTTGCACTGCCTTGACTACAACGTAACAAAAACTCAGAACAGAAGATGTTGATTAACGTGGGCAAAACCCAAATCCTAATGCGATTTTATAAATTACTTTTGGGTAGCAAAAACACAACTTGCTCTCTAACTCGTAACGACGGCTGCTTATCAAAGAAAAATTCACTTTAGTACTACGGCTGGCATGAGACTAAATCACCATGGAAACTTTAAAGTTCAACGTTTTCAACTTTTTGAACAAATAAAAAAAGACGACTATGCCCCTAGTCCTACTATGCACCACCTTCCCCTACGTTTATTAGGTCGAAAAACTTGTGTTTCATGTTAATGCGATTTGCAGGTACAGGGACTATTTGGGGATACAGGGACAATGCGCTACTGCGACTGTTATGTCATAAGATATCGTTCATGTTGATGAGATGATACCCTGTTGAAATTTTGTCCTGACAGAACAATAATAAATCTTATAAACTGCTTGCTGCAATATTATTTCTCATATTTCAATACAATGAAAGTAACAACGTCAGTTCGTGCAAAGTAGATATTTCAAATGTTTGGATCCACCCGCGAAATGAATGCTGTAGTTGAAGCATGTAAGCGTCATCGTAACTGATACGATGACGCTTGCATGCTAAAATGTAACTGAAAAAACAAACCTTTAAAGTTTTTTTCACATGCTCAACTCACTTTAATACGAAACTTAAGTTCAAACAATATCTGGCCTGCCACATACTGAAATCAGGCAACATAAGAATAAGTGATAAAAGCAAGCGTTGACCACTCAGATTGTGAGTTTTGTACTTTGCGTCACGACTTTTGACATGCCTTGTTTTAATGGAGCAACACTTGCAATCAATGTCTGGGGCAATATTGGATATGGGCAAAAAACATTGTGGCCTGCTTTTTCCCCTATCAATATCTCGTACAGTACGTATACCTAAAGCTGATTCAATTACACAAAAACGCTAATTAGCCTCAAATGTTTGCAAACAAGTTAACGAAATATGGTCAGCAAGCACAGATCTGTTTTGTGAGCACTCAAACAGCATAAATTTGAACTCTTTCATAGCAATTTAAGATTTACTGAACTATCCATCTGCTTTCTCTAAGCTTTTTGCTCCTTACACGCCACCATCTTTAAGATACCACACGTCGTGTATGATAACCAGAATTTCTAAACTATTCTTTTTGAAATCGAGCGCATTAATGTAGTAGCTATCATAACAATGTCTATTGCAAGTTTCGTGGCCTTAAAAGGTAAATGCATGAACCACCTGGAAAATTACGAATGTGACTTTAAAGGTATCGCAATTTTTGGCACAGGAGCAGTGGCGTACGCAGAAAATTTCCGAGGGGGGCCAACTTTTATCACAATTGTGTGACGTCACAAATCAATTTTAGGGGAAGTGCCGAAGGCACGACCATTGTAGGGAGGTCCGGGAAAATTTTGCAAAATTACACCTAAAAACATGCATTTTTGTGCATTCTGGAAGCAAGCTTTAGACAATATTGTTTTTACATTTTTTATTTTTAGGGTCTGAGGGGGTGGCCATGGCACAGTGGCCTCCCCCTCTCCGTACGCTAGTGCACAGGATGCATGTTTATCGTTATGTTCAGGGTTTTTTAAGGTGTTTAGGGACCCGAAACGGGTCCCTAGAATCAGAGAAAATTATCATCGGGTCCCTAAAATCAGAGGAAATCGAGTCCCTAGAATCAGAGAAATCGGGTCCCTGCAGGTCGAAACCGGGTACCTAACATTTTTTAAAAAAAAACGGTTATGTTTGTTGATATATAGTATAAATATTACAGCACATATACTCATAGGGTTTAAGGACTCTGTTTTTGAAATATCAGAGCGGAAACGTGTCTTTACAAAAGCATATTAGGCAACATAAGAATTTTACGTAGTTGCTCAGAGCAGCTACGTAAAAAATCGCAGAAGACTTCAAAAACAATACACTGACAATTGACAAATGATGTGGTAAAAAACAACGATACATTTCTAAAAACCAACGCAAAATCCTGAAGTTTAGGGTCCTAAACCACATCAAGCACACAGCCCCATCACGTAACAAAGCTATCAAACCATGTTATTGATTTTGCAACCTGATTAACGTAAAATTTAAGCTTTGAACCAAGATGGAACTTCCAATCATCACTTCGAACACTTACCGCTGAGCTGCTCAAGGCTGTAAACGTCACGTACAGCAGTGAATATCGCTCAATAACCGCTGATTGAATGTTCGTCGCTAAATCGCAATGGTTTTAGCGCCTGCAGCAAAACATCGCTGCAGTGTGGTTAAATGTCACAGTCGTCAACGCAAACGCGAAAGCATAACCTCATGCGTTCCATCCAACTGAAACACTTAAGGAAAAGCTGCCTCGTAGTTGAAACTTCTCTGCAGCAATACGTTACAACCTCTTAAGACTCCTTTTCTGAAATGGTACATGTCTGTTGAGTGCTGACAATCCACATGGTAGTGTGAGAATTGATCTTCTACACGGTCAAATGCTTGTACAAATATTATTGTGCCTCTTTAGAAATCCCACTCATGCCTGTTAAACGGAACAGACTCCGCATTTCATTTTAACTCAATTTGGCTTTCTTCGATAAAGTAAGCGCTGATAGTGATAGGACCAGGGACGGATTTAGGGAGCGCGGGGCCCTAGGCCATCTTAGTTTTGGGGGCCCCAAGCAGGTGTGACCAATTTGGCCGTTTGTCTGAAAAGCGTGAAAATATGTCCCTCTTATATGTGCCCCTCAAACATCTATCTTTTGTTGTGCCGACTTTGGTTCTACATCTGCCTTAGATGTTCAACAGAAATTACAGCCTTTCCTACCATTGCTATCTTTTCTTGGAATTTATAGCTCTTTCGTGTAGTTGCGAATTCTCTTCGCTAAATTTCCGTGATTTCTAACGTTTTTTGTAGGTTTGTTTTTCGTATGTATACATTTTCATGCGGGATTAGTTGCCGCCCTGGAAAATATCGCCTAGCTGTCGATCTGATTATCTGTACGTAAATTTCTTTTTATAGTAATAGTAACCACGTATTTCATGAAAGAAACAAACACAATCCGTTCAGTGGACACAGAGCTTATTTATGCCGTTTTGAAATTGTCATTTTCCAAGCAATAGAAAGTAGTTTTAATCCTCTATGCCAGGACTTCTCAAACTTTTTTGTTCTGCAGTCCCATTAAAAAAAACGGTTTTTCTATGCGGCCCGCGTGTTGGATAGCCTCGCATGTTAATGATACGTGTAAATGCATCATTACAAATCTCGAGATGCATTTGTGTCAATGGCGAAATCATAAAAATGCACATAATCCTCGAAAGCAACTACACATTCATAAAACTACCACGTAATGGAAACAGTAAGGCGAAAAATAATTAATATAGAAAAAAATAAAAATTAAAAAAAAGGCGAAAAAAAATGGAAACAGTAAGGCGAAAAAAAATAATTTGTTGGATGAGACTGTTAAACGCAGACATCTTGGCAGGTAATGCAGCGAGACAGTGACTGCTGATAGCGGTAAGCTACGCACATTCATACTTCGTGAAAAGAAGCATGAGTGAGTCTACAGCAATGTTTCCATAAATTTGAAACATCCATTATTAGGGGAGTGTGACCAACGTGCCTGAGTGTCAAACTACACTTATGCTGTTATGCAGGATTCTTTTCATGCAGTATAAAATTACGTGGATTATTACAGTAGAATACATCTATGCAGGTTTGTGGGAATACGTCTTAATCGTTAAGGTTTAGTTCTGACATCTGAGTGAATACTGAGTGCAAAGCTATATTTGCTGCGGCGGGTGATCATGATTCATCTGGCCAATTTTGCAAAACCTGCGTGGTGTTCAAATTGTAGTAAGTTTGTCCGTAGTCGTGTCAACATACAAGTCCACTTAATGGTCCGGTTTCTGTAGCAAGGTTTTATTGGTGGCTTTGGGCAAGATCCCAGACGTTTGCAGCTCTTGTTTCTATGCCAGGGTTTCTCAAATGGGTCCCTCGTCCCCTCTTTGGGGCCACCTGCAGAGGCCGAGGCTAAATCTAGGTATTTCCACTTTCTTTGTAGTGTATAAAGGATAAAGTGGTTTGTGAACGTCCATTTTGCATTGCATCGTCAGCAATGTTCCCTTTAAGGTGCGCAAATACTCAGGACCACCAGAACTGTTGCGCAGTGAAATCTCATTCTCGCGCACTTGCAATATTCCAGAACAATGGAAAGTACCTCGAAAACAAGGAGCTATTTGAATGAAATGTGTATTTTGTTCGTACTTTAATAAGATTGTATATTTATTGTATAATTCACAAAGTTTGTAATTCATTGAAAACTCCACTTACTCAGCCCTAAAATATCATGCTCACTAAAACAAATGTTTGCTCAGTGTAAAATTATGTTAGAGGGAACAATGATCCTCAACAATTTGAAAATAATAAACAAAATGCCGACGTTTCCCCCCATGGAAAAATTTCTGCGGACGCCCATGAATGATCATACTTTCTCGCTTTCGTTTTTTCGTGCTTTCACTCATTAGGAATTGTGTCTTTCTTTCCGTTCTCTTAATTTCGGTTGCAAAATAAACACAATCAAACCGCTTCTTGTTATTATTTCATCAAAATTACCTGCAATAACAAATGTTATACACAAATTGCTGTGGGTGTTGCACACTATTCCAAACGACAATTGAAAACTATAAGGTTCCCCATTTGAAGAGCACTGATCTAAACCGTATCCAAGTGACTGCGCTCACTTGCTGAAACATACAAGTTAAAACAGCGCCACTGCGCTATCCTGGCTACTGCCAACGGTAATTGTGCTGTAACAAACGAAACGTACAATTAGAATAAGTATTATGTCGTCACGTGAACTGTTTATCTCAAGTCCTCGATGTACCTGCGCCAACGCCAGTGACTACGTCAGATCGCTGTCATGTACCACCAGGGACCGAGTTTATGGGGGGACGGGGAGACATGTCCCCCCAACTTTTGGACAGGAGGGACATAATATCTTTTGTCCCCCTCAACATTTTGTGATAAAAAGTAATGTAGTTGTGCAAATTTCATGTTACTTTACTGTTGGACACATTTCCCCAGCATAAAACCAGGGAATAAATGAGAAAAATGAACATTATCACTGGATTATCTGTAGACACAGCATACAGATTTCCAAGGCAAACTGAATTGTCATGATTGTTGAAAATTGTGTTGGTTAATTTGAATTATCGAATCGATGTGCGCATGAACTTCGCTCAATCACGAATTCCTGCGCTGGTCAATAGCCCGCAATCAGAATACGGTTGCCACAAGGCGCGTAGCCAGGGAGGGCAACGGGGCAATGCCACCCCCAATTCTAAAGTTTGCAGGTTAATAAAATATTTGAAGAATAAGCCAAAGACTTACTTCAGTGCAAATCAACGAAACTACCTCAAGGAACCCAGTCGAATAGAAACTTGTATCTGACCTTTTGTA
>Ga0210059_1001814_pt1 | contig 32649 bp, 22 predicted proteins | sample Ectturendosymbi2_FD_188042 | JGI IMG/M metagenome (GOLD analysis project Ga0210059, IMG submission 188042) | Ecteinascidia turbinata endosymbiont from Florida, USA - Sample 2 (SPAdes) (version 2) | ecosystem: Host-associated > Tunicates > Ascidians > Unclassified | place: Key West, Florida... | reverse complement strand
CCCCCCCCTTAGAATCGCCACTGCTATCTTGCTTTGGATGCCCATGGCCGTCGCCATGTTTGCCCACCCCTCTGCACGCCACTGGGTACGATGGGCTACTTTCAGAAAGCTTGAATCACGCATGGGCAAGTTAGGCTATGTTAAACATGTACGAAATTGAACAGTGGATAAAACGTATTATGATGACATAACCTTTCTTCAATAATTTACTTTTTACTACACAACTGTTTAATATGGAACAAATCTATACATTGCTCTGTTCATTAACATTGTCTGTTCTTAATTTTTGAATGTTGAACGTAATCAATAGTTCTTCAATGAACAATTTTAAAAATATTAAAGAATTTTCAAGGACGCCGGAAAATATTCAAGGACAACAAGATGACTGTCAAGAATCAAGGACATAACGCATTTGGATGGCAAATTCAAGGACAGTCCTTGGCGCTCAAGGACGTCTGGCAACCTTAGTTAAAACCAAGGAGTAAAACACACAGCCTACAACAGCGCAGTTTATATTGCAAAAACAGTCTGCACGAATGTCTCTTTGAATACAAGCAGTCGAGCCCAGAAAGTGTGCGCCTGGAACAGCGCACATCTAGGCTCTCAACAAGGGAGTAAAATACACTCAGCCTTGGAACAGCCCAGGTCACAATTTCAGAAACAAGCTGCGGCTCTGCGCGAATGTCTTGTCGATTCCGAATTTCGACCCCTGCAGGTGTTCGCCTAGAATGTCGCACACCCTGATTTGTCAGATGGAAGCAACAGGCAGGGGCGTAACGAGGGGGCACAATTCCCCGGGCGCCAATTCACAATGGGGGCGCTGAATCACTGCAGGGGCGCCGAATTACTGCTGGAGGCACCGAAAAGTCCCAATAATGTCACAAGTGATTCTTCAATACAGTAAATTTGCCTTCGAAAGAACTCAGATTTGACCATAGGGGCGCCAAACTTCGAACATGGGGGCGCCGAATTTGTTATTTGCTCTGGGCGCCATATAACCTCGATACGCCCCTGGCAACAGGGAAGTGTAACTAACTTAGCCCTGGAACAGCGCAGCTCACAAGTGCAAAAGCAGCTTGCGTGAATGTGTCTTCGAATACGAGAACAGTCGAGTACGTACGTATGGCGTACACCTTCGAGCTGGAAAATACAAAATTATCTTTACAATTTTTGTTATTTTACCTTGATCGCACGATCTGGAAAATGTCACGTCATGTTCAGTTTCACAGAGTGTGCGCCGCACACCTAGCACACCCGGAGTATAAGCCCCTGGCCTACATACGGCATATTTACAGATTCAAACGGTTATCAAAGCTATCTTGACGACCACGTTCCTTTGTCGTGAGGCGTGGCTACAGAAAATATTAAGTACAGCCTCAAAAATATGGCTAACGGCTACAGTGGTGCCTGCATATATGAAAAAGTCAGGGACGTAACGAGGTGGGTACAAAGGGGGAAGATTCCCCGGACGCCGAATCACTGCGGGGGCGCCGAAAAGTCTCAACATTGTCACAAGTACTTCCTTTAATACAGTACATTTGCTTCCGAAGGACCTCAGGTTCGAATATGGGGGCGCCAAACTTGCTTCTTGCCCCGGGCGCCATCTAACCTCCTTTCGCCCTGGGAAAAGTAAACAAAACCAGTTGACAGCAGTTTAAGGTTGCCAGACGTCCTTGAGCGCCAAGGACTGTCCTTGAATTTGCTATCAAAATGCGTCATATCCTTGATTCTGGACAATCATCTTGTTGTCCTTGAATATTTTCCGGCGTCCTTGAAAATTCTTTAATATTTTTAAAATTGTTCATTTAAGAACTATTGATTACGTTGAACATTCAAGAATCAAGAATAAACAATGTTAATGAACAGAGCAATGTATAGATTTGTTCCATATTAAACAGTTGTGTAGTAAAAAATAAATTATTGAAGAAAGGTTATGTCATCACAACACATTTTGTTCACTGTTCAATTTCGTACATGTTTAACATAGCCTAACTTGCCCATGCGTGATTCAAGCTTTCTGAAAGTAGCCCATCGTACCCAGTGGCGTGCAGAGGGGTGGGCAAACATGGCGACGGCCACGGACATCCAAAGCAAGGTGGGCATCCAAAGAGTGAAATTGCAAAAATAATAATGCTGTAGCAAGTTGAGCTTTCCTATTTTAAGGCTACTAACAGATGCTGCATGGATTTAATTTTTCGAAACTTGTGTTCTTTGCCAACACTAGTTTTTACGTACTCAAACGCCAGTAATTCTCACAATCCTCAATACCAGGAACCTACACTCTAGGCAGGCCCGTCGCCAGGATTTAGCAGCAGGGGGGCCAAAAACCAGAAGCGGGGGCCACATTTTAAAAATACTGTATTGGATGTATGCAGCAACCGGTGGGCCAAACGTGAAATGGGGGGCACCGATTTCAAATGGGGGGGCCGGGCACCACTGGCCCTCCCACTGGCGACGGCCCTGACTCTAGGTGTGCGGCGCACACCCAATTGAACTGTTAGTAACGTGACTTTGCCCAGATCAAGCCATCAAGGGAAAATCACAAAAAAGGATTGAAAAAAACTTACGGCCTTTTAATTTATTTTCTGAGCCAAATTTCAAAACTGTCCTATTTCAACCTACTTGGTTTAGCTGACTTTTTGATGCATCTTTGGTTTCCCACTCCGTTTTTTGATGTGGCAACCCTGGGTGTGCGCTAATGCAGCTTCGCATCTGTGCTTGCAATATGTGCATTATTTCGAGCTTCGTCAGTAATTGGCAATTCAGGCGGATTCAGTCCCGTCGCCACGGGGGTGCTTTGTTGGGATTCGCCCCTCCAGACAAAGCCCCAAGGCCCCCAAATTAAAATATGAAACACTATACATCAGTTGAGATTCTAACAAATTTTCAATATCAAGTCTCCCTGCACAACCGTAAAGCCCCCCTAGTGAACATTTTCTGGCGACGGTTGTGGGTGGATTGATTACAACGGCTCACACAAACGTGTATCTGTTCTGTCCCCCAGTAGTTATGCATATGACATCCATATAAATAAAGACGAAAGTTTTCTTGCGTACTTTATGCGCATTTTAAATTCTTGTGTAGGCTAGTAGGCCTACAGAAAGTTTCAAATTGTCAACCCTGGGTGTCCGCCATCCCAGCCGCATACCTTATCTGCTCGACTGCTATTCGACGACACATTTGCGCAGCCATTTTTTCAAATTTGTGAATTGCCCCGTCGTAGCGTTGAGTGTGTTTTACTGCACTCTTTGATTGTGCAGCCATATATTGCAGTTGTGAACTGCTCTGGCGTAGCACTGAGTGTGCTCTACTCCCCTGTTTCAACGAGTTGCGGATATTTTTGCAGTTATGAACTGCTCTGTCATAGCGTTGGGTGCTGTGTTTTGCTCCGGTCTCCTAAGTTGGAGTGCTGATTAATTTATGTGTATTACAGTGACACATTGTAGGCTACAATGACAGGTAAGGAGAGTGCGTGTAGAATAATATGCACGCTGTGTCAACAAACTTCGCCAAACCAACGCCAAACGTCAAAATGACGTCACAAACAGCGTATATCCAGATACATTGACCACCACACGCCACTCCGCTGCTCAATACTAGAATTTGTTAGGGAGGCATACAATCAAGCAGTCGTCCCGGGCATCACCAGACCTTTTCACGCCACTGACCGTACCTCATTGAAAAAATGTCCTTGAAAAATTTCAAGTGATCTGGTAACCCTAGTTTTAACGTGCAGTCTGATATTTTTGCAATTATGATTGCTTGGTCGTAGCTTTGAGTGTAGGCTATTTAGCGCCTGCATTTTAAGTTGGAGCGCCGCTGACGGTTTAAAGTCGATACAAAGACATATTAAGTTACACAACAATGAATACGTACAGTGCGTGTATAATGATATGCACTGTCAAAAAACTTCACCAAAACGTTGGTTTTGAAATGTGAATTTGACGTCGCACATTGACGTCAAAAACAGCGTACACCCAGTAAGAATGACCACCATACGCCACTGATATAGGCATAGGTTGGAGACACAAAATAAGCCCAATACTTGATAGTGTTGATGCATTCTGATTAACCCTCTAGTTATTGATGGTTTACGGTCATTCCGCCCAGGGCTAGCGAGTCGGAACTGGGCATTTGCCTGGAGCGGGAGCTCCCATTAAAAATCAGGAGCCGGAGCTCAGTTAAAATTTAGGATCGGAGCTGGAGCTATAGCCATTTGAGAGATAGTTGCGAGTTACGACACCACACTGCAACAATGGATCTGCAAGCTTTTGATATTTCCTTGCTTTAATCATTGCTAAGGTTGTGGCATTGTAGCTAGCAGGCGTGGTGATACTTGTAGAACAATAGTTCTCAAACACTGTTCTGAGAGCCGCATTCAGCTCCCAAGCATCCTTTGTGCGGCTCTTAGCAGTGTCAGTGACATGTCTAATATTTTGTGTAACAGACTTGTGCAATGAAACAAAACGTGTCAATAGATTTATGCTAAAATTTTTAGTGCGGCTCTCCAATAAAATCGTAGCTCTGGGTTTGGCTCCCTTTAGCGAAATGGTTGATAGCCACTGTTGCAGAAGTAAAAAGAAGTTAACTGCCACATCTTACTTTGTAGCAAGAATGATTAAACCGAGCCTGCAGTGGTGGTGTAGCGATCTAAAAAAAGCTGCGCTATAATGAGTAGGTATATAATGTCCATAGCAGTTGTAGCTGTGTAATCATTGCTGTTAGTAGAGGGTATACGATATGGTACCGTTGCAGATTTAAGCGTGAAATCCACGGCACGCCATTATTAGGCTTATTAGCAAGGTTTCCTACTAGATTACTGGCAAAATTCACTAGGAAACTTTACGTTTACTAGCAGCAACATAACAGCGACTAACGAACTTGCAATGCTTTGCATCAGGAGGGTATAAAAAGCAATGTAAAAAAATGTGGACTTTTGGAAACAAATTGTTTTCTGCACGATAACCGGTCTTATTTTCTCCTAAGCTTAGCAGATTCAATTGTGCTTTACTGTACTTTGCAATTCATCACAGCTTAGTATGAATGCAAAAGATAAGAAATTTTTCACCTATTTTAAAAAGTCAAAGATGAATTTCGTGCTAGAAGTCGCACTATTTCTATTAAAAAAGGGCTTCTAACCACATCTTCGCATTTGTGTTAATACAAAATGACAGTCGACTACGTGTTTTGCGCTCTTTGCATGGTTTGCCCGGGCAGAGATGTTAGCTGGCATCGCCAAGACTGCAAAACACTTGGTCAATTGGGGTGTTTAAATGCTCGGACACATATGTAGTTTTCCAAACAGGCATTTTCTAGATTCTGGTCGTAAGAAATAACAAAAATCCCTAAGGCATTCATGGCAAACCCAGCGACTGTCTTTTCAGAATTTGTTTATATTACCGTTACCTTGAGTTACGTTTTCGCTCGCACTGTTCTCAGAATCGTCTGAACCTGTGATTTTTCGCTGAAATCCTCCTCATGGTTAGCGCGCTGCCTGTAACAAGCTACCAGATTAAATTACTCAGAGTTTGGTATATTCTCTTACTTTTGCGTACTTCATGTAACTCATTTTTCCATTCAACATGCGGCACACCAAGACAATTGAAAAATCAATCTGTGAAAAGGAACAGACACCAGGACCGTCCGGAGAGGGAGCTGTGTCATTTTTACGACTCCACAGTCCTGATTTCGCCCACATGCAACCTAACCTCGTTAAGCATATACTGTCTGCTCAGTGTCAATTATGCCTTAACCATTATCTGGACTTCGAAAGTTCGGAAAATAACTAAAATCAATAATTTCCCTTGCTAGGTTGTACCAGTTGGCAGCACAAGGATCAGCCTTTGCACTTATATCGGGCCAATCAACATGGTTTGTCTCTGGAGACTGTGATAATGAGAGAACCTGTTGTTAGTGAGTCCTGGAGTGAGAGAACCTGTTCTTAAAAAATTTGAATCCCACCACTGTCTCCATCGGTTGGGTGTCAAACGCAGTAAAAGACAATGTCATTCGCACTCCGATTTCTCACCTTTTTGAAACCACATTTATTGCACAAATCAATAATTTTTCATCTATGGCAAACTACTACTCACTAAGGAAAAATTAATGTTCTATAGAAGTAGCAACAATCGCCTAAAACTCCTATTATGCTTGGAAATTCGTGGAAAAGCTAAAAATACGATATGCGACGAAAATTTCTGACCGGAAGAGGTCGCGCGCATAGGATGGAGTGAAACAGCTTTGTTGATTTTCAAAAATGCTTTAACACTTCATGCCAAGAATCTAGATTGTCAGAGAAACGTCGCAAGATCGCTTCAACCGTCGCACTGTGAAGTCGATTATGCACGGGGGTGTTCGCATGAGGCTTATGCGCTGTGTGTTCGTAATTTGACTGTCACTTCAACCAGAAACTCACTAAATATCAGGCCCGTAACCAGCTTGGCACACTGGGCGGGGCGAATAGTTTTCTGAGAAGGGCCCAAACTTTTTAAACTGTGTCCAATAGTTTTAAATTATTTCCAATACACTTTTCCAGGGGGGCAGTGCCCCCTTAGTTACGAGCCTGCTAAAGATGTTTCTATATTCTTGCGCAGCAGCTTCACGAAGACAAAACGACGTTTTGTCCGAATTTAATCATTCCCCTAAACATTCGACTCGGCTTTGCATTTAGTGCAATCACTTTCTTCCAAAAGATGTTGCTGCTTAACCCCTGGATGTCCCGACGATGCCTTATAACGTCCAGGGCATTAAGCATAGCAGACCCAGAAAACCATTCGGTCCAACAAGATCTTCAGAAAATCGGTCAAGCGATTTTTTTCCAATCACTGCGCTACTTTTCCTCATTCGTCAGCATGTTTTTAAATTTGATGAACCGCCGCCTTTCTCCAAATAGTGCTTCGAGCTCAAGTCGTGACCGCGAGTATCAGTCTTCCTTCTTCGCTTCATCTTCGTAGGAAACGCCGAATTCATTCGGACGTGATTTGTCCACCGGATACAACCTTCGTGTAACGACAAAACTACAACTGAAAATAGTGAAAAAAAACTAAGCGCGAATCCGACAACGGGAAACCTTCATTAAACATACTGTGGAGCGTTGGATGATTTCTGTCAATTATTAGTAATTGAAAGCAGTATGTGAAATCATGCGGTTCCAGGTCACCTTCCCATCAATAGCCTTACCATAGTTGGTAGAGATAGCAGAAAAACACGATGTCGTCTCGGAAGCACGCCAACCTGTGACTTGTAGGCATCCTTACTATGAATGCGAAGACGTCGTCGATGAAGGTGTTGAAAGCCTAAAGTGTAAAGTTGTTTTATGCGAAGCCAGTCATAAACAAAATGACAAGCATAGCTAAGTACCAACAACAGGTCAACAATAATAAGCTGGATCCTTTTCAAAAACCTGTACGTGAAATGGAAACATAGCTGCAAGAGACGGACGATTCGCCTCTCGCAGCTGAAAATCGGGTGAATTTTGCAAGGAATAGGTAGAAAAACTATTGAAACTTCGGATGAAATCGTTTTTTTATCGGCAGTTCACCTTAATTCCTCGCCGGCGCGCCAACGTCTAAACACGTGACGCAAACAAGATGGTGGTTCTTGCGAGATTAGCAGGAGGGAGGAAATCAATATCTGTTCGCCAGCGACGCTGGAGGTACGAGTTACACACGAAAAGTACAAGACTATATACTTAGAAGTCTGAAAATTGTAATGCCCCAATTTGGCAGCGTTGACGGCATGGCTGGCCGAATTTCAGGCCTTGCAGCGAAACAAAAAAACACCCCTGCTCAGGTAACCTTAAAATGTTACTCGATTGAGGATACAAGGGGTACAATGCCACCCAAAATTTGCACACGTCTTCCTGGGACACGTGACATTCGTTATTTCCAGACCATAGTATTTTTTTACTTCTATCTGTACATTGTTAGATCTGTTGTTCTTTCATATAAAGTCATGGTGAAGGAAGACTTCACATATAAGGTATCGGTGGTCATATCTGGCCAAATAGGTTTTGCACTTAAAATTGCATTGAAATGTTAACTTGGTAAGGTGTCCAAAATTTGATACAATCAGGCAACCATGGGTGGTATAGTACTCCTGTACTCTATACATAGGCTTTCAAGGACATTTCTGCAAAATAACTCTGGCACCATTCCATCAGTCTCTGAAAATCAGGAAAAGTCATGGAAGCACAGGTTTCTAACATTTGAGTATAAAATAAAATCAACAAAAAAGATGGTTGGGGGCCACCCTGGTTACCTGAGCAGGGCTGACTCGAGGTTGATTTGAGATGAAAACTTGTCTTTGTCTTACAGGTGGAAAAATAGCTCGAAGTTTCGAAACCGGGGTCTAACCGTAGATTCCTTTCAATCGAATCTGAATGTGACGCATGTGTGATACCGCGTCACACAGCGCCAATAGGAAGTCGTCTGCTTATAATGGACGCAGTCCAGCACTATCTATCAATAAAAGTGAACCTTTTCGAGCGGGAACCTCTACTGCTGGTGCTGCTGCAACATCACTCTCCCTGCATTCTGAATTCGCATCTCCAAAAGAGACCGTAACTCATATGAGAAATATTGGCATATAAGTATGGGGCTGTGCTCTCAATGAAGAGCAGTGGTTCTCAACCTTTTCGTTGAAGGGGGCCAAATCCAGACTTAACGGCTTTGTTGGATGGCCGCACTAAAGAAATTTTAACACAAGTCCATTGACATCTTTCGATTTATAGCAGAACGAAGAAGTTTGTTGCACAAAATATTAAAGATTTTATTGAAACACTGCTGATTACCGCACAAAAGGTGCTTGGGAGTCGCATGCGGTTGTCAAAACATTTGTTGAGAACCACTGGTGAAAAGGACTGGTTCTGCAGTTAAGCGTAGAATTTTAACTTGCGAGCAATCTTCACGAATTCCAGGTTTGATGAGCAGTGACAATGCTGCACAGACCAGACAACTGTTTCCAATAATTTAACACAACCGTAGTCGGTATCTGCCAACTGCGAAACCTTTACAGGAGCGCCGTGTATTGCGTTACACTTGACATTACGTAATATATTGCCACAGACCTTATACATGAAGGCTCTCCAAGGTAGGTGCGCCACAGACTTCAGCTTGTAGTTGATGAACAGCTGCGGCAGCATGAACAAAAACCCGAAAGCGTAAACACCTGCAATGTTGCAAGGATAAAAAAAAAACATCGTGGAATGTCGATACTTCTGCTGAAACGAAACCGCAATTTCTGCATATTTTTCTACCTGCCAGAAAGATCGAAAAGCTTGTTTTGAATTAATTTGGTTAATAATAATCTAATTGAGTGGATAGTTTGAACACACAAGTCTTAAACAAACACGCAGCCAAGCGACGCTAAGCAACTGCGCCACATGCACGGTCTTACACTTTCAGAAGCAGACCTGTTGTTACCGCTGTTTTCAACGGAAGGTATCAATCTTAAGTGGGAAGAGACTGAAACTGCTGATCTTTCGCATGTTGCCGCAGTAGCTGTAAAATCCAATGCTCGCATCGGCAAGAATTCAGGTTTTGCGGAAGCGTACACGTGTCGATGGCACATTAAAAATGGCATCCTCAAGTTTTTAACAGAGCGGGAGTTCCGTTTGTTGATGCGGCTGAGCAATTGCGTTTAAACCTGAACCTATCATCACTCAGTGTGAAAATCTGTCAAAGAATCCGGCGCGGCGTTCTGGCCTCATGCAAATGAAGAAGAACAAACCAAAATACTCACCGTTGACAAGGCTTTCAATCACCCACGAGTACCAACTGAAAAAAAAGACGAGACGATAGTGGGACAAAGTAAAAGACGAGCCGTTAACGTGGGTTGCAATCACTTAAGAACGTCACCGGAAAATACGACGCACAACAGAAAGGCATACTAACTAAGCTAGACACATTTTTACTCCATCCTCACTCAAAGTGCGCCTGATGGAGTTCGCAAAGCATGTCACGCGCAGAGGAGGAAAGTGCGTGTTATGGGACTTTCCATTGTGAACGAATGCAGAGTTACCAAAGAGCAGGTTGTAAGGAACAGAGATGTATGAGGTTTGCACGGAGAGCGTGACGTCATTTAAGATGACGTGCATTTCACGTCATGCTGAAGTGGCATAGAGAGATACAATGGCGGTAAAACGGCGAAAAAGAATTTTCATGAGCGGCAAAATGCACAAGTTATTTTTTGAAACGACACTTAAACTTCATCGCTGTTGCAACCAAAGGTATAGTGAAAGAATGGTACCTTTTATGTGGAACATAGAACAGTGAATAAAACGCAGCTCCGATACACAGTGGATATAGGACGTATGAAAGATACTTGATTGCCTACAAGAAAAAAGACACGGCAACTGCAACAATTAAGCTGTCATCACCACGGCAGTTTTTTCAACCAAGCCTCAAAAATTACCTGTCCATCAAAATTTTCAGTAGCTTTCTCAGAGTCAGATCTAGATCCCATCTGAATACGGAGTCTCAAGCCTTGTCGCTCGAACGACACCTTTAAAGCCTTCTTGACCTTCCACAGTTCAATTACCGAACCGATTCCGGCTGGAACAAGTACCAGAAGGCTGGTCTGCTGGTCGTGAAGGTACAGGAAGATGATAATGGTGCTCACACACCTGCATATGATCATCTTTCGGGTCAGCTTCATTTTCTTTGTTTTGTAATTCAGTTAATGATTGTTCACAAAATGCATTTCTTTATATCACAAACATTTCACCATAAACGCAGTTTAGGGTGCAAATCTACTTAATTCAAACGATAAAGAGACAACTGAGAAAGACTAGTGTCTTGTTTTGTAACCGACACTTGAGTCTATTTATAGGTTGGTACAAGTAAACGTGCATAAGGTTGACTCACTACCTGCACTGAAGCAGGTTAACCAATTCAAGCAACCGACGGCCAGTAATAGAAAACGCTGGGATATTACCTGAATAAGATCGAATGAATCGACAAACCGGCCATAGTTTCTCTTTTTTTCCAATACATGATGTCGTTTTTGAAAGCGAGGAAATCAAAAATAATCTAAAATTCAAACAAGATTACGATAATTTTCAATAACTGCGTCTAGCACAACGGCAGGATCGCTTTACAGTTTTCATACCATCACTAAAAAGATGCATAAATTATGATAGCTAGTATTAGCAAAACAAATGAAAAGTGTATGAAAAACTGTCACCACGGCAAAGAATCCATCACCAAACCTGAAAATGTTCCTTACGTGGAAGAAAGAAACAACGAAGGTGAGAAGTAGGAGCGTGAGGCTCGTTCCAGTGAAAATTCCTTTGATGTCGTCCAAGTCCTTGTTAGAAAAACCTGACAGCAGATAAATTATTCTGATAAGAGGTGGTGTGCAGGTCATCTTGGTGGCACATAAAGCAGATCTTGAAAAGCGTGGTAAATAGCAATCAACATGTGGACAACCCATTCTGATCACATTAACCACTTGCGGCAAACAGATCATGCCTGTAAATCATAACAAGTCTGCAGTAAAATCCACGACTCATTTGACCTTATCGGTTGGTTTGACTAAAGGTTCGCTGTTTACTAAAAACCGACAGGCAGCTCTAGCCGTGTCATATGTTAAGGCTGATGGGAAAACCACTTTGAGGTTAAGCCAGAAAGCCAAACATATTCCTGTAAAAAATGTCCTCCGAACATGTCACCAACCTAATGACTTCATTGCCTGCATGGAATGTGAAAGTGTAAGCCAGAGCCTTAACTTCCCGACAGATATTGGTTGATATTCGACTTTCAGCTCCATGGTCGTGGTATTTTTCGGAATAGGCTGAAAGCAAAGGAAGGTGCAAAGATTAAGAAATGCTCGCAGCAGCCTAAACTCTAAGCGATCTGATCTACATCCATTTTAGCTCTCGCAGTCCTCTTCTATCTTGTTGGGACCAGTGAATACATCTATACATCAATATCACCACCACACTAAAACTTCACTAAGGCAAGGAGGCCGATGAGCTTGTACCTTCTTTTTGTCTGAAGATCGAATTCTAAAGGGGAGATCATTTGAAAATGAGGACAAGATAATCGTTTAGTGCTCATACGGAAATCGTTTTCAAATTCTGATAACTTTTCAAAGATTATAAACTTTTTCAAGATTTTTTCACGATTACTCAAATCTAATGTATACAGTCGCAACCAATGGAAGGTATTTTCGACTTTTATACACTGCATTGGTTATGAAATTGCTGACTTTCTCACTGAAGCACAACAGAGGAAACAGAACTCCTAAACACAAGCTTTAAAAACGTCGAGTCGCACAAAATAGCCAAGGTAACACTCATATTCGATATAACAGCAATTGTATAAGAGGATGATAACAAAATTAGTGGAACATTAAATGTAAATAATGATATGCCAGAAATAAATTCAAATTATACAGAACTAAATCCGAAGATGACAATGCAGAATTGATATGCCTATGTTGTAATAAAGCTGATAAACTTCTAGAGCAGTATGAAGTTCCTAGTCTTCCAATTATAGCTGGTGGTAGGTTTCAGTCGGATCACGCCGTTTCGTGTGATCGTGCTGCTGGAATGTCTTGAGCCCTGAGAACCGATTGCCTTGTCATACCCAAGCGATAAGTCAATCTTCACTTTGATAAATGCAAGGCTGCAGGCTACCGCACAACGTAGTGCATGTCATAAATCGTCAACGCTGTCTTGTGAAGTTTACTGTGCTGTATTCAGTTTCAACAGAAGATTACCTTATTTTCTCAAACAAGTTTAGCTCTATACTCTAAGACAGTGGTGCTTGAACCGTGGCCCGCGGGCCACATGTGCCTGCAAGGCCCTCTGGAGTGGCCCGCGAAGCAATTTTCATTGGTAAGAAAACTTAACACTTTAATCATTTAAGATAATTTTTTAAAGAATTTTTATTGAGATTATTAATTCTTGTGGCCCGCGAAGGGTTTCTGAAAGACAAATGTGGCCCACGAGCCAAAAAGTTTGAGCACCACTGCTCAAAGAGCCCTATGCACAGCAGAACTGAAAATTAATAGCAAAATCTTTCACTACATGACTCTTCTATTTTCGAAAAACGATAGGAAGTTCAACAATTCACATATCGTACTGGATCCACGCACAGCCTCACCTTAAGGTCAGTGGTCAATTGAGACAACTGGTCTATGTATAAAATTGGAAGGTAGTTGCCATCCGAAGTCAATCTGAAGAAAAAACGCTATTTATTTGTGAAGGTACGAACATCAGAAAAGCCAAATACAGACAGTATCAGGAGAAAACAGTGCAGAGACAGAGACTAAAGCGTGTTTGAAGCTTGCTCGGTCTTGACTCTTTAATCGTGATTAATATATCCTATATCTATTTACTCGAGACTTGTTTACAAGTGGAAGCACTATTTTGCATCCGCTAGGCATCGCTTGTGGAGGCTATTGGGGACAGGGCAGAGAGTTTCACTGAGGGAGAAATAAAAACCACACGCAAATAACCTGATGGAAAACCTTACTCACAGGGAAGCATCACTTCACCCACGGGCGGAAACACGGACTGACCGAAGAAGCCGAAACATATCTGGTAAGTTCGTAACAATAACTGTTTGTAAAAGTATGTTCGTGACAATAACGTTAGTGTATAGTTCAACCTCAAAGGTAAGTCTCCGCTGGTCGCTGTGAATTGCGAAAGCACACAGCTTACTCTCTATCACAGTGATTTTCAACCGGTGTTCCGCGGAAAACTAGTGTTCCGTGAAAGATCGTCAGGTGTTCCGCAGGAAATTTGATAAGTTTGACTAGTGTTCCATCGAACACCGGTCGAAAATCACTAGTTTAACGCAGTGAGCGTAAATATGTCTTCTTTCGTGAAAGTAATTAGTTTTAGGAGCAAACGAATAGGACTTTCTTGTTAATTTTAATAAATTAAAAAAGCCAAAACAGAACTAAACATCATAATTGTGATTATAAAATTTTGTTTGGTGTTCCCCAAAATTTTTTTATTGCATAAAGTGGTCCGTGATGCAAAAAAGGTTGAAAAACACTGCTCTATCATGCCAACAACCCGGTACGGCACATTTGTACTAGAAGTTATTCAATCTTCGCTGCATACAATTGCGGGAAAGGATCCACGATGATCACGTAACAGTGTTACAGAACGTCAAATTACACTTGCAAGGGCGTCGTGCAATATCGTGGCGTATCTAGAGAGGAGGTCGTAGTGTTTTACAAACATGCACGGCACCAGGGAGTTCAACGCTAATTCACCTGCGTAGATACAAGGACAATGATAGTTATCCCTGGTAACCACATAGATGCCGCAGCAATTGCAACAAACAAAACAGGTTAACACAAGCCAAGCTGATACGCTGACAGCTGAGTTCACTATCCACTCACTGCAAAGACCGCTGTTACTTCACTTAACCAAGCAGCACAACAGCCACCTTACTCCAACACGGCGAACAAGGAACTTATTATTATTTTTATTGTGGGTTTTTTGGCGCTGTACAACAATAGAGTTTTGTAGCGCCAGGCCTGAACTGAGAGTGTTCTTTATATTGATTTATGTGTGTCGTGGACAAATGCCAGCACATGTGCAGCTGCAGCTTCGCAATAAACTTTGCAGGTTGAAATCGATGTGTAATTTGTCGGTTGCAAGTTTGAGTTTGCTCCTTTGGTAGGTGTATTTCGGACACTGTAGAAGAAAATGTGTGACCGTTTCTGGGGATCGGCATTTCTTGCATAGACCATCCAGGTGGAGAACAATTCGATGAAGATGAAAGTTCAGACTGTTGTGTCCTGTTTGTAGGCGGAAAAGGATTGGTGAGTCGCATGAACGAGGTCCATAGGTACCGTTCTCAATGGTTTGAAAAATCTGTTTATAGTGGGCAGCTTCGGGACTGTTTGTGTATTTAGCATTCCAAACTGCAAAACAGGATGTCTTGATTAAGGCATACATGTCCGGGAGACTGAGAGGAAGGGTTGACTGTTGCCGGTGTATTTGTAATGCAGTGGAGATAGGCGAGTTGGTCGGCGGTTTCGTTGCGTGGTATATTACTGTGTGCAGGTGTCCATAAGAATGTTATTGTGCTGCCTGAGGTGAGCAAGGAGTGATTTAGCTGAACTATTTTGTTGACAGTTGGATGACGTTTCCAGTTTGGATGTTGGGTAGCCCTCAGCGCACTGAGACTATCGGTGATGATTACCGCTTTTCGGATGTGATTGGATGAAATCCAATATAGTGCTTGAAGTATGCCATAGAGTTCCGGTGCTAAAGACAAGAAAATTTGTTAAGTTGTGTTGAGTAGAGAATGTTGAGGGTTTCTATATATACTCCGCAGCCAGCCTTATTCGCAGTTTTGGAACCATCTGTGTAGATATAGGTGTGATCATCATATACGTAATTTAAATGCGATAAGAAGGAACGTAGTTTGTAGAAGGATTTTGATGAGCAAAGTTATATACGGCGAAATCTATTTGGGGATTGAGGACCTGCCAGACGGGGATGTGTGGGGTATAAATCAAGTTGAGCTTAAAAAAAGAATTTGGAGTAAACCTTTTTGTAAACAAATTAAAAGAACAGAAAGTGGATGAATCCGGAAAGCGCTCTTGCCAACTGTCAGATATGAGTGTTTTGGTCGGGTGTTCGAGGAAGGTCAGAAGATGGGCTTTGTATTTCATGCAGAGTAACTCATGCCTTATCTCCAAGGGCATCTCTCCACAGGAGTGTTGCAGGCAGATCGTTGGGGTGCTCCTCATAGCACCGGTGCATAGACGGAGAGCTTCAAATTGAACTTTGAACAATGGGGCAAGTGACGTTTTTGAAGAGAAAAAGTATGCCTCCATTCCATACTCGATGACTGGTCGAATGATTGATCGATAGATATTGAGGGGACGTTTTTCGGCTCCCCAGTTGGTACCTTTTAGGAGACGTAATGCGTTCATTCGTTTTAAACATTTGTCATGGACGTGTTGGATATGGGAGGTATATAAGCCGTTTCCTTGAAAAATAACACCCAAAAATTTGTAATCTTTTTTAAGAGTCAGAGTGGTGTTTTGGAAGGTTAAAGAAAGTAAGCTTGGTTTCCTTTTTTTTGTAAAGAGAACTGCCGCCGACTATGACACAGAAAGTTTAAAGCCCCATTCTGTGCACCACTTCTCGACTTTAATTAATGAGTCTTGACATCTCTCGAAGAGGTGTTCAATATGAGATCCACTCTCCCAGAAACAAAAGTCGTCAGCATATAAAGCGGAGGATGATGTGATATTGCTCAGAAGATCATTAATTACAATCGTGAAAAGTAATGGACTGATAATGCTACCTTGGGGTGTGCCGGTATCCAGTTGTTTAGGCATCGATAGTGTGCAGCCCATTCACACTTGGAAAGTGCGATTAGATAAAAAAAGAGGAGATGAATTTGAGCATTCGGCCATTTATGCCTAAATTTATTAATTTTGCCAGAATTACTTCTTTGTGTACCATGTCATATGCTTTTTCAATGTCGATAAAGACAGCGAGTATGCTGTGTTTATTGGCCAAAGACTTTTGTACTATATCATGGAGTCTCAGGATGTGATAAATTGTTTTCCTGCAGTTTTTGAATATAGACTGTTGGCAACTCAGTTTGTTATTGTATTCCAGATACCATTTTAGCCGTCGGACGATGAGCTTTTCCATTAGTTTGCAGACGTTACTGGTGAGGGATATTGGTCTATAACAGTGTTTCTTAAAGTGGGCGGAATCGCCCCCTTGGGGGCGATTTTGATGGGCATGGGGCCGAAAAAATCAAACGGGGTGATAGGGGGTCGAAAATGCTCAACCACTAATCGATCATTGAGCTAACTTCAGTATCCTACTACTATGATTTGCTAGTTCCTTGCAAATTTTAATTCACTATGATAATCGTTGGAGGTTGTTGCTAAAGCAATTTATCTGTTGAATTTTTACTCTGGATTGTCTATGAGCCCGGCTACAGCTTGCAGTATTTCAGGGCTTACGGTGCTGAAAACATAGATTTTTTTCCACAGATGAAAATTTCTAAAGTCCACATTTGTTTACATTGCTTTTTGATACCCTCCTGATAATGTACTGCTATGAAAAGCGATGCCAGTTCGCTACCAATTGTTTATAACTTTCATTTATGCTATTGCTTGTAAACGTAATGTTTCCTAGTGAACTTTGTCAGTAATCTAGCAGGCTTTTATGGTGTTTTAGGGACCCGATTCGGGTCCCTAGAGTCAGAGAAAGTTATCATCGGGTCTCTAGAATCAGAGAAAATCGGGTCCCTACAGCCACAGGTCCACATCGTATACCTAACATTTTCCTTCAAAAACCCTGAATCTAGGAAAACTTGATAGTAAGCCTTGTGGTTTCTAACAAATATTCCTACTTTACAATGGCGTGCCGTGCATTTCACGCTTCAATCTGCAACGGTATCCTATCTTAATCATAAACCCTGCTAACAACAACAGCTATGGATATTATATCATGTAGAGCAGCGCTTCTCAACCGGTGGGCCGCAAAATGTTCCGAGATAACGCAATAACTACGCCTAGTCATGAGTTCTGAAACAAATTTTTCGTGAAGTGGCCCAAAATCAAAGTCTCGGCAAAAAGTGGGCCGCGACATCAAAAAGGTTGAGAACCACTGATATTGTTGCGATCGGAAATCCCGAGCGGCATGTGCGCAAAGCTTCAAGCAACAATGCGGCATGTGCGCAAAGCTTCAAGCAACACCGTGGCAGCAAGCAACAATGGAGATCATGCTCACAATCTCTCTTACTATTGCTTGCTCGCGCTACATATATAATAGTGTTATTCTTCACGCACATCCCGTTCGTGGTGAATCACATAATCGACTCAACACCACCGGAGAGGTTGCAACGACATCCCCTCCTTTTTACAACGAACCACACCGATCGCACGTTCTTTGTGTGAAGGCTGAACTCGGCACGACCCTCACATCCTGGTCACAGCACCATTTTGTTGCGATCGGAAATCCCGAGAGGCATGTGCGCAAAGCTTCGCACCGTGGCAGCGAGCAACAATAGAGATCATGCGTCGCTATCTCTCTTACTATTGCTTGCTCGCGCTTCATATATAATGGTTTTATTCTTCACGCACATCCCGTTCGTTGTGAATCACATAATCGATGCAACACCACCGGAGAGGTTGCAACAATATAGAGTATACCTACTGATTATAGCTCAGTTCTGTTTCAATCGCTACACTACTACAGACCCGGTTTGATCATTCTGACTAGAAAGTAAGATGTTGTGGCAGTTAACGTTTTTTTTACTTCTGCAACAGTGGTTCTCAACCATTTCGCTGAAGGGAGCCAAATACAGACTACAAATTTTCAGAGAGCCGCACAAAAAATTTTACCACAAGACAATTGACACATTTTATTTTATTTTATTGTACTAACGATGTCTGTTACACCAAATTTTAGACGTGTTACTGACACTGCCCATCGAAAGGAACTCTTTCCCGCAGCAAAGATTCAGACACTAATTTCTTACAGAGTATAAATTTCGCCTACGAAGTAGGCATCATCAGCTCTTAATCAAATAGAATCTGTTACAGAAGAATTGCTAAAAGCCTCACAAAGGATGGCTGGGAATTGCATGCGGCTCTCAGAACAGTGTTTGATAACCATTGTTCAACAAGTAAGACCACGCCTGCCAGCTACGATGTCACAGCCTTAGCGATTATTAAACCAAAGGAACATCAAAGGCTTGCCGATCCATTGTTGCAGTCTGGTGTCATCATAACTCGTAACAATCGCGTTTAGTGTGCTATAAAGAGCACACGTAAGTCTATTTGGCAAAACCGTTAGTATCTAGGAAAGGACCCGGAGCCATAGCTACCTCTCAAATGTCCATCATTCCGGCTCCGGTCCTAAATTTTCAACTGAGCTCCGGATCCGGCTCCTTTAATTTGAGATTGGGGACGAAAACGACGTGTCGAGAGTGAAAAGGGGGCGATGGAATAAAAAAGTTTGAGAAACACTGGTCTATACGAAGGAAGATGTGAGGGTTTCTTGGGTTTGGGGATTGGAACAATAATCGAGTGGAGCCAGGATGGAGGAAGATCGGATGAAGCCCAAATGCCATTTAGGAGGGTCAAAAGAACATGAAGCGATTCATCGGACAGGTGTTTAAACATTTCATAGCACAAATTATCTGCTCCAGGTGCTGTGCTTTTTGTGTCTTTTATGGCCCATTTTAGTTATGGCAACGAGAAGCAAGAATTTGAAGTGGAGTTTTGTGGAGGGGTTGACAAATTAACGAGCTGTCCTTCCGAGCACAAGTTCTGCACTGATGTGTTAGAACCTGGAGGGTGGGTTTGCTGACAGAGTGGAACTGTTGAGCTAACATATTAGTCTTATGTTGGTTGTTTTTAGCAACGATTTTGTTGCAAGGATGGAATATCCGTTTTGTTGCAAGGATGGAATATGATAACAAGATCTCTGTCCAGAAAAACTTTTGATGGTTCTCCAGAACTGAGTCAAGTGTGAGTTTGATTTTAATGAGTTGCAGTAATTGTGCCAAGAAGAGCGTTTTGATTCCAGGATGATTTGTCTTGCTTTTGCTCGACACCGCTTGAAAATTATTATGTCAACTGGAGATCGTGTGCGTTTCATGCGGGTAAGCGCGTGTTTCCGATTTTTTATTGTCTGTTCGCATTCTTTGTTCCACCAAGGTACCGAGATTTTTGCATATCGTTTGGTTTGTTTGCGGAATGGACTCTTTGGAAGCTTCAAGGACACAAATATCGAAGAGTTGGTATGAATGTTCCAGGTTTGGAGAAAAGGAAAGTTCTATCACACATTTCAACAAATTTGTTCCAGTTGGCTTTGGCAAAATTCCAATTGGGAAGGAATTGGGTTTCTTGAAGGTGTACTCCGTTAACTGTTGTGTGGATTATAGAGTGATCGCCGCCAAGGAAATTATTTGTTATCGTGGTGGAGCAATTTGAAGCAGTAGAGTTGGAGACGATTGTTAAGTCGAGGAGGCTCCGGAATCTGTGACCGGTGAGAGAAAAGTGAGTTGGACTTGTGGAGTTTAGTATGACTTAGTCGTGGTTGTCCAGTAACGAGACTAAAACTCTTCCTTCAGTATAATTTTGTGAACTAACCCACATGCCATGGTGTGCATTAAAATCACCGCAAAGAACGAGCCTATTCAAACGCGAGAGAAATTCAAGGTTGTTGATATCCAAGAAACAGCTAGGTGGATTATAAACGTTTATGATGGAATAATGTCCTATTTTTATACCAATTATTTCCAAACCGTCGGCTGGTGACGGGGTTATAATTTCGGAGAAATTCAATGAATTTATGATACAAATAGCTATAACTCCCCCCTTTCCCCGATGGGGAGGACGGTCCTTTCTTTGGATGACGTAGCTTGGAATGGTTGGTTGATATTTACTCGTGAGGTGTGTTTCCTGTAGGCAAATTACTTCCGGTAGTTCGTCAAGAGTGGAGAGGTACTGCTTAATTTCGGGTAATTTATGGAAGATGGATCTAAAATTCCATTGCATTATTTTTAGAGACATTATGATGTTAAAAATTTAGGTTGTTCTGCGTCAATCGGAAGTTGTTCTGTGCCCATTTTTCCGCCAGCAGTTTCCATGGTGATTTTAAAGATATCCACTGGTGCGTTATTATCTTTGGCGGTGATAGTTTGTTTGATGACATCTGCTAAGAAAGCACGAAAAAGAAGTGGGTTACCTAACATTGTGCCCGAGTCTACTTCGCTGTTTATAACCATTTCTTCGTTATCAGGATAAGCGACCCTCACGGCCTGTTTACTAGGGGGAGGTCTGAGGGTGACAGGACTAACGCAAGGTAAGGCTGGCAGTGGAGGGAAATCAGAAGTCTGCATTACTCGCGGTGTAGTGACAATATTAGCGCACGTGTGTTGTCTGCATGCCTCAGCGTAAGTAACTTTGCAAGCAGTTTTGATGCGAAGAACTGCAGTCTCTCGTTGGAATCGTGGACACTGCTTGTCAGTTGCAGAATGCTCGCCTTTACAGTTTGGGCACCGTTTGAAAGAGGCGGTACAAGTTTTCCAGCCGTGCTCTCCGCCGCAATTTGAGCATCTTTCTTTTCCCCTGCAATGATTTGCAACGTGGCCATATCTATTGCATTTAAAGCATCGGACCGGTTTAGGGATGTACGGTTTAACTTTAAACAACATGTAACCTATTTTAACCTCAGCCGGTAATTCTGTTTTGGAAAAATGGACTAATACTGTAGTGGGGTCCTGCAAAGTTTGAGTGTCTCGTGAACGGTATTTGAAACGCTTCGTGAAGGTGACATTCTGTGTTTTTAAACTTTCTTGGAGTTTCCCAGGTGTGAGGTCAAGAGGTACGTTATATAGCACACCTTTCGAACCTTGTGGTGGCAGCAATGTGGTCGATATGGATACGGATTTCTTGCCATCTGACCAAGAATTCAAGGAGAGTAGCGTTCTGATCTGTTGGGCAGTTCTACATTTGATCATGAGATCGCCGTTGCTTAATGGAATGCACGACACGTAGTCTCCAATGGACTATTTTAAACAATTATCAATGTAAATCGGGCTGAAAGATCGAAGTGTTCTGTCCTGAGTACTTCGAATGATAACCGGCTGCAACTCCAGCGCATTACTGTCAATATCTAAGTTAGCTGAGGAATCGCTCGCCCCCTTAGCTTTGCGTTTCCTATGGGCTTTTTCATGGAAAGCTCTATCTCTATAATAGTCCGACGAATCAAGGGATTCGTCTATTGGTGCAGATTGCACCACGGTGCAGTTGTACGACAGTTCAAAACCACGCTAAGTAGAGAAAGAATCTATATGGAACAAGTATGGTAGAGACAAGAAACGACTTCGACAATCTCCGAAGAAAAACTTTGAGCTGAACACCAATCTCTCGACAACTTTCTCAGCAACAAAACAGTTCGCTCTCCCACTCACTCGAACAAAGCTGCTCAACAGAAAGCAAGAACAAGGAACTGAACATGGCGTTGCGAGCAAACGAACAAGGCGACGATGCTCCGCTCCCGGCATTCAAGGGAATGCGCTCCATCAACTGATTAAGTGCCGTGGTTTGAGAGGGTGAGTAATTGATCGACCGTAACAATATCGACTAGATATTTTTGACATTTCTTCGACTGAGCGTGTTGGTTCTAATCCTGTGCACTATGATTATCAGATTAAGCGAGAATATTGAACCGCTTTCTTTTCATACAATCACGATTGTGGTCAAAGTCAAAGTTGTACCGTGTTGCTCGTTGCAACTGACAAAAGAAAAAGCAGTCTGAGAAATTAATTTGCCTTATAAGCAAAAATGATAAGCCTCCAGTCACCCACATACTGCAAGCTTATTCCTCAAGAGCCCCAATTAATGCATATTTTCCAAAGGAGCGGCCACGCGTTTATTACCACAGTCGTCTAACCTCGGCGAAAGCATGACAAATAGGTGCAGTCCGAAGCAAAAATAATTAGAGTATATGAGCCTCGATACAAACCTCAACAAATTGTACAATTCAGAAGGTACATTTCTTCTGTCAAAGATTATTTGGTCACTAAGCACGTGGAAAGTGATTTTCGGTTTCCAATGAGTTGTCGCAAGGTGTTTATTTGTTTCCTCCTGAAACGCAATGAACGATGAAAGGTCAATCTATGTTGGTGTAAAAATATCTACTTTAATGAGTATTCGAGTTGCCGACAACCAGAGTGAAAAACTAACAGAAATTAAACACCTGAAATAATTCCATTGAATATAATGTTTCAAGAAAATGTCTAAATTCCAGAACTATCATTTAAAAAAAGACCAAAAACAACATAAACAAAAAGCCAGAGTCTAACAAAAATAATACCATCCAAAATTATTTCCATCAATTGCATATTTTTAGAAAATTGATAGATAAAAATATCAATCAGTACATTGAGTTTATAACTATTACTTCAAAGCACATTTGCTTCTGCAGTATGCACTTGGCCATATACAGGAGGCCAAACAAAATGTCTAATTACTGTTACATTTTCCATCAAACCTAAATTGGATTTTACAGTAACTATTAATTAACAGTCAAAAACAAATAGCCACCGTGCCATTTAGGCCATTAAATACACAACATCCCATTAAGAATGTTACGTATTTGCCAAACAGCTGATGTTGAAACTAACTTACACTTGTACATCATCCTAAGCATTGTGCCAACGCATTAATACACAATGTAACAGCACACAAGTAAATAATGTTCGCATCTTTTCGTCTGATAGAAAACACTTGAAGACTTAACTCGCATGGGCATAAAGCAAGAGCAATGTTGTTATGCTAAAAACATTACCGAGCTGTTTTTGAGCAATTGCATATATGTGACAGGCACAGCATAGTCAGTCACAGCCACTGACGCTTGTACACTTAAAGGATTGTTGAATGCTGATTTGCCACTTGGATATAGGAACAAATGGAAGTACAGTGAACCATTCTTCAAAGTCTTTGAAGGTAAAGTGATATTGACAGTCCTGCACAATCACACAAACGATGAAAACTAGTTATAAGTAGATGACATTGCAAAAGCATATGTTTTGCTTTATGCAAAGCATAAGACCAATTGAATGTGAATGACTCCAGCAATTAAGAGCATGATTTTTTCTCACACCATTCTTCAAATTCTTTTTGCCTAAAGTCGCAAATGTACTTAGGTTGGAATGCCATACCCAGAGTAGCTGTAAGAAGACACTTTCATGATTTTTAACATCCAACCTGCAATTGTTGGAGGGGTGTTTTCAACATAAGCAGTTGGTCAGATAAGGTCTTCATTCTTCACACATAGGCTTATTGCATTATCTACACCAGTGGTTTTCAACCTTGTTGGGGTCGTAACTCCACAAAGATTGTGTACAACTTTTGGAGGGGTGAGAGTAGATATTTTATGTCCACAGCTGTACTATGTTTGCTTTATTCAAGTTTAGATGAGGTTAGTTGGGTTATAGTGATTTGCTACAATGGATCGTGGTACAAAAAAGGTTGAAAACCACTGATCCACACATTTCTGTGAATGTGTATACACAGGGGTGGATGTTAGAATTTTAGTGGCCCGAAGCCAACTCTCAGAAAGGGATCACGAAACATTGCCAAAGGGTCACTGGCATCTATATTTGTTCAAGTAATATCAAAAAAGAGGACCATTTTGCACACGCTACACTTCATAGACTTGCCAAGTCTTTTGAGGGTTTGGACAGCTCTCCAGCACAATCGACTGGCAATTTATGGAGTTGCAAAGTGGCGCAAAATTAGCAGCTCAATGTGTGATTTTTGGGCACGAATCTTTCATACACCACCAGAGAACATGTTAAAAATTGTCACAGTTATATATTATTTAATCAATTTAATAGAGACAAAAGCATTTTCTAGTGACTTGAAAAATACGTTCTGTGACTTAGGCTTTTCATGTAATTTATTTGTTTTTAATTTTATAAACACCTAAACGAACAGCGATTGTATGTATATACAGCTTCTGCTTTGCTACAAGAGCTGAAGATGGCTAGAAAATACATAAAATTTACACTCAGGATATCACTTACAATAAATGATTCATTGCTGCAAAAAAACTACTTTTGAAGGATATATACCTAAGGCAAAGTGCTGCTATTCTGTTGGATTTTCTTTTAAAGTAGTTAAAAACAAGGATTCACCTCAATCTGTTGGAAATGACACACATTTCTTTCTTGCGACCTTATCAGTGTAGTAAAGAAACTGGTTAACAATTTAGCTCTTAACAATCAACAGTAGTTAAGCAACCAGTCATTGGTGGTGTCTACAATACTCTTTAATTTGATAATTACCACAACAACCATTACAACAAACAAGAAAACAAAATAATTTTGCAATCAAAGTTTCAAGGCCTTACTGTTTACATGTATTTTCATGCGGCAAAGTGTAACTTTGCTACTATTTAGTCATTCATGGCTTTGAATCACTGTCGTTGAGGCAGACTAATAATTGTGCATTCATGAATTGAAGAGATGAGTGATTGGCCATCTCAACTTCCAATTCAATTTCTCTTTTAAAGTGGATGGATAACACAAGGCTAAACATTCTCAACACAGTTAAACAATTAAATATTCACTCCAAATGAATTCTGCAACCTACTTGAAGGTGTCTTCAAAAAAATTTACATGTTTCCAAGTCCACACTCTGTTAGCAGTAGCAGGTGAGAAACTTTCATCAGGTGTAACATAAGCTTTGATCTGAACACAAATAGTATGCAGATAAGTACAAAAAGCTCTTGACCTTTTGAAAACCGAACAAGCATAAACAACATTATAAACAGCAAAGCAACGGAATTGTTGGTATAAAATTAATATGGCCAACCATACCCTGCAGAGTTTGTTTGACCCACAATGAGGGAAAAGTTGCCGATCCCTGCTCTAGAACAATCAATTGGTGAGTTATGGAGTTGCAAAGTGGTGCAAATTTAGCAGCTTAACACGATTGCTGCCAGCATAAAAATATATCGCACTTGGGAAATTGGGCTAAAATCAAGCATATTTCAGTTGTCTTACCAACCGCATAGCTTCTCAGTCAAATACGCTAGAGACCTGTTCATACCCTCAAAAGACCCAGCAAGTCTTTGAGTCTGCAATGAAAAAAAGTTTGGTTTTGTGTTTGTTGTGGGTGACACTATAAGTGAGGTAGGTTTTGGGCTATTTTGGCTCATATGTTACCTGGCCTATGGCCCAAGTGCTAGGTGGAAGTATTTTGCGCAAGTTTTCATTGGAATCTAGACTAGAATCCGAGTCTTTTGAGCCCTTGATTGACTTTCTATTGTTTCTGGTTCAAAAACTATGATTTAAAATAAACATAATAATTGATTATCTAATTAATAGACTAATTACTAATTTTGTTCTTTTTCGGTCAACTCATAACTTTTGAACCCAAAATCCCAGCAAGTTATCCAAAATAACAAAAAACTCAGAATTTAGCTTATTTTCCAATAAACACTTAATACTTTGAGAGCCAGCGTACGATATATTCGTACTTCGATTTCGGTCTAAAAAACAGCAGTTTTCGGTTGCCTTACCAACACCCTATCTCCTCTGCCGATTGCACTAGAGAGCTGTTTGTTTAAGGGCTCAAACGGATCGGCCAGTCTAGGAGATTGCACTTGAAAAAAAATTTTTGGGTTGGGGGTGCGAATTTTTTGTGAGTGACGTCTAAGTGAAGTAGTTTTTGTGTCATTTTGGCTCATGTTGCCTGGCCTAGGGCCCAACCACTAGGCCAAAGTGTTTCGCTGAAGTTTTCATTGGAAACTAGGCTCGAGTCCGAGTCTTTTGAGCCTTTGATCGACTTTCTAGCGTTTCTGGTTCGAAAGCTATGATCTAAAATAAACAAATTAATTATCTAATTAGTAAAATAATTTTACTAACTTACATCATAATTTTTGAACCCGAAACCCCAGCAAGTCATCCAAAGTATCAAAAGACTCGGATTGTAGCCTAGTTTCCAATAAAAACTTCAGCGAAATACCACCACCTAACAGTTGGCACCCAGGGCCAGGCAAAGTGGGCAAGGTGGCCTAAAAGTCCTCCATTTATGACGTTACTCACAAAAAACCCGCATCCCCCAAGCAAAAAATTTTTTTTCGAGTGCAGACTAGAACACTTGCCGCATCTTTTGACGCTTCGACCAGGTTCGTAACCCATACAGGAGCGGAGATATTCCCGCGAAAAGCCACGCGCGTTTAGGTGTTTTTTTTCGAAAATCCCCAAAAGCAGCCAAGTGCCAAAGTGTTAAGTGAAAAACTACCATCTCGCGGCTTATGCCTATGGCCAGATGAAATGGACCAAAAAGGCCCAAAACTACTCCACTTATGACGTCACTCACACAAGATCCAAAACCCAAAATTTTTTTCATTGCAAATTCAAAGACTTGCCGAGTCTTTCGAGGGTTTGAACAGCTCTCTAGAGCAATCGTCGATGGAGATATTCCCGCACAAAGACATGTGCAAACTGCTGGATTTTAGCCTCAACCGCCTGGCAGCAAAGGTGCTGAAGATAACATACAATGCACAACCCTCCAACAACTTTGAATTTACGTTTCAATTGTTGGCCATTGGTTTGCTAAGCACAGCAGCATTTCATCTTTAAATATTAGGACCAAGGGATTTTTTGAGCAACGAAAGCACTTTTATATCCACAGTTCTAGAAATCTCCATGTATGGCGTCAAGTTACCATATATCAGCGGTGTCAAATAACAAGCATGTGGACAGCAGTACAGTAAGGTGGTGTAAACTTGTGAATATTTGTCTGATACGGATTATTGCATATTCCAGTTAAAAACCTACACTTAACAAGCCTTTTTACATAACTGTTGAAACAGAAGAATTTAACACACTAACCAATCAAGAAGTATATGCATTCCATGTGCTGAAAAATTTGTTTACCTCAAAAGTGATTAAAAATCAACTATGCATCACATCATAATGTTAGCTGTTATGTTACTTACACTCCAATTACTTCCAGGTGTCTGATGGATGATAGGTTGGAGACAAAATGATGCAACCTGGCATGTGTGTGGATGCCACAATTCATAAAAAACCCAAATCGCATTGCTCAAGTACATCACAATCAAAAGTAATAGCAAACTGCTTAAGGAGAATATTTTCATCATTGCCTGTCTAGTTTCCTAGGATATATTGAAATGAGCATTTGATGCAATTAAACAAGAAGACTCTGAAATCCTGAAAAACAAGCAATCACTGACTATGGACCTTTTTGTGTGAACCAAACACATAAATTATATGAAGTACTTAAAAAGAAAAAAGACAAAAAATAATAACTATAGAAGAATATAAGGAATTTCCATTTCTGAAAAACAAAAGTTTATATAACAAAGTATAAAAAACAGTACAGTATCAAACGCATTCTACAAATATTATTTGCCAGATATTAATAATATAGAAAAGGGCTGGGTTTCTTTTTCTGCTGCATTTCGGTCTTTTGTCCCAAAACAATAACAGCACTAACTGTGAGGATAGTCACTAGCCTACCTTCTCAGACATTATGACCAAATTGACTAATTATTTTGGCCATTAAAAAAAATTAGGTCCATGATTGAAAAAATACACATTCAGGAAAAGGGTTCATCGGTGATGTTGTCAAATATATATATATAAGAGGTTTTGGCATGCACCAGTGAAATACAAGCAAAATGCACTTCCAAGGAAACTGCATTGACAAAAATATATAAGGTATCATCAAGGAAAAGACAAGTAAAAGAACTTTTGGAATATAGCATGTTGAAACTGTCAAATATGAATGGTAGTTAAAAAAACACCAAATATAAAGCATCTCACTAAATAGTAAAACAGCTTATATATATTTGGCACTTGCACTGACTGCGCTTCCTTTATACTAGGAAGTTGTGCCATAGAGATACAGTACCTTTTATATTTGGTGTTTCCTTATAAATAAATTTGGCACTTTACTTTCAAAAAGGTAAGTTTCCAAAAATCTTATATTTTGCATTTCCTGTCAGTTATTTATTTAATTTATAGTAGCTGCTTCCACATGCTGACTTTTCAAAACCTCTTGTACTAGGTGCTTCCATTCAGCTTGCTGTGAGCCCAAATGGAACCTGTGCAAAATATGGTATAGGCGAATAGCTAGGCTACTCAAGCAAGTTTCAAGTATTCAATTTGTCAAACTGAACACTAGCATGGCAGATAATAGATTTGGTGGTGTAGTCCTGAAACCAAGAAGAATTGGAAGTGTGGATACCAGGAATCCAGGATACAGTAGAGTTGGAAAGGCAGGCTAGGTCAAATAAAAATTTTTATCCATCAGCTGCATCTGCAGTCAGAGTACCCTTGTATGGTTGTCAATTATGCTTACATTTACTGCCAGCTCTTTTCTTCCCTGCCAAATCTACACTTATTGTGTCAACACTTTCACCTTTGATTATCCTGGTTAGTATTTAGCCTACACCACTACTTTCCGGAAGAAGTCCTAACTTGCCTGCACTTGCAAGTCAAGAGTAATGAAAGTTCACCCCTTAGGCAAAAGTAGTAATTTTCTGGAGTTTAATGGTATGTTTGCACTTTAAAATTTGTAATGCAAGTTGAAGACATTTGTAAGTAGTATTTAATGTTAAGTGGTGGTAAAAGTCTAACATAACCAACGCTTTGTCAGCCAGGGAACAGATGTACTGTCCCAGCCAGGCTTACGTAAAGAATAACACCTCCAATGAATTTTATTTTCTTTAGTGGTGTAGCTATTTGTGGTCTTTGTTACAGTATGATTTGCTGACAAAATGCTATTCTAAGTGACATTCTGTGTGCCACACCAAGATTGTGCATAAAACATTTCTATACTGCACACATTTTTTGTATGAAGAAATGTAAGGCACGTAATCATCCTCATTGCACAAATAAATTGTTTTACTAATGCTTTCATTATCACTAGTTAGACATTTTTTTAATAATGTGGTCTCTTTGGTATTATAAGATAACATAAAAATTGGAATGTGTTGCTGTACTTTAATATTTGCATGGTAGTTAGAGTACAATATATTACCTTTAACATTTCCTGATCACTTTGACTATTTTGATAAGTTAACATGTTCCTATATGCATTTAATAAATTTTACTTGCTTATTTCATTGAGTTTTTTGAGATATTTAAGATTTCTTGATTTTTTATGATTTCAGGTTAAGTTTATGATTTGTGATGCTTATTGATAATTGGATGAAACTTAAATAGAAAATTAGGACAAAAGAATCTTGTGGAACATTATAGTGATCAGCCTTAGTGTTTTCATTTTGAAGCACACTGTCATAAAGTTTTCTTGTTATAAATCAACAAAGGTATCCTGTAAAAAATGTTTTCATTACGCAATGGTACGCATAGGAATGCCGAATACTATCACTTAAACTGACTGCTTTTACGCTCACAAAACTAACAAAAAGAAACTAATGCCAAAATCATACAAAATGAGATACCATTTTTAGCTTTTGGTTGATGTGAACAAATGTAAACAAAAGCATTATGGTACCACTTATAGACTAATCAGCACAGTGGGATGGTACATGAAAAACAAAAAAGGGCTTAAACTTTGCAAAAACAAAAAATAGCATCACTACAGTTTCAGAAGTATGTTAGGTGCATAGTTAGTAAAAGTAGCTGTGTTTCTCTCCCATCTTTTTCGCTCTAGTCTCAGAAAAAAATCCAAATGTTTCCTAACACTTTGACGGTTTTGCTTAGTCACTCTTTCACAAGATGTAGCAGTTTCATATAGTGTTTGCTGCAACACACTGACAATGCTCCTTAAATATTTCTGCTGCTTTCTACCTCTTGCAACTTTTCCAGTGTTAAATGCTGTTAATAGACCAAGGGCATGTTCTGAAGTGTCAATGACAGCATTTACAGTAGGTTCTTCACAAAGAATTGAATGAGCACAAATATATCTACTATGTCGTTGCCAAGAATTTGGGTCTGCTTTTAAAAAGCCATGGTCTACATTCATGAGCTGAAGTAATGGCCAAAATACCTCAAAGTGAAAAAAATCAGCCACATACATTACTTTTTGCATTTTGTTAGTGTTATATATGCAGCAATTGAGCTCTGTTGTGCAAACAAGTGGTTCCCTAACTTCAGTGTTTAAAGAATCCCCTTCATATGCCAAATGTCTCCATACACTCATAAGTTTTCAAGACAGAATGTGATCTTGAAATAATATGCCACATTCAATTGTCTGCGATCACCAAATTTTGCAACAGACCAAGTTTCTAATGTAACATTTCAACTATACCAACAGATACACAAACATCTTTATTCAGAAACCTGACAAAATCAAAGTGCAAGGATGACTTCGAAAGTAATGGACCTTTGCGAACTGGAAGCAAAGTTTACTTTGCTCTCTAATCTTGAATTAAATTAATAAGATTGGATCTAATTTTTATTCCCGCAGTGCTTCATTTTTTGGAGATGAAATAAAACGTCCTTCTGTAATTACCATGTACCTGTTGTTCTTGTTGGAATATGAGAACGCCAACACTGTGTTTTCTCTTTACAAGCATTCAAATGATGATGTGTAATACACTCCCCTTGTGATATCACAAGCAATTCAGATTCAGGTTGAAGTCTGCAGCTGCAAATTTTGAAAGGGAGGTCAACAATAACATGTGATATAAATCATCACCTCCATAAACACATTGACATTGCATGTGCCAAGTGAAGTGACTGCTGACTGTTGCTGCAACTGAAATATATTCACTCATATGAATTAACAGATATTGATGTGTGTTTCTTGTATCAACTTCTGTTTTGTCATACTTTTGGTTGATTTTTTGTAACATTTTACTGCATCATACCATGCACATTTTGTTGGCAAAAAAATAGGTTACGTTCATTTTAAGATCTTCGTTTTCAGAACCCTCAATGGTTATAAGAGTATTTGCTCGATTTCAGTTGTAATGTTCTCTGTTTCAGATGTATTTAATTTAAATTTTAAATTTATTTGTATATGAGCAAACACGAAGTCCGTAGTATGAACACACACTCTGCAGAACGCAGGTTGATAAAAACAGACAAAACAGAACATAGTACAAAACCAAAGTTACCTGAGCCAGCAGTAAATAAAACGGATCAGGCAAAATACCGCTAAAAATGCGGGCTGGATGTGACGGCTGACGAAACCCAGAGAGAAGATAGCCGGCAGTCGAAGAAAGTGCAAAAAAACGATATGCAGAGTGTCGTATGATTTGAATGCCTGGAAACGTGCATGGTGGCGAAAGTATCGGAAATGCACAATGGCAGCTAAGCTGAACACCTTAAAAAGTGTGTGATGGCTGTGCCGACTGATGTAAGCAAACCCACAAAACCCACAAGGAAGGTAGCCGGTGTCAGAGTAAAGGAATAAAGTTTGGTGATTGCTTTTTTGATGTGTCTAGATTAAATTGAAACTTTTTGGTTAGATGCCAGATACTCACAACAAGCTACAGTAGCCTATGGGAATAACTATAATGAAAGAAAACAAATTGGACTTAATTTTAGATCTCAATTATTTTTCTTTTTCTAAGGAAACTCTAACCCGAAACAATTAAACAAAACACCAAACCCTAAGCCCTATTCATCAGATTTCTCTGCGATATGTAGAATAATATTCTGAGCATTTGCACATGGCGTGAAGTCAGAAATTTCGAAAGCCATACATTTTGGTTGACACCGCCAGTTGAGGAAAGTACAAAAAAACACAAAAGCAAGGTGTTGGCCGATTAAAGCAAAGAAAAGTAGCCTACCTACTAGGCAAATGTTTAGACAACACCTTTTTCGAATAAAGACTATTCTCAAACAATTAACTTCCATTTGAACTATGCTTTGTCAATTGACCATTGCTTGAAATTAAACGAAATAACAAAAAACCTAATTTAAATCATTCTAGCATAGGCAGAAAGTTGATATAATTAAAAAAACACAAAACAGCAACATAAGTCGGATATTTTCAAAACAAATGTGTCTCATGAACGTTATCTTTCAACTGACTTACATTTCTTAATTGCAATTGTAGTGTGGGGAGAAATTTTAAACAATTTTGAAAATTTCAAGAAACTGTGATGTACGCCAGAATTTATTCACAAAAAAAGTCGCATGAAACATTATTTTTTAATGGATCCATATTCCGTGA
>Ga0210059_1001813_pt1 | contig 32656 bp, 21 predicted proteins | sample Ectturendosymbi2_FD_188042 | JGI IMG/M metagenome (GOLD analysis project Ga0210059, IMG submission 188042) | Ecteinascidia turbinata endosymbiont from Florida, USA - Sample 2 (SPAdes) (version 2) | ecosystem: Host-associated > Tunicates > Ascidians > Unclassified | place: Key West, Florida... | reverse complement strand
TTTTTACGAGAGGGAAATTGAATAGGACTGACTTAGTAGCACACATTTGCAATTGAGAGCTAAACTTTCAGAAGACAAGGAGCAGTAACTGTTGAAACAGCAATAACTATCCAATCGTATTGAACCGTATTTTCCAGCAACTATCGAAACTTGACCTGCCAAACAACAAAAACAACTTCCAGCTTCAAAACGTAAGCCCTCTCTCTCTTAGTTAGCTGCTACTGAAAAAACTAGGCTATACATTACGGAAAAACAGAGATAAATGTGAAGATAAAAGAACGAATCGCGCAGTCCACTATGACATATGTTGGCAACATGTCTCGCGCTTAAAAAACTGTTAGCCACGCCCAGCACTACACAAGCAGCTTCAATAGAAAGTGTAAGTTTGCGTAGGCTAGTGGTAGGCATATCGTGGAGCCCCCTTTAGCGCGGGGCCCGATTAGAAGCAATCGGTCCAAACGGCTAAGTGCCGGCCCTGACATTTAGCCTCATTTCTTGTAATGTCACGACAAATGGTGACCTTTTAGCCTCATTTCTTGTAATGTCACGACAGTGGTGACCAACCAATCCAAAATATATTTATTTCCTGACTCTTTTGCTTTGCGACTTTCTGCCTATGTTGAATGCATGGGTTTGCACATCATTTGATTTGCCTGAGTTTAACCAAACCTAAGAAAGTGCATCAATGTTTTCATCCAAGTGCAAAACATTTGCTTTACAGGTATGTACCACCTAGTTTAGCTGGATATTCTTTTCGTGTTAATGCAGGTTAAACTTGGTACTTTTTTGGCAATTCAAAGTTGTGCAGTTTGATTTCTGTTTAATCTCAAATATATTTTCGTGTCCTTATGCAAATATAACTCTTAGAATGGAAATTTTAGCATTAATTTCATCTATTCAAATCTGAGGTTAAACCTATTAAAATTTGATGTTAAAAGGATAAAGCAAAGCGTGATTAGCGTTGCTTTCAAAACACCTCTAAAAACAAGATTGGGAATCTGTATTGATAAAACTTCATATCAGCATCGCCCGGATGAATATATTGGTTTTACACCAAGCTGTCCCCCCACATTTTGCAACAAAATTGCGCCCATGGTCACTGCACCCACATCCACCTACGAAGTGTTTCCCCTTGAAGTTTGCAACTAAATAATATTGCAATTCGTATGCAGCATGTTCGTGTTTTACTGCAGATTTTTTTATGATATAAATCATCACTGACCTTAATGCTCCTACGGTAACTAGGTTTGCGTTCTTTCAAATAAGTCTAAGATCTTCTCTTCTAACAGTAACCCTTGTTAAAGAAGATTTCAAATTAAGCTGAAACTACAAAATGCTTTCCGGGAACCGAAACGTAACGTAAGGTTGATTTGCATTTACCACCACGCAGTCAGTTCTGTCTGAGTACAGTGGATAGCAGTGGCGTACGCAGAAAATTTTCATGAGGGGGTTTCATTCAGGGGCATAGGTGGTCATTTGTATTTGGTGTGCGCTTTTTGTGACGTCACAATTTGGCGTCATATTCATGTTTTAAAGCGAAGTTTATTGACATAATAGGCATATTCTTCTACACGCACTCCCCTTATTTTTGTAAAAATCAATCCCTATACATTCCCCTTATAATAAAGTTTTTGTAAAATATCAAGCTCAAGGGGGGTTTTAACCCCAACCCGCCTTGCGTACGCCCTTGGTGGATAGATGTGTGCAGTAGATAGATGTCAGTGGATCGATGTTGTAAGTCTAAGTTGGAATATTAGGCCTCACACATTAGGAATGCTTATCATGCATGTTTACAATAAAGCTTTTTGTAGACCTTGTACAATTCCTCAACAGAAATGGTCCTTTACGATTAAAAAAAATATAAATGAGAAAGATGCTTTGTTCTGCTATATGTATCAAAGCTTGAAACCAGAAGGCTGGGTGGATTAAAATCATGTGATTTGTCCTCACTAAAACGAGAATTAAAAATGATGCTAATCTTTCACACAAATAAAAACTAATCTCATCCACACACAGGGTTTAGCATAGTGCATCAATCTTTACTTAAACTTTAGGTAGGCTTTGCAGACATCCCACTTTGACCGGGATTGTATTCACTTACATCCCCTGTCCCAGGGGTCTGGCCGGTCGTGCATCTTTGTTTGTTTTTCTTACTGTGAGTCAATCAAAATTTTGACAGTTTTCTAAGGAAGGCTGTATCGTTACTTTACTCATCTGCAATTCACATATTATATTAAATTGTTACTCTAAAATGAATGTATCATCAAGGTATACTTTATAACTGTACGAAATATAACCACTAGTTTTGGCAAATTACATTCTAGTCAGGGTAAACAAGGTGAGCAATAAATCAATGGTTTAAAAAATATTTGCTTTAGATTTTGATTTCTCCAAGTCTCGTGTTGAATTCACTCTAACCAGAGCCCATTATAAGTCCTTCAAAATTCAGTGAAATGGGTGCAATAACGAAAGGCAAGCGTTGGGTGCAGTAAGGAAAGTAAAACTTCGTCATACAAGTTTTTCTTGGAAAAAAAAATTTGCCAAAAAAAAAACTTTTTGGCAAAATTACGTTTTCTTTCAATTTTTCAAAGGATCGTTTAATTAAAATAAGTTTTTCGAAAGCAACTTACGCACGGAACAAACTTTATTCGCATTCTCTGAATGTTCATATGGGAACGCAGTAACTCAAAAGACATTTGCACAAGTTGAATTAGTGCAAGTTTGATAACGTTTTGTTTAAATGTCTTAGCTAGTTCACCTTGAGAAAATGCATCTCCAACTCCATCCTAAATCTCAATTTCTGCGTCGAACTTTAAAGATTATGTGCAGATTACCGGATTTACAAACGACAGCAATCTGCTCTATAACGGGATGAAAAAGATAAATAACACCAATCCAGTTGGTTACAATACCACCAGTAGAATTTACACCGTCAATCAAACAGAAATTTATGTTCACTTCATTAGCGATCGCAAGAGGGAGTTCGCTGGTTTTCAAATTCGGTACGAAACCGGTAAGTACTTTTTTCTATTCTCGAGAAATTTAACGCTTTGCTGATTTAGTATTGGCCGGAATTCTTTTTCAAGCTCAATGACAAAGTTTTTAAAATTGTCAAACTACGCGTTCAATCGAAAAATGTAGTTTGTCGTAACATTCACCAGTTTTCTTTTTAGTCGGTAAAGTGTTATCAAAAACTAATTTGAAACCTACAATAAAGTTAGAGCTACAAATGATTGTTGTTTCAAAGCTTGGTAGAATCCCTCTACGCCTGAAATCAGAAACAGGTGAATGTTTGACAAATGAGAAACACGTAACTGAACTGTTCCGTGATTTCTTTGTTACTGCCTGAAAACAGATGTGGACGAATGCATCGAAAATCCGTGCCCAAATAACGGCACCTGTGTTGATGAAGTGTTCAATTACTCATGCATCAACTGCACTGGCTACACGGGAAAGTATTGCACTGAAGGTAAGTAACTTTCAAATTTTGCTTTTGCGTTGTTATAAGGAAATAACATGCAATCCAGTAGTTGTAAGTTTCTCCATTGCTAAATCGCTGGAAGCAGCGTTCTTGTTCTACTTTCCTGTTGAAGTTTTGCTGATTGGTTATGACTAAAATTTAGCATATTTCAACAGACACGATAGTTATAATACGTGGAATAAAGATTTGAAACATTTGTATGCTGCCTCCATTTAGTTGATCAATCTGAATTGAACAACGGGTATTCTAATAATATCGCAAAACATCGGGACAACAGTATGAAAAGAAGTAGTCCAACACCAAGGGCAGAGAGTAACCGCCTATAGCACATCATTCGCTGCTTTTGATCACAAATGAAAAATGTGACAAAAAAGCGTTAAATATTTAACCAGAAATTAGCGCACGGGCGTAGAACAAGATAATATTTTCTCATGAGAAGGAATCAGAAATGATTTAGGAGGATTAAAACAGTTTTTTATTATTACCGTTCACTTTCTCAAGTCGGAGATCCCAGTATCTTATAACAGTAGCTCTCATTTATTTTTGTGACCGCTTGATTATGTTTGCGATAATTCCATTCACATAATCATGCTTGAGAAATATTGAAGAAATTTAGTTTGCTTGGTAGCACGGTGTTCTATCTTCTCTTGTCAACTCTAATCTAGATATGTCCTGCATTTGCTTTGCTTTGCCAGAAAATTTTGTCATGTGCCATTTTCATGAGAGCAAAGTTATGAAAAATGCTTAAACGTTTCATGATACGTACGGTAATCGAAAAGTGTCAATCAGCTGTGCAACGTAATTGTTAAAACCAATTGGTGAGTTTTGAAAGAGGAACTGCAAGACATTTAACTCCCAAAATATCTTTGCAGAACATCGTTCTGTCATACAGTTACAACCGCTGAACCTGCAGTAATTTTTACGCTTAGATGTGGATGAATGCGCTAATGAGACGCTCAACGACTGCGACACAAACGCAACATGCATCAACACAATCGGAAGCTTCAACTGCACCTGCAACGGTCCAAACTACACGGGAAACGGAACATTTTGCCAGCGTATGCGCGGTTTTACTTTTTGCGTAGTGATAGCACGATAATGTCTTAGTAAGGTTTTAAAATTTTTTTAAGTGTTTGTTGTACCCTTGACCTGCACCCATAACTTGTCCTAGGAAAGAAATGCTGCATGACCGAAAATTTTTATTCTCTGAAAGATTTTTCAAACAAGTATTCACTACTTTTATAATCTTTAAAATTTTGTGAAGCTTTTCTATAACAACTCTAATTTAATTTTCAGTTGAAAAGTTGATGTGCGTATACGCTATGAATAAAGGAGTGGGTCAACTTTTATCAATATATACAGAAATTTTGTTGGTGAAACATTCAACAAACTTCCAAATTTTGTTACTACAAAACATTTATTACCAGGGTTTTTAAACTGTGGGGTGTGAACGTCTCGCAATGGGGCGTGAGTATGGCAGTGACATATTGTTAAACAATCTTGTTTTTATCATTCGCAAAATCGTCGTCATTTCACTTTAAAACGCTTGAAAACGGACAGTACAGTCAACAATGACCGAGATCTTTCAAACGTGTTTGTTCAGAGTGGGATTTACGAGTAAAGAACGCTTTATGTTACGATGTGTCTTGTCTGCTTGGTTTCATTTTTAGCGACAATGCGAATAGCCTTTGCGTCACAGGGCTATATCATACGTGGCGATTTGAGCATAGATTCTTCGCTTTCAGTTGTTTTTTAAAAGATCACATTACTACAGTATGTTTGTCAGAAAGAAGATCCTTTCGAGCTGTCAAAACTTTCTGAGCCACTATTCGTTTCAAAACGTACTATTTTTTTTAACAAAGCGCCAGGGTACGTTGCGACATGCGTTGTCTTCAACAAAACCTTGAAGTAAACACTACTAGTTTTCAAAAACCAGTTGCATCCTTCCCATTAAGCAGGATATTGACAAATAAATTGTCATTGTGTTCTTTTTGTTTGGTAGTGAGACGCGAGTATCAATGACAAACGCTAAAGGGGCGCGACTGAAAAATTTTAAGAACTTCTTGTTTGTAAGATTAAATCTAACAGTATAATTTGGCAAGAGCAAGTTTGAGCATTTTGGTTATCGACACATCCACACAAAAGTTATATCAATAAACATTAACGGTTGTTGTTTGTTTGTTTGTTTGATTAACGGTTGCGTTTGGTTAATACTTTATTGAAGGAATCGAAGACCATTCGATCAGCAAATCATGGGAAAATGTATTGAAATAGTATTTCTCTTTGTTGCAAGTGCCAATGAGTTGGATTTCATTATCGAGCTTCTTTCTAACCGACATTGTGAAAGCAATCTCTTGCTTAAGCCTAGCTTGCATAAACAAGAAAAGACAAGTAATTGTCAGTTTCTTTTTTGATTTTTTCCAGCAAGGTGATAAACGGGCCAAGTTTTGATAATAATAATATCCCGTAGCAGATGTGAGAGTCGCACTCGCACGCCATTTATCCTTAGAGCATAGGTTCCCAACTTTTTGTGAAGTTGGCACCCCCTTCACAAAAATAAAGTGACTTTCGCACCCTCTCGTTTTATAAAAGCGCGGAAATCATAAAAACAGTTTGATTTTGCATTATCTCCATTTTCTAAACTAATAATCGTTATAGCCTACACACTGCAGACCCGTAACCAGTTTGGGACACTAGGAGGGCGAAGAGTTTTCTGAAAGGGACCCAAGTTTTTAAAGTATGTCCAGTAGTTTTAAGCTATGTCCAACACATTTTTTCAGGGAGGGAGAAAAAATTTCCAGGGGTCTAAACCCCATCTGCGCCCCGCCCCCCTAGTTGTGGGCCGAACATACTGGCAACACAACATCAATCACTGAGTCCTACTGTTTAATTTTCATAACTCGCTGCTCATTGAAACAAACCTAGTGACCTTTTGTGGTTGCTTCCCTGAAATTATCTCGTTCATACCGTGGCACACAAATACTCCCAGCCAAGCAAATCATTCCAGGGGCTCAAATGGTTCTGATACTTGTTTTTCAAAAGAAATAGAGAAGAAAATCCAGATTTCCCGAACATGCTGTTGCAAAGGGCACTAGAATAGACAGGGCTTTTGTACTCGGTTTCTAACTTTCGAGTTGTGTAAGTGTAGCACCAACCAACAATCTCACCATAAACATTTGAACGTCACAATGCATTTACAATGGCATCACGGCAATTTTCAGCATGGTAACCGCAGCTTGAAGTAGAAATAGAAACGTACACATTTAGCAATTAACTGTAAATTGTTAAGTGAGTAACGTTAACTGAAATAATTAGGATGGATAATGTTCTTTTAAGCAATGGCAATTATAAGCTTCAAAAATCTCGCTTCTTTTGAAAAAAAGTACATCTAGAACAGGGGCGACCCTAGCAGGTGGGGCGCCCAATGCAAGACCTAGGCGCGGATTCCCACTGAACAGTGTTTACATGACGTCATCGTGTTCAATCAACCGTGCTATACCACAGGTCGTAACTAGATGTGTGGCGAGGCCCCCTGAAAAAATGTTCATCCCTCCTAGAAAAATGTGTTGGATATAGTTTAAAACTGTTGGACACGCAGTAGTTCAAAAAAATTGGGCCCCTCTCAGAAATCACTTCACCCCCTAAGGCCTCAAACTGGTTACGAGCCTGCTATACGGCCATGGTAGAGCGGAGATATAAGGCCTTAGCACGAGAACTTAGCACGTTTCCTAATAATAGAGGAAATTCATCGCTGGTTACAACGAGAGCGTTGGTTGTTAACCATGAGATGTACAAGCCGTTTCTACTGAATTCTCGAGCGCAAGGGGTATCTGGAAAAAATGAACAATCTACCTACACACAATGGCGCGGGGCCCCAGAAGCGCGGACGGTGGGAACCGCTGCCTCAGAATGACGAAGAACCCTTGCTGAATAACAGAACTCATGAGGTAGCTTGGGATAGTTACGTAAGACAGCAAAGAGCCTATAAACGAGTGGCGACTCCGGCACTCGTGCTTAGCCTATGTCTTCGACCACGCTTTACATTGTAGAACGCGAGCTTGCTTTGTATATTTTGTGCCACCCACCACCCAGGGTCTCCGAGAGAAATTTTACCAAGATCGATACGAGGCCACCCCAGCTTTTAGGGTCCTCGTCGAAACTTACATAGTTTGCTTGTATAGTAGGCAGAATATAGGTGAAGCAGCTACTATGCTAAGATTTATTAATAGATTAATTGTCATACTGACAACCGGCTTGCACCAGTAAGTTTGGGCTTGATTACAGAAAAACTTAGCGTTCGTGCTTTTATCCTCTCGGGTCCCAGTACCTACCGGGATCAGGTACGATGTGACTCTTGTATCCTCTCGTAGGCCCTACCACCAGCCACTTCACTAATTAAGGTTGTTAACTCGGCTCGGGCTCTTATCACTGGGCCTTGTAACTGCTCATATATTTTCGTTCCATGTCTGGCCTTTCCCGCTCATGTTGCAGGTGCCCTGAATCAAAATGTTTGTTCTTAATGGGCACTCATTCGACTTCGTTCGCTCGCGCTTTACTCGGGCTCATCCGGAGGATAAGAGCCTGATCTGCCCTCTGCAATTAAGTATTCTTTTAATGTGATTATCATAAGACTGGATGCTTTTTTGAAGCAACGGATTTACATAAAACATTGGATTTTAATTCCAATTTATGCGTAGTTCCCATTCGAGAATAATTCAAACGAGCGATAAATCATCCAATAATTCGGTCAAATACGAATGAGCCCAGTACGCAGAGGAGAGAACTAACTGGCGTTATCATTGCTAATGCTCAGTGTCGTATTTTACGCGACAACGGACGAGGCGGCATTAGCTCAGTGGTAGTGTCCGGCTCTCAATTGGAAGGTTGGGTGTTCGATCCACAGCCACTGAGTGAATTACCGTAGCGCTCCTTGGGCAAGAGCGTTCACCTCAACCGCCCCGGCAAGAAGCACAATTCAGACTTAGGCCTGCCGCCAACTGCCGTCACCAAACTTAACAAAAGAAGCAACAAATTGGACGAGTTCTCATGAGAACTTCCAATTCATTGTTGCGTAACTGCAACTGTAGTGCCAGCCAGAATGAGAGCAAATAGAAATTTCAGTGACGCAAGTGTCGAACGGTTGCATTCACTAAGTATAATCGCGACTTGCAGATTAGTTTGCTTCGCAAAGCGATTTTATTGTTGTTTTTACCCTTGAATTAAGAAAAATATAGATTAAGAATACATTTTGCGTTAAAACTTTGCACGTATTCGTCTTACGTATTTATCAGTGCGTTTATAAATTTGCCGCGTGCATTACGTCTCTTGCATTTTCATAACTTTTATTTTATATGGATTGCATGCGAAATATGTGATAAGCCCAGTGAGGCTGTTGACCTGGAGTCGCCTCTGCTGTAAACGTATTACTTTGTTTGGGTAACTTTCTGCAGCTTGCATTAAGTTTTCATATTTTGGCCTGGTTGCACCCTCAGCTATTATAAATACGATGCGTTCAATTGAAATGGCAATGCTGTTCTCACTGAATAACACTACAACGCTACAATGCTTTTGTTCTACTTCAACTGTCACTCTATGACGGATTTCCTTCACTGTGTCTGCACAAATAGAGTGTAAAATCTGCTTGTCCTCCGTAGTGAACTGTTTACAGAAAGTTTAGCAAACACAGACGAGGCAGATGTAGTTCAGTTGAACAGAGAAAAGGATGAATATTAGTATAATGGCGGATGTACAAAACGTTGGTATCCTTAATGTGCAACATCATAATTTTTCATGCTCTTTATGCCAGCGGTGGGCTACCTATTTACTATCACGGGCCGCATGAATTGTGCATTATCGCTGGCGGGCCGCAAAATCAATCAATTTTATCCTAAAATTCTACCATTATCTAACAATGAGGAAGAGTGAGTTATCTTGACTTACTATCTGATACCTGCTTATCATGGAGTTTCGTTTTGACGCGATCTTGTACTCTAACTTGGGCAACAAAAATTATGCTGCAGGCCATATCAAATGCTCACGCTGGCCGCATTTGGCCCGCGGGCCGCAGGTTCCCCACCCCTGCTATCTGCCTTTGTGATGATCACCACAGCACTTGAACTTATTATCAAGGATAAAGCAAAGTTTTTGGCGAGTTTTTGAAAAGCCTAAGCAAACACTGCTATGTTAATGTCTGGACAACACTTCAGTTGTTCTTGTTAATCTTGTTTAAATGGAAATGATGCGTCCATTTGAAGGTTCGTAGAAGAAAATCACAATTTCGAAATGATGGCCAGATTAAAAAACAACAACTTGGTAATCAGCTACATGCAACTAGGGGAATTAGCAGTTCTGTTTAAAATCATTTTTCACAACTTCACAATGTGCACCATGCTGAGAATGACTGCTCAAGAAATAAAAAAATGGAAACCTAAGCAAAATACATTATTACATGCACTTGTTTGAAAATCTTTTTACTCTCATTTTTACCCTCTCCAGTCACTACCGGGTACATTGGTTCCACGATATCATGCGGTTTCAGAAGTGTTTTTTCTGATGAAACGTCATTTGGTCAGCTTTGCTTAAAAAATGACGAAAATATACAAACAAAAATGTCGTTTAAAAAAAATCAGTTGAATGCTTTAGGAGTGCTTTTCCTCCCTCTGATTTTACGCGTACTCTTGAATGCGAATCAAAGGTAACAAGCAGTTTTCCTTCCAGCATGTTACAGGAAAGAGTTAAGAAAAATTCACCTACTTCAACTTTATTTTCTCCTCTTGAAATGCCCACTTGAATAGAACAAAGTTTGCAAGTAGCTTACCCAATATCCGAAATAGTACTAGTGTTTTTCTTGTGCTGAGTATGCTTATAGAGCAAGGAAAGCATTTAATTTCAGTTTGTCTGTTTAATTTAGGTGCTCGGCGTTTATCAACAAAGATTACCGCTTAATTTTTCTGAACTGATTGCCAGAAGCTGAAAACATTATGCATATTTTTCAGCGCTTATCACCGTGTATGACTTGGATGCAACTTCCGCCCTTACTTCATCACTGGACGTCTTCATGAACATTACTTGGAATGTCACGGAAAAATGGAAGAACGACACCAGTTACGTGAAAACTTATCGCTTGACGATAACCGACGTTGCAACTGGAGCTTCCACCTCATACTTGTCGAAACCCGTAAATGAGACTGATTTTGAGGTACACATATTACTGTTGTTTGTAAAAATCTTACACATTTTTCGTTTGCGCTAACAGCAGTTGAGCAGAAATCCCATATTATCCATGCGCAAAAAAATACTTTGTAGATAATAAAGCTGTGCCGGACAGCACAGTTACGGAAATTTGTCTTTTTTTCAAGCTCATTATGGATTTCCTTGGAATCCAACTTACATGAAAGGCAAAGCACTGCCGTTGCTGCCGTGTTAAATACAAATATTTTTTTTCGCTATAGCGTTTGAGGAAGCCCGGAACAACACTTTCCACAGAAATTTCAACCACCATTTAAACCACTAAAACCTTTAGTTGCCGTATTGTGTTTGGCAAGTGTAAAGTTTATGTTTCAACAAGTTGTAATGTAAACATCCATGCAGCATCACTAAGACTTTTCATTGTAATACAGCCTATCGCTTGAGAGACAACATTAAGATACTTTAGATGCACAGCTAACAACCTCTGATTGGTATTTACTATGCGTATAAAGTCTGAGACTTTATGCAATTATTCGTGATATTTTGAAAGGTGCAGGTGTTTTTGGTGCTGGTGGAAAACCTACATGTTTTCGTGGCTAACACAAGCTAATATTTATTAATTTTTTAGACTTTGAAAGGTCATGTCGATACCATGATATTCCAGTGCGCACTTTGAAATTGCCAAAATATTTTACTGGCACATCTTCTTCCAAATGTTATGAACGAATGCATACGTAACGGTGTCTTTCCGGACAACCTTAAAATCGTTAAAGTAGTACTGATTTCTAAGTCCGTAGATAGAAAAATTCACACTAACTACAGACCAATATCAGTATTAACATAACTGTCAAAATATTTCAAAAAGTGCTGTGTACGTAAGACTGAACAATTATTTGACCAAAAACGACTTGTTGAGTCAACAACAATACGGTTTGCCCGACAACCATTCCACATTCCTGGCTGTAACAGGCTTGTACGAAAACCTTCTCCAAAACCTCGAAAAAAGCTTATATCCTGTCCGTTTTTTAAGATCTAAGAAAAGCAACTGACTCAGTGGATCATTAAATATTGCTGACAAAACGTGAGCATTATGGTGTAAGAGGAAACGCGTTTAAACTAACACAGTCTTTCAGACAGAAAATAGTACGTTGAAGAGGATAACACTACATTATCTTCAAAGTCAATTATTGCTGTGGTCCCCCAAGGTTCGTTATTAGGTCCACTCTTCCTTCTGTCATTTGTAAATGACTTAGCAAATTCAAATTTTATGAAAACTATACTTTTCACTGATGATACAGTTCTAGTTCAGAGTGACACTAGTCTGGGAAAATTACAAAACTTGGCTAATTGTGAAATGACAAAGGTAATGGATTGGCTAAATGCAAACAAATTCTCACTATATATTTCTAAAACAAAATGTATGTTAATCACAAAAAAACTTGCAAGCAGAATCCTTCGAAATAAATTCAAAGGGTGATCGTATTGAAATAACTTTGATTGACAAGTACTTTGGTGTAATTGCAGATGAAAAACTGACTTGGAAATAGCATTGTGAACAAATGTGTTGCACTATATCCAAATATGTTAATGTAATGTATAAAGTTAAACATGTGTTAATAACTAAGCATTACATATGTTGCATCACAGCTTAATAAACTCATGAGCACAGTATAGAATTATTGCCTGGGGAACAACAGCCTTATGTCATCTACAGCCAATATCAGTTGTTTTAAATCGCGTCATGAGATGTTTAAACGCAAATGAACTTGTGACTAGCAAAGTTACTACCATTTATAAAACGCAGAAAATTCTAAAACTAAAAGATATATACAATATTGAAGCGAGCAAATTCATGTAAGAATATACCAATTCTCAGCTACCGGCTACATTTAACAACAATTATTGCAAATTCATTACAGATGTTCATCCGTACAATACAAGACAACTAAAACTAAACTCAACAAGTTGCTTTACCAAAAGCATGTTTAAACTCAGGCGCTAAAATGATAAATTACAGTGCAATAGAAATCTGGTCAAAAACTCCTTTAGAAATAAAAAACAAACCGTGTTTGGCACTTGCTAAACCGGAATACAAAAAATATGTATTTCTCCGCTACTAGAAATATATTTTGCATTCTTTTCTTTGGTGTACATAAACCAGGCACACTGATTTAATTATTTAACGCTGTTATTATGAAAATACTCGAATCATGAAGTATGGTTGTTATTCAGTTTGGTTTCTGTTCAGTAAAATTGGTCGCATCAAACTCTTGTATGAAGTAGTGGGATGCCTTTAGTCTCCAAGTGCAAGCGAATAATGTGTCTACCGAACTGCAAACGAATTTCCGTTCCCATGCATGACTCATGACAGAATTCTTCTCCGAATACATGTTTAGACGCCTTGTTCTCAACCTGCTTAAATTTCGTGACACCACTGCCCTGCTGCACTAGTCTATAACTATTCACGCATTTCCTCTCTAGCTTTCACGAATATTTTAAATATGTGAAAACAGCAATTGTTCAATGTGACAACGCTAAACCAATTTCTTGTGGTGGCTTGGACTTGCTTGCAACGCATTTTGCTTCAAAAAACTATATAATCGCATTGCGCATATTGAACTTTATCCTCAGACCAAAAGACTCACTTACTGCTATAAACTCTTCCCTTTACAATGTAAGTAGCTTCGTCCTATGGAGGCCTGCAGCCTAACTGATCTCTGGTGCTTCGCAGCCTCCCACTTCACCATGCATTTTATAAATCGATGTACTTGGAAGTCACAACAGCACTACATTATAATAATCGTGATAGTGTCATTCATGCGCATCCCCTTTATGCTTTGTTTCATCAAAGTAAATGTATTGAAACGTCATCAAGCCTATATATTTCTACTACCGCCACGTATATATCCTTGCGCATGGGCGTCGAAAGGATTTTTTCAAGGGGGGGCCAAAAGCGGTGAAATTTGTTTTTTACCCCTCAAAATTGAAAAAAACAATTTTTTTTGCTAATATTTTCAAAATCCAGGGGGGGCAAGGCCTCCTCTTCCGATGCCCATGTCCTTGTGTTCTTTCATGTACGTGTGTGTTCCTGGTTGCTGCGATGCATACTTAAGTCTAGTGCGTTTCCATTGGGGAATGAAGACGTTGTACAATGCAATAGGTGTTTTTTGAGAATTTATTTGAAAAAACTTGTAGGGCTTTCAACTTTCAGCTCCTTGGCGGTTCATATTTAATTCCATTGAAAAACAGATTATGAAATGATAAAATTGAAATGGAATATCACATGATTGTTTTATTTTAACTTTGACGTTACCTCTTTCGGACAGCTGCTGGTGGTCCCCGTCAGCCCTTTCACCAACTTCTCGGTCAACATTTCCGTCGGAACGGAAGGCCCTCTATTTTCTGAAGCGGTTTTTTCTTGGCGTCCTCCTCACGTCCTCCACTTAAGTGCTGAGACAGGTAGATTTTATTAGGTTTTTCAAACATTGTGCTGATGAGTTTTTAGGTGGATGCTTGGCCTAGGTCATTGGAATTGATGAAATATTTGTTGCATGATGAGAAACAGTACATCGCGATATTGTAGCAAAATCATTTCTAATTGACGTTGCTTTTGCTGTAGTTCCTAACCAACCACTTGGCCTCCGTGTCACCGATGAGCAAGACATTCTTATATCATTGCAATGGACAGCTCCAGTAGAAACTATGCGAGGAAGAACGATAAGCTACCAGGTTGAAATCAGGCGAACATCAGCGGATTGCACAACTTTTGGTGTCATCGGTGATACGTCTCAATGTACAAGCACGGTAAGCTGCCAATGAAACACCTAACTTGACTCTTCCGATACGTTCGATTGAAGTTACCGATTTTTTGTACTCATAGTAATTTTGCGTTTCTGCGATTAGTTTCATATTGTGGGGCATTTGCAGCGGTATTGGCATCTTGTTAATCGTACCATTTTATAAGTAACAGAACACTGAAAGGCCTGCTTTAACGTATTATTGCTTTAATCAAACCAGCCAGGCTCTACTGATGCCAGATTGCCAAATTATTTTCGGTACAGACATTAGTTACTTTTACCAAAACCAATTACTTGGTTTTACCTCTATATTTTGAGGGGATGTCCAGCCCTTCTGCCATAGACTTCCAACAAAATATTTGTTGTTTAAAAAAATTAGATCTGTTGCTGCCACGAAACACAGAAATTGCTTTTAGAATCACTTTAGACAATTTTCATAGTTAGAAAAATGAAAACACACAAAACTTGACAACTTCCTCAGTATGTTTACTTGGTGCACATTCACATAACATCCATTTATTTTAGACATCTAGCAGTAGAAAACGTGCCACTACCAAGATTTCAATTTTTACGTGTTAGTACACGAAATACTTTTATTTTCGAATTTTCCTTTTACTGTATGATCAGAGTTGCTTAGCATCATTTAAGAAGCAAACATCAGGCTGAAAGCCAGAAGTGCTTCAGTCCATACCACCAAAACTCAAGCCCTGGTTTTCGTGAAGGCCAACGCCATCAGCAACCAGTATCAAGCGTTATATGTTTTTCTGTATACAGTTCAACTGAAAAACTGCTTAAGACCACCGATGTGATACTAAATAAAGAAGAAATAATCTAGCCATTTTAACAGCACTCTAAACCAATTTTTAAATCACTATTCATTGAAATATTCGCTTTGTTTGTACCGCAAATAAAAACATTCGCTGTTTTTTAGGGTGCTATGCAAGAGATACCTTGCAATTTATGCCACTTCTTGAGCTATATATAGGAAATCCAAGTAAAATTAAACAATTACACGTCTTTAAATCAGGTCACTATGAAAAAGTGTGGGAACGCGTTCTCGCCCCAATACCCTCCGCTTAAGACACCAAAAAACTCCCAAAACCCAAGGGTGACCTTTATTATCTCATCAGATGTGCTCGGAGATGGACAACCAATAAAATGCAATGAAATTGAACAAGTATGACAATTAAACTGGAAGCAAATTAGGAAAAAAACAGAACATGTATAGCAAAGTAGTCCTTACCGCGCCACTGACAGTAGCTTTATTGCTTTGTGATTTGTTCAGAAAATCTTCTTTCAAGCTACCGCCATTGTTTTTTCAACGACTAAATGGCTAAAATATTGTATTTTGCAGTTCTATCAACTGAACGCCCCGTCAGATAAACGTTTGCCAGTCAATTATACAAATACTGAGATCATTGCCTATCGTACTTACACTATTCGCGTGCGAGCAAGGACCGTTGCCGGTTACGGAAATTGGTCGACTTCAGTAACTGCATTTTCAGGTACGGACACTTGATCTCAAATGTGGTATGCTGTTCTATTTCAAATCAGTTGGGAGTGCCAAATAAGATCGTTGACTTGAAACCTTCTGTCAGGATTGCAATGATAGGGTCCACTGCCTTGATTACAAGACGAAGTCAGAACACTTGCCAAAAATTGGAGTGCACAAGTCTAATAAAGCCCGGCGTAACAGGTTATTAAATAATGCACATATGTCTAATTTGGCCCCGATACAAGTCACCACCTGCAAGTCTGATTTTCTCAACCATTGAAATCCTCAAGTTAACAGCCACCAAAGAGTTGACAACAGCAGTCTAGTTGATGAGTCGACTTAAAGCAAGTACTGTAGAATGTGATTGGTTTCAGCGCCAGTTACCAAGGTATCAATGGTCACGTTTTTGTAGACCAAATACTTTTATTTTCAAACTGTCCTTATATTATTTGAGATGCTTAGCATTATTTAAGTCAGCCTCAGGTAGTTAATGTGGAATGCCATTTTCTATAGTGCAATAAATTAGAATCGAATTTTGGTTTTATTTTTAGGAGACATATGTCCATATTACCGAAGCTCCAGTCCCCCTATTCCAGCTTGCACCTTCAGATCAGCAGCCTTGCAGACTGAAAACTTTCCTTCACCATATCCTGCCTTCCAGGACTTGCGTTGGAGAATCAACCACACGGCAGGTAAAAGTTTCGTGACAGCACTGACCACAAAACTCTTCTCTGTAGCGAAAGAACTTTTTAATTTCTACAATTCCGGCTTCTAATGGCTTTGTGTTGTTCACCGAAGAATAAATGCAAATTTTGGTGCTGTGCAAATGTTTGTTACCTTGACGGCTGTGAAGCAAGACTGTTTTCCGCATAATGAATCGTTTATCCTGAAAAGAAACTTAAATGATGAGTTACCTTTTTCAGTATTGGGGGAGTTTTATCGTTCCGTGGACACTAAACGGGAGCTTTCAACCTATGCAAAGCTTTGCGTTTTTATTGTTGTCTTTGTTCCTATTTTTGCCTATAGTAAAGAATCATGGAAAACGACTGATCTCAAGCGCATGCTGCAGAGATGGGATTTTTACAAAGAGTTCACAGCGTAATGCTTTGCGACAAAGTACGCGGCTGTGACATTCGCAAAACGTAGATCAGCTGCAAACCAAAATTACTTTGTCCCTAGAGTTGGCTCTTCTCTGGGTAAATCTAGCATATCAAGGAGCAGTGGCATGGTCCAGTATACCGCAAGAGTTGAAAATTTCTCATATGGTGGATTCTTCAATATTACAAAAAATTTCTTATCGCTCTCCATAATACGTAAAAACTTGACTTTTTGTAATAAACCGCGTTTTGTATTAGAATATGACAATGTATTCTCATCAGTTGCATGATACTTGTTTATTTCAAATGAATTACTTATTTTTTTCTTTCATGTTTTTTGCTAATAGTTGTTTTTCAGCACAATGGATGCCTAAATATTACCTGTACCACAATGTTTTTTGCCTGTACTATGTCTAAATTAACTGTATATGAGATTGAATTTGCTGTTGCAGTTTATTGTTATTTGACATATCGATTATTCTTTTTTTTGTTTTTGTTCTGAACATTTGATTATAAGTAATAGCCACATACTACTGGTTATAGTATTTTACACAACTTTAAGGACACCTTGACAAGATAACCTTCGGGTTTTTCAGTGTCAACGTTTTGTTTTCTTGTTGATGCTGCTGTGTATTTATGTTGTTTTATACTGGCGGCTATAGCTGAATACAATACAATACAAAACCTTGAAAGTTCATCCACTTTTTCGAATAAACAGGTTAGAGCATAAAAACTCGCCTACCAATATGTGAATAGGATTCTCCACGAAAGTTTGACGACGCGAGTCTTGCTGGGTACACTGGCCCTGGGCCTGAGGCCTCATACACTGGCCCTGGGTCTGAGGCCTCATACACTGGCCCTGGGTCTGAGGCCTCATACACTGGCCCTGGATCTGAGGCCTCATAGGGTCTGAGGCCTGCAACCGTAATCCTTACGAGAGGAAAAGCGGGTGCGAAAACGATGAATAAATCATCTTTTGCATACGGTTGTTTTGAATTTTGCAGACTATATGTTTTCTCTTATTTTGCTGAGTTACTTATAATAAACATCAAATTGCAGTCAAGCATGCCGAAATGATGTCATATTGTATTTCTGCGTGGCGTCCGGATTAGTCAACTACGGTGGACGGTGGGGCATGACCTTGTGTGAACCGAAATATCCCAAAAATTAATTTATAGGCTTTCTGTGTACAGAAAAAAATTTCCTCGTGTGTGTGAATCTTCCATTCAGATGTGCAAAATAGCCTTATTTAAACTAGTTGAAATTTTCATGAATAAATTCAAAGTGGAATATTTCTGGTCTTTGATGCTGACTTTTTTCGTTTGTAAGGATCGATTCCCATTTTTGGAAGTGTGGACGCAAACTTTCCAGTCACTCGGTTTCAATAATTTTGCAAAAAGCAACAGACAACTTCTCGATTCGCTGATCTCTATCACCTGACCTGCATGTAATAAAAACAGCAAGAACATCTTGTTTCATTACTGGACATCTGCCGTATTAATGCCTATTAATTGATCACAGTTTTAACTTCATGAGCTCGGGAATTTCATTGAATGTACTCGAAATTACCGGTTAAGGTTTCAATATATGCTGAATTAATACAAACTGCAAGTGCATATACCAATGCTTTCTTGACATCTAGCTACAGTAAATGTACCAAAGCCTTTTTCTTTTAAAAAAATGAACGTTTAAAAAATCAGATTGATAGGCATGAAAACTTTTTTAGAAAAAGAGACATTGCTACTGCAAGAAAATATGTTTTCGTTACAGGCATACGAATTCGATTTGATTTTTTTGATATGGAGAATGAACAAGATCACTTTGATTTCGGCTTTGGCACCACTCCATCTACCATTCCAGCTGACAGGTAAAACGTTTTCAACTAAAGAATCCCCAAAAAAGTGTTGCTAGGTCTGTTCAGAAGCTACCGCTATTGAAGACAAATTAAGATCAACAGCAGAAGGAACGATTAAACACAGTTGCATGTTATTCAGTTAATGGTCTGCCGTTGCAAGTTGTACCGTTATTGACATTTTATAGTGAATTTTTTCTTAAATACGCTTCATTTTTTTAGAGTGGTAACTTACACCGGTAGTGTTCCCGTTGGCACTACAAAAATCTTCACTTACAATGAGAACAATGGAAATTTGTGGGCGCTGTTTGATAGTGATATATTCCGCCTCGGACGAGGTTTTCAAGTTCACTACGACATCGGTATGGTTTGTCTCCTGCTGGTTTATGTTCAGGATTGCATGTACACTCGGCGCCATAGTGTGTGAACGTATGTGAGCATAAGTCGCCTATGACGTCATTGAGCTTTCGCCTTCTCGTAGAAAAGAAAAAAAACTGAATTGTAAAATGTGAAACGCCACAAAAACGACAGCTGCAAGAAATTCAGAATGTTCTCTGTGCTTTTGTGTAGCTGGCGTGAACGTAAAATATCAGATGATTCCCTGAGGTTTGATTACACGTTAGTTTTACTGTTCATTACCCCGTACCTTCCAACTGATAGCTTATTAACAAACACAAACGTTAAATCGAAGTGCAGCACGGGATGCGTTTTGTGCTTAACCAAGCACTGAGTCCAAAATTTTGATCTCAGAAAAAGTGGAACTTTTTATTTCACATGTGACAAGAGATTCAACCAAAGGCCAATCTACCTCTTTGCATCATAGGCAAATTTGTTGTGTTATCTACTAAGAAAAAAACATTCCTTACACTTAATCACAACTGACCATGACAAACAAAAATTTATGTTATAATTTAAGACAGAGGTCCCCAAAGTCTAGCCCTCGGGCCAGATCCGGCCCGCAAGCTTTCGTGGGAATGTTTAGTATTTTAACAATTTTATGTACATAAATTAATGTAAGAAGCAATTACACAAAAAGCATTTGCTGTAATTGAGAATTTTATCCCGATAGATTTTAGAAACCAAAACAAACCAAACTTTTCCCTTTTATCAAAAGCTCGACTACCAAAATTTTGGAGTTTACCTGCAATGTGTGAAATATATGTGATTACAAATACAAAGTTTATTTGGTCATTTTCCGTGTTTGCAAAGTGCACTTGAGATAGTGAATCTGGCAGTAGTGCTAAATAAACTGGCGAAATTCCTATGTTGCAGTTAACGTGAACTTCATAGTCAATTTCAGGATTTTGGAAGTTTGAAAAATGGCATCAAAATGTTTCCATTGCCCTGTGGCATTGATGTCGAACCAGTGCCGATAAATGTCCAAATAGAATTTATTGAATTGCAGAATGACTTGGATCTGAAGACAAAATTTCTATCAAAAACGTTTCTGGAATTTTACAGAGCGTCTCCCAAGAAAAAGATATACAAAGATTTCAAAACCTGCTTAAATTCATTCGCTTGTTTGGAAATCCTTATCATTGCGACCAATTCTTTTTCTAAGTTGAAATATTGTAAGTCCAAGTATCGAAACAGAAGTTCAGATGCACGTTTACACGATACTTTTTGTATTGCAGCAACAAGCATGGAACCAAATGTTACAACATGTAACAAACGAAGCAGTTTCGTTAATCACACTGAATACATGTTACCGCGCAAAGAAAATATGTGGCAATATACTGTACAAACGTGTTACGTGTGTTGTTTTTCAATGCACAGAACAGTCCAGCCCGCGGACGCTGATAAGATCACAAATTTGGCCCAACATCCAAAACGTTTGGGGACCGCTGGCTTAAGACAAAAAACACTTTCTGCAAAATGTTTAAGTCTGAAATATGGAATCTGTGCTTACATTGCACACCGACTACGCTGTTGATTTCCTCATCAAGGCATAACCCACAAATCAATTTTTATCGATACACTACAAAGTTTGAGAAAGTTTATCAAAGCTCAGGATATGCTTTTCTTAAATTTGTGATACCCTTTATATTTTTACTTTGTTACAGACATAGACAGATGCAATCCAAACCCTTGTTTGGTTGGTGGCATTTGCACTTCAGTGCCGTATGATTTCAACTGCAACTGCCCTCCATTCTGGACAGGCAAAATTTGCAACAAACGTAAGTAGGCAAACGTACAGCGACCTCTGTTTGGATTGATTGGCATGAAACAACGTGTTATTTCGCTTTAGAAATTCACAAGCGTTTTTAGTACTCTGCATCTGCCTGGCTCTGTACGTGGCAGGTCACCTCGGATTGTTGCGTTGCAACTTTGGTTCACATCTCGCTCACGTTGATCTGTTTTGTTTTCAATTTTCTTTCTCTTTGTTTTGTGCCTGCTGACGCACCGTGATCTTGCGTGTCATTTCTCGGGAAACTATACACGTTTTTTTCCGAGGCAGCATTCCTGCATGGTGGATGTAAAACGTTCTTATTACGAATTGGCATTTCATAACTTGTGATTAATAACGTACTGTACGTGCTGACTTGCTTGTGTCAACCCATCATTTCTTCGATGGCGTTTCGCGAATGTGTGCTCGATCACAGGTCTTGTGCACTGACCTCGTTTCACCAGTCAAATTTGGTACTGTTAGTATTTGGGTGTTGCTTATTGCAGAAATAGTCAATGTCACTGCAACTTGTTCTAATTCAAGCACCTCCGAAGCAGTTGTTTCTTGGTCTCTACCAACCCTCTATGCTGACACCTCTATTATTGAAGTGAGTTTTGTTGTGGTGTGTTGTCGCTTTAACTTCACTCTAACATTTTTTCGTAGAGGCGATGTTTTGCAGCATAATGTCATATCGCGGAGCATTTCGAAGATCCCGTTTTGTTTAAATTATTTTTGCTTTTAATTTAATTGGTAATTTTGCCAATAAGAAACATTCATGACGCTTATTAGATTTTATTAATCAGCATACGATGGATGATGTCTTGCAATGATATTCTACAAAGCAAGCAATTCAACTCATACAATGAAAGATCCTGCAATTACCATAATCGGATACCTTGACTTTACAGCTCTCTTTTCACTGTACAACTCTCTTTTCACATTTAAAAAATATTGAAGCGTAAACAAATTTAGAAAAATAAGTCAACATGACTTTTAGAAAACCAGCGCTGCCTCGAGCTGCAATTGTGTCGATATTACTCGCTGCTAGCGGTTCAGATGTAAAAAAGAGTACGGCTGACTTGAAATCCAGTCGCATCAATTTTTGTGTCGAACCAAACGGATAAAAGTACAAGACATCCATCGCTGTCTGGATTGAACAAGTCCCGTTTACTTGAATGCAAATGGCGTCGGGTGGGTTGAGTTTCAAGCCATTATTGACACAGTCAAGGCTAAGAGGGAGAACTATCAAAATGGACTTAAAATATGTCCCGTGATCCACCGTGAGTAATTTTGACGTCATAGCAGGAACTATCTGAAATGGATTCCAACTATTATATCCTCACTGCACAGTAGTTAAGGACATAAAGGATAAAAGCCATGCCGTACGCGCAGTCCCCGAAAATAAACTTGTTGGACCCTGTTTTAGGTGACTGAAAAGGAGTCATTCTATTTTCATTAGCCTCCTTGATTGGGGGTTGATGGTGCCTTAGTCACAGTTCAGTAGAGGTTGGACATTGGATATGAATGACTTCGTATTGCTAGTTTGGTGGGAACTCTATAGGATGGGACTATCACACTCGCGAGTCACCATGGGGTGGGACAGAAAAGTGTTTCATGGACAAGCCTGGCAAGTAACCTTAAAACGTTACGGTTTTCAAAAGATTAGTCGCAAAGATTTGTGTCCTTTTTGTTTTCGCGAAGCTCCGTTTTCTTACTATATCATTTCTAGGGCTACAATGTGACCGTGGCGAGGCCTTCGTCAGGAGCGTTACCTTCGGTTGTAGTTCCTTTTGGAACAAACACATATTTCGCAAGCGGCTTTAGCGTATATGAGCCTTACACAGCAACAGTCGAAGTTCTCGTCAATAGTCCTACAGTTCTGGGCACAAGTGCTACCTGCAGTGGACGAACAGCTGAAGCAGGTGAGTTTATTCCGGTTGGTGAAGAAAAGAAAACCTTTTTCTAGAATCAAGTGATTTTGATTCTTCTTGGTGTTTTCAGACAAGTTTTGAAAAATATTCATCCACGAAGCATTTATTACAGGATTATCATATGGATTATTATCAAAGTTTTGTGTGAACTACTCTTCGGACGTTTTTTATCACAGAAGTTTGCAAAAGCAACTATGGATCTTTATCTCGAATTTCATTCACTTTTCAATATTCAACAATTGTTTTGGGTTTCGCGTACTGCGGAGCTGATTATTGTTGCGCTGAATTCAAAACAACCGTAATCACTAAAGGCAGTAGCAACATCTATTGTAGATTACCTGAAACCCAAGTGTTATATTTAAGGAAACTGTGTACGTGCCTTCCACATACGTGCAGAAAAACTGTCTGGGAGCTCGTGATTCGACTTAAAGGCACTGCAGTAATTTTGATTTCCGGCCATCATGAAGAAATAGATTACTCCAAAAGGAAATTTTCAGCTTAATGAAAAAATGCTTTTATGCAGTTCCAGGCGCACCAACAGACGTCACAGTGACCACCATAGACTCAATGTCTCTCGAGGTCAGGTGGACGGGACCGGAGATGGTGCAGGGTGTGATCACTCATTTCACCGTTACCTTTCGTTCGACGGTAAGTGAATGAAAAAGCCCTGAAAACGTCGCTCAAGCGTTACATTTTCATCAAGGCTACGAGGTTACTTTTAAGGATAATAGTGTATACCCAGCATGTGATGCATACACAAGTGGTATCACCAACATGCAAAAACGAAGATAAGTCATCTTTGAAAGGCAGGTGTTACTTGGCAGTAAGCAACATTTTTCATTAGTTTCCAGCTACTGTAAAAATTATTTTTTTCCATAATATATTTTTATCAAGGTAATACAGCCGCTTTATTGCTTTTTCGTGGCTTTGTATCAACGAGAAGTATTTTTTTGTAACTTTGAACCACGGACCAATAATATCTTTGATAGCATGCGTTTTGCTTTCTAAAACATTTTTTGGTTTTCTTCCACATCTAATGTCTAGGAATTTGAGGATACTTGGATTTTTTGAGAGCATTCAATTGTATAATAACGGCTTCCCATTTGCGCAAAAGAAAGAGTTATATCTAAATGCCTTATTTCATCAAAGAGAAATTTGCATCAAACTTTGCTAACAAATCGGTATATTGGCAGATAATGGTACTAAGAAGATGAACGAGTCAAAAGATTTCTCAGGCACAACTATTTTTTGAAATTGCATCATTGTTTCGCGTATTGAAAACTTTCATGCAAGGCTCCGCTGAATTGATAGCTATTGGGTACAGTGGTGTACGACACGGGAGTGCAGGGGCACAAGCGCAACCCCAAAAGTTTTAATTTGTCGAAAATTTGAGTATGTGGGCAAAGCAGTTTCGACATTTTTAACAATACGAATAAAATTAAATTTCTTTGTTTTTGTATGCATAAATGAAAGTTTCCTGTATCATAGAAAACACATTAAATATATATAAAATCGACAAACGTTTTCTAGCAGCTTGGTATTTAATATGTTAGAGTTGATGAGTAACTGACTCACTTGAAAGTTTGGGCAAAACAAAGCATTTCACTCATGTGATTTATTGATTGTATACTGTGGGAATCGAGTATGCTACAGGGCACCTACTTCATATTAGTAGACTCCATGCCATGCAAGTACAGAAGAACTGGGTTGTTAATTTTGAGGATGGTGTTTGCAATTGAACACATTCTGCCATACAGTATGTTACATGTATACCCTCAGCTGGGTGTGAGGTTTCTTGCTGACAGCAACAGCTGGAATGTAAGTGGAACGACATCCCGTTGAAATATCACCAAAAATAATGATTATCTTTTTAGTGCATGCGATGGTATAGAAACCGAACTACACCTTTAGTTTCACTGCAATGTTCACAGCACCACTCGCGCAGCACTTTGAATAATGTTCGTGGAAATCTCATCAAATGTGGTCTTGTTGAAAATTTGATCGTTTGAGCCACGTTCATTTGTTACATTCGTTTTTTATGGTGTACCTGATGCGTCGATCCCAATTTCAGTGGCTGTTTTAACGCTGTTAACAACTCTCTGGAATCCTGCAATAGATTCTGATTGTACTCGCTATGATTTTCTATGTTTTTTCTTTATGTTTGTTGTTAGTTTTCTTGTGTCGTTATTTTTGTTAACGGTCGACGTGACTCAACCAAATTGCGCAATTCAGCCTACTGCCTGCAACATTGTCCCAAAATAAATAAATAAATAAATAAATGAAAATCTCTCTTGCTTCCATCCTTCTGCTTTTCAATTTTTCAATTCGGCATTCTTCAAAGGACCACGGAACCTTCGGCGAATCTGCGCAAACTGGAAGCGTGAATGCTAGACCTGCTGCGACGTCACATGTTTTGACGGGACTTCGAGCGTTCCGCACATATTCCATCAGTGTATCAGCTACAACTGGCGGCGGTACAGGACCCCAAAGCACCCCAGCCATCATCGGGCAGACTGCGGAAGGAGGTTACACACGCATCAACATCATGATTTTCTATAAAATGTTTGCATTTTCCTTGCGATAAGTGGCATCGTTGAATGATGTTCAATGGTCGAATCAAGCAAAGTTTTAAGACTTTTTTATTTTCTCAAAGAACACAGCGGCTCTCATGTCTTGTTTTGTGATAATTTTTTATTTACATTTCGTAATGATTGGGTTACGCTGACTTTTCGATATCAATTTAAATAATGAATCGAATTCATCAACAACCTGTCAATAACAGTTCCTGAAATGATGATGAGAAAACCCGTGATCTGGTAAGCTTTAGTGTCGAACTTTGTTGTTCCCCTTGTCCACAACGTATATTGGGATCAAATGTAATAGATTTTTTCTATGTAAATACCGAATGGGTGCAAACTAATTTTCCCCAACAATGTTTGCTTCTGCTGCTAACTCATTTTTTGGCAGAAATGCATAAGATTTCATAGTCGTATTTTTGACACGACGTTTTCAGGTCAGTGATGACCAAAGTGCGTGTGGCAAAGAATGCAGAGCTTTTTGCAATTTTTAAATGCCGCACTTTACTTCCGGTTGACAACGCCACTTATTTTAAAACTTTCAGCTCCCACCCACCCTCCCAGGAGTCTAACCTTTACATCAACTGCTCGTAGTATCACGGCCAGCTACTTTCCCCCAGTGACTACAACTGGAACGTATCAATTCGTTCTTACTTACTACAAGATCGCAGACGGATCAGCTACAGCACAAACCCTCCCCGCAACAAGCATGCTTTCAGTTACCATCTCGGCATTAACTCCTCATTCTCTCTACCACCTCGAGGTAAGTAATAGTGTTCTGCCTGCGAGTATTTCCTGCACAAGCATATGTAGACTGGAGGTGGAACCACTTCTGGTGACTTGCTAGGGATTTAATCCAATTCACAGCGACACTCAAAAATATTAAGGGCGACTTTTCGATGTCTTCCGAGTTAAAGAACGTACGTGAGTCATCCTTTAGTCACCAATGATTCAAGGTGGCAACAAAACAACTGGCAAGGGGGTCGTGTTCAGTCCTACCAATCTGTGTTTTGATGCAGGCTGAAGTAAATAATAACACATAGATCAACCTATGGAAAAGCGTTATGTATTTTCCAAGTGTATAGAGTATCTGGTCACTGAGTAACAAGTCAGTATAGCATCAATGTAAGCAAGCGTGTACACCTGACAAGAAGTAGTGAAAAATAATGATAAAGGAAATAAATACAAAATAAGAACAAACTGACTCCTTGTTTTTTTTTTCAGCAACAAACTATCAAGTTTCCAATATCCCAGTACAGAAATGCTAAAAGTTGCTGCTGCGTTTATTTGGTAAATTAATATCAAAAAAGTAAAAAAATTACTATCGTAGCTCTTCAGAAAATGCTTCGAAGAAAGATAGGGCAATGCACAGGCAAAAGAGGTGAGCATCACTTTGCTTTGCAGGTTCGGGCGCGGTCAGCAGGTGTGAACGGTCCTGCTGCAACTGGAATGATAATGACAAAGGAGGATATACCAGGTTTGATAGCTGGAATCGAGTTTTCTGGTAACGCAACTGACGATTCATTCACAGTAACTTGGATTCCTCCAGTGGAACCAAACGGAATAATTATCCAGTACACGTTAGTTAACTAATTTTGTTTTCTTCATTTTTATTTATATTTTTACCTTGAGAAACCTCCGTTGGGGTTTATCCAAGTGTTTTGTTTTTCTTACAGACATACCAGCTATCAACAAAACTTTCGAAAGCAAGATTTTTGCTTTTTCACCACTGGTCATCACATGTTTTGGTTTTTGTCATGAGTAACTACGAATTAATGTTTAAGTGCTCTTTACACGAACTTTAGTTTTATAAAGTCATGCGTTTCACTCTTCAACGAAACACACATTCATGAAAGGCCATGATCTGTACAACGTCAAACGATTTTTCGTAGATTAAGATCCCATTCTGAACAAATGATCATGTATAGTAATGCTGCACAGAGTATTTATTTCGCCTTCTATGCACGGATTTTCATTTCACTGAAGTACATGAAGTCTGAAAATAAATAGAAATGTGGCGTAGTGATTACGCCACATGTAACGTTGATAATATAGAAGTAAATAAGAGTGAACTTAGTCGGGTGGGGAAACCCTGTTGGTGTTATGCCTAGGGTTATTGGTTGGACTCTCACTTTGGTTGGATGAAGGCGGCGCAGCATTGTGGCTGCAAAAGAAACCCATTAACAACAAGCTGAAATAATCTGTGTAAGAAAAACGTAAATCTGTATACCTACTTACCAACGAGTAGAAAAACGTATCTTCACGCAAGACTTTGTTGGGAACGAGAAAACAACATTTTCCCAGTTTGGCGAAAAAACGGTTGTCGGCAAAAATGGTGAAATTGCGATGCTTTTCAAGAAAACGCACTTGAAGTGAAGAATCTCTGGTTTATTGTAAAATTTCCTTAAATCTTGTGAAATCAATGAAAGTTACTTTCTTCGAAATAAAGAAAATTTAATTCTTCTGAAATCAACTAAACTTATTTATATGAAACATCTATAACTACCTCGGGCAGCTGTAATTCCAATGTATTGACGTTAACAATCAAATGCGATTTCATAGCACGGTGGTATAAACATATGGCTAAGTTTATTGTTTCCTTAGTCTAGTGAAATCGATTTATATAAGGTTAGAATTCGAGCACTGTCATTGCTGTCAACGAAGTACCAGCAACAATTTTAAATATCGGGAACAGTCATGAAGGTGCTAGCTCAAAGTTTTTTCAATCAATTATTATTATTATTTTTTATTTACGTGTTTGTCTCAGACACAAGGCCCATATCTCTTTAGCTAAAAGAAAACAAAGGTACAGGAATGCTTATGTAGAACACATCACTAGAGTTAGTTGGTACACGTTGCCTATACTGAAGAGTAACGAACACTGAAATGAGGCACCAGTGACTGGTGCATTCAGTCACTGTCACACGCAGAAGCTTTGTATACCGGGAGAAAAGGGGAGATTTGTAAAAAGTATCGGACAATTGAAGCGAATGGATGAAAAACATGCGCATCGTTGAACAAAAACATAAATTGTTTCTAGTCAAAGCATAAAATGTCTTGATGAAATATGTATGGCTTGATTTGGGCGAACACGTACGTTCCTGGGAATATAATGGAAAATTCTATGGACACTTTTGTGGGCAACGCAGAGGTGTTTAATACTGGACAGTGTGTATCTGCACCACAACTGTCGGGCGTATATTGGTATGGAGTAAGCACAAAACAGAGTGATTTTAAACCTTCTCTGTCCCGAAAAAGGTATCGTTTGGCCATTTTGGCTGAAATATAACCGGCCATAACAAATATAACTGAAAGTTATGGCCAAAAAATCAGTGATTAATTAGCCAATTCCCTAGGTATTTATTAATGGATTATTCAATTAATTTGTTATCTTTAGGCCATAACTTTGAAACCACAAACACCAGAAAGCCAATCAAGGGCTCTGGAGAGGTGGATTTTCGCCTAGTTTGATTTAAAAGAAAGAAAAAAGCATTGCTTCTTAGGGTAGGGGCTCAGGGCCCTATGACGTCATACAAAAAACTAAACCTACCCCAATTATGACGTCACCCACAAAAAACTCAAATCCAAAACTTCCCAAGTTTTTAAATCAAAACTACAAGACCTTCCGCATCTTCAGAGGGTTTGAACAGCTCACTAGCTCAATCGCCTGGCAAGCTGTGGCCGAGCTTGTTGGCGACAATTGGTGAAAAAAAAGGGCCCACGCGGGACTTAAGATCTGCAGTAGAGCACTGAACCAAGGTGCCTCTGAGCTTGTTTATTGCACAATGTGATTTCACTTGGCTCTGTGTGTCATTGTCATCTTTCAGTGAGGCATGATGATGGATGATGTCACCAAATGTCACAGTACTGTAACTCACCGAGACATCTGACTTGGTCGAAAACGTTACACTTACGCAATCCAGGGAACAATTGGTGCTGCAGGCTGTTCAAACTTTGTTTGAGGAAAGCTACACCGACTGTCTTGTTACAATTAAAAACGATTTCATATTCAGCAGCATATTCACAACAAATATGCAGAAGGCGTTGAATACCACTGAGAATTGGGATCAAACGCACATATATCATCAGCAAATAGTAGGTGATGCACAACCATATTTCCCACAGCGCATCCTACTCTGGTTATGCCTAGTTGTATTGAAAGCTTATCAAGGTAAACAGCGAGTAGGTACAGATATAGCACTCCTCCTTGCCTTACTCGTTAGTTGTGGTGAGGGAGCCTGAAAAGCAATTGCCCCACTACACTTTAATCGTGTGATGCCTATACCAACTCAGAGCAGTCTTACTATTCAAATACGTACATATTTGAAACGACATCGACATTTTCAATTCATGGCAATGAAATTGCCTACAAATGGATATTTTTATCAACAAGCAAAAAGCTCTACAAACCGAACTATCGCAACCATGTAACAGCTTCCGGAAAAGTAATTGTTTTAGATGATGATTGTCCAATCATATACACTAAAAATTCTTTTCTATACCATCGGTATTTTAATGAGTAAAATTACTACATTGCTATGCACTGAAGATGATGACAGTTGTTATCGAAACGTTTGCAAGATGTCAGTTGTATCGTTTGCTTTGGCCGTAGTATTTATTATAAGGCTATTTAGCACTTCCGCTTTTCGTGTACCAAAATTACTACAGTAATAAAATATGAAATATATTTTTTCTGTCTGGTCATCTGTGAGATTGCAACGTCATAGTTTCGTGACTGCGTGTTTTTTGCCGTAAAATAAGTTTATACAATTGTGTGGAATGGCTTACAAATGTATTGAAAGAGACGAAAGATTGCTTTTTTGCCAAGTTCGCAAGTTGTCTTTTATAATTGATTTAGATGGTAGTGTAATTACAAGATGAATCATAGAAAATAGCAAACCATGGCAATTTCTGAAGATCTATCGTAATTTTTTGTTAAATATTACAGATATTAGTTTCGGGTTTGTGTGTGCGTGTGCTCAAAAAACAGTTGCAGCCCGCATCTATCGTTAATATAACCAAGTGAATAATTTTGTTCAGCATTATTTTTTTTATAGGATTGACTGGACATCCTCAGAAGGATCAACAATGGCAAATGTGAGTGCAACGCCAACTGCATACATCATTTCTTCCTTGTTGCCGTACACCAAATACAGCGTGATTGTTAAAGCGTGGACTTCAGTAGGTGCAGGTCCGGCTTCATCACCAATAACACAAACTACTGCTCAAGCTGGTAAGGGAAATTTCGGTATTAAGCAATTTTTTATTAACGGTACGTTGGTGAGTTTTATCTAACGAGATCAAAAATCAGCACTCAAGAAAGTGTTTGGGCATTTCTTCACAATCACGTCACCATTTCATAAACTGTGAATGCTTCGAAAATATCTTTTTTTGGAGAACGACAAAAATAGAGGCAGCGTTGTCAGGCTTCGGCCTGCCGCCAATTGCCGTCACCAAAATTAACAAAAAGAGGCAGCGTTCGACCCTTTGACGTTGGTTAATGCATCTATTGTGAAACAAGTGCTGTGGAATAAAAGTCTTATGACTGACTGACCAAACCAGACCAAGATAGGTTAGAATTGATGTTATGGTCATCGGTGTTCAGTTGGTGCAAAAAAACTTTGCACCTGGTTTGCAGCACATACGACCTCGGCCTATACTCGTATACTGTCGTTCGTAAATGATCAGCTCAAGGTTATCGCGCAAGAATACACACTCGCGACTTTCCAAGCAGACATTAAGCGTGCGGCGTGCGCACAAAACATACTACTACGAAGATAGCGATCACGCACACAAAGGCAAACGACCTCTTCGGGATCTTAAGTTGCTTAAGAGAAAGGCCAAGTTGTCCATTCTGGCGTGGTCCGGCGACAGGACGAAGGGCTCACTACAGACAGGCTTTGTGAAGGACAAGAGCTTGAGCAAACTTTTCAGGTGCATTCTTCTTGTCGCAAACCGGCCGACAGGAAGCGAAAGTTGCAGAACTGCTTTGAGCAGTCTTGATGCGCTCTAGCCCATGATCGCATCTACCAGCTCCTACTCCGATCGTAAAGACATAAAGGGCTGGCGCTTATTCTTTTTCGCTTAGCGCATCCAGTGGCGCACGCGGAAAATTTTCATGGGGGGGTTCACTCAGTGGCGTATGGTGGTCATTTGTCTTTGGTGTGCGCTTTTAGTGACGTCACAATTTGGCGTCATATTCATGTTTCCAAAGCAACGTTTTGGCGAAGTGTTTGACACAATACGCAATATTGATCTACATGCACTCTCCTTATTATAGGTTTCATTGCACTGAATAAACTATCAGGGCTCCAAGTTAGGATATCGGAGGAAAATAGACTCAAGGTTACAACACAGCAGTTCATAACTGCAAAATTATCAGGCTGCGCGTTAAAACAGGGGTGTAAGACACAAGTGGTGAGATGGTTCCTGGATCCAGACGATAACCCAGTTTCCCTCAAAACCTAATTATTACATTTTGGCCCATTTACAATGTCACTTGAAATTTGCATGCAAATTCATTCCGTGGTATTTGCATTAAGTCGAAATCTTAACAAGCAACAAGTATGCGAAAAGAATTAGTCTCCTTTACGCAGTTAATAAACGTTCTTTAACGTATCAGACTCTACGGGGGGTAAACCCAAAGAAAACCCTTGCATAAGCCCTTAGAGTGCATCTGATACAATCTCTACAGAAGTGAAAATAGTTTTTTGTCTCTGTGCATAATTTAAGTAATACTGAGTGGTGCTACATTGGAAATAGCAAACAAGCATGTCAAATTGTCTATCCGTGTGTATTCGCAAACAATTAAACGAATTATAAGAACAACAAAATAGCGTTTTTGTTCTACTTTTATTTTACTCAAACCACATCCGAAAAAAGCAGCAGATTTCATGCGGCATATTTTAAATAGCAACGTGAATGACTTAATTCGTTTATTTTCACACCGCTTTTGCTCTGGGGAGGGTTCACTGGGACAGCCTATGATGCCTCGAATCCCTCACGATTTTCAGTAGACTCTAATAACTCCGCTATCTCCACACCAAGCCAGGACCAAGTCAAGTCGGAGATG
>Ga0210059_1001812_pt1 | contig 32663 bp, 16 predicted proteins | sample Ectturendosymbi2_FD_188042 | JGI IMG/M metagenome (GOLD analysis project Ga0210059, IMG submission 188042) | Ecteinascidia turbinata endosymbiont from Florida, USA - Sample 2 (SPAdes) (version 2) | ecosystem: Host-associated > Tunicates > Ascidians > Unclassified | place: Key West, Florida... | reverse complement strand
CAGCAGGCTTTCATCAGGGCAAATGGCGACTCGAGCAGGGGAGCATTGAAATCCACTAAACGCGTGTGATTGGATGACGTGGTGATAACACAGATTACGTTGAAGAGGCACATTAGATAAGGGAGAAGAGATAAAGCGGAATAAAATAACAGCAAGGTAAAATAAGATAAAAAGTAAAATGTAAAATGAAGATAAAATTACAGCAATAAAAACAAACTGTGCGTTGAGTCTAAAAAACGGATCAAAACATAATACCATATCAAGTCAGTCACATCCAAATGTCGCTTTATAGATATTTGGGAAAAGGTCTGAAATTTTTTTGTTAATGACGTTGGGCGTGAAATTAATAAAAAATCATCGGAAAAGCTGCAAAGATGCCTAAGTGATAACAAAATCAAAGCGTTTTTTAACCGATGCGAACAATTGGCGACAAACTTCGAAATGGAAAAGAGTCTGTCCACCCTTTTGAACGCCAAGGCGCGGTATATTGCGTACCGTGTGGTAATTGCGACCAAACGTACTTTGGAGAAACAAAAAGGTCATTCAACACTCGTAAAAAAGAGCACATTAACTATATAAAACACTTTCATCCTGTAAAGAGTGCCCTTGCTAAACACACATTAGAATTGGATCACCGAATGAACTGGTAAAAAACTCAGATTGTTGCTTTTGAGAACGATTTTAGAAAAAGACGTTTTATTGAATCTTTTTCTTTTTTTTATTAATTCCACGCCCAACGTCATTAACGAAAAAAGTTCAGACCTTTTCCCAAATATCTATAAAGTGACATTTGGCTGTGACTGACTTGATATGGTATTATGTTTTGATCCGTTTTTTAGACTCAACGCACAGTTTGTTTTTATTGCTGTAATTTTATCTCCATTTTACATTTTACTTTTTATCTTATTTTACCTTGCTGTTATTTTATTCCGCTTTATCTGTTCTCCCTTATCTAATGTGCCTCTTCAACGTAATCTGTGTTATCACCACGTCATCCAATCACACGCGTTTAGTGGATTTCAATGCTCCCCTGCTCGAGTCGCCATTTGCCCTGATGAAAGCCTGCTATCAGCTGACTGAAACCTTGGTGGCGTTTTTACTTTTACAATAGTTGAGCGAAGACTTTTATTATTATTTGTCCTGTCGGCTGGTTCTGCAACATGTCATAGCTGATTGTTACAAATGGGCAAAAACAAATCGAGTATCAACTGTATCCGATTTCACACTTAATCCGATCAAAAAGAGGAATTGCTAAGGAAAGTAGTTTTCTTATCACTGATTAGTTACATATTGTACGGTAAGGAAGCGTAAACATCATTCTTATGACTGAACTCCAACATCGGCTAAAACGATGTTACTCTTTTCATAATCGTCACTGCTGTGCAGGGCCCAAGTGTTGTTGACTTTCGTTTTTTTAGATTGCGATAATCTTATGTAGGACCGTAGAGACAGATATTTGATTGCATTTTTACTCTTAGATTTTATTCTACTTTCCAAATTTCAAAAACGTTCGTGCATTTCACACAGATGATAATTAAGTCATCTTTGCACTCATATGATACATCACATATTCAATTTTTATCTTTACATGCCTTGCAGTATTGTAGTAATAATCCAGTAAAACAAAGAAAATATTTTGGACAGATAGTATGATTTTTACAAATGAAAATAGGAAAAATTTTTTTTTTTGCTTGGTGAATCTAGTGATGCTTCCAATACATTTGACATTGTAACGTTGTCACAACCTGAAAAAAACATTTTCAAAATCTAAAGCACTTTCCAGTTTTACGCGGTTTCCGTTTTTATCCGCGGCATACAAAACCACTATTATATTGTAGACTACAGTGGCTCCATGACTGCATTGTTGTATTTTACGTGTAAATTCCTATTCTGACAATGTCGCAATGCGTCGTGAAATAAACATTTTGATTTCACGTCTAAAAAATAGCTTTTGAGTGCACACAATTGTGCTTCAATATTTTGTGGATTCTTAATGAGGGTTTCAGAAAGTTTCTATTCGTGTTTCGATGCAACGTACGTGTTTGCTAACAGTCTAACAGTTGACCCGATCATCTGCAAGCATGCATCATGGCAAATGGTCATTGCCTCCAGTGGCTCCTGCTAACGCTCAACACTGTTATTCGCCTTAGTTCCAGATCGAACAGTTTAAATTTAATGTCGGTCTAACTTCACATTCAAGTAGGCTAACGTGAAACAAAGTCTGCTCCTGACAGGCCGGATCTTCCAGTGCTTTTTGCAAACAAAGAATTCATGCTCTCTCAGTATTAAGTGAGTAAAACCACGTTTTGTGTTTGCTGGCTCCTGTTAAAATCAATTAATGTACTGGATGATTTCCATTTCTTGTTTTTCTTTCCTTGCAATCTTTCTGTTTTGGAATGTGTGAGTGTTAATTCACTATATACAGGTACCTACTGGTTGTATAAGATACATTTACTATGGCATCATGACCAGATAACCTTGGAGCTTGTCAATGGTCCAACCTCGTAAAAATGAAATAACCCACTATGCACAGAAATGACAGTATTTTTTTTGTTTTGCTAACAAATGTAGTACTTGTTGAGTACTGTTTTCTCCGTATTTTTGTGGACATGTGTACAGCTGTCACTCACCGTCGCTAAATGCACCTGTCTCTCAAGTGCATTAACGTGTTTGTGTTATATTTGTATGTAATCAAAGCAGGAAATCAAATCTAGATTGCTACTGGAGAATTGTGGTGGACAAAGTGGTCAAAGTGGCGGACAAAGTGGTGAGCGCATTGATTACATCTTCCTTTAGCTCTAAGATCGCAAGAGGTTAGATCGCTTACACTGTAGTTAGGAGCCTAACCCGTGATCCTGTAACATCTAGGTTGACCCTGTAGCCTCTCTTGAAGATAGAGTAAATGAGAGGATGTTTGGTTTAAAGGAAATAAAAAAATTGTGTTGCAAACTTGGCTGAAATTCGGTGCATTTTACATGGTCAAGAACAAACAAGAAAGTTACTCAATTTCTTTGCTAGTTTTCGTTTTTTGAAGACATCACCGGGGTTGACATTTTCACCAGCAACTTCACACAAACTGACTGATTCAGAAGAGTTTTCTCACATACATCTCTCTGTTGGTACAAACTATTGGTTTTCCAGTTAAACTGATATTGTGTCGACTAGGCGTTTTATACATCACAAGCCCAGAAATTCTTGATGCAATCTTCAACCTGCCTAAACTGTATATTTCAGTTGTTTTCAAGCTGTAGCAGGCGCAGTACCAGTGATGCTCGAAGTATGTCGAGATGGAACTCAAGCAGCTTCCAAGTCTTATACAAAGTTTTTCTGTCTTACAAATGAATAGTATATACATATGTCACCGTCGCAAATTACGCGATTTGTTACAAAGTTGAATCACCGTATAGAAAATGCGGCCCACGATAAGTAAAAGGTGGTTGTTATTTGAGTTGCGCGGTTACAAGTGTTTTTTCATGAAATTGTTTACTTTTAGTTGTTTCGTCTTTGTAAGTGATCGGCAGTACACGTTCGTCTTCAAATTGTTCTGGAACAGATGAACTCCACGACAGTAAAAACTTAGTGGTATGTGATCAGGAAGAATTTAAGAACAGCTGGTTTATATGGTTTATAACCATTCTAACCAATATTTGTAAAGCCACAACAGTGACCCACACCAAGCGAATCGATCGCAATTTATTGCGTAAGGAAACTAGTTTCATGTGTTACACATCTTCAGTCCTGCGCAAAAGTCGACATATGAAACAAAAAGGAAAAATTACGCACTGTTGCTCAGATTAAACCTCAAGATTACAGAAATTGAAGATTACAAAATTTTTTCACAATTGTAACTCCTCCACTAAACACAGCCACAACACTGTTCAACCAACCCAGATCGCAACGGCCATTAGGCACTTCTGATTGACAAAACATACTCTCCGCGTTTAGCGTGGTTTCTGTCTCAGGCGATCACGTGGTTTGCAACAGACCGTAACGTGCAGCGGAAGAAGTCTAACATGCCAACTCTAGTTAGTTCGGGCGGTACAGTGAAAAAGTTTACATTACAGTTGCGGTACAATCAACTATTCAGTTTTTTCATGCTAAAAATTTCAAGCAACAAATCGTAAGTGATTTCTTGTCTCTCAAAGTTTTTTAATTGATGTCCACTTCACTTTAGTGGGAAGCACCAGCGGCTGGGATTCGCCTGGAGGAGTTACAATTGTGAAAAAATTTTGTAATCTTCAATTTTTGTAATCTTGAGTTTTAATCTGAGCAACAGTGCGCAATTATCTCTTTTGTTTCATATGTCGACTTTTGCGCAAGACTGAAGATGTGTAACACACGAAACTAGTTTCCTTACGCAATAAATTGCGATCGATTCGCTTGGTGTGGGTCATGTTGTGGCTTTACAAATATTGTTGAATGATAAGTACAAGCCGAATCATTGCAAGGAGATGGGAACAGAACCAGGCAGGAGATTCCTCATACAGCCGGCTGCAAAGCTAGAGCCTGAATCGTTGCATTCTAACCAATTAATACGGACACTATCTGTACCGCGAATTTCCATGTAAATAGCATTAAGGTGCAATTGAATCTATGTAGCATGTTATTGTTTAAAAGTTGTGCTGTCGTGCGAAGGTAAAGTAGTCAACAAACAATACTTCATCGTTAACAAACTTTCATTGCTTTGTATTATGCTTGTTCTATGGCACTCAGCATTTTGATAATGAATGCTTGGTTTCAGAAAAAGTGTGAAATGTAATTGAATTCATTTTCCACTTTCCAGCAGTAAGATCTCTTAAAATGTTATTGTGAAATGTTGCTAGCATTTCCTGTATTTTAGTCAACAAATATTGATGAAAATTCCAGGTGTTGCTGATATTCATGCCGGTGAATGATTTAATCTTCTTTTGAAGTGTTTGCTACTGCCTTTCATAGGTTATACTTTATAATTCTACATAAAGGTCTGGCTTTTCATCTCCTGTATTGGACTAAATGCAGAGTAAGTGTCTGTACCTCACAAGTGAAACAAGCAAGGAATCTTCCGCAAATTATTAATAGGAAATTGATTTCACGCAATGCTAATGTTGCGATCGGAAAGCCCGAGCGGCATGTGCGCAAAGCTTCGCACCGTAGCAGCAAGCAACAATAGAGATCACCCGACGAGATCACTCGATTGTTGCTTGTTCGCGCTATATACTGCACATATATTTTTGTTCTTCGCGCACATCCCGTTCGTGGTGAATCACACAATCAACGCAACACCACCGGAGAGGTTGCAACACTAACAAGTTAACATTGCTTGTAGATGTAAGGACTGATACCTGAGGAGTGAAGTTACTTGAATACACATCTGTGTAGGTTTGAATCGTCGCAAAACGAAGAAAGCAAAGCCCAATCGACTGATTCCTCGAAAGCCTACGGACAGGGCCGGATTTACCTATAGGCTTTGCGCCTAGGGCCTCGAGATCCAAGGGGCCTCCAGCAAACTGTGGTACGCATAGAGTCAATCGCCGGTATATGATCAGCTCGACAATTATTCGTCAAAATTATATGCCTTAATTATTCGTGAAAATTAGTTTTTTTCACCTGTTCAGATTCGGTGTTGATAACGCCAGGGTCTTCCAACGAGTTTCCATGAATCTCACTATGGCCGTTGGTCAGCCGACTATGGTGTCGATATACTCAATGCACGTTGGCTACGTCCTGCAGTTGTTGAATCGTACGGATTGTAACGTGCGAATCAGGTGAATGAACTTGTGACTGTTGGAGTTTGAAATGCACCTGATCAAAGCTTGAACGTTGCACTGCAGATAGGAGAGTCTACGTGTACCAGGGGTAGATCCAGGGGGTGAGATTGCCCCCCCCTAAAACCTACGAAAGCAACTTTATTAACCATGATTTTGTACAATTACGAAAACAACTTTCGCGATATCTGGCCATTTTGTCGTCCATTGTTTTGTCACAGCAGTGTTGTGAAGTATACTTCATTTTACTTACGGTAGTGAACACTTAATGGGACTTGACTAACGAACATCACTGAAAGCACCCCCCCTAACCTAACCGGCTGGATCTGCCCCTGATGTGTACTACATCCTGCTAGCATCATTATCCTAAAATAAAAACAAGGTTGCTTCTTCTGAACAATACTGCAGTTTTGCTGGCATTTCTATTACGCAAAGCTCCTTTGAGATTTTTTGACGCGATTTTTTTTCCATTTCCGTTAACTTTAATAACGTAATTCAGAAATCAGATTGCTACCGAGTACTTGCGCAAGCTTGTACTTCTCCCATGCTAAGCAAATCAGAGAAGATCTTAATGAGCTTAAATAGCAATTAAAAGCTCTACGTTTTCTATAGGCTTTAGATGAATCAGCCGACTGGGCCCTGCATTCATCTTTTTGCGATGATTCAAACTTGCGCATATCTGTATTCAAGTAACTTCACTCCACAAGTGAAAGAAGCAAGGAATCAATCGCAAATTTTTAATAGGAAATCGATTTCACGTAACACTACGCTTCGTCAGTCCTATAATCTTATTCAAATAGAATCTATTTGATTCCATTTGAATAAGATGATAGGATTTGATTATATTTGAATAAGATGATAGGACTGTCGATGCTAGTGTTACGTGAAATTGACTTCCTAATAAAAATTTGTGATTCATTCCTTGCTTCTTTCACTTGTGGAGTGACGTTACTTGAGCTATAGCATGCAAAAACTACTTTGCCAAGTGGCAACCACAGAACTCTTACCCAGAGGAGACAAAGAAAATGGTCACACCAAGAAAATGACAAAAGCGCGTTTCGACTGGTGCCTTATAGTAATGGTTCTTAGTTTATCCAACCTTGCGGACCCTTATTTTTGTACCTTGATGGTCACTACAGCAGCTGCTCAGGAGGAAGGTCTTTTCAAGATTCAAACGAATTAAAACTGATTTAAAGGGTTGCAATGTTCCAAGAGAGGTTGCCCACACTAAGCATTCGGTGCATTTAAAGTGACAAATTTAGACAACATAATTTTAGTGAATTCCTAGATGATTTTGTTATGAAGAAGGCCAGAACAAAACCTTTTTTAATTGTTTACTGTGCTTTGTTCAGTCTTACTTGATTCGGTGTTTGTAGCATTTCGAATGTTTTTCATTAATGACAGCATAAGGGATGTTTACACCAGTCCCGTCCCTATGGGGAGCATTGGTGGGCTCACTCAAGCCCTCGAAATTGAAATATGAAACACTGTAATTAGTGGAGATTTTATCAAATTTTTAGAATGTCAAGTCCCGCTATGCAAATTTGAAGCCCCCTTTAGTGAAGACTTTCTGGCGAGGGCTCTGGTTTAAACAATTCCATGTCATTGAACGCTTTCGCGTCGAAGGCAGCAAAAAGCGCAATGATCGTGGAGCATTTTAGTAATGATATAGAATTTTTCATTGACCCTACTTTTGAAGCGTCCACATCGTCATTTTCGGCTAAGCTCAAAATGAATAGCGCTTTCCATTTTTCTTCGTAACAGTGGGAGAGGGGGCCTCACAAGTGGATTAGCCTAGGACCTCGCATCAGCTAAATTCCGCTCTGCCTACAGAACACCTAGAGCTTTCAATTGTAAGCACCACTACTAATTTCAATGGAAAACGCTAGTAATATTTTACAAAAACAGCTATATTAAACTGCAAACCCAAGTAAAGGCGCGCTGCAAATAAGAGACGACACTGCAGCTGATCGAGAGGTTCACGTAGTTCACGAGTGACGAAGGCTGAACAAAGAGATTGATATTCAGATTGGTAAAATGAACGCATATTTATATAAGTTTTATCGTTTTGTGGTCCCAAAACGGAAGCTAGCAACGGCTGTCCGTTTTAAAATAGTCACTATTACGATCCTCTCTGACAGGGGGTCGATGAGGGACCAGGTGGCATGGCTACATATGTGACCTTGTGTTGTTCTGAGTAGGTGTGAAGTCAGTAGGAGACAAGATTTTACGAGATTGCTCAAGACTGTGACGGGCTGCCTAACCAATCACTATATTCAGCCATCGACATGCAGAAGCGTTACGTATTGGGAAAGAATCGAGATTTGTAAAAAGTGTCAGACAACTTCGAATCGATTAAAAATTTAGGTGAATATGCACACTGTTGAAACAAAAACATCCAGATTGCTTCTAATCACAGCAACATTTGCGTGTTTCTTCGTGCGTTCATTCGGCCTTTTACTGCTTTGGCTTCCTGTGCAGAACGTCATCCGTACGTGATGCTGCTAGGTACTGGAGACCAGAGATGAGCACGGATCAGGACTGGCTCGGACAGAGAAAAGTTTTGTTGTTTAAATGTGATTAATTTAACCATGCCAAATTTTTAGTTGTGATCCGATTTTACAGATTTCCTTAATTTTGGAAACGCCAAAAATGTTGGTGTCTATTTGGCTCATGAGAGAAAGGAGCTGCTGAAGCTATTTTACCTTCAGTCAATCGTGTTTGGCAAAATAGGCAATATCTCCATGCTTTTCCCACTCAGTGGTCGTTCGTAGCTTTTTAACTGAGGGCCGGACACTGCATCATTGATTCAACGCCCTCACTGCACTAATTGCGTTGCCAGCTAAGGTTCTTCAAAAGTATTCCAATACAAAATTGCTACTGATCAAACTATTACTCCTCTCAAACACACATGATTCCCCACTGAACAATTTAACTTTTCCGTTAAATGTGATGAGCTTCTTGTAGAAACACCTTCCATAATGCTTTCGAAAGTACAGATCTTATCGAACGGCGTAAAATATGTTGATCATTTAAATAAATAGTTTGATACCAGTTTAATGCATTGCGACATTTGTTTTGGGGTTTCTGTAACCTTTGTTGGAAACCTGGTCATTCATTGGCAAATCTACTATAGTTTATACATTTTTATTCCAGCAGGTCTATTGGAAAACAGAGAGTGCGAAAATTTGCAGGGAAAATAGCTGGTAATTCTGAAGAAAGCGCAACCTGCTGGAGGTGAAGCAATGCTCTAGGCGACCCAAAGGATTTTGCACTTTGCGCAATGCCACAACATTTTTCAGGTTTTTGATTGAGGTAGACGTGACGTCCCAGACTGAACCAGTGTTTCTGCAATCGGCTGTAAGCGCACGCAATTCTGACTGCGTTTCTTTGATTTTTTTTTATTTTCTGGAAGGTGCGAAGTTTATGTGTTGCAAGCAGAGACAGTATTTGGCAGGTTGTGACAGAAGGCAGCTAGAACAAACTTCACTGAGCCTGATGTGAAAAGTTGGTGATTCAGTAAACGTTTTGGAAAATAAAAGATTTCTTCGTATTGCTTCAATAAAACTTAGTTAAATTTTGCAATCATCTGCTGTATATGAATTATTCCAGTAAAGTATCAGCCAGTGTAACTCACAGCAATGCTATGTGGTGATTTTTGATGCACGTTTAGGGAAAAAGTGACGCAATCACCAAATGAAATCACAATAATCTTTTCACAAACTGGTTTCCTCGCCAACATCATTTGAATCATTTTTTTAAGACTGAGGATATTGGAGTGTTAGTTTTCACTTCTGGTAAATCCTTCATGTGTGTGCTCCAGCATCTCATTGAATTCAATACTTAGAGAGTTAAAGCAATACACTCTGGTCAATTCATAAAAGACAACATTATGTGGGCGTGTTTGATGGTTACGATAACAATAAATATTCCCGCCTTCATCGTGCAAGCGTTCAGTTAGATTTATGGCATTGACTTGTGAAGTTTAATTATAATTTGCACTGAATCCAAAACACAACACTAAATAATCACGAACTAGGTGAAAAGCCTGGCAACCTGCGCAAACGTATAAATTGCTATTCACAACTAGTAATACCATTTTTGCAATGTCGTAGCAACGTAAAGAACAATTGCTACGTTTTGAGAAACTGGGGGATTTCTTTGCAGTTGTTTAGGAAACATTTGCATGTTGAAGTTAGGTGCGAAAACCTCACTCGTGTTGCACAACACTTGCATAAAAAAGTTATCCATACACTAAATCGTCTGAATTAAACTTACAAAGATGATTAAAATCACTGATTGATATTTCCAAGCTCTGAAACTGTTCCAAAAATAAGTAAAATTCCTAATATGATGAAACTTTGTAGATGATCTCACTTGGAGGTATGCGTCATAGGCTTGTTGAAAAGTTCCGTCATGCTGCCTTGTGCAGTGAAATACAGCAAGAAGACAAAATATAAAAAAGCATTCGTTTAGCCGTGCCCGTGAAATTATGCCAAATATAGCAGGAAGTATGAGAAACAGGCGTATCGCACAGAACAACGAATGTGCGAAAACAGTAGTAGAGAATTCTTCGTGCAGCAAAGGGTATTCGCGGTGGGAAGTAAGTTGCTAAAACAATTTGAAATGTGGATATCAGTTCATTTAACTAATGTATTGCTGTACTTCTTAACAGTGCAATTCACCCTAAGTTCAAAGAATGTTAAGATTTGACCGGAGTTCTCTCCCTTTGAAAAAATGTCTATACGTGTATGTATGCCACACCTTCAGCATATTCCACAGTCTAAAGTCTAAATATAACTATGTGTAGATTATGTCTTGCACTGCAAGAAATAAACGTCAGCGGTTCAAATACTCTAATTGATAGTATAACTTAAACGGATCTGTGAAATAGACTAAAAATGCATGAATTCAAAAAGATTCCCAAAAACGTTTCCAGTTTTTCTCTTTTCAAGAACGTTTACAATGATTTCCAAAAACGTTTGCAAATGGAAAAAAATTAAAACATCTTTCTGGAGATAGTTAAGTAGCTCAAATGCAGGAAATGCTTGATGTGTTTCCTTTTGTTGCGAAACATCTCGCACCAAATGAATGGATATGCTATCGGTAATTTTGTGGAAAATGTGCTTTAATTGTACTGTCAATGAACCCGATATCAGGCTTATGTGAAAAAGGTGTCATTACCTTCGTTGAAGATTGTTACATCATGCTGAAAATTAAGTACATCTCAACATAAGGAAGAGCGTCAGTTTGTAGTTATGATTGATAATGCACTGAAAGTAATGTGTATGATTGATAATGCACTGAAAGTAATGTGTTTTACGGTCGCAGTCTGAACTTAACACTCTGTGGATCTTGCGATTAGAGTACCTGTGAAAGAGCAAGTACTTTTAATTTCCAATTGAATTTTACGCCTTGATGCTGCTCTTACTTGATTCAAGAACGCCTCCAATCGAAGAGCAGGCCGCCAGGCGCATTAACAGATTTCAAACATTGGCAAAGTTTGTATGGTTTACCGATAGTCCAGCAACTTACGCATGATAAGGTTTCAATCTACTAAGCCTGTGTTATCAAGAACCTAGTGTCTTTTTCATAATCAGGTTTGTTTCTATCTTGGTTTACCTTAAATGCAGAAATGCATAGGTATCAGCTTTCTGTTTGTTGGTAGGTTTGCACAAAATATTGTTTCGAAAACAATATTCTGAAATTGCGATCTATGTTATTTGTATGTAAATTTCAAAGAATCCTTTCAAACAAGTTAGCCTATAACTACGTGGTCACTAGTTATACTGTGCCAACAGTGAATTTGATTGCAGTTAAATATCTTTTTATGTAATCACATAATTAAATGTGTTATAAAATTTAATGTTGTACTATGAGCAGGCGGTAGGTTTTCAAAATACGTTTTTAATCATTTGTAAATAAGAAAAGCCCTTCCATGCATACTGCAAGAGGTGTTAAAACAATTGAAACGAAACGGCATGAAAAGGTTAAAAAAGAACATGTACTAAAAGACGTTGGCGGTATCAAGCATGAAGACATTGGGACATCAAGTCTTCACCCTTCAAAAAGTATTACTAGTTCTAGAAGACGCATTCCCGTGAAAAAAAGCGCTGAAAAATATATTAAGGCTGGGCAGCCACAACTAGAACCAGCTGAAATGAAAAAAGGTGATGTCACGAGAAAGGTAGTTGAACTTCAGAAGAAGAAAGAATCGTCAGGACTGAAATCTCAAAGCAAGATGCGTGAAAAAGATGTGCGAAAAAGTATTATACCGAAGCTACGAAAGTTCGAAACTCGTGGTAGTCCACCACTGACACCTCATAAGCAAGCAATAGCAATCTCAAAAATACCTAGGCCCGTACAGAAAAAAGCATTGGGCAAAAATGCAAGTCGTCGCAGACCAAGTAACGCTGCGGGTTTCGCCACTCAGAAGAATAAGCTTGGCCACCTTAGGAAAAGTGCTTCTATTGACTTTCTTAGATCAAAACATTTCGACGAAGCTGTTTCAGGCAAGGAGCACTCATCGCAAGACACCCAGGAATTGTTTCAAAGTGAACCGTTCGTAAAGCCGTTAAACGCAGGCGAGAAACCTGAGCTATCACTTAACACGGCACAAGGTCAGGCACATCAGCACCATTTTTTAGAAGAAAACTCCGATATCCTCTTTTACCGAAATCAGTTCGAAGTAGACAAACAAAAATATTTTCCCTTTGCAAAGGAGAGATCTGCTCAAATACAGAAGCAAACATCTCAGTCAGCCGAAATGTCCTTCACTGAAAACTCCTCCACAACGAAACGAGAGGACTTGCTTTATCAACCGTTTTCATTTTTGAAAATAAGCACGGGGAATAAATGGCAGTATGAAGACGAAAACAAAGACCTTGACCTCTCCGTGCTGACAGATGGTCAAAATGCTCAATTTTGGAGGAAACAGTTTTCTTCTGAACGCACTGGATATAAAGATAAAGATGGTTTTTGTGGTACAGCCATAGACCAAGCGACTCAGACGTTTCCCCACGATGGGCTGCTGCTGGTTGAAGCTGACAATAGTGGAAGTGAGTGTTTAATTGCAAAAGAATCAGTAGCAGTCGAGGTGGATCAGGAGAAGAATATGATGCTCTACGGCATGCAACAAGATTCATTTGATAGAGGACGTACCTCGACTGCTGTAGGAGTTGCAAGTAAAGAGACCCAAGGTAGCAAGACGAAAACAGTCGAAAAAATCACTTGTTTGCCGAATAAATCCTTTCAAGGATTTTTCGAAGACGTTGACAGGATTCGACACAAAGGCATGATGGCAAGTGAGATTAAGAAAGAGCTAGAGCGTGTGCATATGTTAGTTCCCTGCCTCGGAATTATGGCTGAGGGGAAAATAACTTTAGATAACGTGGAAATGCACGAGGAGTCATCCATGGTGTCTAGTTCGTCTGTTGGTTCAAAGCAGAAATATCCATTCTCACCTGGCACCAAGATAAAAATTATTTTCGATCACTTTTGCAAACCGGAAGGAAGCCAGGTGGAAATAAACGAATTCGTTAACGCTTTCAAACAAGCTAAGGTTTCTTTCGATGAAAACTATTTTAATCCTGGAGACACGCCAGGTCCTTCTGGTTTGCAGGTTGCTACTCCAGCTACATCTAATCGAAGTTTGCCAAATGTGTCAAGCACATGTTCAGTTTCTGACAGTAGTTACCCAAGTTTCGGAACTCTGTATGAAGTTGATTCTATCAGTTCTTCATCATCATCGTCGATGATAATACATCAGCAAGAGAATTCCCTCCTTCTGGTAACAAGAGGTGACACCTTGCTTGAAGCGACTTTCAATGAAAACGGAGCGCTTATTCCTGTCAAAGACCTTTTTAAGTTCACCAGTGAAATAGCAACCACCGATCTTTTCCTTGACAGCAACACTGTTAATCAGATTTTGCAAGAGGTAGGCGACATGTGTTTGCTAAAGGAGTACCATCCTTTGTCGCATTTCTTCATGGATGTATGGGATTGCATACAGGAATCTGCAGAACAAGGTGCTCAGTGCGCTCAGTTATCGCTTGCAAAGTGGCTTATGGCAATGGAATGTGAAGGGCAAAGGCTCGGAAATGCACACGGCGCTTTGTTTAGCTCGGCAGTTGCCCATTTTAAGGCAAATACACAAGATGACGAGAAAAATGGCGTTTTTGTTCAAAAGCTTCGGGCAGCATATTTCTCCTCTTTAGAGGCGATGATTCAGGCTCCTTTCAAAAGTAAGCAAGAGCAGTTTTCATTAGCTATGGAATATCTATCTCATTTTCTTGATGGAGCTGATGGGTCTAACAAAGTGGATCTAGAATATTGCAACCAATCCAATCCTGAACAGTATCCAAGTCGCCAGTCAGTTTCTCGTGTACCAAGGTTGAGCCCTATCAAGGAGGAAACGGAAAACGATAACCCAAGTTTTTCCGCTTGAATAAACATGCATAGTGATATAGACATCAACACCTCGTAAAATGCAGTGCAATGTGTATAAAGTGAGAAACGTCCACTACGGAAATGTGCCTGTAAATAAATATTCGATCCTGCAGTTGCAAAGCACTGCATATGTATGATCTTCAAAGGTGCTGCGTTTAGTTGGATTTATTTAAATGAAAATTAATAACGAAGCGTCATGTTTGTGCTAGCGTTTTTTTCGTTTACACTTAGCCGTGTTTTTTTATGAATTTTATGCTTTGTGTTTATATTTATGATTTGCTGGTAGATACTTTTGGGAAACCACTTTTGAACTTCCACTGATTTCATGGTTATGACTAAGTCGGTATCATCACTGCCATGGCAATATTCAAAGTCTGGTAACATGTTTCAATGATGGAAGTTTTTCTACACGAATATCACGTTTTAAAAACTGCCTTAAGCTGATGAGTTTTACTGGTTTCTCGTTTTAAACGTGGTTCGCATCGAAACGAACGAACGCGCATCTCGGAAGAGGGTAACTTGTTTGCTCGTTTCAGGCAGAGCATTGTATTATATGTACATTAAATGTTACAACGCTACAGAAGCATCTTTCTGTTTGACTCAAGTTTTTGACAGCGCTGTCTATTCTACATCCGAGAACAACATTCATACTTTTCAGACGTGAAGACACTTCCCTTGTTATCTGTAAGAATTCATCGTTGCCGAATCAAAAGCAGTGGTTTCCGAAGGAAATATTGTAGATACTTGGAATCTAAAACTGATCGTTCAAAAATGTCAAAAATAAAACAATAGTATATTTGCATGATGCTAAACTGAAACGCTAGCATACATTTATTTTCACACCTAAGAAAAAGCAACTTGCGGCCAGCAACGCAGCACCGGTCAATTTTAAACCACAAAGATGTAAAACTTGCTTTTAATGTTACCGAATTTGTCCCCTTTGCTCATTTTCAGGCAAATAAAGAACATCGAAAAGATTATTGCAATTGACATTTTCATTGCACAAGACCAGTCCATCTCAGGAAACAGTGCTCTGCATCGCAATACGAGACCCTGCCAACAGGAAACAGAAAAGAGAAATACTTTGTTTTTCAAGTGCTGATCACAAATTCACAACGATGCCAACGTTCCCGCTTGCTTGTTGGCCATGCTTATATCAGGACAAATGACATGACACATTTTTTAAGCGCTGTATCCAGAATTAATCTTCAGCGAGGCGTAGATGTAAAACACGGTCAAGTCGAGGTACACCAACGCTGGAAATCGAAAAAGAAACAATGGCAAGGAAGCAAATCAAAGGGCACGTCTTGCACGCGCCAAACAGGCTTGAACTTCGGCTGCAGAATGGACCACACTAATCAAACCACAACATAGTTGATGCTATGATGATAACTCAACCGAACCATAAACTATCTGCACTCAAAACGCTGTTTCATAAACAACAGTAAGTGCTTGTAAAAGGTGCAGTAAAAAGTAGTTATGGAGAATGGTTCTCATAGACCACAGCTATTACTGACCGGTTCTTTTTGTGGCCTACTTCTAGTGTCATATTTCGCAAAAGCACTTACTCTCGGTGAAAGTTAGTAATAAGCAGGCGATGCAGTAACACAGGGGTGGGCAAACTACGACTCAAGGGCCGCATGCGGTTCGCAGGGCAGCCGCACATACGTAGATAACTACATGTTTCGAGTCTGTGTTAAAAACATTTTATCCATTGGATTATAATTCTCGAGATTTTATGCACGATTCATTCAAAACCGCATTTTCACTCAACAGGAAGTGTCAATTTTTGCAATCATTTTGTGATTGGTTAATGTAAATGTTTTTGTGAAGAAGACAAATAGGATATATGCGGCCCCAGCGGAAATAGAGTTTTCACTGTAGCTCTCCGTGGAAAATGTTTGCCCACCTCTGCACTAAGAGATTCGAAGTTTGTTGCAATGCCATCGTTCGAGAATATTCTGTGTTTACGTCGATGTGTTTTCTGCAATGCAAGGCACAACGCGCGCAGGAAAATTAATGCGGCGAAGCTCAACACTACATTAGGTTGTTGGCTTAAAACAGGGGTCAGCAATGTTATTAAAACGTAGAGCTACTTCATGGTACAAATTCATGCGAAGGGCTACCAGTTTGATACACACTTGCAGTGTTTTTTACGAAAACGTTAGGTACCCGGTATGGGCCTGCAGGGACCCGAAAAATATTGATTGCTGTATCCGTTCAGATGTTTTATTGATAATGTTCTCTGATTATAAAACACCTTAAAAAACCTGCAAACCTCTGAAAAAAAATTTGCTGCATTTTTTTTCAGTTTTGTTATCATTCATACAAATTAAAGACATTCATCAATGTGAAGACCAAGATCATTAGTTCAACTATATGTTTGACCAAAAATTTTAAATTTTGACTTTATTTTGTTCTATAAAGTTTTTGTTTTTGCAACTGCAAAATAATTCAACCGTAGGTGTTGAGGTTAACTGAGAAACATATTCATGCACTTCAGGCTTCAAAATTTTGAAAAGTTTGGTTGTTAGACTTTGGGAATGATATATTGATAAGTAGGCCTACATTAATAACTACAGTAGAGTCAAACCTGAGAACATCGCCAAGTTGAAACACTGACTGTATGCATAATGGATTGAGCTTTTACCAAACCACGTTTCCTGCCTTGCCACCCCTATCCAACATAATCTTCAATCGTGCAGTACTGGACAAAAAGACATTATTACGTCCGGAATCGCAAGAAATCCATTATTATTACACAATTGCAACTAAACTTGCAAAAGCATATCATTGTCTTTTGCTGTAGTTTAAATAAAATATCGATAAAGAGAAAAAAAAACTGTTCTGCAAAAAAACTTTGGCCCAACCATAAATATTGACCTGATGATTAATTTTGACTTTTTTTAAACTAATAACTTGGGATTCCCTCATGGTACGAGCGTGAAATTTGTTTTTTGACGTTTCATAAACTTTGAAAACGGCAGAAAATTTTTGACTTTAGGTTACCCTTCTGACCATGTTTATGCTATTGTCAGAACAAGCTCGCGAGTGACACACGTGGTCCATGAGGGCGTCCTGGTGCCCGCGGGCACCAGGTTGGTGGCCCCTGGCCTAAAACATTTTCCAAATTCGTGATGGGGACTTTTGTCACACAGATTGAACTGTGGGCATTAATATCAAACCAGAGGTCAATTTAAAATTCATTTCTGCTTTTTCGTGAAATTGTTGATCGATCTGTGGTGCAAATCGTCAAGGTGCTATTAAACCTAGAACTACCAAGATTTATTCCTTCAAGAATTATAATTCTGGTAATTACCAAAGAGGGTATTTTGGTAATTACCAAAGAGGGAAATTGATCCTGGCGTTGAATATGAGTGTTGTTTTGGACATAACGCACAAGTTATCGCTTCCCTTTTATACAAATTGATTTTAACACTGTGACCTTTGTTTGTGGTGACGTCACATTCCGTTCGCCGCTACATTTTGCGCATGCGCAGTGGCAATGCTCTCGTTTGATTTCACTGCTTTGTGGAATTGTGGGTGCAAACGGCTGAAACGTTACGTTGCGGCGGCGACCGAGTTTGCTAAAAAGTTTGGGGAACAAACTTTATGTGACATGTATGTTATTATGCATATCACACGGATACAATTTTCTTGGTTGCGTTGCGATGAAGTCACCATGTTTACTCAACCATAGTGCGACGTTTATGTAAAACTGACAAATTATAGAAATGATATATTTTGGGGACCATGACCCAACTGCCCACTGGCTACGCCCATAATGTTATGGCAGTTGCACAGAGTACTATGCAAGCACTTGACAATGATTACAAAGTAAGTACTTTCCAGGATGGGTGTAAGCAAGGAATCGGTCAGCAACCTTTTATTAGGAAATCGATTTCACGTAAAATTACGCATCCTCTGTACTGAAAATTGCAAGCAAAGCTAACGGGTGAGTGCGTTAAAACCAAAGGGATCGCTTGGAAATGAGCACTGTTTTGTAAAGAGATAAACGCTGTCATAGAGCGCATCCACGGAACCGCTCGGTTAGGTGTTATTGCGCGAAAACAACGTCGGCAACACATCTTACCACTTCAGCAGCATTATCACAATAAACCCTACCGCTTCGAGAATCAAAGAAAGGTAGGATACATACGTTCCTGTATGTTATAAGCTGCAGTAGGTACCTAAACTTAAAATAACCAGCATTCCAGTACTGAAATGCGAAGTTCAGATGCGAGATTTAAAGCAACGTAGGCTGCAAACAACGTAACCTACACATATCTCACTTCATCAGCATTCCTGCATTTAAATGCGAAGCTCGAAAGCTGTGGCATCTCGTCATTATTAAATTTAGCAAACATATCTCAAAATAATGCAGGACGGCTGGGAGATGTTAAATAATGTAGGGTGCAATGCGTACAGAACATATACTGCTTACTTAAAACCCTACAAGCTTGAACCTGATGATTTGTCGCAAGCTCATTGAACGTGGGTGGACAAGAAACATTTTGAAAATAAAAAAAACAATATTTTTTTCAAATTAGGTTGGTGACAAAACCTACATTGAAAATGTAACTCTTAATCCGTTGTTTGTGCACTAATAATGTTCTTTCAACTTTAATTTTACGTTGTTATTTATTAAAAGAAAAATACAAAAAATAACGAAAATTTTATAAATGATGGAACTTAAATGTAAATATTTTTTCAAATGCTGGGCTTGAAGAACTCTTCCTGTTCCATGCTGATACCGAGTTGTCTGAAGCAAGCCCTGAGTGCATTATAGCCCTTTAATGCCACTGGAACCTATATGGGAGGCATGCCAAAGATGGCCAAATTTTTATCTGAGTAAATGAATGTGTATTGTTTCATATGACGCAGCTGATAGCAAGACGAAAACAACTGTTGGAGATCAAATATATAAAAACAGTTAGTAAAATAAGTGAATTTACAGATGAAAACGCATGCCTATGTACGGCTGCAAAACTGTTCATAACAACGTCTACGACGTCACTGTCACAAAGTATCTGGCGTCGACCTGCCATTGCTATGTTTCGTTCGCGTCGTTGAAAGTGTTCGATTGGCAATGCGTGACTTTCAAACCTTCCTGCCGTCTGATTGAAAACATGTGCTGAACGCATACACTAAACGTGCAAGGTCTGGAGAATATCACCTGGTGAATGCCACAAAATCACACACATCCACCACAAAGAGGGTTGTTTCAAACCGAAAGCACAAACTTTTCCCAACAGTGGAAAAGTACAGCACAGGAGTACGACCTTGATTGCACCAGCGCGGCAGTCCGACTAATACCTGCAGCCAGGGGTCCCATTGCTGGTTTTTTCCACCCAGATCTGTTTTTTTTTTAGTCCATCTGGGCGTCTAGCTTTAATTTTGAAAAATCCTATCAAATCTGTTTTTTTTTAAGATGAAAATTTGGTAACGACCTCTAGTAATTATAATAGTAAAATAAACATGTATTCTGGTCAATACGGTGTTCACATGCGATCATCAGGTGAAAAAAGTGCTTACATTGGTGAAACAAAATGTCTTCAGTCGCTTTTACACCAGTATCAATATCATTACCTAAAACTGTAGGGTGCTTTCCATCCAGTACAGACAGCCATGCAGTTGCACGTACATCAGAAGTAAAAGTCGGATTACACCAGACGTGAACGAATAACAAATGGTAGTATAAACAAGTGTGAAAGGGTTTGCGTGAATGGTTGCTATCACAGACGCCAGCTGAAAAATTTGATGAAACAGAGTTTACAACGGAATGTTCAAATTCTTTGGTTGCCCTATTCATGCAAATTAAAAAACAATTTGCGTTGGAGTAAGGATTTGAAGTTTAGGAATTTTAGATTCCCTTGCAGCTCAAGATTTAACAAAAGATCCAAATTCAATGGCAAATGTGGCCCTACATATTGCCCATCTTGTGCTTGAAGATCAGCTGGAAGCTAAGTTATTTTCGGTCATTTTTCTGTCGTAGACCAAACTTCTTTTAAATGACAAAAAAAGATAATAATGATAATTAGTTCGATTCGGTCATAATGTTCGAAAAGATAAACTCGTGAATGATCTTATCGCTAATTTTAATACAAACATGAGACAAATGACCAAACGTCTCTGCAGAAAAACAGGCTGGAGTTCACATCAACTCAAGTTTAAGCATGTGTTCTTGTCCAATAAATATCCTTGATTTCTGGTATAATCGGCGCAACATCAAAAATGGCTGAGATAAACTCGGAGTTTGCAATACTTTTTGATTTAATGGCTATATTTGCAGTTAACCAAACTTAACTGCAACTCTAGAAAAACTATTTTTACTATTGTTAATCATGTTAAAACAAAAACAAACTTGCTGAAACCAAGATTGTTAAGGCAAATGCAAAACAAGCATTGTCAAGGAGCCTTCAAAGCGGCTACGTTATAGCTTACCTAAACCTGAAAAGTGAAAGATGGAGTCAACAATGGAGTATGTTATCAGCTTTTTTGGTTAATATAAAATGTTTTGAGTAACAGAAAAGTGATCAAAATGTAAATTTTAACATTGCAGACAGAAATTTAAAAAAGGAACTATAGGTAAATCAGCATTTTAATAACCGTTTTGCCTCATGTATTGGTATTCATGTGTCATTTTGTATTTCTGTTTTTTTTGGTAGACATATGTTTTTTTTTTATTAGCAATCTGGGTTTATTAGAAATTACAGAATGGGAGCCTTGCCCGCAACTACTGAAGCATTGAGAGCGCTACTGCGTTTGTTTCAGTGGTGCCACTCCTAGTGTTTTTCCACTAGATCTAGTGTTTTTTCGTCTCATCTAGTGTTCTAGTGTTTTTTGTATGGATATCTAGTGCTTTTTTGTGAGTTAGCTGAATGTAATCAATTACACAATTTTGCGTAACTGTAGCTGTAATTGAGACCTTTTGTTTTTGTGCAATTGTAAATTGCTAAAATTTCTACCTAATTAAATCTTGAATTACACAAGGCAATATCATCTGTTTTGAATTTAACCGCAGTGACGTCACTTGGTCATCTGTTAAAAGTTTCTGTGACCTGCACAAACAAACAAAAGGGTTGCTGCTATCTCCCGTTTTCTTTTTTTGTGGTGGTTTACAATGAGTTGCACAATATCTGTGATTGGCATTGCAATGCATTTTCTGGGCATTTTCACTGTGTGTAGGTCTGCTTTTGTAATCTAGTGTTTTTCTTGTAAATCTAGTGTTTTTCATAATGAACTCTAGTACTTTTTCATAACAACTGAGTTGCAACACTGTTTTTTTTACATGAGCAAATAGTACGGGACCCGTAACGTGGGTTTGGCAAAACCCCCGTTCAGCGTGGCAGGGTATAGCATTTCTGCACTGAAATGCAACGTTCGCAAGCTGTGGTTCCTCGTCGTTTTGAAGTTTAACCATCTCACCACAAAAATGGTACGACGGATTGGAGATTTAAAACAACGTAGGCTGCAGAGGAAGAGTATACATATATGTATAACCTAACGAGCATTCCTGCTCAACAATGGGACGTTTGCAAGCTGTGGTATCTCGTTGTTTTTAAGTTTTGGCCAACTATCACAAAATATTGTACGAGTTGGAGATTTAAAACAACGTAGACTGCAGTACCTACACATATTTAACGCAGGGTTGTGCAGGTGCGCGCCAAGAAACTTCAAGCCGGCAAACGAAGATTTTGTTTCCATTGAAGGGAGAAGTTTCAAAAGTTTGTTATTAGTGTGGTTCCCAACATCTATTTTGGTTCAAACACATGATTTGCTCCTAAAACATTCCTGAAAAAGCGCTTGTGAAAAATTGGATGCTACAACTGCACGATGTGTAGTATGTTTTGTCAGTCACTCATTGCTTGGCACGACTGATTTCATACTTGCTGGCAAGGTAATAGAAAATCATTGACGAAGACGTTAAGGCTCCACATACTTGTGGAGCAAAAAGGTCGACCTCAAAAATAATAGCAGAAATTATAAAAAAACATCCTACAGTTTGTGGGTTCTCGAATAGCAGCAATAAATGTGTTTCAAATGCATCTTGATCAATCATAAAAGTACCATAAATGATTACGTTATTTAAAATGTCTGCAACCCTCCGAGGAACATCATGAATATCCTAGACCTGGATTTCCTGTCAAGATTTCGTAGGAACATTCTCCTGGGAGACTTTAACACCCACCATACAATGTGGGGCGGACGTTCCATCAATCCTAGAGGCAGGTCCTTGGTGTCTCTGATCGAATCGAACGATTACGTAGTGCTTAATACCTAAGTTCCAACCGATTTTACTCTGGTTGGCCCATACGTGTGGAATATTTTAGATTTGACTGTGGTGTCCAGTTCCATGGAAAGCCACTGTTCCGTTTCAATCACTGACGAGTTTCACGGCAGCGACCATTCCATTATCCATGTTACGGTGCATGGCGTGGTCCTGGACATCACGCAACCTCATCCCAAATGGAATTGTTCACGAGCAAACTGGACTAAATTTAATCAAATTTGCAGCAGCTCCTTTAATTTCAGTCTAGATCTCGAACACTCGTATCAGCTATTCGACACGAGTATACTAGAGGCTGCTCGGGCAGCCATACCACAAACCAAATACACTGGTAAGATGTCAGTCCCTTGGTGGAATGCGACTTGCGATCTGGCCATCAAAACGAAAAAACATGCTTTAAACCGCATGAAGCGAACAAGGGCGCCGATCGACGTCCTAATCTTCAAAGGATGCCCTGCCAAGGACGGGAAAGTTATCTTGGAAGCAAAACAATCATCCTGGGAGAATTTTCGCAATGCATTGACATCTAATTCAAAGCTTTCTACAGTCTGGAATGTGATTAAAAAATTATCCGGTCACCATCCACGACAGTTTATTCCATTTCGTCGGCAGGGCAGTATCACGGTTTGCAACAATCAACACAAGGCAAATATGCTGGCAACTCATTTCCAGTCCGTCAGCTCCACCTTAAACTATGAACTAGCTTTTTTTCGCACGATGTCGAGTCTCGAAGTGGAAACACATGAAGCCGGTTCGGAAATAACTCCGAAAGACCCCGATTAAGTCTACTTTTCTCAATAGGTGAGTTACAATGCGCCCTACGGAGTACCAAAACTCTGCGCCAGGTGCTGATCAAATCTGCTATAAATTGCTTAAACACCTACTCGATGACTCACTCCGAGCCCTTGTCCGTTTAATAAATAGGGTTTGGGCAACTGGCGCCCTGCCGACGTCATGGCGTCATTCCACTGTTGTCCCCGTACATAAACCCGCTAAGCCAGCTCACTTGCAATCATCACACCGACCCATCTCTCTTACCAGTGCAGTCTGTAAACTCATGGAGAAAATGATTGTTTCAAAATTGAAATGGTTTTTAGAATATTATAAGCCTCTAAATATGTCACAATCCGGTTTCAAAAACCGAAGAAGAACAACGACAGACCAGATTCTTCGCTTACATGGCACCGTACAGAAATCTTTGGCAAACCGACATCATATTCTGGCAATTTTCATCGATCTTGAAAAGGCTTACGACATGGTGTCACACCAAGTGCATCTATTTAAATTAGTGCAAATGGGAATTAATGGTAGAATGTTTAATTTCATCAACTCATTTCTTTCCCGTCGCACGTTCCAAGTGCGACTAGGTTCCTCCTTGTCCACCACCAAAACGTTGGAAAACGGAATTCCAAAAGGCAGTGTTTTAAGCCCGATCCTATTTACGATTGCAATTAACGATCTTCCTAAATCTATCTCGTCCCCCTCTGCACTCTATGCTGACGATTGCTGTTTCTGGGAAAGTGGTTCAAACATTGAACAACTTTATCATCTTTGCCAAACTTCTTTGAATAAAATAGCAACATAGTGCACGAAATGTTTTTTTAGGGCCTCTCCTTCCAAATCCGCAGCAGTTCTTTTTACTAAGAAAAGGAAAACCGTTGCCCATAAGTTGACACTCTGCAGCAGCGATATCCCTTTGAAAAAAGAGTACAAATATATTGGAGTTATCTTTCAACGAAACGGGGCTTACACATCTCACCTAGACCATGTCCAGGGCAATTGTTTGAAACAACTTAACCTCTTCAGGATGCTTAAAGGTACCTCCTGGGGTGCTAGTAAACAACCTCTTTTGTCCTTATACCGAACAATTATCGGGCCGTTCATCGAATATGGTATGGAGGCATATTCCGTCTCAGCTTTGTCGACAGTTGACCCGATTCTTAAAATTCAGAATGAAGCATTGCGCATATGCACTTGTGCAATGAAAAGCACACCAGGTGTCTGTCTTCAACATGCATGCCATGAAATGCCTTTACACCTCCGGCACAAATACCTATCCTTAAGACTCCGAGGTCATCTATGTACGTTTTCTGCCCATCCCGCTTTGTCCGTGGTTACTGACAGCTGGCACGAAGCTTTTCCGGATGTAACGTGTTTTTGCTCCTTCAATCAAATGACAAAGCAGCTGTGGCCAAACGATCATTTCAACGCAAGCACCCTCCTTATTCCCAACAACCCGTCTGCTTAATCCCTCGTCCTACCATAGACTTGCACATGCAAGCGTACAGTCATGCTTCCAACCAAACTGTCATTATCCAGGCCTACCTCCCCATTTACACGGACATTACGCACACCATACCCACAGCTACACCGATGGTTCAAAATCTACTTCTAGGGCTGGCTGTGGAATGTACGCCCCTCAATCCGAGAACAAAACGTCCAGTGGGCTACACAATGGACTCTTATGTTTTTGCAGCAGAATTCTATGGTATTGTTACTGCTATTTACTGGATCTTCTCCACCAAGCGTAGAACCTCCGTTATAATCACGGACAGTTTAAGCGCGCTACAAGCCATCCAAAATGTTAGTTGGAAGAAAAATCCACTCATAAATAGAGCATGTCTTTTATACTCTAACCTCTGCTGGTTTCACGATTAATATGCTTTGGGTCCCTGGCCACAAGGGAATTGTTGGAAATGAAATAGCCGACAGTTTGGCCAAACTTTCCACGACTGATGTTCCCCAAATTATCCAGGCCGACACTCGGGTAAAGAACACTCTCAACACTTTACCTTCTCCGGACATGTGCCAGCACCTCTCCGACATTTGCGTAAAACTTTGGAATGATTACTACCGTCAATGCTTAACTGGTACAGCCTACAAAAGCCTATTCCCCCTCCAACCACGGAGCTACATCCAGTGAGTCCGAATCCCCTCAACTTTTCCGGTTACGCACCGGACATTGCATGCTTAGCAGTCACCTCCACCGTCTCGGCCTCCATCCAACCGGCAATTGTGAACAATGCCAAGTTCCCGAAACAGGTGCCCACTTTCTTTTCGCTTGTGCAACCTACCATTCTGAACGCATCAAACTTAAGCGGACCACGGAATCTTTTAACATAGACCTTACACTACTCTCAGTCCTATCCGATGACCAGGCCGCGAAGCATGTTGAGGAGCTTCTGCGCACTTCGGGCAGACAAATTTAAAAACCAATTACAAACGGGCCTGGCGCTACAAGACCACGCTGTCGTAAAGCGCCACAAAACTCTCATAATAATAATAATAATTCTGTCACTGACCGTCGAGCTGATCAGACGTGTTTCAATTAGCTCAGACGTGCTTGTAGTCAATTGTTTGTATAGCGGAATTGCCCTACGGGACTCTGTTCTGTGAGAGAATTTTTTCGGGTAGGATTCTGTTGACTGTCAGATTCAACTCTTCATTTGTGTATTGGCAAAAATTTTTATTGACTGTTTTGTTTTGTATAAAACTGCTATTCATATCAAAATGGACATTAGGAGTGGAGTTGCTTTGAGAAAGAACAAGACTGGCCAGGTGCCTGAGGGACACGGCGCTTTGCAATTATCCGACGTGTTCAATCGTCTGCAATCAATGGAGAAGAGACTTTCCGAACGCCTTTCAGCAATTGAATCAACCCTCATGGATCGTTTGCTGTTGGCGGAGTCTAGTTTGGAACATGCTCACAACATGATCTCTGATCTGAAATCTGACCTTAGCGGTATCAAAACAGAATTGGCTGAAATGCGTGCTGAAATGAGAAACTCTGATAATTTCTGAACTCCGGTCTAAAGATTTTAATCTGCTATTTCATGGTTTGCCTACAGTTTCTTCCGATGGGACTCCTGAACAGAGTGAAGATGTTGTTCGTTCATTTCTGACCACCTCTTTGCGATTTCCTGAGTCATCTTGCCAAGATTTCATTTGCCAATGTCCATCGTCTGCCAAAGCATACTTCAGCACTTCAGTCAAGTAGTACAAGTTATTCTCAGCCTCCGCTAATAGTTGTTAAATTTGTTAAAATGAATGATAGAAATATGATTTCCAAATTGGCAGCAAAAGCAAGGCAATTTAAAAAAATTATTACCAAGTACCTACCTCGATCTATGCGAGAACAACGACGTAAATCTTTTCCGAGAAAAGCTTGTAAACTGTTTGCTTCGGGAAAAAAGATCAGAGGCAACCCAGAGGGCGCTGAATACTGTCTTTATGCTAACGGAGAGAAGGTCTTACCTGACCAATTTCGTTAAAATGATGGTAAGATCACGTGACTTTTCAGTCCTTCATGTAAACACTAGAAGCATGATTGCCCACATAAATACTATGATACTAGACGAAATTAATGTTCTGGCTGCTGAATATAAATTTGATGTCATATGCTTATTGAAAATTTAATTCGTAAGCGAACTCGATACTACAAACGTTGGCGTAAAACCAACAATTTTAACTGCAAATGTCTCTATAACAAACTTAGAAACTTGATCCAACGCAAAATCAAATTCGCTATACAAAGTTACAACATGAGCTATACTAACTAAACACCACTAATACATCTCATGTCGATCACTGGAGCCTTTCAAATCAGTTCTGGAAACCAAACAAGCAATGCAACTATCCAATAACCCTAAATGGAAAACCTGTGCATGATGAATATGTGAAGTGCAATCTTTCCAATGAATATTTTGCTTCAATTTCTAATTCTCCTGCTTATGATATAAATAAATTGCCACCTTTCCACTTTCTTGCTGATTATCGATTACTCCCTCCAATCTTTGATCCATTTCAAGTATTTCGTTTTTCAAGTAGTCTACATCCAAATAAATGCAAAACAAAGGCTTTGACAATTTGCCCATTCGAATCCTGAAAATTTGCAGCCAATCACTCGCTACTCCTTTCAGTTTTCTTTTTAACCTAATTTTGTCTTCAGAGGCATTCCCGACATCTTGGAAGATTGCTTCTGTAATTCCAGTTCATAAAACCGGTTCTCAAACAGTTGTTCAAAACTACCGTACAATTGTTTTGTTGCCTTCTCTTTCAAAAGTGTTTGAAAAACTTCTTCATAAGCATGTTTATAACTACCGAGAATACCATAAACTGTTAATACCTAACAACTCTGGCATTCTACCTTAACTTCATTGCTTGGTACCTGTCACAGTTTGTACCAAGCCTACGTTTCAAATCTCTTTTCACGAATAGTTTTCCTTGACATATCTAAAGCTTTTGATCGTGTTGATCATACTTGCTTAATCTTTAAATTGCAACAAGTTGGGACTGTCGGCTCTCCCTTAAATCTTCTATCCTCTTATCTCTTCCGTCGTTCTCAAGTCGTTCTTCTGGGCCTTTCTCGTTCGGATCTTAGGTATACGAATTGTGGTGTTCTTCAAGGATCTGTTTTAGGGCTTCTGCTATTTTAGTCTATGTTAATGACATTGCTACAAATAAAGCGCCTATCTCTCTTTTTGCAGATGATACCACCCTGTTTTATTCCGATAAGTGTCCTGTCCACTTGCACATTGTGCTTACTCAAGATCTCTGCACGTGGCAGCATTGGACTGAGCTTTGGAATGTTACTTTCAACCCCCAAAAAACTGCAGTTATGACAATATCTAAGTACAGGAATGATCATCCCCCCTTTATTATTTAATCAAACCCACGTCTCGGAAACAGATACACACAAACATCTATGCTTAGTATTTCACCACAGTCTCTCTTAGCACACTCATATCATACACTTACATCAGAAAGTGATGACCAAAATTAACCGTCTTCGTTCATTCGTCAATCTTGGGCCTCGCCACGCTCTCCTCACGATATATAAAACGAACATATTATCGGTCTTTGACTATGGTAGTATCATCTACAACAAATGTTCTGATAACGACAATCGAATGTTAGACAAAGCACAACTCTCCGCTGTTAAAATAATACTAGGTAGTCTTAAAACTACATCCTCCAACGATGTACTAGTCGATCCAAACCTCACAAGTCTAAATTTACGTAGAAAAATATCTCTGCTTTGTTATGCAGCCAAATTAATTTTTGATATGGTACCCTACCCCTTTTCTTCCAGTTCTTTCAGATCGTTCAAAGAATTTGTTCCGTATGCCTTTCGTCGCAATCAAAATGTTCAAATACAACTTAAAAAAAATCCTTGTCCTATAACTTCTTCCTCCGTAAGGCTTCCAGCTCGTGGAACTCTCTACCACTGGAAATCAAATCTTCAGCCAGCCACTCCATCTTCATGAATCATTTAAATTCCCATTATCACATATCAAAATAAAGTACTCATCATTTGTTAGGGCTCAATCCCCATATGACTTCCAATCGCTGTATGCTTAGCTTCGCCCATAGTCCGTTAAATATCACTAAAAACAACTATCGTTTTTGTGTATGTGGTGAAATGGGGACCGAATTACACCCATTTTTCCATTGTAACGTTCACTGCGCAACACGAACAGCACTTCATGACAAAGTTCATGACATTCTGAATGAAACCGGCTTTGCTGAATGATTTGAGCGCTTTGGTCATACCGATTTGTTGTGCTTATATTTACATGGTGTGCCTGATGCGCCGACTGCCGTTTCAGTAGCTATTTTTAACGCTGTTTACGAGTTTCTGAAATGTTGTAATAGATTTTAGAAAAGCAATGTATTCGTTTTACGTATTGTTTATGTTTTTTTTGGGAGTTTACTCGTGCTGTATTTTGAAAGCTCGACGTGACACGACAAAATTGCACCAGTCAGGCTACCGCCTGTAGCAAGATTGTCGTTAAATAAATAAATGAATATCAATATATCAACGTTATTGTGTGAACGGCACAATCTTTAATATTGCATTGTATGTTGATCCGACAACATGCTTTTTCGTTGAAACCTCGTTTGCTGCTAAATGTTTTCGTCATTAAGAGATATATCTGCAGAAATGAGCAACCTGCTCATTGATTTTGATATTTGCAAAACATTGAAACAGTGTCCAATGACGACATGCGTAACGTGTCTCTGAAAAAAGCAGGCTCCTTTTACGTAAGACACGCACAAAGCAAAAAGTTTTTGAAAATGTTATTGACATACTGGTGAGCAAAGAAATATGGAGCAAACGTTATTTACATTACATTACATCTTTCAAAGGTTGACTTTCTGGCACTCTTGGTTTATTTCTATCAACAAGACTAGTTTTGTTTCGTTAATTAACGTCATTCACCGAAACTGCTGATTGAAACGTCTTTCTATATGAACTGGATTGACAATGTTTAAAAAAAAAATTATTTATCCTCCTTCGGTGACCGGAAAAGTAGTTGCTTTGCATCTTTTGGATAATAATTTAAACGAAGTGAAACATAAACAGTCTGTAATGGCGCTAGGGCCATTACATACAGAGATAAATTCGATAAGCGTATCGACAAAGTCCAAGGGAACTTCCTCGGCGGAAAGCACCTATCAAACGGATGTGAGATGACGCCGCGCAGCAATGCGAAGGGAAGGCCTGAGGGCTGAGTCGAAAGATATAACGCCTCGATCTGTAAAAACGAGGGAACCGTTTCTTTGGTCTAAGGGGTTAGGCGTTGGCAATTGGCAGACAAAGACGTTTCTCTCCCTTGGGAATCATGATGGTTCGTTTCCCCGGCTTGAATTGGCACAGGCGGGCAAATGTGCCTCTTCAAGTCCTTCCAAATTTAATTTTGAAAAAAACACATTTAGATATGCCACGTGTATTGTAACACATGTTGTTTTCATGCTGCAACACCAATCTGAATGTAACGAAACGTTTCGCCAAAGTCCCTTGTTACAGATCTCCAAATTTTGAAACTTTAACCTGACCGGGTGATTTATTTTCATGTTGAATAGCCTCGTCTCTGTGACGGACGTATTTCAAATGGTTATCTACAAGCTGTGAGATACCCTTTTTTTTCACCAACAACGCAACAAATCTATGTTATAACATTTCAAGTCACTGTCGGAAATCAAGCAAAATAAATCAATGAAAGACAACTGGCAGATGTATGGATTGGTGAGAAAACCTTGGCATGTGTTGATAACATTTTACAATTCCTTTTTACCATTCTTGCAGCTTTGTGAGAATTTGCCCAGCTAGAAGTTACCAGAAATGAGGCTTAGTTGTAATAATTCGCAACAGATATTTTCCTTTAGTTCGTTTCCACACAAAGGCACTGGCATCACGCTTATCTAATTACATGGCATCCTGAGTCAGTCCTTGAATATAGTTCAAGATTTTAAAAGTGAGGCATAACTGAAACAAAGTCGCAAAACAAAGCAAACAATAAATCGATTTGCAAATATTTTTGTTTCTTTTCAGAATAATTAGTCTCCATCGATGTGACGCAATCAACTCAATCAGCAACTTCTTTAATAGGAAATCGATTTCATTTCTTTGCAATCTTAATCATAAAATCTTCAAGCAGAAGTTACAGGTGAAATTACGAAAGGTTAAAGCGAGAGGTGTGAGAGCAAGAACTTTCAAGACGTAGCTGCACAAATGGAAACAGAAGCTACGACAGGTAAACACTGGAAAATATCTCTTTCTAAAATAATGGCTTTCACTAAAATTCACAAAATACCTGACCCCAATTACAGAGCAACAAAACCACAGATACGAAATCACACATGCATCAACGATGCGACACCTAAGCAAAAAGTGGTAGCGGAGTGGGTAAGCGGAGGGGCTATTTTGAGGTCTTAAGATTGGCAAACATACTCTAGCGCTGGCCTGTTAATTGTTGAAGTAAAGCCGGCTTGTTCTGAAAAATGAACAAAGTAAGTGTCATGAATAGGTGATAAATCTGCGATGTCATAGAACACCGAATAGTGTTGCTATGAGGCCATTTGGTCACTTCATTGCCTCTTGTCTGGTTAGTTCCTAGTGCTTCGGTGCTATGTCCATCTCTTTGAAATGTGGTTTACTGTTTGACCAACATGCTGTTGATCGCTAATCACACAAGTCACCACATAAATACAATTATTTGCACATATCAGCTTTTCCTTCAGCGGGAAAGTTTTATGTTTTCCCTGGATAAATGACATAATTGGGAGAATGGATTTTTGTGCCTACCAATACAGGTGGATCCACCCAATAAGTTAACGGGAGCGATTTCAGTAAAATTTGATACCATTGCAAGTCAAGTACCATTGAAAGTTCTCTGTTGCTAGAGACATGAAGTATGCTTCACAACACTGCTGTGACAAAAAATGCACGGCAAAATAGAATTATATCGCGAATGTTGTTTTGCGAATTGTGCAAAATCATGGTGATTAAGTTGCTTTCGTAGGGTTTTAAGGGAAGCGATCGCTCCAATTTCACCCCTTTCCCCTGGATCCGACCCTGTGCACATATGCAACCACAAAGTGCACAGGGCTTGCAAGGCTCTGAGGTACCTTCGGATTATTTTTTTTTTCCTTACAGCAAGTAACTAGTAAATAATTAGTTTTTGTCAACTTGTGGTAGATCTTTTGAAGGTAGCCAATGCCTTGGTATTTAAGCATTTTTTTCGTAAATACGAAGGCAATGATTTTTAAGCTCCTATTTAAATTTGTTGCTTCATTTGTCTGAAGCACCTTGATCGAAACTAATTGCTCGAAAAACATATAAAACATATGTGTTGTGCAGTAGATCCGAATCATCGCAAATTCTTGAAAGCAGAGCCCAGTTGGCTGGTTTTTCGTAAGCTTGCAAAAAAGCTAGAGTTTTAAATTGTGCTTTTTGTATAGTTCATTTATCTTTCCCTTCCTATAACGTGCAAACGAACGTCGCTCTGATGCGGAATCGCGTAAATTCGCCCGAATGAGCATTTGCACTTTTGGAAGTTGCTGCTGCAACAGTGGCTACGCCCGAATGCACTTTCATGAACCTGGCAACGATTCTGTGGGCCGGGCCAAACGTATAAGGCACGGGTGGGAACCTGCGGCCTGCGGGCCAAATTCTGCCCGTGTGAACATTTGATATCGCCCTCATGAAACATTTCGTTACCCACGTTAGAGTACAACATCGCTTCCAAACGAAGGTCCATGATAAGCTGATACTTAAAAGGAAATCAGAAGCCGCTCTTGCTCATAGTTAGATAAAGACAGAATTTTTGCGTCCCGCCAGTGCTTATGCACATTTCATGCGGCCTGTGGTAGTAAATATGTAGGTTCCCTACCTCTGG
>Ga0210059_1001811_pt1 | contig 32668 bp, 23 predicted proteins | sample Ectturendosymbi2_FD_188042 | JGI IMG/M metagenome (GOLD analysis project Ga0210059, IMG submission 188042) | Ecteinascidia turbinata endosymbiont from Florida, USA - Sample 2 (SPAdes) (version 2) | ecosystem: Host-associated > Tunicates > Ascidians > Unclassified | place: Key West, Florida... | reverse complement strand
AACATTCTGCAATACACCCGATCTCGACTTACAATGTTGGTGAATAACTAAGAAAATAAACATCAATATTCTGATTGCTAAGGGGGGGCTTGAGCCCCTTCAGCCCCCTCCCTGGCTGCGCCTTTGTCTGTGGTGATATATGAAAATGTATTTTGAGTTACCAACCAATGATTGATTCAACTTTGTGATGGTATTCCAAACAGAATCCCTGTCTCATCTCACGTACATCAAAGCCCAGCAAAGTCATATATATCACACACGTCAATTCCTGACAAACTATGACTCTCTACCATGCGAATTAGCTGCAAGTTACGAAAGGCCGAAAATTAACTAGCTTGTTATTTTTCTCATAATAAAGATGAAAATCGGAAACGTCAACCATATCATGCATGTCAGAGGCACGTCGCGATGTTGAGCATACACATATAAGAAGGCAAAAGGAGAAAATCATCACCACGAATGCTTAGCTGTTGTGACTGCTGGTCACAAATATAAATATACTTTAACCTCGCCGTGTAGCCCTCCGTGACAGTAATATTTACCGCATCTGCAGTTCGGGAAAGCGAAAGACATAAATATTAGATGCAGGTTCAAGCTGAATTATTTCAAAAAATCTAGAACTTGCAAAAGTAACTCATGAAAGTGCGATTGATGCCTAACTGAACTCTTTTGCTCAAACTTTATTTTAGTAATTAACGTAAGCAAAGCATGCAAAGTATTTAGTATAAGCATTTCTTCCTTGAACACTGACATTTTTGACATCATCGTATTTAACTACCCAAAGCCTAGTTTCTTCTTCCTTCACTGCATATTTCCAAAGGAAGAATTGTTCCAATTAGAAGATCAGTGTCTAAGCCTTCTTGATAAACGGATTTGACGAAATACCGTTGAATACAGTATGCTAAGTTACAGATTTTAATAGGCGCATGTGCAGTGGCGTATCTACTAACTAGAGCTTTGAGCCAGGGTGCGAAACTTAGCTGAAGCGGGCCACTGCCGAACACTCAGAAATATGTTGCGATATGATAGTGGAAGCGGATGCGCATGTCCATACTAAAACCCGAAATCACTGAAAAATACTCCGAAAAACGTAACAAGGCAAAAACCTACTCAAAACCAAAACAATAGTCAATACAGAAATATAAGCTAAATGGAGGCCCGGGTTTTACATTTAGCTTTTCAGGCGGGCGTTTCGCACCCCTGCCCCACGCCAAATACGCCACTGCGTATATGGCTAAAAAGTCAAAGTCGAGAGTGTATGAGCGCTGATATGCTTTTCCCGAAGTAACAATTGATATTTCCAGTGTTTTTATGAACCTTTTGCGTTGCATATCCTGTCTATCGAAATAATGACAGTTAAAACCTTGTGACACATACACTTAAGGTTTTGAAAATTCAAACATTTTGATGATTTGCCTGGATTTGTTCCCGTAACGTTCTGTGTGTTAATTTTGTTTGGAGGATGAGAGGCAAGCTTGAAAACCCCTCAAGACATGCAACCGCTAAAATTCAAAATTGTTTTTTCATATGACTGATTGCTTGCATTAACCGTAGAAGGTTTTAATTGCAGCTTAATTTTTTCAGCTTTAACTTTGATCCGACTGTACCTTACTCATTCTGGGAAATCATGGTTGGAATGGGACTCACTTGGTGTGGAGGAGTGTGTATCGATCAGTCAGTCAACCAGAGATACCTTGCTTGTAGATCTGTGAAAGATGCCCGGATGTAGGTGGTTGCTGTTACAAGTCAGTTGATTATAAATAGTAACTTGTTAAGAACAGAAACCTGAGGTTTACTTTGTTTAAATTTTGCCTTGGTTTACTGGAAATTCATGGCGGCATGTACTAACCATTCCCGGTCTCTTAGTTATTCTTGATTCTATAATGACATAGTGTTATATAAGCATTTAGAAACTTCTTAGCATACGTTACTAAAAATTTTCTGCTCCCTGTTGCAAATATTTCAGTCGTACAATAGCATACAATCTTCACGATTTTAATGGCACAGTTTTAATGCAAATTGAAAAAAGTACAGAAATTTTTTTTTTAATTTTGCCAATGATTTGGCAGTCATAAAATTTATATTTCAGTTGAAATAAAGTGAGTTCTATGTGTGATGTTTACTTCAAACCGATATTTTTGAATATATACGAAGATGAAGAGTAAGCTGAATGATTTATTTTTCAGAGCTGCTCTGGTGTCATACATACCGACGTTCACCTTCCTTTCACTGTCGGTAGTGACAGGATTGGCCATGTATGCTTATTTTGAAGGATGTGACCCAATCCAAGCAGGAATAATCGATAGAGCAGACCAGATGATTCCTTTTTTAGTGGCCAGAGTTTTCCGGGACGTGCCCGGAATGGCAGGCTTATTAGTTTCAGCTGCTGTAAGCGGAACATTGAGGTATTTTTAATTTTTAGATCTGTTTGCTAATTTCACTGCATTCAATTTCTCATTCAAAACAAGAATATCAGCGCATCGCAGACTTATTGTACACCACAAACTAGCAGTGTTTGTCGTTCTAATTTCTAAATCATTTTTGTGGACGCGGGGAAACGGAACATATGTTGTTTAATAGTAGGACACAATTGCAGTTCTAACGAATGAAAGTAACAGTATTATTCTGTTAAATGAAACGATATTGTAAATATACGCAGCCGTTTGTCTCTACCATTAACACACTGACCTTGATTGTCATTTATTTGAAACGGACCTAATGCATTCACAAACCGCTTTCATGATTTGAGCTGTTTGATATACACAAGGTTAATAAGGCCTGAAAAGAGTCTTTTATGGTTTGGTTTGAAAGGAAACTGTAACATTTCTGAAAGGACGTGCAAATTACGATGCTGCATTTGCAAAGGAAGATGGACCTTTTAATTTCAAACTGGTTCTTAGCGTATCCCAAGCGTTAGTGCCGTGTGGTTTGGTGTGGTGGGCCGCATGATATAACTATCACAACTTTGATTGATGGTTTCTGGCTTTTCGAGAAATAATCGTACAAAAAGTATAGTAAAACACTCGGTAATCCATTGTTCAAGTATATCATGCTTAACGAAATGCAACTGTTAAATCAGTGGAAGCGAAATTGACATGCATCGTTTCGTAATATTTGCATGATTTTTCTTAACTTGAAATTTTTTCGGACCCTTGCGTTTTCGAACCACAAAAAATCGAAGACCCAACGTCAATTTGCAGTTGAAGAATCTGCATGAAACCTTAGGCTGTGCGTTACAAATTTCTTGAAAGCTGTTGCGTTCGCATTTCCTATCCTACTCATTTGCTGACGAATGCTTTTTCTGACTGTTGGCTCATTGCTCAGGAAATTTTGCATTTTTATAGATTATTATTTTCGTAATTACGAAAAAGTGCGAATGCTAACGGTAAACTCGTGACTTCTACGAAGGTTTCAGATAGGAAGTACAGTTTAATACCCCGGCATTCAAGAAAAATGTTAATACTAGACATGGATGATGCAGTGCGTTTGAGAAAAATCTTTAACATCAAATAACAATTCGACACTGAAACATGATTAAAACCAGGAATTAGTCCGCAAATGAAGCTTGTTCTGCTACAGACCTTTGTCGTGAGAACTTGTGTAATTTCTACAATATACCTCTGTATATTCGAAGAGCTCACTAAAAGGTTTAAGAAATGAAAGCATAGGCAGGTAATCCAACTGTTGCGTGTTGCAACAGTAGTTTGCCTTCGATGAAGCAAATGCAATCTTTCTTCATCTTGCTAGAGCTCGACCTAAGAATGCACGAAGTTTCTTACTGATCTAGAAGAATCAATAATTGTGATTGATCTAAAAGAATCATAAATCGCATCACATGCACTTGCCCTCTGTAAAACATATTTTTTGTAAAAGTTTTTTTGAAAATAGCCTTTGCCGAGTGACAGCCTGTGAACTTCTGATTTCAACAATGATTTCAGTTTAGTAAAAATCAACTGCTCTGTTGATTTCAGACAAGAACACGTACGCCAACGCTCTCTCGGCGAATGTGAGTTAATAGGCAAAGGCATACAAAAAATTGGCACAATTGCAAAAGCGGTTGCCGTTTCATGCGCACCGATGATAATAACCTAAATTATCCTTACTTCCAGTGCCGTTTCATCAGGAATAAACGCTATGGGAGCTTTAATTTTAGAAGATTTCATTTTGAAGAGATGGCCTAACATTAAACCATCGATGCAACTTACCGTCAGCAAGCTACTTGGTATGCTAAAGTTCAGTAACGTTTGCATGATATTTCACTTGTCTTTTTGAATCATACGTAAGTAAGCGTTCTGAGTTACTCATATTTCGTAAGCCTTACAATCAGTGGCGCCACCCGAGGTTTGAGCCAGAGGGGGGAAAACCTAGCTGAAGGGGGTCACTAGCCAATACCCAGAAAAAAAAGTTAAGAAATGATAGCATGAATCCTGATATCGTGAATGCCACTACTAACACGAAAACACCCTGAAAAAAACAAAAAAACAATAACCAGCTGAAAAGCAAAAGAATACTAAGTATCAAAATATAAGCTAAGTAGGGCCCAATTTTTGCATTTAACTTACCAAGGGGCGGATCGCCCCCCCTGCCCCCTTCCGTTACGCCACTGCTTACAATCTGAAAGTGCCCAGGGCAGTGCGTGATTTCATGAAATCTGTAAAAATTTGCAATAGCTTTGTTATCTTGTGTAGTTGCAAATGCATCCGTTAGCGGCCTTAAAAATATATTAGTCACATTCGTTTTGCCGCAATGTAAAGCAAACCTGTTCACTATTACGTAAATCTTTTCCAGTGGCTGCATTTGGACTTCTGTCAATGGGATATGCATTTTGCATCCAGTATATGGACGTAACAATCATTCAACTGGGTTTTATATTGGGTGGCAGTCTTTATGGCCCATTGATAGCCATATTCACATTGGGTTTGTTTACACCGTGGTGCAACGCAAAGGTAACTACGCGTTTCCTGATAATCATTGAAAAGGTTGAAAGATTGTATACAATGCACCAAATGGATTTTATCTGTTTAAGTCTGTGTTACTTGACAAGCGAAACAGGTCATGAAATACTGTATTTCTAAAATACTATCATCCATAACTATGATCGCTGCGACAGATGTTGCAAATTGTTAATAAAACTGGGTTGAGAGACCACCAAAATGTCATCGTTGAGTTTGACATTGTCTGGGAGGTAAATTGAATTTAGAATTTATGAACTGTTATCTTTTGTCAGTGAACTGCTTTTTGCAAAAAAAATTGCTATGCTCTCTAGACTTCCTTAAAAATGCTTTCATCGTGCAAAATCTGGAAATATTTTCACGTGTCTAAATGCAAAAAGGCATGATAAAATGATTCCCATGTTAAAGCCTCTATCAATCATAGTGGCACTTGTTTTAATTCGCTTGCAGTGAAATTTTCCAGCACAGGGTAGGCAAATAGCGGTCCTCGGGCCACATGTGAAAACAGCGTTTTCAGTAGCCCGCGGAAGCATTCATGAAAATCTTCAAATCTGAAATATCCTCCAACACATCACAGTAAACGTTAGTGCTGGTGCTGAGACTAACTTGAACCAAGACTTGCTTCAATCTCCATTAGAAGGTACGGCCCTCCACTGTACGCGGCCTTCCGAAATTGGCCCAGAACCAAATGCATTGCCCACTCCTGGTCTAGTATTACATATTGAAGTTGAAAAATCGTGCAAAATGGAGTGACAGGGAGCGATAGTTGTTTTTGTGTTACAAAGCTCCATACACTTCATCACAAAAAAGTTTCGATACTCTTAGAAAAAACGATCAGATGAAATTTTATGAAATTTTGTCGAAGCACAAAATGCACAAATTTGTTACACTTTGCATTCAAACGTTAATCAGCCATGATTTCCTTGAACGTGAAGAAGTGCCATCACTATTATTTCAAAACCATATGTTCAGATTTGCAACAATTGTACCTTTTTTCGTATCAACTAGGAAACCACATATGTGTGAACAGTTGAATGACACTTCGTGCTGCGGTACTTATAAAGGTTATGTTCTACGATGGTGTTAACCATGATATGATGCTTGTGGCAGACCAATTTCCAATTGAAAATCTATGACACTAGTGTAAGTTTCTTTCACAATTTCAATGTAGATTTACTTTATAATTATATGATCAGTTATTGCTGTGCATTTCTAATTAGGCTATATGACATTTTTTGAGTGCAATGCGCATGTTTGTAGCACGGTTGATAACATTTTTTTGTTTTTCTTCAAAAGGGGGCAATCACAGGACAAGTACTGGGCACCGTTTTCCAAAGCTGTGTGGCAGTAAATAGCCTCGTGTACGGAAAGCCTACAGAAAAATATAGTTTTTTACCAACATCCACGGTTATGTGCTTTGGGGCATCATCAGTTAACACCACAGGAACGTCAATTACTGAAGAAACGTTTTTCACCACTGTTGCAACAACCGAAGCTGTTGAAACCATTTCAGAAAGGTAAAATCCGCAGAAAAAAGCTGATGCGACATTATTTATAGTTTCAGCAAAATTGAATTATCTTCAAAAACACAGAAAAATCACGTTAGAAATAAGCAAGGTGAATGCAAACACTTGCAAATTGCGAACCATGCGTAAACATGGTGTTCTTATCTTGGACGTTTATTGTGTCATGATCAACGTTTTTCGAAACAAGGTTCAAAGAAACATTATGAAGTAGGGGTTTGGAGTACGCTCATAGTGCGACAAATTGTAATTGAAATATATAAATTTGGCAATTTTAATTTGAAAAGCAAAAATTTGGTTGCTAAGAAAAATTTGGTTGTTAAGATTACCAATTTTATGATCCCTTTTGTGTCGTCAGTGAGGTTCTGCCAAGTTGAAAGATTCTAACATATGCTAACCATTTCCCTGAAACCCACTAGCAGAAACTCTGACGATATTTGTGCGTATAGATTATCGATCCAAGACACGTTGTTTGCTCTATCGCCGCTCCACTACTCAACCCTTTCATTTATCGTAACTATGGTTGTGGCCATGACAGTATCTTTTGCGACAGGTAAGTACAAGTTTGTTATTGAGCTTAGCTTTGAAGCAGAAAGAAATTATATGTATATATGTGAGAATCAAAACATTGCAGGTTACACCATGTCAAAATAGTTTCCCTTAATCGTTCTTTTTCAGGTCCTTTCATTCACATTTACAATCTTTGACTTATTCTCAAGTTCCAACATCATGCCTACACATTAACTGACTTTCCTTTGCTTCGATATACGATGAGCTTTTGTCTGTTACCAAGCTTTTATGCAAATATTCGTGCATCGAAGTAAACGTTGCATGATTTACGTAGTGAAAGAAAGCAGCTGATAGAGTTACTGTTTTATGCAGCCGGAAAATCAATTGTAAACAATAATGCAACCAACTCGTCCATTAATAATAATAGTTTTTTTAAATCAAGGGATCAACTGCACTGATAGTACGTAGGATGGATTCAATTCCCGGTCATACCGAAGACTTACAAAATAACCGCGTGTCTCCCGGTGCAAGCAAAGATGAACGCGGCTGAGCATAGAACTTAGGAGAGTACAAAAGCTTGTGTAATAACTAGGTCCATTTCTTATGCCCTAAAACTTGAATTAATGTTTCAAAAAGTAGGACTTTATATGACCAATCAAAAATATGACTGAGCTAGAACATACAAGAGATGACAGCTCCATGGTTTGTAAAAGCCCCAATAAAACAAATGGCTCAAAAGATGAGCAAAACCTATAGTTTGGTTAGAAGCAAATTGAAAACATGCATGGACATTGGTTTATCTTTTGCGGGTAGCAAGAGCACGCATTTCTAAGCAGTGCATTACATTTCATCCAAATAACTTGGTTCACCTACGTCTTTGCCAACATATGCAGTTTGCCCAAGTGGGTTCAATTTGCAGGATGCAGCTTAGACCTAGTGATATTGCATTTTCACCTGATAACTTGAGATTGTTTCAATGGTTTCCTTGTTGAACTAGGTTGAAAATATGCAAAATATTGCTTTATGATCTAACATGGAAAATATGACTTTATAACTTTTGTTACAGACTTCGTATGGGTGCGATTTTTGTTTCAAAATGCGTTTCATAGCTTCCTGAAGCATATAAAAAATATGACTGTTGGGACCTTAAATAGCCCTAGTAACAACTAGGAGATTTGTAGACAACCCAAAATATAACAATATCAACTTCTCAGTGTCATCAAGCATATTAGCAGAAAATTCATTCACCATCATTTCAGGAACGACATTGGATTCAGTCATATGCCATTTTCAAATATGAGTAACGCTTTTGTTAACATGGTCAAAAAATTGCCGATCCTTAACTTTCTGTGAAAAAAAGGTGCACAATTCCAATACCTTCAATTATGAGACGATTTAAAATGTAATTTGTGCAACATAAAACTGCATCATACCTAACGCATTTCCAAGAATTAAATGAGGATTACATTTAGCACTATTGCCCCACATGCTGATGATATTCACAGGCGTCTAAAATCAACAGGTAAAGCGTTCTCATTTTGCATGGAAGTTATGTTGAGGTACTATACCTTTTGCCTTATTATTCAGTAAAGAACGTCTGGAAGTATTTTCGTAACGTCATCATCATACAAATATTTTCTCTCTAGGAAAAAATAATCCTGAGGAAATGGATCCAGACTTATTTGTTCCTATTTTGGACCATCCGTGCTTTCCAGAAAAAGTCCGCACTTTTTTTCGTTTCGGAGTCCCTGAAAGCGAAAGCACATCAAAGTGCGAAGAAGGAAAATTAATTGAAATAAAACAAAATCGTTTTGCGATATCTGACTCGGACAGCGAAATGGCAGTGAGAACAACGGTCATGTAGAGGAGAAAATAAAATTAAAACGACGGTCAACCACACCCGAACACATGTATTCGCTAAGGAATAAATGGATCGTACCAGTGAAGCATTTGCAAAGAAGACACCAATTGTGACCCTCATCCTTTTTACCAATCTATTGGATGCTTAGACTGGAATCTTAAATTATAAGATTGTTTTCAGTAACGTAGCGTTGCAGTGACATACTTTCAAATGCGTTTGTTCAAGAAAAATTTGTTTGAAAAGAATGACATTAAAATAAAAGATGAATTTAACTATGAAAGTTGATACCAAACATAATTGTACCGGTATTCACAACAACAAGAAAAACCATAACTTGTTTCACACAATTAACAACGTGATTTCGTTGGATTTGCTAGAAAGCCCGTAAATGCTTTGGAAATATGTAAGCAGGGAGCAGAGTAAAGTATTCCATAAACGAAATTTGTGCTGCATGTAGATTTACGATAATTTTTTCAGGCAGGAAGCATTTACAGTGTTTCCTCCTTCACTTTAAGCATGAATGGCGCTGTGAAGTCACAAAAATATGGTGGCTTGCTGACGAAAATGCGAACAGACGAATGAAATAGCGTCGTTTTTGTGATTTGACTTCAAATTATTTGCTTTTTTTCAGCATTTCTTGAAACCATGACTTAACCCGTTAAACTTGTGCTGTCGACGTACGTTTCAAAACGTTCTAAGTTCTTTGCAAAGACGCTGATGTATATTTTAAATAAAATGTATTGCCGTTTTTTTCTCGCTATAAATGTCAAGCTACACGCTTTCGACTTATAAGTACGTTTTATTTAATCTGCAAGTGCCAATTGCAATTGTTGAGCAAACTCCAAGACTCCCAGAAGAGCAATGATATTATCATTGAAAATCTGCAAAATCTCCTTAAACTCAAACTCCTTAAACTCCAAGATCAGCAATGATATCATCATTGAAAATCTGCAAAACAAATGTATGATTACTTCCAAAACACTAACAATAAATTATTTTGTATTATGAAAGAGCAGATGTTGTTTTCCAGACATGCTCTGGCAATGCATGACGTTCTACACTTAGTAATAAAATAGCATTACCTAGCTTGGACCGTCCTTATTGAAATGCACTATTCAGGCTGGTTTTGTTTCTTTTTTTTCTCTGTTATTCAACAGGGCATCTGACTAGAAAACCCTATGGTTGTTTCAGATGTCCTGGGGAAAAAATAAACGCTGTTTCAATGTATTTTGTTTTTTTTGTGGGATGATTTGATGATTGTTTATAGTTGTTACCAAATAAACTGATACTGATGCTGAGCAGTGTGATATACCGCTGAGAGAGTCTTTCTCTTCTTTTATCTCAACTTAAGGTGAAGTTACTGTGGCACACTACTTTCTGTTCTTGGCCGAGAGGTGAGCAGGTTACTTCGCTGTGAACCGTTTTTCGTGTTGTGTGATGTTTTTGTTACAAGATGTTATTCGGAATTGCAGACTTGCAAACAGGAAGGATGGATATATTTTTCAAAACGCTGCGAGTGCTAAGCCTCGATTTGCACATTTCTTAATGTGCAGTAGCAGCCAGCTATTGGGAATTACAAGATCAGCCAGGATCTAAAAAAGACGTAGAGACCACCTAATGGCTATACAGAATACTACCTCTCTTTTTTGTATGAAGTCCTGCACTCCGTCACAATTTCCATCCGAATTAGTGACTGCATTATGATCAACAATTTATCACTTTAATCAGTCACAATGGGTTGCTCGTCATTTTCCATTGCAGATGTATATGCATCGCTGCGCAAGTCAGAAAGTCCTCCATCCAAACAATCTAATTCCATATCTTGTAAATACTGCAAACCTGCTGAGCACTCAACCTTATTACCAAATTTGCAGTCTGCTTTCAGTATGTTTTTGAGGTACGGTGCAGTGTTCCTTACCCAATACCAGGTGTGTGTCTATGAATGCTAGGAATGGAATATATGTCTTACTTTCAGTGAATAAAACTAAATTACTTTGAAACTTCAAATCAAATTAAAAACATAGACCCGAGGAAAAATACAAAATAAGAACGTCTCGTAAATCTGCGTTGTTAAAGCTTCTTTACAATTTGAGTTAATTCTCATAAAAAGAGCCTATAGGTCGCGTTTGTTTTTGCTATTGATTTAAGTAAGAAACTGAGGAAAACACGCATGTGGACTGGGAAACACGTATTAAAAATTTCGATTGAATGGGTGTTACCGCACATTTTCGGAAAATAAGTTTTTGGTGAAAATGCGCAAAACTTATGAGGCTCTTTTTTGCTAGTGTATTGTACTGCGAAATCTATTCTAGTGAATATTTTCTGCTTATCAAGGAAATTTCTTGTCTTTCTATAACGGCCGATTTTACCTTTCATAAACACTGCAAAATTGTTTTGGGAAATGGGCAACAAGGAATGCAATTTTCAGTTTTGCTTTCGCTTCGCTTGACGTCCTCGTCCTCGATACCTGATTCTGGTCACATGACCTGCAGTCAGGAGCGTGCAGAGATCTGTTGATGCGAGGGGTCAATTATGCGCTTGTATGCCCCCTGCCAAATTCTAGTATTGAGGAATGTGAGAAATGGAGGCACAGCAAACTACCTTCTCAGACGTTTGCCTCACGCCACATAAACTTCGCCTCATGTGAGAATAAAGAAGAGAAAAAAAACTTTCCGGGTCTCGTAACACGCTGTGAAACAAACTCAAGGCACTTGAACGTTGTAAAACGCACTTGCAAGGGCACGAAGTTTTGCATGACAATTTTGGCAAGTAGAAAGTGAAGTACGTTTCAGAAAGTACGCTGGCGCTCTGTTCAAAAAACAGAGTACGTCTTTAAGCGTCGAAAGTGTTTTAACACCTCCGAGCAATGTTCTTTCTGAAAAATTTACTACAATATTTTGATCTTTTTTGCAAACTTGAATGCGTAGAATCTATTGCCATTTTGTCACGCATGATTTAGCCCTGTGACACAATTCGCATTGCCAGAAAAGGGAAACCAAGCAGACAAAAGACCATCGAAACATGAAGCCTTTCTTACTCATAAATCCAACTTTGAATAATCAAGACAAGATGGTCTCAGTTGTTTTTCACTGTACTGTCCGCTGTCCTTTGACTATGGCGTTTATAGTGAAATGACAATACATTTACAAATGATTAAAACAAGCCATTTGATACTTTTCAACAATACTTCGGCGAGCCTGATCAAATAGGTGAGACCAGTGCGGTCACGCTGTTCATGAGATAGGGAACGTTGCACTGCAGGTTTGAAGTACGTTGCTGTTACCAGGGTTGCGGAGTCCGAAGTAAAATGTCCGACTCCAACTCTGACCTTACCAAAATTTCCGACCCCTGAACATAAAGTTAATGAAGTTTGGCTGTCAACAATTTTGTAACAACTAGCACTCAATGGATATCGCGGTACACAGAGAGAATTCTCTGTTTCAACAAAAGTTTCAAACGAAATTGTACCATTTCAACAGGAATTACCAACTTAGGAGTGTGATGTAAAAAATGATCCAACTGGACTTCTAGTGTTGTTAGGAAGCGACTCCACCCAAACACCTTCAACTCCTTGCGATTCCGACACCGACTCCACAACCCTAGCTGTTACCCTCTGATAGAGACTTGGCGGACTCAGAGTGACAGAGTGAGAACAACGCCGTGGCAGAGGGAAGACCACGCGGCTGATAGGCAAGATCAGAATGCGTGCGGCTTGACTCAAACAGATGACTGTGCTAGGAAAACGGAGGTGCATAGGCGTAGCGGCGCAAACGGATATGGCGTGTGTTCTGTGACAGCGTGTCGATTAGAAAAAAATTATTTTTAGGTCGACATTAACAGGACATTACCGACAAAAACTGACTACTGGCCAAAGTAGGTACAAGCACAGCATAGGGAGTAAAACAAGTGACAAGCACACTCAACACACACAAACAGCTTTCCAGAAATAAACGGCGACTTTTACGCAAACGGTCTGTCTTGCCGGTACACTAGCTTACGTAGCAGTGGCAAACTGAATCAATCGCACTTCCCGCAGCTCGGCCTTGCTAGGTAGATTACTTCACTGCTAAAGCTCCCGATGTAAAAGCTTTTCTCAGTATCACGAGATGGACATTGACACAATAAATTTAATACAAAAGCCCTTTCCAGCAGGGCGTAAAGAGGTTAGATGGCGCCGGGGCATGAAACAAGTTTGGCGCCCCCATGTTCGATCTTGAGATCTTTCGGAAGCAAATTTACTGCATTAAAGACTGTACATGTTACATTATTGGGACTTTTTGGCGCCACCAGTGGTCATTTGGCACCCCTCTGCAGTGATTCAGCGCCCCCATAGTAATTGGGCAACCCGGGGAATTGTGCCCCCTTGCCTCCACTCGTTACGCCCCTGCTTTTCAGTCAATTTGAAACATAAATGATTAAAACGTAACTTGAATGAACCACAAATCAGGTATCAGAAACACAAGCAACATAAAAAACACGCCATCGCAAAAACACAAGCACTTTTAAAACCCTTTAACCACCGTGCCGGCCACTTTTTGGCCATATCTCGCCAGCTGCTAGAGCTAGAGAGGTGTTCAAACTCTCTAAGGATTCAGCAAGTCTTCTAGTTTTGATTCGAGTTTGCAGTTCTCTTGGGGGGACGTCACAAGTGGGGTGTTTTGCGTTTTTTGGCCAACTTTACGGGGACCTGGGCGCCAACCCAATGGGTCATTTTTTGGCTCAATTTTTTGTGGATTCATTGCTATCATCCGAGTCTTTAGAGCCCTTGATTGTCTTTCTATCATATCTGTAGCGAAAATTATGGCTCAAAAACCGAAAAGTGGTAAAAATTGCATTCCTACAAATGCTAATCTGGAGAATATTACACCCCAGGACATAACTGGCCATGACTCGCCGTCAGGTGATGCTAGAGATCTGTTCAAACCCTCTAACCGTCAAACTGAGAAATGTTTTGTACTTTGCAGATTGAAATAAAAAAACGTTTCAGTTTTGGATCTCGGGTTTTTTGTTTAAGTTTACATGATGGCCGGATGTTTATGCATATTCTGTTTACATTCTGATGACGTCATCATCCCCTGGGAGGAGACCAAACGAGCCGATTTTGTGGCTCAAATTTTTTTTGGATTCTAGGCTGTAATATGAGTCTTTGGAACCCTTTATAAATTTTCTAGGGTTTCTGGTTCCAGAATTATGACCAAACGTCCGAAAATTAATTCGGGAAATCCCCCAACTTCCTGTTGGAAGTCCTTCCTGTTTTTGCGTTTTTTTTTTGCATAACTTTGGAACCAGAAATGCTTGAAGCTCACTCAAGGAATTTAAACACTCGTATTACAGCCTAGAATTCAAACAAATTTTGAGCCACTAAATCGGCTCATTGTTTGGGCGATAACGTCATAAAAGAAAAAACAAAAAAGACATCTCCCAACCCTGACGACATCCACTAAAAACCCCAAATGCAAACCTTAAATGTTTTTTTTCAATCTAAACCAGGGTTTTTTCAAGGTGTTTTAGGGACCCGATTCGGGTCCCTAGAATTTGAAATCGGGTGCCTAGAATCAGAGAAAATCATCATCAGGTCTCTGGAATCAGAGAAAATCGGGTCCCTAGAATCAGAGAAATCGGGTCCCTACACATCCAATACCGGGTACCTAACCTTTTCCTTAAAAAAAAACCTGGTCTAAACTGCAAGACTTCACGAGTCTTTCGAGGGTTTGAATAGCTCTCTAGCATAAGCTGCTGCGGAGTTATCGCTGGCCGAGTACCCTTTTGCCCCCTGAAAGAAGAAACAATTTTTTCAAATGTTTTCTTGGAGATTTCTTGAAGATACGGTTACTACTGACATTTTTTATATAGAACAGAACCTATTTTTCCAAACGTGCATGGTTTTCGCTCCCAAACTATTTGAAGTAAAACTACGAATGTTTTGGCTACCCGAAAAACTGGTTTTCCCATGAAAGGTCACAAGTACGTGGAACATACCTCGAAAGATGTATGCAAATTAGCAAATTCAACTGCAAATTCATGCAGCGCAAGTACTTTGCTGAACGAAAACCTCCCAATACACTCTGTACAAACTAACGCAAGAATATGTGTGCGGATTACTAGAAAGGTTGAACAGATGACTATTCCACCGATCCAAGAGAGAGAGCGTACACACTGCCTATCCCCCAAAACAAAGATAGATATTTTGCACCATGTGAACAGCACGTAAAAATTTCGTAAATTTTAAACAAATTTGTGTGTGACGCCAAGAAATTATTCACCTCTCTCTCCACCGTTGTTGCAAATTTACACCTTTACAACTTCTATTTAAAAACGTGTGACGTTTTTGATGAACGGCCCATAGACCAAAATCTCGCCTACACGTTACTTCAGTATAATTCTTTTGTGATACCTTTTCAAGAAAAGAAAACACTTGGAAGTGAAAGTATTTTCACATAATTTTTTGTCTCGAAAGGGGTGGTCGTTTTTCGACTATCCCCAAGATATGTCACTATAATTTCGTTCTTGGCAATATGCTCAACATATTCCATTACGGTGAAAGTCTAATCTGAAGCCTAACTTGTATCGAATCGGAAAGTTCAACTCATAAAAAGAATAGGTTTACTCAGCGTCGCGGTTTAAAACAATTACAGAGCAGGATAAGCAGATTTGAAAGGAAAATAGAAGTCACTTAAAATGTAATGTTCCAGCTATCTGAGATTAAGACATCGTGTTGCTGGTCTGAGCACAAACTACGCATTGTGCATAATTATGCTGTTATTATGAAACTCGACACCAGGTCGAAAACTGACAGGTCAGCATAACGTAGGATCGTGCTGTGTCTTCACGTTGTCGAGAGTTAATGTTCCTGCATTGCAATCATGAAACCTCGAGATGTGTAGTTGCCTGACAGTCGAAAACACAAAGTGTGATCGAGAACTAGAACTAAGGGCAAATATTTTGAGGCTGGTAGCATAGCCAAGAAGTTATGTTTCCAGCTTGATCTGAAAATCGTGAAGACCAAGTAATTGAAAAACCATCATCCAGGGTTTCTGTAGCAGACTAAATCGAGAAAAAAAGCTTGTAGATTTGATATCAAACGCATGTAGGTTTTAATCTGATTCACTGGCAAGAATCGATCAAACTGCCTTTCGCTGAAAAGTATGATCGCAGCCATTGCAGTAATCAGCGGAAATGATTGAATTTTGCCTCTGTCAGAAATTTAAAAGCGAAACATTTAAAATTGCTTTTTTGTATATAATTTTCTTTTTGCATTTGCAGGGCAACACATAAAAACACTCTTTGAGGACCAAAAGTTTTTCAAATTTAGCCTTAATTTTTATTAAATAAACGCTTATTCTGAAAATAATTTTTAGAATTATATTGCGCGATTGATTTTCACAAAATCTTTCAGGCTTCGATGGCCATTTTTTTATTTCTGACGGGATTTTTGTACAACACTTCTCCAAACAGGAAAAAAACTCACGAAAACATCTTTTTAGCTATGTTTGCGATCGAAATGCACAGAGAGAAAATTTCATTTCACTGGTGTTGTACTCCCTTCGGACAGTTGTGAACATTACGCTGGAGCTCATTTCCACTTGCTCTACGCCGGGACCACGTTGCTACGTTCATGGTGAATGCTCACATTATAGTTATGCTGCATTGATGAGGACTCTGTGGGGACAACGCGTATGTGAACCTTTTTCTGCACGAGCACAGGCCTGAAATAGTAGCGATTTTCAAACCTTTGGCGTGATTTGACCGGGAATCGAATCCAACCTCCAAGCTTCATTGGCGCGTGTTCAACCCATTGTACCACTTCGCCGGTCAATCGAAATGTTTATGTGATTCGAAAGTTCGCACAACTTTATTGCAATACTGGCTGTGAGAAAAAACCTGCAGAAATGAAGCAAACTAAAAAGTAATCACATTAAGCCAAGTCCAAACTAGCCTTTCGCCATTCCTCAAAATTTTCTTTGCAAGCAGTGTAACTTCTGCTGAAATGTCACACCGCTCATGCTGTTTTCGATTGGTTTCATTGTTTTGAAAGTTTGAAGATATGGTATACGTACCTGTAACAACAAGAAAACAAGGATTTTTGTATTCAATTTAGGCAAAGAAAACGAGTGCACATTTTTCGGCAGCAGAAAAATCGCAGTGGGCAAAAATCTTCTCATCTTGCTTGCAGTCTTTGCCTTATTGGTAGCGACCAGTTGTTTTTGGTTTGGTAGAAGACGACGAAGAGGAGGGTAAGCGTCTGTTGCTTTACAGAAGGATGCGAAAGTGCAGTAATAAATTGAGAAGTGTTAAATAATTCTCTAGATAGAAGCAATTCTTCTGTTGCAAACACCTTTGATAGTTTTTTTGTTGTAAGTGCTATGAAATGAATTTCATTTGACGGTCCATTAAGCCTTGTTTTTGTTACAGCTGGCTAGCGTTTTAGGGAGCATATCAGGATAGATTTACTCACAGCCTGTAGCTTAACCGGCTTTTAAGGTTCTTAACAGATAAGGTGATGGGATTTCGGTGGCAATAGTGGGATTTTCCTCCCCAAAATGTACGTCCTCTGTGTTTGATGGCATGAAAGACACTGGTTTCAAAAGAAGTTTGAAACACTCTCTCCATCTGCCGAGGATCAACCTCGTTGGCTAAGCAGACACCACCTTCATTGTTGTTTGATGTGATTGTATTACAGTTTTTTTTAAAGAATATGTTAGGGATCCGGTATGGACCTGTAGGGACCCGAATTTCTCTGATTCTAGAGACCCAATTCTAGATTCTAGGGATCCGATGACAATTTTCTTTGATTCTAAGGACTCGATTTTCAATTCTAGGGACCCGAATCAGGTCACCAAAACACGTTAAAACCCTGCTGTATTAGATGGTTTGCCGCGGTGACGCCAAGTTGTTTGCTAGAATTTCAAATATAATTTATACCCGAAAATTTACCAAGATCGCACTTTCACTCCCTGGTTCTACCAAGGATTTCTCTGCTACCCGTTGAAGCACCAAACTGTTTCTGTCGTCGAACATCAACACCCAGTGAAAAGTTGTCACATATTAAAGCTACAAGCAGTTCTGCATCCATTAGTTGTCATAATGAAAGTTACATAGATTTAAAGGCGGACAACGTGCTGCAAACCTCCACTCCAAGGTGGTTACTTTAAAATCTGTTAAAAAACAAAAAACTTAGCACGATCAAAAGAACAGGGTACAGTGTTCTAATCGGACTACTCAAAGCGTACAAAATGAAAGAAGCGGTCAACGCATTTCCTTCTAGGAGGGTTGAATGTTTGAGTTTGTCGTTAGTTCATTTCTTGCATGAATTCAGTTAATTTGATGCGGTTGATTTGCCCGAAGTGATTGGCACTGTCGATTCCACGTAATTATCGAGGAACTTGCGACTTACTTGATTACACCCACGAAATACGCAATCAGCAGGACGGTCAGCACGTGGTTCCTATCCTATCAGTTGCAATTTACAAGAGACCTTTGCAAAGTTAGAAGTTTGTGTGGTACGTTCCGGTTTCGGTATATGATTCGATGTATTCCGCGGAGGCTTAAAGATGTCTTGTTGGTGTGAGTTGCATAGACTGCATCTAGCTCTTTGGTGTGGTGCAGACTTTGTCTTTCTTAGGTTTCAATATTTTCCAAAATGTTTATATATAGGGTGGATAGTACCCTTCCATAAAGCCTAATCGCGTGGTAAATTCATGGTGCCTTTGGCCCATTCAAATCGACGATTCCTCAGAATCACCAGTTAATTTTATGTTAACTCCAGGAAAGGTTAAAACGAGCAAAAATAGGGCTTCCGGACCAATGGTAGATCACATGTTTCGTGAAGCGGATACTGCGACTGACGTTCAACCGATTGTTCTGCACAGTATAGAAAGTTGCATCCTGCAGTGTAATTGCATGACAAATTTTTTAAGAAATGGATGGGAATTTGAGAAAGTAGAATGCACACTTTACCAAATGTCTATTAGCCTTGGTATTTCGAAAGTGAGACTCCGAACTTTGTCATTTTTTCTCCTAAATGGTAGAAATACTGTTTAGTTTTCATTTATGCGTGTTGTCGAGTAGTTGTATCGACATCTTGCTTACGTTTCCTGTATTTTGAGCAGAGGGGGATAAGGCCTTTAACCCATGTTAACATCCAGTCGTGTGACAAAGGCTGTTTTGGCCAAACCGACTTTGCGTGTGCAGGAGCACGAGCAAGCAAGGAGAGCCACGCTAGCAGTTTCATTTAGAGACACGAGTGAAGACTTTATGCGATTTTCTATAAATCGCATAAAGTCTATAAAGATCTTCTTAAGACTAGCACGTGTGCTTTTGGGAAGGGAGTCTCCCTGATTTTGGAAGGGTCAGTTTGTGAAGTGCCATTAGCCAGAAAACACTTCCACGCAATTGATTTAGAGCATTGTAGTTTGAACAAGGGCTGCCGCTGCTAAATGCATGACATCACCTCGCTATTCCAACTTAGTGTGCCGCGGTGGAACTGGAATTGCAACTCATTTGCCCATTTGCCTAGAGGTTACCTTTATCTGTGCATGAAAAATAAATATCCTTAAAATGGCATTTCCTGTTTAAACCTACGCACAACGGCAAGCTTCGAGCTGTATTAAGATTTTGAGCTTGAACCGACCGGAAATAAGGGCTACTGGCAGTATTTCTCCAACGTTTCTTGTCAATTTGGTGTGCTTTGCAATCACACATTTTCGTTACGGATATTGCGAAATTGTGATTGTTTTCAACCCAAGTTCACGTGTGTTCAGGTCTGCAGTCGTCAGTCATTGGGCATTTATATGAAATACTTTTTTGAAACCCTAAGATTTTCTTCCTCGCTTCGAGGAGAGAAGATGAATATGATTAAAAATCAAGACTAGTGGTGACAGTCAGGTAGCGGCAATACAGAAATTGCACTTGTTGCGTCATTGTCTCATACCCGCTTGGGCGGTGCAGTTTCTTTTCAGCGGTGATAAGCTTATTATTTGACTATTTGACTACAGTGGACGCAGCAATGCAGAAAAGCTACTTCGGAACGGCGGACCTTATAGTCTTTATAGGTAAAGGATGTTGCGTCAAATATTTGAATCAACATTGCACTTACCTTACTATGTAGTTGTGCCGATGTCTTGCTGTTCACCGTCATACTTTTCCTTTAGGGAATATTCAGCGCTTGAAGATACAGAAGTCTCAACCTTAGTAAAGTGGCACCGATGCTGCTGTGGTCCTTTGCCCAGTTGAATCAGCTCAGTGGCTGGCATAAGCTAGTAGCAGTATTTTATTTAAATTGCCAATGAAGCTTAGTGCTTTGCGTCAGGGTTGTCTTCCAAAACCCCTTGCCGATTCGTCTAGAATAATAAAATTGATCTACCTGTATATGAATAGTGTATTCCATTCTCTTCTGCTGAATGTTATTAGCAGTATGCTGTAACTGTTCTAATGTGCCTTAAAATCCTACAAGATCTAGTATCACAAGAGTAAAGTGACGTAAAGTTGTCGTTGGAATTTTTGGAGTGGAGAGTGGAGATAATGTATTCCAAAGGTTCATCCAGTTCTTCCAAAACCAACTTAAGTCGTGTTTTTTTTATCTGCCGCAGTAGATATTTCAAAGCATTTGTAGGGCAGCGTTCATAGCGAATACGTCTGCTAATTTCGAGGGAATGCCACGCTCACGAGAACAGCCGCATTCTTTTGAGCCAGTTTTTCAAACCGCTGCTAGGCCGCAGCAAGTGTTGCAACCATTCAATTGTTTCGTCGTCCGGAACTACCGTCAGGCCGTGCAGTCCACGAGGGTCGATGGATTGGACATTGGAGGACAATATAGTCGACTGTTCTGCGCCATATAGGCCGCAGAGAAGCCATACCCCATCTGAGAACCGGAGCGGTAACGTCAAACATCGGTGTGGAGGCGGTTAAGCCGGAGCCATGCTGTTCTTGGGAGGGTCGTTCCGAGAGGTTGGGTGGCAGTGTCGGGGAAGAAGGTGCTGAGCTTGTGTAGTTTTTTTCCCACTCCGCATTCCATCGGTAATCCGCCGCAAATAAGAGCCGCAAATAAAGAATTACGTGGTGAATTTTGCAGGCGGAAACCAATAGGCAGTCGTACGTCACGTCCTACACTTTAAATTTTCTCAAACAGTTAGGCAAAACGGTTAAAGCATTTGTGGTGGATTTGTTTTTGCGGCATTATCCAGTTCTGAATATGCCGTTCAGTTTGCAAACGTGTGGTATTTACATTCGTGTTTGCTTAAGGTTTATCATCAGTTTCTCTTTTTGTTGGAGCTTACCACGCCATCAAAGATCGGAATGAAAGTGATAAAGAGAGTTACTACTTCGGTAAACACTCAATGTCTCCGGTAAGTTAAAACAAAACAATGCATGTATTTTAAGCTTATCGTTTCATCAGAAATAAGTTCTGTCGCAACTTTCCTTAATTCCAAAAATTAGGAAATTCACTCAAGGTATACAAATAAAAATAAAGGATATTACAGAACATTGCTCTGCTCTGCTCTTATAACCAGACATTTTTAAGACCCGGGTTTTAAACACTTCGATACGTGCAAAACCTGAAATGGAATGGTCATCTACGCTTTCCCTATGATTCTAATTTACTGTAATGTTGGGGCTTCCCAAAGCTCTGTAATTTTACGTCTGATAGCGATATTCACTACACTTTACAATGACTGCGGTACTAGTATCAATGCATTAACACATGTTTAGTCTGTCAGGTAAACTGTTTCAAAGCTCAACTGTTCACATACTCGACGGCCCTAAGTGGTCAACCAGCCATGCAATATTTCTACTAGACCCTAGAAATAAAAGGATAGTTACTGATTAACAATTTGGTTCCGTTTTAATAAATCAAAATTTATTAGGGATTTAAACTACAGGTAAAGAGCCAGACGCATTGCTACTAGCAACAACCCCAGTTTATTTTACGCAACTTCGTCGGCACCAAACATCGAGCAAATAATTTGATGCCCAAATGGTCATACTTTTGTCCATGCATCTGCCGTGTATAATTTTTTTTGCCGGAAATTGTTGACTGTCAGTGATTGCTGCAGCTGTATTTTTAATTTCAGGTTCCTGTGGGTTTGTCAATATCTGTCACGTTTATGTCTGCGATTACAATGATTGGGTATCCAACCGAGTCATACGGATACGGCTCCATCATTCTGTGGTACTCCATCAGCGGTGCTATACCGGTCATCGTTGCATGCGTCTATTACATTCCTCTGATTCACCGATTGCGTCTTACATCTGTTTATGAAGTAACGTTGCTTGTCGTGCTTAGTACCTACATTTTCTTCAAATCAGTTTTGTTTCCAGAAGCACAGCAGCTTCATTTCTGGTTTTGTTTTGCACAGTACTTGGAGCGACGTTTCCACAAAGCAATCCGCCTTTCGGAATCTTTCATATTCATTTCCACTACGGTAATTTTTCAGTCTTCCTGTAGTAGTTTCTTCCATGCAGTAGATGATCGGATTGTAATATTTTGTCACACAGATGCTGCTGCTTTAAAACACCTTACCCTAACTTAGTACATATCTGGTCCTGATCCTAAATTTTTAAGTGAGTTAAAGGACAATCTAAATACAAATACCTTACAGTCTGGGATCCATTGGAAAATCCAAATCCAGTGATTATCTCTACCGAGCAGATACTGGACTTTAGTATAGTAACGTGTCATGCCAACTACCTCACATTCATAGCGCAATTCCTATAATATTGTGCAAACGAGTTTACCAGGCTTGTGGGATTAGGAGGGATTGCTGTTTATCCCCGCGTCATAGCAGGAGTGTTTTGGAATGACACCAGTTATCACCCGCTTATTCTGTTCTTCCCACTCTGCAAAAGTAGCTTCACATCTTGTGTACATCTCTGTTCGTCTACTCCGCTATTGCCTAATTTGTCAATTTGCTCAATTCGTCACCTCTTTTTCTGTCCCTTAGGAGCGTTTGGTTCGGGTAATACGTCATTTGCAGTTATCGCTTTTGATGTGTAAGCAGCTATTACGTGTGGAAATACAAAGAAATATCTTTATCTGAGAGTTGTTCCTCTCGCAATTTATTTATCGAATTTATACACTAGGTGCGAAGCGCGACCCGGCCCCTCATTGAGAGAACGCGGGAAGTCTTTGCGGTTAAAGATTTCAAAGGTGCTAGATTAAACGAAGAGTCCAGCCGAGTATAGAAATTGATTCTTGTATTCAATCATAACGTCACAACTCTTATTTTACTGCAAATAAGAGCACTACGTATAACGAGTTACTACATGATAAGTGTACCAGAGTTTACCTGTTTGCATAATTCGTGCATCATTCGTCACTTTTCTAATCCCCTTGAAGTAACGAATTAAGCAAATTCTACTGTACTTAAACTTCCAACGTAAAAACACCCATTTCAGATAGAACGAGACTTATTTATAAATCTATTTCACGCGGATGAATTTTGTGATAGCTGAATAAAATCCGATAAACCATGTGAAGTCAAATATTTTGGGTCTCCGTTTCGAATGTTAAGGTGTCGGCCTTTTGCAAGGTTGCACTGGGGTCCATAAATTTTGAATTTGTGATTGTAAGTATTATGTTCCAATGTGAAATGTTGAAATGAACTCATTGGCTATTGCGTTTTTTCTAATCCTAAATCTTGCGTTTTTCTGATCCTGAAATCAGCAACTAACAAACTTATATAAGGTTTTATTGCAGGTAAGCTGATTAATGACATTTTGTAACTATTCAGGTGATGTTCTTGGGGTCGGCCATTTACTTGCCAGCGTTGGCCCTGAATGCACTTACGCCTATGAGCCTGAAATGGACAATTGCTTCAACGAGTGCTGTTTGCATCATTTACACCGCTCTGGTAAATTTGATAAATTTGCCTTACAATTAAAACTAAAGTATTGAATGTGTAGCTCGTTAGATGCAGGACAAACGCATTTCTAACGTTGGCGGTGATGCAGTAGATGTTGGGCATAGTCTCATTGAACGGAGAACGGAGACTCGCAAAATCATAACTTTTTTTAAAGTAATGTAGCAAATCAACATTGGCAACTTTCATGTTGCACGTTCGAGCATTCGAGCATTTGAGAGATGTGGATGACAACCTTGGCGTGATGCTTTCCATAAAACAAGCGAGTATTTCTGTCATGTATGTGTTAGTTGCACATGTCAATTGAATTATTCCTGAAAGTACAAATATTTCATTGCGTTTTGCGTATGTTTCCACAATTGTTTTTAATTATGCTTTGCAATAAGTAAAGATTGATTTAAAAATAAGGGTCGTTAACAAAACCAAATAAATTTGGTTATGGGAAGTGCAATCGACTTTCGATAAGGAAACGATCATAACATTCTCATTTAATTTTATCACCAGTTTTAGGCTTCACTTGGTATTTTTACACACACACACTGTTTACGTAAATAAATTAGCCAATTGCGGTAACACTTAACGTTTAAAACTTTTCAATCTGTCCTTCCAAGATCTTTTTGTACATTAATTGAAAAAACGAACTTGAGCTTGCTTCCATAATATAAAAGTATGTGAACAGATAACAAAGTCCAGTCACCTTGAAGCAGTGGAAGCTGTTGCTGAACTGTAGCAACAACACCTCCCGAAGTATATTGATGTATTTAATAATCACCTTATTGCTGTGTCATAGAATATAAAACTAGCGGGTTTAGAAGAGATGCACTTTAATAGTAAAATTTCAGGGAGGAATGAAGGCAGTTGTGTGGACCGATACGCTGCAATCCTTTGTCATGTTTGCGGGAATTGTATCTGCGTGTATTAAAGCGACTATAGAAGTTGGAGGAGTTAAAAGTGTGATTGAAGCTGTCGAACGAGGACAAAGAAACACGATGTTGAAGTAAGAAGTTCGTTTAAGATGGTAATTCCGCCGTGTTTTTAGGTGTGAAATGAAGTGACATGATCACTTTCTCAGGAGTTCTGCTTTTTGCGATGCAACACTTTTGATGTTTACAGCTATTGTTTCAAATTGGAGAATATTTGTCAAATAGAAGTTCAGACAAAATGAATGAGTGAAGTACAGCAGTTATTTTAAGTCGAACTAAATATCCGAATATCCGGAGGTGGTTAAGCTGGATTACCTTTGCGGTGCCAATATCCTCTTCAGGTCTTGGCCTGCCATCATTGGCTGTTTATTCATAATTAATAAAGAAATAAATATACGGAAGAAAGTGACCCGTTCCAAACAGAATAAAACGTGTTTGAGAAATTTTAGTGGTTTCCTCACAAAAAACAAGCAGACGGAATGCTGAATACTTTTAGTGTTAACGTTAAGGACGTAGAGTTCCCATTGTTTCTAGAATATTTTTGGGTTGCATAATCCATGTTAAAAGTGGCCGTAAAATCTGACACAATAGGTGAAGATTTTCCTAGCTCACAAGCATTTCGATGATTTTCTGTAACGCTGATTGTGGTCATTATTTGAAAGCCCACAACCTAGTTTTTCATGTGCCTGATAGTTGCTGCATTTATTACAGCTAATTTTTTTTCAGTTTTAATTTTGATCCGACTGTAACTTACACAATATGGACCATCATAGTTGGAATGGGACTCAGTTGGTGCGGAGGAGTGTGTATCGATCAGTCAGTCAACCAGAGATACCTTGCTTGTAGATCCGTGAAAGATGCCCGGATGTAGGTGGTTGTTTTCTTGATTCAGTTGATCATGATCAGAGTGATTTACTCCAGAACAGTAACATAAGCATACCTCAATATTGTTTTACCTTCGACCCCTGGAATATTATGAATGACGCCATGTTTTTGTAACGATTGTTGATACAATCACAACAAAGGCCTTTTGGATGCACCTTAGATTCTAAACAGATTATTTACTAAAGACTTTCTACACTCTGCTGCATCAATTTCAGTCCTACAATAACGTAATATCTTGAATTTGTATAGCTTTTATCAAACTAAAAAGGTATAAAAATTTAAATTTTCGCGTGTTTCTTCTTTTTCGCCGACGAAGAGAAGCTCAACGGGTTTAATATTATTTTTCAGAGCTGCTGTGGTATCATACATACCGACGTTCACCTTCTTTTCACTGTCCATACTGACAGGTTTGGCTATGTATGCGTATTTTGAGGGATGCGACCCAATCCAAGCAGGAATAATCGAAAGACCTGACCAGATGATTCCTTTGTTGGTGGCCAAAGTTTTCCGGGACGTGCCTGGAATGGCCGGCTTATTTGTTTCAGCTGCTGTAAGCGGAAGCTTAAGGTACTTGTTTGCTATTTCCTGCATGCAATTTCTCTTAATCTGTCAGTGCGCTGCACACTTGCGGTAAACCTTAATCATTCTTGTGGATGACGAGAAATCGTTGTAAAATATATCAACATAAATATCGAATTGTGAATGACAGCAACGATATTGTTCCGTTTTCATGAACCAGTTGTTTAAATGCGCGGAATCATTGCAGCTGTCATTTGAAAACGTATACCTTCATCTCATTATTTTGATAAATGACTTGTATCATCACTTAAAAAAAACTCCTGTTTTACCACAGGTAAATACATGAGGGCTTAACCCTTAATACGGCGTGAGAAGTCTGATTTGGTCTGAAACGCACCTGCACGATTTGCAATGGAAAAGGGATGAAACAGGGGTGCAACCAGCTCTTATTCGGGGGGCAATTATCATCAAATTTCATTCAATGACGTCATCGTGCTTATTCAACCGTGGTAGAACTTTTTCGCAAACAATCACAGAAATTTCTCATCAAGATGCAGATCGAACGATCAGGACAGCAAAAAATTAGTAGCCTAATACAAACACTTGTTTCCGTACTCACTACGGTCATGGCTTTAGTGTGGAAGATGTGAACCTTTCGTCTTGTTTCAGCAAAATTGTTCTAGCCTTATTCTTCTAGCACAGGGGTTCCAACCTGGGCTACATGTACCCCTACGGGTACATTTGCCTATTTGAAGTGGTACATTTATTGCACATTAACTTTGAGAAATAAAAAACGCCGCCTACATTTATGATTTTATAAATATGAAAGTTCTGTTAAATTCAGTGGATGTTTGATTTTACTTAGCTTTTTTGTCAAAAGAAAGTATAGGGATAGATGATCATCTGTCTAAATGCTGAAGGGTACATGATCAGAAAGTTTTGGAACCCCTATTCTAGAACATGTTTGAATTTCTTATCACAAATGAAGATCCCAAGCTTGAGATGTCTTATGTCAAATGTGGGGGGGTTTTTGATTGCTACCATTTCGGGCAAAACAATCAGGTGTCTTGTGTCTTTGTCGCATAACGGATCAGATGTGTTTGGGGCAACATGGCATTTTCTGGCATCCACGAGTTTTTGAAGTTTTTAAGCAAGTTTAAGGCTATGGGTTTTCAGGGTTTGCATTGGCTGCAAAAGTTAGGGTCTGGTAAAGCGTCATTTGGAGCCAAAGTGGTGTAGGTAGGTGCGATCGACACTTGACTGGCACTCATATGACACTTTACTAAACCCTTTGTGTCAAGCCGTAATACTGGTGTCAACCCAGGAAGACACAAACGTGAAACACTCCTCGCGCTAAATTTAGTTAAAAACAAGTTTCGAACCGAAAATGCAATTAAAAAAAACGGATTTTATGAAATGTACCAAGTCAGGGTTGGGCAAATATCGACCCGCGAGCCACATGTGGCCGACCACAGGGTTTACTAACTTGAACCGAGACTTACTTCAGTTGCCATTTATAAGATACGGCCCTCCGCTATACGTGGCCTTTTCAAAGTGGCCCACGAGCCAAAGCAATTGCCCACCCCTGTACTGGTGATCCGTTTTGCCCCTAACAAAAGTAATCAAAAGGCCGTCTAGAACCAGCGTTTTGACGCGACCACAGTTTTTTAATAAGATTTCTCTTATCGCTTTGAGAGTTTCAGCGGTTTGCACGGTTCAACAGTACCCTAATGTTCAAAAGTTTCATGAGGCCAAATTGAGGCCTGTCTCAGAAAAAAGTGGTACACGAACAAAAGGATTAAAAAATGCCTTGTGACAATTCCAGCGTATTTGTGGTTACATACAAAGTTTTTAAGAAATTTTCGATCAGATGGCCTGTCTGAAGATAAATCTTGTAAGGAGATAATTAAGCAGCATGACAAAGAAATTCAAATAACACTTTTCTAAAAAATGGTTAGAATACAAAATTTCATCTTTGTTATTTTAAAGTTTCTGCAAATGTCAAAATTGTTAGGCAATGTTTCCAATTTCGGGGGGGCAAATGTCCCAAATGCCCCCCTGGTTGCGCACCTGGGATGAAACATGCGATGCTGCGTAAATAACAGACATGAATAATTTTCAAAGGGATTCCTCAACCATGCAGTAGGATTCCTCAACCATCACTACATTGAGGCTTGGGTTTGGTGCGGTGGACCGCATCAATTTACGAAAACATCGATTTTATGGTTTCTGGATTTTTTAGGAAAGCAACCATTGTAAAAAACCATCAGTGATGCATTGTTTATTACAAATTCAATTTTGTTTCACCTGATTTTTGAACGCATGCGTTTTCGATCGAAACAAAGCCGAAGTAACGTCAATTCGCATTTGAAGAATCTTCATGAAAACTTTGTTAAGTGACGCATTTCTTACGCTGTCGCGTTTGTATCATTGTATCATTTCATATCCCACTAATTTGCTAACAAAGCATTATGTAACTGTTGGCTACATTGCTAAAAGTATAATTATTTTGGTTATTGCCTATTGTGGGTAGATGCCAACTGGGAACTCAGTAAAAATGTTTATATACATGGAAATGTAGCGCATGTGAAGTTTCAGTACTAAAAAGCAGGAATTACTCCGTAAAGAGCTTATCGATATCATTTGTCATATGCTCATTCTGGTGATGCTTGTGAAAATTTCTCAATACCTACAGTCTTGCGCAAAGGCTCATGAAATGCAATTTAGAAATGATTACAAATCATTTCATAGCAGTTTTTAAGAGACTTTGGTTTAAGTGAAGTCACTTCGGGTTGCATCAATACAGCATCCACAATGCAGGAAAGTAACTAGTGTTTTCTGTGCCTTTACTTATCTTCCACCCAACTGACGCTGTAACCTAAGAGTGCGATGTCGATTTCTAAAAATGAAATGCATGATGTACACCATATGTGGAACTTGTCATAAATATCAAAAAATGATTTCAATTTAGGAAATTATCAGCTGTCGGGTACAATTTCATACGCCTTCCTCTGGATGAATGTTGACAAGAAGCCAATGGCACGAGAAAAATAAATTTAATTTGTTTTAAAGCGGTTGCACGTTGAAGCGAAGCGCACCGATAGCAAACGAGTTTATTATTTCCAGTGCCGTTTCATCAGGAATCAACGCTATGGGAGCTTTAATTTTGGAAGATTTCATTTTGAAGAAATGGTCTAACATCACGCCATCGATGCAAGTTACCATCAGCAAGCTACTGGGTATGCTAAATTTCAAGACTGTTTGCCTAATATTTCATAACCAGATGTTAATTGATCGATTTGAGGTACTCATACCTCGCAACCCTTACAACCTGACAAGTGCCAGAGAAAGAATGCGTGTTTAAAATTGCGCTGGAGCCGTGTAATTCCGTGTAGTTGCGAATAAATGCGTCAGGCTCAACATAATATTTACTCAAATTGACAAATATTGGTTTTGCCACTACAAAGCAAACCTGCACATTCACATGCAACTCTTTTGCAGTGGCTGCAATTGGACTTCTAGCAATGGGATACGCGTTTTGCATCCAATACATTGACTTAACCATCATTCAATTAAGCTTTATCATGGGTGGCAGTCTTTATGGTCCGATGATAGCCATATTTACGTTGGGCTTGTTTGTACCTTGGTGCAACGCAAAGGTAACTATACATAGTGATAATCACTGAAAGAAGTTGTGTAAAAATTGGCTGGCAAAGTTGAATGATTTGGTCCAGAGATTGTGTTAAGTTTCAAATACTCCCTAGGGAATAATGAAATCATATTAGACTGGTGATTAATTTACAAAACCTCCTGTTCACTAGATTTAGTTGGCTTTTTGCTCTATTCCCAGATTTCTTAACTTCTCTACTCTAGGTGCGCTGTTTGCACAGTGAAATGCCTTACATGTGTCTTGACCGTTGAACGTTTTGTAGAAATGATAAAAATTAGTTCCATCTGTATAAATGATAAAAATTAGTGATATCTTTTAGCAGTGAGACCGGCATTGCAGTCCTTGTTTAAGTGGCTTGTTTACTGTATATTCATGCTTCACAATATTGTATAGTGAACTGACAGGGAGGAGTTCTTTATTTTCCTTAGATTTCACCATCAGGAAGCTAAGTTGCTTTCACAATTTCACTATTTACTGTAACTGTAAAAAATTGCAATTGTGAAAGCAAACTTTTGCTTCCTGATGGTGAAATCATCATTTATTGGTGTTCAACTGCATAACTTTGATTTCAACAGCGCTGCCTATGTTTTCACACTGTTTGTGTCATTTATCTTCCAACAGGGGGCAATCACAGGCCAAGTGCTGGGTACCGTTTTCCAAAGTTGGGTGGCAATAAGTAGTCTCGTGTACGGACAACCTCCAGAAAAAAATAGCTTTTCACCAACAACCACTGATATGTGCGTTGATTCGTCATCAATTAACTACACAGGAACGACGGTTTCTGAAACATTTTTAACCACTCCTGCAACAACCGAAATAGTTCAAACAACTTCAGAAAGGTAAACTTAAGAAACCTCAACGGTACGCTGCTTACAGGTAAGTGGTAAAAAAAATCATTCTGCAAATTACGAACCGTGCGATAACACAGTTTTTATGCCCGTCGTTTGTTGCGACATACCAATATCTTTTGAATCAGCTTCAGAGAAGAATAATGAAGTAGGCTTTTGCAGTACGGTCATAATGCAACATTGTCATGCAATTTTAGAAGTTTGAATTGCAATGTCATTGGTTCGATTAAAAAAAATAGTCACGTATGCTGTACATTTTCTGAAGTCCGTAAATATTACCTCTTGACAATTTTTGTGCGTATAGGTCATTGATCCAAGACACGTTGTTTGCTGTATCACCGCTGCATTACTCAACCCTTGCTTTCACCGTGACTGTGTTTGTGGCGATGGTGGTATCCTTTGCAACAGGTAAGAAAGTTTGCTACTGCCGAGTGCTGTGAAGCAAATATCACGTTCAAATATTTTCTCCATAGGAAAGAATAAACCCGAGGAAATGGATCCAGACTTATTTGTTCCATTTTTGGACCATCCGTGCCTTCCAGAAAAAGTCCGCACTTTTTTCCGTTTCGGAGTCCCTGAAAGCGAAAGCAAATTGAAGTCGGCAGAAGGGAAATTAATCGAAAAGGAAAATCGTTTTGCAGCATCTGACTTGGACAGCGAGATGGGCATGAAAACGACAATCATGTAAGATTGTAAGACAACGGCCTATCACACCAGAACAGATGCACTCGCTATAAGGAGAAATCGAGCAGCACAGCATTGGCAGCAAGAATTGTTTGCCTCATCCTTTTCGCCAGTTTATTTGCTTTTTTCAAACCTTGTAGTAACTTGTTTTCGTTAATGGAATGTTGCAAAAATAAAATTTTTCATGGGTTTGTTATGAGGCGAATTACAGTAATTTAGACAAGATTTGATTTATAATGTGAGAGGTTTAAGCGTTGCAGAAACTTAAACAGTTTCATTTACAAGGTCACAAATGTGACAGTTTGGTTCCTATCAACTATAGCCTCATTCTTGTGTTAAAAGGAGCATCATGAAAGTATCATGGCATCAATATCTTTTACACGTGTAAAGATCATATATTGATAGGCAGGTATAGCACGAGTGTTTTAGTTTACCAGCCGATTTTTTGCTATTCAAGAATGTGATAAACAAGTTAGGCCAAGTATTTCCAATCGGGCCCTGCACTTCCTAAGTTGTCCCCGTAAAACTGTCATGTGTTTGCATTTAGAATATCCAGAAAATATCGCGAAATCAATGAAATAGCGGTCATTATCCGGTTAGCTTAATTGCAAATAAGCGGGTATATCCGTCATGCGGATAGTAAAACCCTAAACAGGATCCTACCCTCTGGCAAAGCTCTAGCTAGGTCAGAACTGTCGGTAATCTGAAAGCACAATCATTTACGATTTTTTCTGCCCCTTTCCACATTAAAAAAACGGCTACACATTACAGATAAACAATAAACAATGAACATTGTAACAATTGCATTACAAACGAATTATGATGAACGTTAAACCGCACAGTTCACTTTTGATTTTCGTTGGCAACGGATTCCACGCACTGAACCCGGGCGCCGGCACTACACAAGCACCAATTTTCCTAGGTTGGGAGTAGCGCGGGACCCTATTAGAAGCAACCGGTTAAAACCAGCGCTATAACTAAAAACCATGCATTAACATTTACTGCTTTGACAACGCATTTCTTATGAAGCACAACAACGCATCGATTGTGGAGTCGTAGCAGAGTCCAAATGCACAATACCCTTTCTGCTACAGAAGCGGGTTGGATGGTGAACTTGAAGATATGCACGGCGTTAAAAGGGGTAAAACTCAATAGTAACGTTACTTTTTATCTGGTTAACCGGCAAAGTTACTTTTTATCTGGTTAGCCGGCAAAGATATACCCGGATATGGGATAGCAAAAAAAACTCTCGATTATCTGGTTAACCTGTTTACCGTAATCCGGATAATACAACCCTAGTCCTTGAACTCTTAACCCTCTAACGACCAAGTTTTTTTTTTAAGTTAAAAAAAATCCCTGAGTGGATTTTTGTATCCATTTTGATACTAGTATTGAAATTTGAAAAAAATTTTTTTTTTAATTTTGTCTTTACCCC
>Ga0210059_1001810_pt1 | contig 32671 bp, 14 predicted proteins | sample Ectturendosymbi2_FD_188042 | JGI IMG/M metagenome (GOLD analysis project Ga0210059, IMG submission 188042) | Ecteinascidia turbinata endosymbiont from Florida, USA - Sample 2 (SPAdes) (version 2) | ecosystem: Host-associated > Tunicates > Ascidians > Unclassified | place: Key West, Florida... | reverse complement strand
TTGCAAAAACTCGCTTACCCAGTCAGTGTGTTTGCAAAACAGAGCTCTATCTTCAAACTCAAATCAAAGTTTGCAAGGGGTTTATTTATTGCGTTGGGTGCACATTTCTTCAGATAAAAGAAAACACAGTTTTTTCCCAGTACTTTAAATGGTCAACCATTAACTTGTTTCGTCACACTTACATTTTAGCCTGGTAAGTTGGGCGAAACATTATATTCATAGATACTGAAATCTGTATAGTTTTACTAACAGCATCCTTTCATGGTACTGCACAACCGAAGTAAGCAAATGAAATTTACAAACATTCCAAAGCAAATTGAAATAATTATGCTCGCTTGTATTGACCTAGAGTCCAGATAAAGGTGATTGCATGTCAGAAAACATCAAGATGGAATCTAGACGTGCGATAAAATTTATTAACACCTAAGAACAACACAAATAGCTACAGAACAATCTCACAAATTATTAGCCCACTTTGCTAGTACAAATTATTTAAGATTGATTCCAATCTTTCTTCTGCAAAAATTTTTCAGCTGGTTGTAGTTTCTTTTCGAAGGTGATGTGCTTGACCTAAAGCTAAAAATATTTTGTTTACAGCCATACGATTGATATTTGATTTCTTCGATACGGAACCAAAGCAAGATCATTTTGACATTGGGTTTGGCTCAACCTCGTCGACAATATTTGGTGACAGGTACGATATGAAAATGAAATGGTCTCAATCATCACGCACATTTGAATAAAGGTATTGGATCTGGGTTACCGTTCTACATCATCAGAGACGAACAGGCCACGTAATGAATTTGGACTCCGTTCCTGCTTTTTGTAAGAATCCTGCGCCCGCTTTGACTCTGGAAAATTTGAAAAAATCGACTCCGAATTCTGTTAACACTACAAAATATCCAAGTAGCTCGTATCAAAATATAATTTTAGGTTCCATTGGGTCGAAAAAATAGTTAGAAACTAATTGCATTGCATATATTGGCATTAGTATAGTTACATTGCATTTGGTGTGCGCTGTTTGTGACGTCACAATTTGACGTCATTTCCATGTTTCCAAACCAACGTTTCGGCGAAGTTTGTTGACATAATATGCATATTTTTCTACATCCACTCCCCTTATTTTATATGTCATTGCACTGAATATAAACTATCAGCGCAAGTTAGGCTATCGGAGAAAAACAAACTCAACGCTACGACACAGCAGTTCATGACTGCAAAAATATCAGGCTGCGCGTTAAAACAGGGGAATGAAACACACTCATCACTACGTCAGAGCAATTTGCAGCTGTAAAATGAGGCTGCGCTAAGGTCTCGTCAAATACGAGCAGTTGCGTATTGAAGGTGTGCGACTGGACTGGCTGGCGCACACCCTGGTTTGCGAGATCGAATTTTACTAAACTTCACAAGAATTGAGAATACGCACAAAGTACACAAGAAAACGTTTGTTTTTTGTGATATATAGAAGTCCACAGGCCCGTAACCTAGAAAAAATTTAGCTCCCCCAGGAAAAATGTGTTGAACGTATTATGAAACTATTGGACATAGTTTACAAAATGTCCCTCTCTTAGAAAACTCTTCGCTCCCCCTGGTGTCCCAAGCTGGTTACGGGCCTGGAAGTCCAGCAAACGTTTAGTTCTTTTTCCCTGCTGGGGCATTATCAGATACGTGAATGCTTCTATGTTAAGAACTGCGATTTTTGAACTCGTGCAACAGTTTTATCATGCTGCAGAAATTAGTAATGTTGCCAATTCGGTCAGCGCTTGAGCTGATCAGCCATTGCAAACAAAACAAAGGCAATTGTTTCGGATAAAGTGAACTATCACGGAGCACAATCTTAAAAATGCGAAGTGGACGAAAGGTCTGCAGAAAGTGGTGAGATGGTTTCTGGTCGCAGACGATAGCCCAAATTCCCACCAAAATAGGATTAGTTCTTTTTGGCCAATTTACAATGTTCCTTGAAATTTGCATGCGAATTTATTCCGTGGTGTTTGCATTAAGTCGACAAATTAACAAGCAAAAAGTATGCGAAAAATAATTAATCTCCTTTGCACAGGTAATACAGTTTTGTAAAATATCAAGCTCAAGGGCGGGGGGGTCAACCCCAACCCCCCTTGAGTCCGCCCTTGGTTTCAGTAGATTTTTGCAATTACCTTATCTCTTATGCATCAGCGGTCTATTATACGCTTTCGTTTAAGTCACTTGTAATTTGATAGTTTGTTTTGCTTAGATTTTTTTCTGTGATGTTTTCCTTACCCATGCAACTGGGCACCTTGAGTTGTAATATTTTCAAATAGATTCAGGGCTCCCTTTACAGATATCTTCAAGCCAAATCTGTTTTTTTCGATTCCATCCGGTGGTCTAAGTGTAATTATGAAAAATCCTGCATTTTAGATGTAACTTCAGCAATAAATAACTAAAATAAATCTAGTAAAATAAATATATCTTCCAGTTATTACAATGTTCATATGCGTTCATCAGATGAAAGATGTACGCATACCGGATGGAGCAAACCGTTTTCAATCGGTCTCATACCCTCGTGCCAGCATGTATATCGAATAGATTACATGCGCTCCGGTGCAGTCAGCCATTCAGCTGCGTGCGATTACCCTAAACCGCGCGGTTGCGGGTGCAACAAACAGTTGCATAAAAAATCGAAAGTTTTGTATTTGGGTAAAAATATGTTTTTAGAGATCATTGAAGAAATTTGAGAGACCGTTTCGGTCGTTCAAAACGCCTTAAAAAATACTGCCTCTGGTTTTCAAAAAGCTTGATCCATAAAACGTGCATTTGCCTGAAGTTTTTTCCTGAACAATTGTGTTCAGATTTAAGCCGACAAACAAAAGTCTGGTTTCATTGAATTGACAAGTTTAACAGATCGTTTTTAGTGAAGTTCCAAGCTTCTGCTTTGGATCATAGCCACCATTTGCTCGTAAAATTATCCTGCTGAAGCCCTTGTGACAATCTCGATGCTATAAGTGCACGAAATGCGGTATGCATTTTACAGCCAATATTGCAGCTGAGCAAGAAGTCATTGTGGCCGCCATTACGATTGCGCTTTTTGTATTTACACGCTTCTGATGTACACCTACACATGTTCAATTAAATCCGAGTCACGCATTTGCTCCAAGTCGTAGTGCAAAGTACTCGGCTATCCTAAATTCTAAGACACCGACGTCCGAAGTAGGCCTTCTATAAAACTTGCGCGCATATACCGAAGACATGGATCTGTCGTCAATTCTTTTGACAAGTCTCTCAAAGCTTTTGCCTGCATTTTTCAGGGTTGTAAATGCGTAATTAACGCGAAATCGATTTCCTAGTAAAACGCTTTGCCAGTAGTGGTTTGCCCATGTGATAAATTGTCTCTCAAAGCGTTTTGAAATTTTTTTGGATTTTATGTCATTAAACGCTATTAATTGTGATTGCGGCAGCACATTTGTGCGGTATTTGCACCAAGCTTGCTTCCCCAAACACGGTTTGTGATATGTCTAGCTATTTCGACTTAACAAAATAATTCACCAATATGATAAAGACAACCTTGCAAAATGGGAAAAGTTGAACATTTCCTCTTCTTTTCGGGTATGTACTAGATTGCATTTACAGCAGGGACCGGAACGGGGGCGCATGACGGGGGCACTGCTCCCCTGCCCTCTAAAAGGGGATCAACGGGGTCACACGTGCCCTTATATAGCAGCATCATAGGTAATTTCAGGGATGCTAGAGCGGTGAAATGATGGGTATATTGCCCCCTGCCCTTTTAAAAGGGGGCAACGCTGGCGGAGGTGTCTTTTCATAACAGAATCATAGGTAGTTTTATGGTTTATCAAGATCGACTTGAAACAAGTTTATTGCAGCTATTCGCTCACCCATAAAATTCAGAATGGTTTTCTATTACTTTTTGGTATTATTTTTGAGGTCAACGTTATTGTTGTGCAAAAACAAGCATACTTGGTAACGTTTTTTTGTTTTTCACAAGTTTCCATTGCCCTCAACTCGTTCACTGCCCCCCTGCCCTTCCGCTGTTCCGGCGTCCCTGATTCACAGTATTTGGTAGACTATTAGGGTATCTTCGTACTTTGTCAGATTTTTTTGCTGACTCCTGTTACAGCTGAATCATTTCAACTCTACTGTAGGATAAGGTGGCAATTAACATCAGATGAAAGTTGAAACACTTTGAGACGATGCAAAAGTCAGATTCTGATTACTTAACAAGACTGATTTTTACTCACTGGCAAGGTTGTGGATAGTCATTGATGAAAACATTAAGGCTTCACTTACCTGTCATTTAATTGAACCATCACAGTCCATGTTTCAATCATCACAAATAAATATCTAGAATGGGTGTTATCGGTGGTAAACAATGACTGACGTAATAAAGAAAAGTTTCAAACTGGATTGCTTCTTAACCAAAGTTTGAGCCTAAAAGGCGTATAAAATGTATATCACCGACATATTCACCCATTTACTTTTAACACTAGATTGCCCGTGGTTCTTTACTACCTAAGTTTGGTGCGCTTTCTCTCGTATGTGATTTGTATTTTTTTACTACAAGGAAGATTGGCTGCCAACATGTTCGTGTTAGACTTTCATCTGCATGCTTGGAATCCATGCAGCATTGTGGAATGAGATTTTTACGCTAATTACAAATGCCTTGCAATTTTATTTTAGGCATATTCTCCAAGTTCATTATCACACACACAGGTATCTCCTTGCTGGCACGTTTCAACTGAAAAGTCCGCGACGGTTATACAGCCCACTTTTTGCAGACACGTTATACTATAGAGCAGTGCAAGTTCCGATAAAGATTTTTTACACTGAGTGCACACTCCAGCAGATCGGTTTCTCGTGCACATGATCTTCACTTAACCGAATTTTTTGGCTCTCCTTCATTTTCGTTGCTGATGGTGAATGATTCTTGGCCTCGAACCTCATTTCGCTTCTCTAACTGTGGCTCCGGCAACTCCTCCGCCAATGTGCGGATAAAATCCCTGTGAGAAATTAGCAAATAGATGCCGCGGCAGTTGGTTCATTCATTTCTGTCTCCCTTTTTGTGCATGGGGACGATGAATTTGCTAACATTTCGGCACCCTTACAAAACTCCGTGCCACTTAACACACACGAGTCATCCAAATCAACCAGCGTTCCAAGTTCCCCTAATTCACTATCAAATTTTTCGCAATTAGCTTTCAGCTCAGAATTAGCAACGGCATCATAGAGCTTATTGATGCACAGTTCTACGGAAACTTTCACCCGTGCAAAGTCAAACCATCCCGCTTGAAAAGCTTTGCTCAGTTCTGTCAGGTGAGGTGCCAGTGTTGACAAAAGGAAAGCACCATGTTGAAATTTTTACAAGTCGCAGAAAAACAACGCACACTGCATCATTTTTATTTCTTGACAGCTGTTCCAGTGCGGCTCAAAAAGCCAAAATTTCGCTCCTTGCTCTCACTGTTGTTTCACTCGACAACCACCTTGTTTTGCATGCGCGCTATCGCAGCAACCGCCGACCTTTCGTCTTCATTGTAGTCTGTATGATGCATCGCCAGGCAAGCCGACCGAAACGGTGAAACAGTAAAACACTTCCATAATTGCAGTGCTTTCGCAATTTTATACACCATACTGCAATCCCGTCGCCACGGGGGGGGGAGAGGGAGGGCTTTGGTGGGCTTAGCTCCCCCAAAAAAGCTCCAAGACCCCCAAATTGAACTACGAAACATAAGTTAGTGGACTTTTTGTCAAATTTGAATGTCAAGCCCCCTCTGCACGAACGTAAAGCCTTCCCGCACAAGCGTAAAGCCCCCTATTGACGACTTTCTGGCGATGGTTCTGCCATACTGTACAAATCAGCGGCAATAGGCCGAAGTGAAACAGTGCGCATGACTATGCACAGATACCAAACTTGCAATTTTCGTTTTCAACTTCTGCGCCAGAAAATTGTGTCGGCCTATAACATTGCAGCCGTCTGTTGCAATAGCCACGTGCAGGAAAGCATGCTTATCTCAAATCATTTTACTTCAAGACAAAGCAAAACCATACCTAGGCTTTCAGAATTTAAGGTGCCACTTCAAAATTTGAGGGTGTCATGGTGACACCCAAAAACGGCTTAGAAAACACTGAGACAATCGAATGGCTGCTCAACACCTGCCCCGAGATCTAGTGCAGCCAAGCAGTGGACAATAACAACTCGTTCAAACGACGAAGTCCCCGTGAGTTATCTGAAGCCACTCCGTTCCACCTGGAGCTGTAAATATTGTATCGCTATTCTCAGCAGCGTCATCCACATCTGCAGAAGGAAGTTCACTTCGTAAAGTATCAGGTGCCAACCAGGGCCCCGAAAAGGGAGGGGGCGGGGAGAAATGCCCCGGGGCGGCACTTTGCGGGGGGCGGCACTTTTGGTGAAAAGAATGAACAGCTGGTGGTGGAAGGTGGTGGTGGTGGGGGGACGGCACTTTTCGACTTGCCCCAACTCAATATTCAGATCATGCCTTTCTTCGTTGTGTGTGACGAATAATTTTTGCAGCATCAGTATTATCTATTTCCTGCGGAGCTTTGATGGTTTCAAGTTGATTTTTAAAATATGGTCTTGTAGGAGGATGATCAGTTAAACCAGGGCCAGAATTGAAGTTCCTTGGAAAGTCTTGCTGAAATTCGTCACCTGAAGAAGTATCCGAATCTCACTCAGAAGCACGCAAGTCCTTGAATTGGCGGACCCATTGTCCTCACAAGTAGATACTTCGTCAAAAAAATTATGCGGAATTGAAAGAAGTTCATCTGCTGTGAAACGTCTTCTTTTCACCATAACTGTATTGCTATTTCTCAGACACTGTATCACTAGACTGTCAACTGCAGCTTAGAAAGGTTCGGAATAAATGAAAAGCGATAGCCAATACATTGGAAGACAAACAAAAAAAAACGAGAAAACAGATAGAAAAAGCAAAAATGGTGACAGTGACTACAAGCACTAAACCTTTGGTTGCCAAAATGACTACCGTGGGCATTGAAGAAAATCTGAGTCACTTGGTCCTGAAAAAAAGAATTTCAAAACGGCACTTCGTAATCCGATTAAGGTCGCAGACTGATTAAAAGTCACAAAAACACACCTACTCCGAAGAAAAAGCAAAAAAGTTGTGGAAACTTTATATCCAGCAAGTAGTCAAAATTACCACGTTGGGCATTATAATGTAGAAACTGTATAAAAACGAAAATCTGCGATAATCATGTAAGACTACGGCTGACGCTGCACACAAGGATAAGGTGTTTGTAAGACGCCGGAGTTAATGGAGAGGAATTTTTGCGCTCGTCTTGAAAGGAGGCTTACATCACCATTAAGTGGGATGGAGCAAGTCAGTACTCCAGAAACAGCTGAGAAAAGTTTTATAGTAGTTTTTGCTTTTGGTTTTTGCTCGCGATTAGTGATTAAAAGCGGTTAAATACAAGTTTGTACTGCATTTCATAATCACCAACTTCCACACGGAGCTTAAACCTCAGGTAAAATCACGTCATGCATTACCTAACACGTATACTGAACACAATGTTTGATCGATCATAGGCAATTGAAAAACCATACTGCTTTGACCAGGTTCGACAAAAAACTGAAGCAGGATAGGTTCCTAGGATAGGAGCAGCTTTGTTGATTTGCACTGAAGCACTTTCATTGGCTTATAAATGAATAGCCTGATGAAAATAAAAATTTTGGTGTACTTTTTTGTAAGTGGGAATAAATTGAACCCTCTGGCTACGTTCCTGCGAAGAACCCTGTTCAAGACCGATTGCAATCACTGTGTGCACGTACCCTTGATTGTGCATTAGTAGCAGTTACCTCGGCTATTAGCAAATTCAGGAGCAGTCAAAGCTTCGCACGACATATCTTACACTGGTTTCAAATTATCCTAAACGTGTATTAGTGTTTCGATTGTTTGGGAATATTCCTGCAAATTTTTCTTGGTGTTGAGCGTTTTGCCAAGTGATCGAACAAAATGCTGGATAAGTTTTCTTTGAAACGCCCGCAGTGAGCAAGTAGCAGAAAACGTCGCTGATTTCTAATGTTTTATGAATGATGGAAAGATTATGATTTGCAGGCAGTGCTTAACTCTACGTTTTCTTCCAAACACTAATTGTTGCATTCCAGAGTGGAGAGTTTCAGTGGTAAAATTGAAGCTGGCAAGACGATATTTTTCACCAACTCTGCTAGTAGTGGGCAGTTATGGGCGTTGTTTGACACCGACATATTCAATCCAAGGCGAGGTTTTCAAGTCCGTTATGACATCAGTGAGTAATCTGCTGCGATATTTTCTAAATATGCCATCAACTTTGACAACCAGCTGAGTTCAGGATGATATGAACCATAATGCATTGTTTCGTAAATTTGAATGCGTGTCGAGAATCGGCGTTTATATGACCAATGCATCTTACACATATTTCTCAAATCAGGTTAAAAGTTTCCTATACATCCATGGTTTCGATAAATAGCATGCTCTTCAAATGCTGTAAAAGTTAGTAAAACGTGTGACCCTTTAACGCCTGCGCGAGCAACTTAGGTTGCTTGGATGTTTTCGGTCACAACTCGCCGACTTATAGAGCTAGAAATCTAATCGAACCCTGTAAAGATGCAGAAAGTCTTTTTGTTTCGGTTAAGACTCTTGGGTATAGTTTTGTTTTTTTAATTTTTGGCCCAGCGCTACGTCACGGGGTGGTCCTGACAGCGCCGTAGAAACCTGAACATGTTTTTCAAGTGACAATTTGCCTGTTTCTTCTTTTAAAACAAACTAGGTAAAAATCTGCATCTTTTGAGCCCTGAGCATTACTGGTTGGCAAAGCAGGCCAAGAATCGGCAGTTTTGAAACTTAGAAATTTTTTGAAAGCGACCTATGCGCCGAGCAAAATTTTTGAGTTCTTTCAGATGTAAGGCTTCATTTTGAGGGCATCTTTCTTGTATCGAATACGCACTCAAAACATAAAACAATTTTACATTGCAGATAACTCTAGCTAGACTTCTTGAGTTGAATTAGTTTTGCTATTGATGCATTTGTTGTTTGTCTGGTACATTTTTTCTTTTCTCTTACGTACTTTTCGTGAACATTTTGTGTGATTTTCAATAAAGAGAGAAATTTAAGTCTGACTGTGACCTACATCAACAACAAAACTATTTCAATGTGTCTTCAATTTTGTTTCTGGCTTTGCATTTGTCACCCCATCAGAAATTCATGCAATAGTTTTCCAAGCTGTGTTTTAGCACTAATCAAAGATGAGCATGAATTAGAAATGAATGCAATTGGGTATTTAGTTTTCATTGATACGAATTAGACTGCAGTAAGAATTTTGTATTGTTTTTCAATGTATGTTTGGGCTACCTGTGAATATGGGATACACCGCTAGGTTCTAATAAAGTTGCAGACTTTAGCTCCACTAATTCTATTGAAATTGTTTACTTTTTTCGACTTCAGTACAATTTATACGAGGTCTTTTGTTTCTAATAATTTGCTTATATAGTTTCTGACTTCACTTCTAAAAAACCAAATAATTGTACAAGCATGAGAGCAATTATACGGAATAACACTTATACCAGCTTAATTTCCCAATAACTGGCGTTTATGTTATGATAAAATTTTGTGCAGCCACAACTTGATTCAAGAAAGGGAACACTTCATTTTAGAATTCCAGATAAAACTTGTTTTTACAAAATGTATTCAATGACTGCAATTTTCTTTATTGCATTTGCTTTTCAGATGTGAGCAGGTGCTCTCCGAACCCGTGTCTGAACGATGGGATTTGCAATGAAATTTCTTTCGACTTTAACTGTGCATGCTCTCCTCTTTGGACCGGCAAAGTTTGTAACAGAAGTAAGTGTATTCCAAAAATAACCGTAACTGAGAAACTTCCTTTTATGTGAAGAAACTAACGTACAGAAAAGATGGTGTTGAAAACAAAGCTATAAGGCTGTTTTACAGACACAAACTTTTTATGGAACAAGAAAAACGTTAACGTTGCTTCTAAAATCGATTCTCGAAAATCACGTGTTTTAATATGGCATTGCGAACAGGCGAGTTGTCCTGGAAGGAATTGAAATACCTCGCAGTTTTCAGCAATTTTTTATAGTCGGGAGTGTGGTGAGGCGGGAACGCGTGCGAACGGCGCTTCCGCGCTTTCATGTTTTCGTTGATTGTGTGATAAAAGTGAACACTCCCCCAAATAATGATTTAAAAATGGTTTGAAGTGTTACTGAAAATTGTTAGGTTTTCGGGTGCGTTCCCACACTTATAGATCCACAAAAAGGCGGGAACTAGCCCGGGCGTAGATGTAAGCACACCTCCTGGTCCTTGGACGACCTCTGAACCACTTACCCACTGGTGTAAACAGTAGGGCTCGTCTCGCTCGGCAATCTTTTCTGGAATGTTCTGGTCACGTAGCCGAACCATCGTTGCTGAGACATCTCTTCTCGGAGAAGTGAATCAATATCCCACCTTTGTGAATTTCACACATGCTCACTTATTCGCGGAGCGTCATGTCATACATTCTTCACAAAAATCCCATCTCTGCCGCTTGTACTTGGAAATTCCTTTTGCATGACAAGGAGTGAGAGACAAACAAGGACTTATTGAAAGGCAAAACTTTGCTGCGTTTGAAAGATCGCGTTTTGTGACCACAGAGTGGAAAAGCTCACGCAGAACTGCTTTTGCCTTACCAGTCCCTGCATCTAAATTTTTAATGCTTCGGTGAATGAGTCTCTGCAAAGATGACGCGCAACCGAATCAATAGGTATACGCTTTTACTTCCACGTAACTGTACGCATCCTCAGTCCTGAAATTTTATTTTTACAAACAAAACATATGGCAGTAGTTATACTTCGCTTGAATGAATACCTTTTTGTCAGTGACTCCTTTTGCAGAGCGGGTAGTAGTAAACGTCACGTGCACTTCCTTGAATGAAACCGCAGCAACTGTGTCGTGGAGCGTGACGCCAGACTATGCTGGGGACACTTCCGTCATTCAGGTACGTTATGCTCTGGAACGCTGATTCGATTTGATTTCTGTTTGTGCGCGTAAGCTTTTCCCACAGTATAAAAACTATGAGCTTACATTACTGCATAAAAACTACAAGAAAATGTTATTCTTACTGGTAAAAGAACAGGAAGTTCTGCCTTCATATTACTACGTCATACGTAGTACGATTAAAACCACTAGTCTCATGATCAAATTTTAACGTCGTGTGATTCTGAATTACTGACAGTGTTTGAATCTCTTTACTTATTGGCAGTGTTTTTGTAGCCTACAGGTATACTGCATAGCAGATCATTTCGCACGCTGTGTCATTGAAGTATATCCAGCTTGTGATCCAGTAACGAATAAAACTTTACTCATCCTTCTAGTGATTCCGATGAGTTCTGAGTCTACAGCAGGGCTTCCCAACCTGAGGTACGTGTACCCCTAGGGGTACATTTACCTATACGAAGTAAAGGGGTACATTTATTGTACAGCCGCAAAAAATTAATTTTAAGACATAAAAATGGAGTCTCCCATTATACAGTCAAATTCGTTTATCCGGACTACTTTTTTTCGTCAAATCTTCTCGGTTTAGCGAGGTATCCGGATAATCGGAATCGAAAGTATAACGAGCGACAGCCTTTTTAGAGCAAATGCCAACAATGTAAACAAAGGTGACGATGTGCAATTCAGCTGAACTCGCCTAAGCGGACGCTCAAAGTGGAATAGAAAAAAAAATGTAGACTTATACGAACTGTCAACTTAAGCAAACATTTTGTAGACTACATGTGGAACATAACTAAATGAAACAGTCATAGTTTTTTTGTTTATTAGCAAATCCGATCGATATACGTAAGTTAGCATGCATTCAGGATGAGATTAAACGCGAAAAAGAACTGTACAAGAGACCTAACTGCGTCCTGCAAATTCTGCAACTGTTGCATTCATTGTGCGTAGAAAATTGACTTTCACACTTCCATTGTGATTTAAAAACCACTAAATAACAGCTGGCGTAATCTGGTTTAACGTTTTTTTCTATTGATTTGACTTATCCGTTCCCAAATTCCCGTGTCGGAGTCGGACAGCGAGATTTCAGGATTAAATGGGTGACATGCCTTGTGAGAAATCCCTTCCTACCCGTTTCGTGTCGGATAGCGGGGATTCCGGTTTTTCAGAGTTCGGAAAAACGAGACCTGACTGTCGTTCTAAACACAAAAGTTCTATTAAAAATTCAGTGAATTCTTGTTATTTCACTCAGCTTTTTTGTCATAAGAAATTTTAGGGGTAAATGCTCATCTGTGGAAATGCTGAAACAGTACATGGTCAGAGAAAAGTTGGTAATCCCTGGTCTAGAGTTTCAAGTTCACATCTAAAGTAGCATATCTGGGCCGTCCAACTCTTTGAGAGGGAGGATCTGCAATGCAAATGTTTCTTATAGTAGGATAATTGCACAAGTGCAGTGATGTATCTATGAGAAATGGCTGCAATGGCAAAGTTTAAATGTGCACAATTTTTAATAATTTAAATATTAGATATAGGCAGAATTTCTACGAAACATAAACCATGAAGAAAACAAATGTTGTAAAAAATATATCATTTGCTTATTTTTGCTTTAAAACGTTTCAGCTAATATAATTATAAATTATCTCTGAGGACCATAGCATATTTCTGTACTCAGTTATTTTTATTGTGAAGAATATCAAGACGTTCAAATAATAACGTTATCATATTTTGTACATAATGCTGGCTGACCAAATTGCAAATCCTAAAACAAATCGCATTGCAGATTGCAACTGCAAACCACAATTTCTTTTAAAATCAAGCACTTTAATTTTGGATCTTACGGTAAAGTATTTACTGCAAGTCATCTATTACTTGTATTTCAAAGGCACAATTCAATCGAAACATCAACATATTCAGGCTTTTCTTCTAAATAACACAACATGCTAATTAAAACAACTATTTCCGTGCCTTCATCGAAACAAATTCGTCCATGATTTTGTCAAAGTCTGTTTTTTCTGTTTAGTCCCTTTCTATACTCATCAAAGCTAGATCAAACAATCTGTCGTGAGTAACTGAGGCTCGTAGGTATAAAAGCATTAGTTTGAGTTCACTGAAAGATTGCTCGCTGTAGTGAAGTCTATAATTTTAAGTTGGCACGACTTGATACCAGCATTTTGCAATCTAATCTAGAATCTCCTCGTGTAACTTGCTTGTCATCTACATCTGGACTATGCACAGATCTTAAATTTTCTCACATAGATTTTATTTTTTCACAGTTAAGTTAGAAAGATATGTTATTGTTATTTTCAATAAGAGCACGCAATAGACGCTATTATGTGTTGGCGTTCACAGTTTCACACCAAGAGCTCTTTCGTATAAGGGCACAACCACGTTTAAACGAGCAACAGCCATATCATTGGACAAAAAAGCTAATTCTGAACAATATATCTCTTATTTCATAGGTAAACCATTTTTGCTCGACTGGTAAGGTAACGAGACTAACTGCTGATGTTTCGAGGACTAACCAAGGTTCTCTTCCTTAGTCTCTGGACTTCGAGTGTTTTGTTTAGCCTGTTAACGCACACTGTGGCCATCGAATAAGAATGATTAAGTCGCAGTGGGCCGCAGCTGTTTACGCGGCAGTTATTTGCGAAATAGTCAGATTCTCATAAGAACAGACTTCGTCTCAACCAGATTATAACTAATATCCTCTTGCCTGAAACACAGCAATACACCACGGACTGACTTAGCTTTTCTTATAGCGTGAGAAGGCGGGGTGAATATGGCAATCGAACGTTCTTCTTCTGTCAGAATGTCTGATCTTCGTGTTGTGCCACAATATCAATTTTTTACAAATCCTTGTGCTGCTGGCGCAAAAAAACTGCATTACATAAGGGCTCTGTATTTATTTCATCTTTGCAGTTGATAGTCGTATGGGGGCCAAAATTGATGTTGAAAAAATTGTATTGTAAATCATGAATTTTAAATTTTGCCAAGCAATTTTGCGCCTTAATCAAAGTGGCGCACATTGCACGAGCTATGCCTATCATACTGTCAGTGGCGGATCCAGGATGGGAGGCAGTTAGGGCATTTTCTCCCCCAAATGCAGTGTAGGCTATATAGGCTAGCCTAGGGCGTTAAGATCCAAGGGGGCCTCCAACAAAATGTGGTACGCATAGAGTCAATGGCTAGTATATGATCATTTCGATTAAACTTCATCAAAAATTTCTGTCTTAATCATTATTCACGAAATTTAGTTTTATTCAACTTTCGTGGTGATAACGCCAGAGCCTTCCAACGAGTTTCCATGAATCTCGATATGACTGTTGGTCAAGCCGCATCCCAACTATTTTGTTTATATACTCAAAGCACGCTGGCTACGTCCTGCGTTTGCTGAATCGTACCGATCGTTGCGTATGACTCTATCAACAGAACTTGTGGCTGTTCATGTTTGAAATGCACCTGAGCAGTGGCAAAACTGACGGGTGGCAGGGGCGCGAACCGTCTCCCATGCCAAGCTAAATGTAAACCGGGCCCCTACCTAGCTTGTATTTTGGTATTTAGTATTCTTTTGATTTCAGTAGGTTGTTGTTTTTTGCGTTTTTTGGAGTGTTTTCCTGTGATTTCGTGTTTTTTTTAGCCGTTCAAATACCGGATTTACTATTGTTTCTCAACTATTTTCTGAGTGTTAGGAGGTGAGCTCCCGTCAGTCAAGTTTCCCTTGCTCAAACATCTAGCTACGTTACTGCACCTGATCAAAGCAAGGTTGTACTGCAGATAAGAGATATGTGTAGGACTAGCAGCAGTATCCTGCAACAAAAGCAATAGTTGTTTCTTAGGTGACTGAGTAATACAGTAGTTTTGTCAGCGTTGTATCGCGTGAAGCTCGATTGGTATTTTTAGATGTGTTTTTCTTCCATTTGAATTTTCTCCAGTAAAGTCATTCAGAAAACAGATTGTTATTAAGTACTTGCGCAAGATTGTACTGCTCCCATGTTAACCAAATGAGAGATCTTGATGAGCTTGAATAGCAAGCAAAAGTCACTTTGCCAACTGGCAACCGTAAAACTCTTCCTCAACGAGACAGCAAAAAAGTGACAAAAGCGCGTTTGGGTCTGTTGCCTTAGATTAGTGGTTCTTAGTTTATGAAACCACGTGAAACCTTACTTCTTAGCTTGGTGGTCACTAGCTGATTAGGCAAAAGGTTCTTTTCAAGATTCAAAAGAATTAAAGATGATTTAAAGGGTTGCAATATCCAGGAGAAGTTGTCCACACCAAGCATTTGGTACATTAGAAGTGACAAACTTGGGGAAACAAATTCTAATGAATTCTTAAATAATTTTTTTATGAAGAAGGCAAGACTAAACCTTGTCAACTGTTTACTGTGTTATGTTCAACCTTACTTGATTCGATAATTGTAGCTTTTTGTTTCTTTATACGTATTTCAATGACAGCATAAGCGAAAGTTAAACCAGTCCAGTGGGCATTGGTGAGCTCAACCCCTTCAAATTTAAATATGAAACTCTACAAATGAGTAACAATTTTACAAAATTTTCAAAATGTCAAGACACCTTCCGCAAATTTAAAACCCCTATTCAATAATTTCTCGTGTTGACGGTTCTAGTTTTTATACTTCACATCTTTTCACGCGACAGTTTAGCTGCATTCGATTCTCACCAGTCTGAAAAAGTAAGACAAGCACGAATCGTGAGCCTAACCATTTGGGTGTGTTACGTGACGTATTTCGCTCGTGCGTGTGAGATTTTTACTGCCGTGGTAAGCGAGTTGCAACGTGGTTCTTACGTTGTGCTGTAAAGTCTTTAAGCCACCACTTATAATATATAGGTGCAGTGTGTTTGTTTTTTGTTGAACACAGATAAGAGAAAACAGATGTGATTCTTGTAAAAAACGTAGACCAAGAGTTTTGTCAAATATTTCAATTGTGGCGATATCGGTTGGTTTACCTGTGGCAGTTACTAATCCTGTTCCGGCCAGCCAAGTAGGATTTCAACAAATCCACGCAATTTAACGCTTTTGCGTCGAAGGCAGCAACAAACGCAGTGGTCGTGGGCACTCCAGTAATAATTTTGAATTTTTTAATGACAGTACATTCAGAGCGTTATTTTCGGATTTTCGCAAATTGACTAACGCTTTCCATTTTTTTCCTCTGAACAGTGGGAGAGGGGGCCTCACAAGTGAGTTAGCCTAGGGCCTCGCATCAGTTAAATCCGGCCCTGCCCAAAGGGCTGTAGTGTTCCCTTGAGTGGCGCACATTTTATACAAATGCGCCCCTTTCTAGAGACTATCGAAATAGAAACATAGGTAAAAATACTCTAAACTGAACTTTGTTTTACACTTCGTTAAACTTTGCGATTTACGTGCCGGTATTTCACCCAACCTCTGTTTTATCGAATAGTACTGTTAGCGATCGGAAAGCAGCAAGCAGCAATTGGATCACCCGACGAGATCACTCTTTTCTTGCTTGTTCGCGCCACGTATACATGGGTGTTATTTTTCGCGCACATCTCGTTCGTGGTGAATCGCACATTCAACGCAACGCTAACCGAGAGGTTGCAACAGTAACAACAATGCAATTCCTTCGTAATAATGCTATTGTTCTGTTATTTCTTACCGTCGTGAGAACTACCCACTCCCAGCCTTGCTCAGATTAGATAATCACAAACGCGGTCGTTTTCGCTTGAGCAGTTCTCGACTTTCTGCTAGGCTGTGCAAAAACGGTCTATTTTGTTACAAGTTTAATACCTGATGGCAGCACTGAAAGCAAGGGTAGTGCTGAAAAAATGCAATATGGCAAAGTTATAACTGACACAAGACTTTAGAAGTCTACAAAGCGAAAAAACAGTTTCAGGACTGTTGCCAATACAGTCCATTAGCCCGCCGTACGTCTGCATTGAAAGTTTTGCAACATGAAGGTAAGCGGATGAGTTGCTTTTGCTTGTTGGAACTAATGCCTTGATTGAACCATACCTTCGTCAGAAAACAACTTGCCGCCATCTGGCAAAAACACATGGAGCGTGCTCTATTAACTAAGGAATTATGTTATGACGTAACTATGCAGTTGTGAGACACCTCACTGCCTCAACTGCGAAACGCAGCATTCGATTACCATTTGGTGGCACGACGCGCCTCAACAAACCATTGTACTCAGATCTAACGCAGAAACTTTGGCAAAATCCCAGCTAAGTAGAGCTTGGTGGAATGAATTGACTTTTTGCGGTCGTAGCAAGTTTTGCTAAACGGTTCAATATTTGCAGTCGAAAATTTGTGGGAAGACTCCACCTTTTGCTCCCACCTGGTTGCAACAGTGACTGATGGCTATGTGGTTTTGATTCGTTTGTTGTAATTGCAAACCCGTAGACGGCTCAGGCTGGCCACGAAAAGACGAGTTTCGCGTGGTTAGCGAAATCTGCAACACACAGCAATAAGCGTACCTTTGGTTAGATCGGCTCGCCAAACTTTTTTGTCTGCGGACCACATAAGCTATTAAACATTGGTTCCACGGGCGAACATCTCAGGTGATTTGGTCAGTGGCGCAACGAGAGGTTTGTGCCAGGAAGGGAAAACTTAGCGGAAAGAAGGCCCACTGACCAGGGAGTCCACCAGCCAAAACTTAAAAAAAACTTGATAACTGACGGTAAATCCAGATGCGGATGCGCAAAAAATACGCAAAAAACAACCTATGCGAAATACGCAAAACAACAACATATTGAATGCATTTGGGCCTTTTTCAATACCTTAGGTTAAAAATGTATTGCCCCAGCTACCCGCTAACTTTTAAGGTATTTAAAAGAGAACCCAAAAGTCAACTCACTTTAAGCCAGGACACCAGATTCGTACCTCTGGGAGATTCGAAACAACAAGAAAATACTGAGACAACAATCACAAAGCAACCAAGTAAAAAACTACTACCTTGCAGCAACCTGTGGACCACGTTACTGATTTAACGGTTTTAACATACGTTTTATTCAAGAAACGCAACTTCACATTACGCTTCGACGCAGCTTATGAGCATATGTGTGCTACAACGAGAGTCGCACTGCGCACAAAAACACTGCCACTGTTCTATCCTTGCAGAAATTAAATTTGTCCATAGCATAAGGTGAGCAGCCACAACTGGATTTCGATTTCGTCCAGTCACCGCTTATTGCAGCATCACTTCGGCGTTACTTTTGTTCAGTCTCTAGCTTCTCTTGTTACAGCTTCGGCTTCCCCTTTTGAGCATTTCGATCGTTGTTTTTGCTTAGTCGCGCTTTTGGACAGATGTACCATACTTTTGGTCATCCCATCTTCTGGGCCTGATATACCACATTTTTGGACGGACATTGAATGAGGTAGGGTTCTCATGACACCGTGTCTTCCCTGTCCCCTGATTGAGGCTGTTTGTTGCTGTCTTCACTTGCTTTACACATCACATTCCAGCACAAATGCACATAAAATACAGTTCACAAACAATTCAAGTTTCGAAGTTACTTGGTGAACTACTCGCTACAACACAGCAGATTCAACATACAACAAATATAAGCGCACTCTATAAATCAACACATCAATTCTCACGGTACACTTCCGCAGTTTGCATTTTACATCCACAGAAACATCTTTACCTCTAAATACTCCATATTTTATTCACATTATAGCGTTTTAATAGTTTAACTATGCAACACGTATACACAATTACGTTCTACAATACAATATTCACGACAAATACACTTCACAATAAAGCACTTCAACAGGTACAACTTCGATTACTGACGATTATGTAAAACTATAGCACAGATACAACTAGTGCTTCACAAGTTACCCCTTTTTTGTACGTCCACTATTCAATATACAGTAGTTCTTCTCAGTTATGTGTAGCTTGTGAAAAAAAACTATTTTAGGGACGCGCTTCAAACGTTTTCTGAACTAATGATATAAAGCGCTTATAAACTGTGGTTATTCCCTGAAAGATCGCATTGTTCGGCCAACAAAAATAGCCGCTTTATTGGCCCATCAAAGTTAACCACTTTTGTGTGATATCCAACAATTTTCGCAGGCAACTTGGGTATTTAAACAATTGAGACTTTTTGGCACCCCCCTATTTGACTTCCCTCCCAAACGTCTGGTCTGGATCCGCCACTGCATATTCTAGATACGCCACTGCGCAAGAAGACAATGCCGAGATGCCCATTACCTGTCCAGTGTGAGGCGCTGCAAATATGATCTCGCTATCTGTTTGTGATTTTGTTTATTACCCCACAAGTTGATGTTAAATCTGGTAGCAAGCCCAGATTTTGTGGAAAATGCCATCGTAGTTACCAGATTCCGACAACTAGCTATTCGAGTTGCCAAGGTTGACGTGGTGAAATGCTAGTGATTTTAATCAATTTTGTGAAAATCTTGTGCGCTCGCAGTTTGCTTCTAATTTAATTGCCCTTTTTCGGAAAATGTTACTCTGGCCATCAACAGTTTTCAGAAAATGATCTAAAAGCAATCCTCCCGAAAGAAAATTGCAACGAAAAAGTCAAATTGTCATGCCACCATCCAATGGGGAATCCAGACCAGGAGTTTGGAGGGGTAGGCACATAGGGGACGCCAAAAAGTCTTCGCATGTTGAAATACCCCAGATTGTCTATGGTAGTCGTTGAGTATCACACAAAAGTGGTTACCTGTTGTAGGCCAAGAAATGTTTATTTTATTGGTTAAACTACGCGATCTTCCAGGAAATCACTGCAGTTTAAAGCGTTTTATATCATTATATTCACAAACCTTTTGAAACAGTTCAAAAAAGGTGGGCCACCATTTTTCACAAGCTGCAAAGAAGTAGGAACACCAACGGTGTCCCAAACAATGTCATATCTACAAAATGTATTTAAAAGATATACCGTACCTATATGCTGCGCGTTTATGTTTGACACTATGCAGTTGGCGGATCCAGGGGTGCGATTGGGCAATCCCCCCTAAAACGTACAGGTCAATAAACAGCATTTGTGATATAAGGCGATTTTCCGTCCATTGCTTAGTCACAGTAGTGTTGTGAAGTATATTTCACCTCTCTTACAGTAGTGAACCTGTAAGGAGAATTGACTGCCAAATATTATTGAAATCGCCGCCCCAAATTTACTGGATGGATTAACCCCTGACATTGTTTTGACTATCCGTAGCGAGATCCTAAATCAATGGAACGTAATCACTTTTCCATACGAAACGTGTGCAGTTACATGTGCATGAAAATCATATTTATTGCTTTTATTGCTGAAGCAACAATTCTGAAACAAAATAACGAATAATAGGCATTTGTTATGACATGGGCGTCGGAAAGGGTGGCAAGGATGCCTTGGTTTCCCTCCTGAATTTTGCAATATGATATTTTCCCATAACTTTTTCCTATAATTTTTTTTCTTAGTTTGGAGTTGGTACAATGAAGTTTCACCACTGGAAAGAAACCTTTTGGTGACCCATTGGAAGAATACACTATTGTCCCCCTGGAAAAATGCTTCCGATCGTCATGCTCCCACTTTAGGTATCTAAGCTGGCTATCATGCAAAACAATCTCAGAATCGCATGATAGCTTCACCCTCGATCTAAACGCATATTACCCTAAAATGCATTTACCGCCACTAATAATGGTAGCATTTCAATCAAGTGATCAATGCCTCTTCACATGCTTGGATAGTGGAATCCTGATGTAAAGAAAAAAACACCAATCCCAGTAGTTCAGTTGATGAAAAAAGCTGTGACACTGTTCAACTTCAACAGAAGAAAAGCATTGACAGCCAATGCGTATAATTTACGTAACATGCTTAAACCATGCCACTTTGCTGGTGACGTGTTTGTCTTTTGTATTTGTATAAAATGTTTCTCACTTTTTCAGCCAATCCAGAAACTTTACCAAACTAAACGTTTAATTTCAATTATTATTCGATGCATTTCTTATCTGTTGTGATCTAAGCGACCTAATTACCAAACAAACTGAGCATCGCCTGCGGTCTTATATAGACCAAATAATGTTTGTCATTTCATTAAGTTAGGCTAATTTTATACCACAGCGTAAAATGTTTGCCAGTTTTTTTCAAAGGAAAACTTTAGGTACCGGGCATGGACATATAGGGACCCGATTTCTGTGATTCTAGGGACCCGATTTTCTCTTATTCCAGGTACCCGATGAAAATGTTTTTCCCTGATTCTAGGGACCCGAATCGGGTCCTGAAACACCTTAAAAACCCTGTGTTCACTGAAGCAGAAAGATGTGTTATTTCGTATTATGCATTGAAAATCTGACGTTGCTACTACAGTTACCGTTTCAAAACAAACTAGGAAAGTGCCGGATATTCTAAGTACTGTAATCATAGTCCAGATGCTGCAGCTCAGTGGTCCCCAGCCTGGGGTACATTTGCTTGTCTGAAAGGTACATTTAAGGTTAGCAAAAGAAAAAAAATATATTTGTTTATTAATTTCTTTCAAATATTCTAAAATATAAAAGATTTAATAAGAACTCAGTGGATTACTTTTGGTATTTTACTCAAGATTTTTGTCGTAAGAAATTGTAGTAGTGAATGCTCACCTGTGGAAATGTTTAAGGGTTCAGATAAAGGTTGGAAACCCCTTCTATAGCTTATCAGTTTTGTCATGAATTTAAGTGTGTTCTACAATTCCTTTAAATTTTCAGTTGCACGATCTGAGTAAGGCGACGATAATTCTACAAAATCTGTCCAATACATGGCCATTCTGGCCAGTTTGCCTGCAGAAGCTGCCTATAAGTTCGCTAGAATGTTGCGTCAATTGCGAGCTTTCCATACTGTATTCCTGCTTTTCAATGTTGCCACCAGGCATTGAAAAGTAAACTTGCATAAAGTAGACCAGTTTTGCTCAGCCCATAGGAACATCGAGAACCGTACTGTGTTAGCGAAAATCATTGCGTTTTGTGATTACCTGGCTGGTGTCAAGCGAAATTGACCGGATCAGGGTCTTTGCGTGGCATATCAAGCGGAATGTCTGAATTGTCAAAATTGCTGCTCTATTCCTGTATGTCAATTATTTCACCTCTCAGAGAAAAAGAATGAACTTTGTCGATGAAGTTTTTTTCATCTCTGTTGGGAATATTGAAACTTTCGGTAAGACATTAGGTAGTCCACAGTAAGCGATAGTCTGGGAATAACTAACCACTGAAAAATATTTGACTTGGTCTCAGATCTCAATTGATTTTTTCTAACTCTAACTTTCAAACCCTAAAACTAAACCTTAATCGTAATCATCAGTTCTCAGCATATTTGATATCTCAGTGAAAAACCTCCACTTGCGAAATGTATGATCTGGAATATCACTCTAAGCATGCGCAGATGGCGTGAAGTCAGCGATTTCGCAACTCGGAAATTTCGTTTCACACTGGGCATTTTTCAGGTGGAGAAAAAGATAATGGAACAATGGTATTATTACGAAAGAATAGCATTGTTGCGGTCCGTAAATTCTGCTAAGGGTAAAAGCACTGTCAGCGATCTCCAAGCTACGTCTCATGAAGCAATTTCATCCAACCACAAAGACATTTTGCCAATGCTGTAAAAATAATATATGGCGGTATACGAAATAAGCTTTGACTTGGCAGAATTCAACATATCCCGAAACAATCATATTACGTAAGATGTTTGGCCCTCGAAGTGTTGGAGCCAATGTGACCCTCTGACAAAAAGTTTCGAGACCCTTGTTTAGTTTAGAGTTTGGGTTCACTGAAACGAAAAAGTTCGAAAAGGGGGTGCTAGTATGGTAGCGATATCTTTTTAAAAATGGTTAAATACATTGTTTGTAACATTTGTTAATTTATTATCATTTTACTAAAAAAAAGGCAGACAAGATAAACTCTCGGAACAAAGTGGAATGTGAAGCCGAATTGTGATGTGAGTTGTCTTCAATAAAGCCTCGAATTAAAACTACTAGTTTCTAAAAAAATAGTTGCATTTTTCCAATTAAGCAGGATAATGGCAAATAAAGTGTTGTTCTGCTTGCTTTTGAGATTAGGTGAAGCGCGAATATCAATGGCGAACGTCAAAGACGGCGCGACAGACAAAGTTTAAAATTGTCTGGTTTAAAAGTAATATTTAAGGCTGTTTCTACTTCGATATGCTCCAAAAAGGGACGCATTTGTATTAAAAGGGCGCCATTCAACGGAGCGCCACATACTTTTCAGGGAGAAGTTGCCCAAAATTCCCCACTCCTGCATCCGACACTGCCACCATCGCGTCACTTCACTTAAACCTGCTTTGTGGTTGTGGTAGGCATTGTATGCGGACATTTTACGGCCGAAGTGTCCCGCTGGACTCAGTAACCTAGCTCAGTGCCCGTGTCCACGAGAGACTCGGTGTAAAACAAGTTATACTAAACGCTTTAATTAAATTAACGTTTATCTTAGCTTCCGAGACAAATCAGGGTCCTCGAGGCTGGTCCCCTAAAGGCTATCTACACAAAAGCAAACAGCCAATATCACCAACCCTAGCTGCTGGTGACAGGACCGTTATACTTATTTAAACATAATCACATTTTTATTACACCTTCAGACACAAAACTTACTGCGCATGCAAGACATCGAACCTACTACAAGTACGACCACATGAAACATACATTCATGAAAAGGCACCACACTGTGACCCCCCACTTATATTGGGATTTTTTTAAGTACAAAATCATAAAAAATTTGGGCAGGACTTTGTCCCTATTTTTAATATTCTTCAGAAACTTTTACAAGTCTAAAATCAGAAATATTATCGCAAAGTATTTATCAAACAAATCAAGAATCAAAGTACTTACAGTTTTGCAGGTCAGAAACTAACTGTTGATACAGAATACATTGCTTACTAGAAGCTGCTTGCTATTTAACTCTACAAGACCACCTCCGGCTATTGTACGTCCTTTGCCAGTCAAGTTCGAGCTACTACCACTGAATGAATCCTAGTCGGGAATTTGCCCGTATTTGTACCCCTTCCTTTGGTCACAAAGTACCCTTGGTTACAAAGTATCCTAAGTTGGTTACATATTGCCCTTGGTCATAAAGTATCCTAAGTTGGTTACATATTGCCCTTGGTCATAAAGTATCCTAAGTTGGTTACATATTGCCCTTGGTCATAAAATACCCTAGGTTACGCAACATCATATTACTTATGCAACATTACACTGCTGTTATAACATTACAACACAATCGGAGCATTCTCATATTCCCAGAAGTTCGTCTATTAGTTCATTCTCTTCCTCATATCGTAGTATCATCTCTTGTGTTAGTTCTTGCCCGTTCATTTTGGCATCATTAATCAGATCAGCTCTATTTATGCTTGCTTCTATTTCTTTCACATTCAGTGACTGGTATGTGGTTCCTGGTAACCAGTCATATCTGATTGCTCCTGGTCCATATTTTTTCGTTATTGTTCCTGCTCGGATTTGATTTCCGTATCTGTTCAGAATCGTTGAGTATGTCATTCCTTCCACATCTATTCTTAACTCCATTTTCTGGCCTTTTGGTAGTTCATGTCTGGTCCAATTCACCAGCGCACTGAACTCTTCCTCGGGTGACAACAGTTTTAATGGTACCTTGCCATCAACCATTCCTCGACAGTAGAAAGCTTGTTTAAACGTTATCTTTCTTTTGTGACATTCCTGTAGTTTCAATATATCCTCCATATTCTTGAGTTGACTGGTTGTCTTGCGCACAGTGCATCGACCTTCCCTCTGTTCAGCTCTTACGCTGCCAGCCTGAACCGTTTCCGGTTATGTTGAGTCGCGACGAACCTTTGCACCAGGCTTGCTGCTTCAGCTTGTTTTTGCTTTGTCAGCTTTTTTGGTTCTTGCTGTACTTTCGTTTCTGTCATGCTTATGGAAGGTTCGGGCAAGCATTTCACTGCTTGTCCAATTGTCAGGGGAGTATTTTTCTTTTCCCAATCATCATTGTCTTTCAGGTGTTAACATGTTGGGGTTATTTTTAACCACAACAGACAGTAGCTATTACGTACAGCCTAGTAGGCTGCGCAGGCACGTTACAACGCAGTCTGGTAATGTAAAGAACACTGGACGATGAAGTTGAGTGATACTTTGCAGTGTTGCGATCGGAAATCCCGAGCGGCAAGTGCGCAAAGCTTCACACTGTGGCAGCAACCAACAATCAAGATCATGCGCCGCAATCACTCTATTTTTGCTTGTTCGTGCCACATATAAATATGGATTTTGTTCTTCGCGCACATCCCGTTCGTGGTGAACCACAGATTCAACGCAACGTCAACCGAGAGGTTGCAGCAGCAGCACAGTGCGAATGCACAGACTATGATATTTTAGAGCATTTGAAGAACGAACATCCTTTCTGTGTAATATTGCCTATGTGGCCCTGAGGCTGTTTCTCGAGAAATCTTGAGTATGACAGCGACAATGGCTCCATCGGATAGACTTATCAGTTACTCAAGTGAATTGTACAGCGCAAAAAGCGCAAATCTCCGCGTACGATGTTGCCATTCACATGCTTATGCGAATTAATTCCGATACGATTTGTTATTGAACGGTTATTGAAGTTGATTTGACTAAGTCTAATTATAGTTTAGAGCTTAGTTTAAGTTCTATGTTTCGCAAATTCAATAATTTTAATTCTAATTTAATTTAGGACAAACTGAGTATCTGGAATTGCAACTCTAATTTGTAAAAGCTGAGAAAATGTAGTTGTCTAGGTCTGTTGGCTGCATTTCACCAGGCTTTGCGAAGTTAATTGATTAAAACCCCTTTTGATTCAAATCATTTTTAAGCAAATTTTGATGTATTGCAAAAGTGATGTATTGCAAAAATTGCACTGATTGGACGAGGGAGCAGGATGAGCTGTGGTTAATACATACTTATCTATAGCTTTCATGGAACTTGCAATAAAATCTGATGTCAGAAGCAATTTTAATGTTTACGTTTTGATTGCTTCTTCGTATTTGTTTTCGATTTTGAAACGTGTGATTTTATGTTATACTGTATTCCTTTTTATCTATTGGTCTTTTAAAGCGCATTCAATAGGATATACTGTATTGACCAGATAACCTTAAGGTTTGTCGATGTCCCAGCTTCTGAAAAATGATGCAATAACCCACTGCACACAGCAAAGACTGTATTTTCTGTGTTTTGCTATCAAATTTCGCGCTTCTAAGTATTAGTTTCTATTTTCTTCGTCTTTCTGTAAATACGTGTGCTCTACTCACTGAAATACATCTATCCATCTATCTCTGTAAGCTATGTTTTTTAATTCTTAGCTGATCATAGCGTTTCTGCTTATGTTCGAATTAATTTAATATATCTCGATAGACTTCATATAAAACCTAAAACTGAAGAATCCTTGTAAGTGAAGTTTAAAGAGAATCATTTACCATGTGTGCAAAGTATCTACTTTTGAAACGTACTTGTTGATTTTAGAACTTCAAGGTGACAGTCAGCGGATCCTCAGGAACCTCGTCTTCGAATACGCTCGGTACCACAGCGAACACTTATTTGGCCACGGGCCTTAACCCATATGAAGCGTACACGGCACTAGTCGCACCAGTCGCTGCTAGCGCTGCTAGCGTGACAACTTCAAGTTCTTGCAACGGTCGAACGGCGGAAGGAAGTATGTTATAAAATCCCGTTAAAGTGACTAACGCCAATGTGCGTAAATGCGTTTTCAACAAAAAAAACAAAAAAAACTCAAAATACACTTATTAAGCTGATTCCCTCAACAGCGGATTTTTTCTTAGCGTTCTTTCGAGCAGTGCTATCGGTCAACGAACTGCGTGCGTTCCGAACTACGCTTTTGCTGTCTCAGTCAATACTAGCGGTGGAACTAGATCGCAGAGTTCTGCAGCATTGCAGCAAACTGTAGAAAGACGTCAACTGAAATGTGGTTTTCTAGCGTTCTCCCTAGATCTGCTTATGTTTCTCGTGTCTGTTATCGTCATGTTGTACATTTTTGTGCAGTTCGAGTCATTTTGCCATATATTCGTCACGTCCCAGATGATACTGTGGAAAACACCTGTTTCGTTTTTGAAAGAATCCGTTCGCAGTTGTGAAACTTGGATACGCGCTGAAAAATATGAAAATGATGTTTGTTTTATCAGTGATAGATGCCTTGCAAATTTTCCGTTCTTACAGTTGTAGTCTGGGAAGCAGTTTTGTCCAAAACCCACGCAACTTATGTTTGCTCCCAGAATTTTCAACATCACATTTAGGGAAATTAACAAAATCCCAAACAGATACCAAAATCAAATGTATGCTGTCTTACAATGCACAGGTAACTTACAGTACTTCTCGATATTGTCCCTTGTGTTATCATCCTACAATAGGAAATATTGGCATTGCATTTTATACCAGCTAAGGGATTCTCAACAGAGTTGGTCGGCCCAGGAGATTTGATATTAAAATTGACATTCTGAATCTATTTCTTGATGCAGAACGTATTTCAAACAATTCTGGTGCTAAGTGGCAGTTTGACCACGATTGGATAAATGGTCGAAATTCTCATGTGTTGCCAGCTTGGTGTGTACCTGACTGCAATGAAATTCATTCAATTAACTGGATACTGGGGGGTTCTTTTGGTGCAAAACTCTGGCATTTCGTGCAAAGACTTCTAACAAAATCTTGGGAGAGCAAAAATAACTACCCATGAAATGTCTGCTCCTTGAGATTTACGTCAAGACACAATTGATTTTTTCAGACATGTCTTGGTTTGCCGGAAAGGCGCTATGTGTTAATGCCAAGATTGATGTGTTCCTATTTAATTGCGCCATTGCATCACGACAATTTATAAACGAACATTGAACAGAAATTAGATTGTCAAAATTTTGTTAGAGCATCAACCGTCTTTGCACACATATTAAACAGCATGCATGGACTGTATTCTTAGGTTATGCCCGATTTTAAAGCTGTGTCTAACAGTCCATAAAATTATTGTTTTGTATGGGACTTTTGCAAGATTTTACTTTTTCACTTGTTCAGAATTCCCGGGTTTGAAAGCTCTGTGCATATACCTTGCAACAATGTTCGTTTGCTGCAGAACCTGTTGGACCTGTTCGAAACGTATTATTCACTACAAATGCGACGTCTATATCCGCCAACTTTGATCCACCAGAAGTTCCGACTGGTGTTTTCTGTTATTCCTTGCTGTACTATGAGACAACTGACGGCCCTTCTTCAAATGTCAGCACTGATTCAACAACCCCGAACGTCGTGTTTTCCAATTTACGTCCTTTCACAAACTACACGTTTATAGTAAGTACAGCTAGGTTAGATGTGAACCTAAAGTGAAATGATCCGTTTCAAATAACGGCAAACCTATAGATTGCTTTTGTCACTCTATCTCAGTGGTCCATATCGACGCCCAGGGGTCAATTGGACTAGCCAAGGGGTTGATAAATAGTCACAAGGTCGAATGGGGGTCATTGAATAGCTCCGAAGTCTCAAGCATATTTTCGGATTGTGCATTATTTTATCTTGCATTTCAAGTAAAAAGTACTGAAATTTATTTTGACACTTACTTTTCTTGTATTACAAAACTGTTGGGCTAGGCCACGGGGTCTACAGAAAATTGTATACCTTAATTGGGGCTCAACGTGCAGAAAAGTTTACGAACCACTGCTCTATCTAAATGATCTCACCAAGTTTTTGTGTTGCGAAACGCAAATGTTAAGTTTTCCAAATTGAATGGGCTTTTTAAAGCGGCGAACCTTCAAAGCTACTTGCAATCCGTTGTATATAGCTAAAAACTACAGAGTAATTTACAGCGGAGGCCACTTTTCCTTAGTTGTTTGCAGTATCTGCATGATTATTGGTACAATTATATTTTAAATCGTTTGCAGTGGTACATGAAATGGAAGCCCCCAAAATGAATTCACATTTACACTAACGTTTTGCTAACTAGGATCGGTACTACTATAGCGTGAGGTCTACCGCATGTGTCGCCTACCCGGGTGCAGCGTGAGGTCTGCCTCGTCAGTTCCCACGTAGTGTGAGGTCCGGTTAGCTTCTATTGCATGAGGTGTGAGGACTGGTCAGTTTCCTTAAAGTAAGCTGTGAAGTTCACCGTCATGCGCATAGAAAAGGAAGCAAATGGAGCTCGTAAACCGAATTGTTCCTCGGCCTGAAATGGTTCACATCGATTGAAGGCACTGCAAAAAAAGCTGTCGATACTTTCGGGTGGAACGGCGTGACCGCAAAACTCTAACCCAGTGGTTCCTCACCGGAGTGCGCGGAACCTTAGGATGCTATTTACAATACTCATGGGTGCTAAAAATTAATACGTTTTTCAATATATCATTGAAATATGTTTTCAAAATGTCATCAAACCTTGAAGCAAATTTCTATGGGTCCGCCACTTGGTGCAGCAACTTGCATTTGTTTTTCGTAGGGTGCCGCAAGCCAAATCCCTATTATGGAAAGGGAAAGTGCATGTGGTTGGGTTATTCATTCAAATGAATGGCCTGCTTGTAGCAACCTAAACCAGTTAATTGCCTCAACGCCATGGCGTACTAGAATTCTACTGTGAAGCATCAACAACATTATGTGGATCCAGCGACTGGGGGACACACACAGGCAATTTAGCGATCGTGGTTCGACGCTAAAACGTTGATATATAGTGGAGAGAATGCAGAGTGTTTATTTTTACTTTTCTTCCTATGATGTAGTGGTAGATCTCACGCTATAGTGTGGCAGATCTCACGCTATGGCACCCTAGAATCTGAGGTGTTATCTGTCCCAAATTGGACAGTTGCTTCAAGCGTTTAAACTGCTTGTTAAAGTGAAGCTATTTTTTAATGTGGCATGCACTTGAAACTGCAGTCAGCAAGCAGAGAAATATTTATTCTTGATGAACCAAAATGTTAGCTGTCCAGTATGGACTGTTCCTTGAATTTTCTCTTTTCAACTACTTTTTCCAATCAATAGCGTAGATGACATCTCTCTGTCTTAAAACTTCAGGTTTTTTTAATTGTTTCATCTAGTCAGCAGAGCAGCATCATCAACAGTGGCACATGCGCCTTAAAACCTTCTAACGGAAACTTGCGGGGTTCTCGCAAGGTGCTCTTACTGGCAAAATACAAATTTAGTTCGCCATTACAAAAATTATGCTTATATTAATGCTAATGTTAACTTGATGATGGTTTGGATTCTTCGAAATTGTAAACTTTTGCGTTGCCAAAAACCTCACAGATTAAACGAAGTGATAATTAAGAAAATAAACGAGAACGTTTAAAAACTGTGATAGGTATCTCAGCCGTGTTTTCCGATGGAAAGGTTGCTCTGTTGTAACTATTGCTAATTACAGTAGAAAAATCATAAGGTTGCGTTAGCGTTTCCTGGTGTTCAGAACTAAATCCAGTGATACTATCAGCATCGCCCCTACAGGTAGTGTTTTTCAAGGTTTTTTGAGAGACCAAAAGGCTCTCGTAGATTCTTCCAACGATCCCTTAAAATACAGTAGCACCTCGATTTACTACCACCATCCCAACACCCTAAAGTAAAACCTTTCTTTATGACCATCTTGGCGTTCAGAGAAAGTACTGTAGTTGCTATCTCTCAAAATGTCTTTGCGGTAAGCAAGGTCAAACTTTAGGAAAAACCTTGCTCACTGGTATTGATTTCTTCAATATTGATATTCCCATAACGTTAAATTAAAATGGGACATTTTCGTCCACACCAACAACCTCAAAATGTATTCTTGCTTTGATGATGGGACTGACGATCATATTTACAGTGTGAGAAATCTAAACGTTAACAACAAAAATGCACATTTTATGTAAGTTTCGCTCTGAGGATTCATAAAAACTTCACAAACAATTTACTTCTAGAAATGTACTTGCAGCTAATTCCAAAAACTGGAGCAGGAGCAGGCAAGCATCCCGTGACACTGACTGTGCTAACTATGGAGGACATTCCTGGAAATGTCAAAATTGCTAGTTTGTCATCAACAGCGGAAACAATAAGTGTATCATGGAATGCTCCAGCAATGCCGAACGGAAGAATCATAGGATACAGGTATAGTTTAGATATGAATGCTTTTTCTCTTTTGTCCGAAGATGATAAACAATAAAGACATTTCTAAAACATTTTCTAAATTTTGTCTGTTTTTAAAAAATCGGCAAGAATTTAAAATCTTATGTACTTTAGAATATACTATTGAAAAGGTTGGAACTTTTCATATGCCACATTCAGTTTTTCCGGACTTCAAGTATTTTTCAAAACGTGTTTTTGGTGCATAACTGGCTCTAAATCATCACGCCATTGTACATTTTGAAAAAACATAAAATAATGTCCCTGTGTTTTAAAAGATTTTGTCCAAACACTAATTCTTGCGCAGAAACCCATATATTTGTCTTACGAATTTCATGCTCCATAAGATAAACTTACGGTTTGTCAAAAATGTTTAAGGAAGATGGACAAAGGCGACAGGGACAAATAGGGGAAAGTTTAAATTAGTTGCAGGTGTTAGTTTGCAAGGAAATGTATATAAAATAGGCATATGTTTGTACAAAACATTAACGATACAGCTTGTCTAAACTTGCTTATTTTTGTAAATAAAACTATGGAACTTTTAGCGTGTAAACAGCATATTATAACGAAAAGTTAAAGGAAAATGTTATGATTTCTATCCTGCATTTGTGGTAAAAGTGAAGAAAAAAGCTTACGTAAGGGAATGTACCATTTTCACATGTGACTGATTTGTTTACATCTGAAATGCATTCAAGGTTCTATCCATGCCTAATGTCTTCACAGAAAAATAGTTTCAATTTAGCGCTTTTCCGTTTGATTGGCGCAGCATTTTCAAAATAGTGTAATCAAAACCACATTTTCAAAAATAGAAGTTTTATGTGTTTTTCGTAATTTCATTAAAGGCAATTACGCCTTCAAGATAGCTGGAGTTATTTTTTTGCCAAGAAACTTATGCTTAGTTTGTATACTTTCAGTGTTTAAGCACAGTAGCTTTTGTGCGAAATCTTATCTGCACATGTTTTTGTTCAAAAAAGTGCTGGAAAGTTACAATTTTATTCATTAGTTAGAAACTAATCAAACTCGTGTGAACTCAGAGTGGAATGGGTGTCGCCTTTCAGCGCTGCTGAGAGCGCAACTATTGCTGCTGGAACTACCACGTACACGATAAGCGGACTAATTTCATACGTCAATTATAATGTCGTGGTTTTTGCACAAACCAGCATCGGAGAGAATTCAGGAACGTCCGCAGTTCAGCGAACCAGCGAATCAAGTAATGTAGAGAAGTTGAACTTGCGTTGGATTTTCTGTTGTTGCAGCTGATCAGAGGGTTCGAATCACTTTCATGTTCATGTATAAGAGCGTTTATTGAGCATTCAAAAATATAGATGTGCCAATTTCAAACTACACATCCTTGAGTTTCAAAAACACTGCGACAAACAAGTGTTTTCACATTAACATCAAACACACATGTACCTTTGATGTTGACGTATTCCTCAACACAAAACCCTTTCACATTTTACAGTGTGCTACAACAAGGGTAATTCATGGTGATTTTCATGGTAAAATCAATACAGTTGTTTCTGGAGGAAGTTTTTATTGTAGCCGGAGTGCCAATAGAGTGAATATTTCGACGTGCGTGGTATGAAGGCTTCACTAGCAATAGAGAAAAACGTCCAATTATTGTTTTGAAAACCTTACTTCTTATTTTTACGTTAGGCTTCCTGTGCAGGGTTTTTAAC
>Ga0210059_1001809_pt1 | contig 32687 bp, 25 predicted proteins | sample Ectturendosymbi2_FD_188042 | JGI IMG/M metagenome (GOLD analysis project Ga0210059, IMG submission 188042) | Ecteinascidia turbinata endosymbiont from Florida, USA - Sample 2 (SPAdes) (version 2) | ecosystem: Host-associated > Tunicates > Ascidians > Unclassified | place: Key West, Florida... | reverse complement strand
CGTGATTCTTGCTCAGGATTGACCCAGCTAGTTAGAAGTTGGGAATCACTAGCTTATCTGCAGTTGTGCAGTGGGTCTCCTGCAGGACGATGATGAAAGCCTTGTTCTTATAGGCTAGCTGCTCAATGACAGAAATCTTGTTTTCAGTGAGCCCCTTGGTGTTCAGCTGGAGTATGTTGGGTCGTGGGTTATCTTCGGCAGCATTTCTGCTGCCGCGCCCTGAGAAAGGCGTTTGATGACCCATCCCATGCCAAACACATCCAGTATGGGTAGCAGTGGTTGCTCTCAAGTTGACAGATTTAGTAAGCATTTCAAGAAATGCCGCAACAGGGAGGGCCACGTGAAGGCATCTGTCTTCCTCCCCTGTAAATCAAGTACACTGTCATGCAATTGTGCAGTGCAACTAGGGGTTCATATTTTGGGCAAATGGGCCATACCAAATACGGAAAAAGGTCTTTGAGGCATCTAGGCTTTAAGATCTGGGACAAGATTGATCCCTCTCTCTCTGAGACAGCTCCCAGCTCACATTTAAAAAATAGTACAGAAGTGTACTTATCTCTGCCTATGATGACAGATAGTTTGGTGCTGAAACATGGAGTTCTTTATGTCAACTGTATGCCATTTCATCTCACCTATTGCCCTCTTCTTTTTCAAATTGCACATTTCCCTTAAACATATTCCCAACTCCCATAGCCATCTTTATTCCATACTTTTAACCCTATTGACATACCCCCATTATTTACATAAGTAGGTTGTGTCTGCTTACCTAGGTTTTGATTGTTTTGTTTTTTGTTTGTGTATTTATGATTTGTTTTTCTTGTTTTGTTGTTTGATTGTGTATTTTTGTGATTTGATTTTCTCGTTGCTGCTAGTTTTTTTTTTGTTTTGGAGGAACTGCGCGTCTTTCCCAGTATTCCCACATCACTTCTTGCGAACAAAGAATTTTGAAGGCAACATCTCTGCTGATTGGATTCTAAGAATACCAAATCAACCATCATCCAAATGCAAAAAACACTGCAAACAATTTGTAGAGCTTGCTAGATGTGGAAGGGTTATGACAACCTGGGCAGAGTTTCATTTTAGCTGGGTTTATACTTTCTCTGCCACGTCCAGTTCCTTGCGGATCTGAGCAACTCATCCACCGAGAGAGACTGGTTGTGACCCAGCACCCCTTGCACAACTGCACAACTGTGTTGATCATCTAACAGTTCCTTCCCACATATATGCAACACCACAAGTTGAAACTGGATAATAACAAAGCTAATTTAACTGTTGAGCTAATTTAATTATCGCCAAATAAAATCAACTCAACTCCCAAAATCGCCACCCCAAAACTGAGCTAGATCAACTTGGAAGATAACCATTTGAAACCTGTTGCAAAATGTCCAGCAAAACTGAAGAAACCAGGGGCGCCAGATGCGTGAGAGGATTTATACCACCGATTACATCGCCACAAGGAGCTTCTGGGGGCTTAGCTCCCCAAACAGAGGTTTGAACCCCTCAAAATAGAAATGGAAGCACAAGAACACAATTGCTTTTCCAACCGACCCATTTTCTGTTCTGTCATCTTTTTCAATCTGTTTCTACAATTGCATTATCGTGGTGTCGTTGCGGTTTCCAGAAAAAATTGAATGGAGGAGCAAGGCAGTAGCCTGTAACATTTGTTCATCGTAAGCTTCACACTTTCCTCTGATTTCGTTTGTAATGTTATAAACGCATTTAAGGGCAAAGCATCAGCATTCATTGTTTCGAGTGTTTAACATGAAGCTGCCTAGTTGTGGTTGTACAAAACTGCAACTTGTACTTTATCATTGCAGTGGTGATTTTATCTGGGTGGACCATGGCCCCCAGATTTTTGATTTATCCCCAGATTTTTGAATTTATTCGTAATTTCCTGTTAAGTCCGTTTGGTTGACATATAGAGTAGATGATCTTCGGCGAGCAATATTTTAAACGATAATTTGGAAAGACTCTAGCCTGCATTCATTATTTCCCAAATGCATGATAACTGATGAGCAATAATGTTGTTTTTGATGGTCGGGTAGCTAGAGTTGCTTATGACATCACATATTAGTGATTGCTCGGATCCTGCATGAAATTTAGTCAGAACATGGTCATGGTGTTGAAAAATTCATTTCGAAACTTTAAGAACCAGTCACAGAAGTGGGAAGATTGATCTTTCGTGCATTTCAATGTGAGATGGAACTGGTTTATATTGCTATCAGCAGATTGTTGCTTGTACCAGCAGCAAATGGTTTCTGAAAGCATTAAGAGTTGGTTTTAGTTGGTTTATCCAAATTTATTCTGGCTACTATATTGTTTCCTCTTGCCTTGTGTATACAACTTCCAATCATTTTGCGTAAGTGGTTCGTGACTACAGTTTTAATACTACCCACATGTCTTGCAACCTCACAGAATTTTGTACAGATATTCGATAATGATTCAGAAGCAATTCTTTTGTGTATTTCAGCGCTTTGTTTCAGAGGTCAAACCTTTCCATCACAAGAGCGCTTTAAAAAATTGCAAATCATATTCATTTAGTGAAAATGATTTACAACATCAAATCAAATAACTTTGGTAAAGAAATTGATTCGGAAGGGTTCGAAGCTGTCTAAATCGCTCAAGCAATTTTTTCATTTATAGCTATTAAAAAAGCAGTGTTTGATTGGTACTGGTAGCTGTGTCTCTTCCGGTCACCAGCACTTCGTGCGAGTTAAGTTTTTCAAAACTGAAAGTAGTGAAAACAATTCCCAAAAATTCCAGACCAGTGAAAGATTGGGTAACATTGATTTACTTTCAGTTGAAAGGTACTAACTGAAAAACAGGTTAGCTGATTTTGTTTATGAATTTGACAGTCGACATGATAATCAAAGGTACAACCTACATTGAGGTGACGATGATATAAAATTCTGACATAGATTGTGCAAGGATCTGTGTGAGAATTATATTGCTCATTGTCTATTGGTCTGAATCTTTTTAGGTTTGGAGTTAGTGTGTGTTTTGCTTATGACAAAACAGTAATAAATCAACGCAAAGTTGAAAAGTCAGCTTTTGAAGAGCAGTCACATAAAAATTCACTGTGAATAATAAACTAAACGACTTTGTTGGGAATATTCGGCAAGATAAGTTTTAGACTACACCTGCTGCTACATCTTGCTATCAGGTACATGCCCCGAATACTGATGCACACCTATCTGCGGCGTTGCCATGCTAATGAAGTGCAACTGGTGCTGAAACCTCACTGCTGTTAACTGCATTGAATAGTCCTCACCCTATCCACGCTGCAAATGGGCATTACACTCATAATAGTAGTTGCATTAACATTGTTACGGTCATATTGTGATTGTGGTGTAACCATAAGCTACCACAAAAACAGATTAGTCAGTAGTCACCAACCTGTTTGCGGATGGTTTATTTTTGTGTGCTTTGTAGTGAGAATATTTTAATGACACTAGTTGGCTATCAAGAGCCTACTTGTCTGTTTCAAGGTGGAACTCGTTGGAACATATTTCGCTTTCATGTTGATTTTATTCACTTTCATGTTGATTTTATTCACGTGGAGCTGTTTTCATTCATGTGGGATCGGCAAAATTGTGTATGGAAATGGTGTTTTGTTTAACATGTGCAGTGCTGTGGGAAGTTGTATTGTTAGCACAGAATATTCGACATCACGTGTGTGATTGCATCTATAGTGGCTATTTAGGTGTCTCCAGTGAATAATAACGTTAGCTCATGTTTGTCATATTTAATGATATTGTTGGGTTTCGTAGGGTTAATCACAGCAACTTAATCTTCAAAACAACGAAAAATCACCATGCAAGATAGACATTTATGTTGGCCACCCTACATTTTTTGGCCACGAAGTGGCCCCCCACTTTTTTAATTCTAGAATCACCACTTAATGTGCATGATGCAAGTATTATTTGTGTGGTGCTGCCCATAGTCTTGTGTTTTTTTGTGCAAAAGTTAGATCTTTTTAATGCTTATGAGAAAAGTTTGAACTTTGGGAAGACTGCTGTTCAGATATAGCAATGTAGAGTTAGTTTTGTGGCAGTTGTTTATGTTTGTTCAGTAATGATTTCATAGCTAATCCCTACAGAGTGGTGCATTTTGTGAATTATAGATGCCATGTTATGTCCACATCGACTTTATTCCAACCTTATTGATAATTATACTTACACGTCTGATATAAAATTTGTGGCAGGTTATTAATCCAAATATCTGCCATGCAGGTGGAAATTCAAATGGAGTCTCATTGATATCAGAAAGTAATAAGCTTGTGTAATTTGGCCAATAAAAAGCCATGCTTGCGATATTTAAGCAGAGTTTAAGAACTCAGATTTGTCTCTTCTGCAACAATGTTGCTATAACTGCGTGGATGGTTCGATTCACGTTTCTTAGTTGTTTACATTTCCTCACGAAATCTCCAAATAATTGCTGTTACTGACTTGACCATGTTTCAATCCTATATCTTTTCAATTATGTTGCGTCACAATGTTTACTTGCAAACTAAGAGCCTGCTACGCGTTTACGTGGAAACATATTTCGGACTGCAGAGAGAATATGCTTCATCATGACAAACCCAGTCAATTTCTCTTGCTCTTAAGGAAAACCTTACGTTAATTAATTGAAGAACGATTAGAAAAATCGTTTTGTGAAAATTTCTCCAAGCAGTTATGTATTTGAAGTGAAATTTGAAAACGTGTGAAATATGGATGCAAAACAGATCAGAGTGCAAGTGACTATGGAAGCATGCAAGAAATGAGTTCATGAAGTGAATTAATAAGTACATTTATTTTGCAACATAAATTCGTTTGATATGTACATGATGAAAAATAGTAAGCATTCATGAATTGACAAATATAATGCATTCAAGTGCTTCATCACCATCACCTGGAAATGGTTTGTTGCGCACTGATTATGGTTGGGTGGTGATGGAAGGACTGCTGCAACCAAACTGGTTTGATGGGCCAGCAATTCCACACAATCAATTCAGACCAAAGGAGGTTTGAAACCTGGCTACCACTGACAAGTTAGATGCGTCTTCTGAAACAGAAAGCTCTGATAAAGTGGAATGGAGTCAGGACTCGGATGGTTCCGATTGCAAATATGATGTTTATTAATTTGTCAAAGACAATCCTGATTTTACAAGACCAATAATAAATGTCCTTCGGACTTTCTGAGTGTAAGAACAGAAACATTATGTACAATATTGTGCAAATTAATTGACCCACTTGGACTTTTTAATGTGCAAGGACTTTGCATGAGGTTTAAGCATCATTATTTGGTAGAAAACCAATTTTTATAATGTAACAATGAAAGAGCAACATAGAATGTTTGTCGTGAACAATGGGTATAGCTATGGTGTCACTATGGTACGTTCAGCATATTTAAGCCAGGCAGTCTGCTTGAAGCTGTTCTTTTGTGGTAAGTTTGGTTCCAGAAAGGCAAAAATAAATGGCAGATACTACTGCAAAAAAGCATGCCAGTATTGTTACCCTCCATCAGCATTGTCAAAGGTCATCGAGGGATATTGCCAAGACAGTTGGAGTAAGCCAAAGCACATTATGTTGTGTTATTAGGCAGTTTAAGGCAACAGGGTCATTCACACTGAACCGAAAAGGAAAGCAACTCTCATGAGAAACAGCAAAATCAACCCAAAAACAACTAGCAAATGCGTCTCTTATGAGAAGGCTGGTTTTAGCTGGCAGAAAGGCCAGAAGGCTGCAACGAAAGCAACTTTTCACTGAGAAAATGCGAAAGAAAAGGCTTTCATGGGGGAAAAAGGTAAAAAGAATGGAGAGCAGAAGATTGGAAGAAAGTTTTATTTTCTGACAAAAGTAACTTTTTGGTGCAAGGTCAGCAATGTCGTCATGTCAGGAGAAGTGATGGGGAAAAGCTCACAAAAGGTCTCATCCAAAATGTAAAACATCCCCAAAGAAAAATATTTTGGGGTTGTTTCAGCTTCCAGGGTGTTGAACCACTTTATCCTGTTACAAGGATGATGAATGCGGAAAAATACAGTGAGTTGGTGAGACAAAAAGTGTTTAGAGAAATGGAATGGACGTTTCCAGCTGGATGAGGTATTTTTCAACAAGATTTGGCGTCTCCTTTTCATTCTGTAAAAAAAGAGAAGAAAGTTTTTGAAGAGAAAGAAAGTTTTGAAGAGAAAAAATTTTTGAAAAGAAACCTTTGAGGTTATTATGTCAATAATAGCCTCAGGTTTTTGACTGGCCAGGGAACTAACTCACCTGACTTAAACCCTATCAAAAATTTGCAGAGTATTGTAAAAACAAGGCTACTAAGAAATGATTGCACCACCCTAACCAAGCTCATTGAGGCTATTATTGACGTATGGTTTCGTGATAAAAAGATTGTTCAAGACTGACAAAAACTTGTGGAATCGATGCCAAGACATGTCGAACAGTTAATAAAAAACAAATGTGGTCGTACTGCGTATTAAAAACAGTGTTAGTTGCATTTAAATAACAATAAAGCAACAAAAACCTAGTTTTGCCTGTTTTTTGCTAGTGATTCAATTAATTTGCTCAATACTGTATTTTGCGTAAAACAACTCTTGGATTTTGTAAGGTAGCATCAACATAGCGATCTGCGATTAACGTATGACTTGTTATAGATTGGTATTTTAGTATCATTGTGTGCAACAAGAAAATGTATTTCTGTGTTTAGGTTTTGTACCTACTCAATCATTCTTATTACTTCCTTGGTTTGATTACGGGCATACAATAGGACTAGACATTGATTTGTGCAGATAGTCTTGCCAAAACAAGGACAATGGGTGAACCAACACACTACTCAGGTCAACTAACTTTAAGGTAAACCGTTACTCCACATCACTGGGTCGAATACTTTGATAAAGTACAAGGTGCAGTTTGCACGACCACAACCTTGGCAACTTCACGTCAAACACTCGAAGCAATGAATGCAGGTTTTTTGCCCTCATACGCGTTTATTACATTACAAACAAAAGCAAAATGATCAGGCAATATTTTTCCTGGTCACAGAGGAAAGTCTTACAGTGAATAAATGTTGTAGCCTACTGCCTTGTTCCTCCATTCAATTTTTTTCCGCACACCGCAACAATATCGCGATAATGCAATTTCACAAACAGATTGAGAAAAATGACAGAACAGAAAACAGGTCGATGGGAAAAGCAATTGTGTTCTTGTGCTTCCATTTTAAGGTTTCAAACCTTTGTTCGGGGTGCTAAGGCTCCCAAGCTCCCAGTGGCGACGTGATCGGTGCTCTAAACCCTCTCAAGCATCTGGCGCCCCTGGTTTCTTCAGTTTTGCTGGAAATTTTGCAACAGGTTTCAAGTGGTTATCTTTTAAGTTGATCTAGCTCAGTTTTGGGGTGGCCATTTTGGGGGCGTCTGGCGGGGGTGCCCCACCAATTAAAACGTCTGGCATCGGCCATTTAGTGTTCCTAGGATTATGCTGGAAATCTTGCAACAGGTTTCAAGTGGTTACCTTTTCAGCTGGTCTAGCTCAATTTTGGGGGAGTCATTTTGGGGGTCTGGCGGGTGTGCCCCACCACTTAAAACGTCTGCCATTGGTCATTTGTTATTCGTGGGATTATGCTGGACATCTTGCAACAGGTTGTAAGTGGTTACCTTTCCAGCTGATCTAGCTCAATTTTGGGGGTGCAGTTAAACACCCCCCGTGACATGGCAGATCACCTATTCCTTGTACAGGAAGCCATACTAGATTGTGATACCAGTAGAAATTGGTTACCTTTCCAGCTAACTTAGACCCTCTGGGCACCTGCTCTGTATGGTTCCCAGGTATTTAAAAATTGTTACATTTCCTACTTCTTGAATGATTGTGAAATGAGTGGCACGAAAAATTGAAGAATACAATTCATTTGAAATAACACTTTAGAATCATGAATAAAACCTAGCGGGCCGCGGGTTGCACATGTCCAACCTATATGTACTGCTTTTTTACTGCTGAAGAAGGAAAGAATGTTGCTTTTCTAGAAATGATTTTTTTGCAAGTTGTGTCTTCACTCAGTGATTGGACCCAGTAATTTTTACCGTGCACTCATTCTGATTCTTGGGCTTTGCTTTGTACTTGCATGTATTTGCTTTACTTGATATTAACATCCATTTTCTGCTGCAGTTGCTACACTGCGTCCAGATGTTATTGCAAAATTCCCTGTGGCTCCTGATGGATACATTCCGAATTCAGTAATAAGGTGCTATTTCAAGATTTTGGACTGCTATCCTGGACATACCTCAAAATATCCATTTAAGGCTTTTTTCATAGATAAAGGATGTGCTTCGAATGTGCTTCGAGGTGATGATTGTTTTGTCAAATGTATAAAGTATACATATAAACGATATATTAGTGGTAGCTCTACAATTTCCATGTGACAACAGGATACTGCTTCCTTGATAGAGGATAAATGAAACTGAAAACTGGTAAGTGTTTTTGCCGATTTAAACACAATTCAAATTATAATTTGAACTACTTCCATGATGTGTTCATGCTTGACCTAAAATAAGTACAAACTGGGTGCCAAAACTGCCGCCCAGTTGTAAAAATTTTCCGTCCAGTATAACTGAATTTTAGCCACTGGGTGGCACTGAAATTTTCCACTGCACATCAAAACTGCTAAATTTTCTGGTTATGCCCGAAAACCTTCCTACATGTATTAGTGCAGAAGTCACACATTCCTTCAAACTGAGACTGACACTTTGACATTTCATGTTTGGTGATCTAAGAAAGGACATTGTCTGTATTCAAACCTTAGCTTTGTTTATCGGATCAAGTTAAAAATCAGTCCTGCACAACATTCGGCGCGCGAGAACTTCGCATGCGGCCTGTGAGAGCTTTCGAAGTTGTAAAAAATGTTGCAACAGTCCAACTTTGGATATATAATTGTCGTTCCAAAATTTCTTTCAAACTACAACAAAATGAAATTGATTTTGCGGCCCTCGGGTATTTGTGTTGGTCAATTTGGACTTTCAAGCTTTCTGAGTTGCGCAGGCCTGTGTTAAATCAAGAAAGAGGCCTGAGATGCTGACACTTTGGTTGTGCAGGGATATTGCTTTTGTAGAAAAGTCCCACTTTTTGCACAAGGGACCTTCATTGTTATCTTAGCATGTGGAAAGTTATGTTTGTTGAGCTGTTCAGAAGTTTTGTTCTGCATAACTGGGCCAAGTGAAGAACTTTGTCAACATCTTTGTTATTTGTATTCCCATGCTCTTTTGTATTGCTAGTGGTTCAAGGCTCAAACTGGGGAGTGTTTCCTAACCAAGATGCTATTAGTTCAAGTAGAAGTTTCAAAAGTAGAGATCCAGGCATGTACACACCTGAAGCAGTGGCACAAAAACCCGTTGATGACCTGCAGTCAGCACAAGCAACATCAAAACAAGTAAGATGTTTGCAACTGCAGTATTTTTGTCAACATTGTTTGTTGAAAGCATGTTGTGAAGGAGGTTTCTTGAGGTTGAGCTTTGCTGACTTCTAAAAATATTGAGGGACCACAACTGTTTTAGTTAAATACCAAGGTTTTGTTACAGCGAGGATTCTCACAAAAGGTTTGTTATATTTTGAGACATAGCCACTTCAAAATGCAATTTCGTAGCTAATTTGTAGGGTTGTTTTTCCGATGAAAACTGACACAGTTAGTAGGCATGTTGGCTTTTTTTGGCATTTTTTTTGGTGAAGGTGGTTCCCACATATTTTGACAAAAGTTTGATAAATAAACATGTGAAACTTTTGTGAATTGACATGTTTGTTATGTGCAAGAAGTTGATAACCACAGTCTAAAGCATTGTTTCTTATACTGTACTTATTCTTATAATGTTTTTTTACATGTCAAAAACATTCAATATGATTTTTAAACATATTTATGCGCACTCAGCTGGCTTGTGAAGGGTTAAAAGTTCTAGTAAAAGAATCTTTGCAGTTAGGCGAGGTCTAGGAATCGGACTATAATATAGTCCATATTATGTTTGAAACCAAATAATGGAAAGCAACACCTTGGAAATTTGATTATATTATTCAACTTGCAGCATGCTATAGCATATGATCATCAAGCTTTTGTGTGTGATAACTATTCATGTTGCACTGAAATTTCTTGAATAAAAAATCCTTAGCCCTAATTAGGATTAGTATTATAGTGCTGCAAGCAAAAGTGCCTACCCTTTCTAAACTTTTTTCAGGTGACCAAAATGTAGTAAATACCCTCTTGAGGATTTAAGCTTTGAAACGTTTTGTACATTTTGAAGTTCTTGGTTCACACAAGTATACGTAAATAAATTGTTTAGTTGCTACTGCACTCTGGTAGAAATGACCTTGTATTTCCAAGTGAAGCAGAAGATGAAGTTTGGCAACAGGACTTGCAAATTTTCTGTTCAATAATCTACCATTTTGCAACATGCAAAATGTCACCACTCATTTCCCTTGTTTCAACAATGAATGTGCTCTTCTTAAATGCGGTGCCAAGTCACCATCCTTTTTTCCTCCTAAGCAATCTGCTTTGACTAGTAGTATGTAGTGTTCCACTTTTAATCTGATTTTATCCCTGTTAAATGGGGGTGGCAAGATTTACCTCCTCTCTGCCATGAATTAACTTCATACTATATCTCCATCTTGCTTGATCAAGGATTTCATCCTTCTGCAACCCTATCCCTCTCATATCCTCTTCCACAAAGACTAGGGAGTGCCTGAGAGAAAAGTTAAAAAATGGAAGGTTGCATTTGAGAGCAAGGGAATGAAGGTTAACTTTAGGAAGACGAAGGTGATGGTTAGCGGGTCATGAGGAGAAGTACTCAAGAGTAAGATGGACTATTGTGGCATATGTGGAAAGAGTTATGGTAAACTTGTTGTTGTGCACAAGGTGCGGAAGGTCGATTAATGGGAGATGTGCAAAGATGAAGAGGATTAAAACCCAGTATGGTGAGGCATTTTATTTGTGGAAGTTGTAAAATAGGAAAGGATGAGATGGTGGAGCCATTGGAAGAGCTATGTGATGGGGTTGAAACTGTAAAAGGGTTCAGTATTTGGGGGATAAGGTGAATGCCAGTAGTGGATGGGAGGCAGCAGTGACGGCAACAGCAAGAGTTGGTTGGATGAAATTTAGAGAATATGGTGAGTTGCTAAGCGGGCAAAGGTTCATTCTGCAGTTCAAAGAAAAGTTCATAAAAGTTGTGTGAGACCAGAAATTTTGTATGGAAGCGAATTGTTGTGCTTGAGAGAAAATGAAATCGCGATTTTAGGACAAACTGAGAGAAGCATGATGAGTGCGATGTGTGGCGTTGAGGTGATGGATAGGAAGAATACCAAGGAACTGATGGGTATGTTAGATTTGTAAAGATATGGTAGATAAGTTGGCAAAAGCAATTAGGGTACGATGGGTATCTTTTGAAAAAGGATGAGGATGTGCTGAGAAGGGTGTTGGATTTCAAGATAAATGGATGACAAGCAAGAAGAAGATCAATAGAAATGGAGAAGGTGGGTGTAAGAGGAAATTAAGAAAATTGATACGAGTGAAGGGGACGCTTTCAATCAATTTGAATGGAGGGGACTGAAATTAATTGCAAGTCATTATGTTAATCTGGCCACCTCCATGTCGGGGATAATACTGGATTTGAAACATGGACTTCTACTAATACTTGCCTCTTCTGAAACTTAGCACCTTTCTCATCAAATCTCCTCAAAACCAGTCCATACCATCACACCCTACTTGCTTTTGCCAGAAATTCCATAGTTTCTCTAAATCCCAGTATATTCATTAATTCGTCAGAGTTCTTTCGATACATCAGTTCTGTACCATACATAGTTTTTACCAAATCTCTGTCAGTACATCTCGGAATCGATGCACTCTCTCACAAATACCTTGTTTTATTGCTGTGCAAAATAGTCTATCTTACACATGTCTGATAGATGCTATTGTCTGCAGTGTCTTCAGTTTCATCTTCAGTTCAGTCATTGATATATGTATAATATTTTGAAATAATATATGTATATATATATATATAAATATACCTTTATATATAAGTAATGTACATTTCCCTTCTATTGCTAGCCTCAAATGCACCCCTTCTGAAACCCGTAGAGGTATATATACCCCAGCTTGGAACCTCTGTTCTGGATGTTGTCGCAGTTTCACACCATCCACTAACATCCAATTTGTTGGTTGCCCAAATAACAGAAACCATTCACTGTTTCTGCCTCATCGCATAACTTGCAACAGGTTCTGCTGCTCTCTCTACAACTTTTCCACAGCAAGCACAGACAACTTTATTTGCCAAACCAGGCATGACTTTCTTGATCTTTGTGCATCTTCTATGATTCTGTTTCCTGTAATTCATGCACAAAATTAAGATGTCCATTACTCTTTTCCTACACATACAACATGGATCTATCTTACTCATTGTCATCTCTCCTTATGGTCCTCTAACCATCACTTTTGTGTTCACCATGTTAACCTTCCTTGGAACCTTTATTCTGCAACGTCTCCTTCCATTTATAAAACTTCTTTCTTAGTTCTTCAGTGATTTCACTCAACAGAACCAAGTCATCTGCATATGGGATTTCCTTCAACAAACTTTTTCTGGTATGTGGTGTGACTTCATGAACTATGATCACAAACAATAATAGAGACAACATTGATCCCTGATGTACTCCAACTTTAATATAAAACTCCTAACTTTAAACTCGTGTTATTCGTTCCATCATCAAGACTCATCACTGATATCACCATTATCTCTGGTAAACTTTTCTTCATCATTGCCCACTCCACTACCTTCCTCGCGACATGATCAAGATCCACAAAGCACATGTACAGATCTTTTCCTTCATTGCAATATTCCTCTTGTATCTTTGTTAAAGATAAACAAAGCATCTGTTGTACCCTTTCCTGGCATAAATCCAATTTGCACATCTTTCAGTTTCTTCATAGCATTCCTAATTCTTCATAGCAGATTTCAGTAACTTCACTCCTCTATATTCCCTACAGCTCATCACATCCCCTTTTCCTCTAAAGGTTGGTGTTGTCACACTTGTGTTCCGTTCCTCTGGGATTCCGTCCCATCTAGCACACACTGACAGAGTATCATCACAGTATCAATCCCAATATCTCCAACTGCATTTGTCATCTCCACACTTCTAAAGGTCCAGCTATCTTCCTGGTTTCATCTTATGACCTTCCCCATCTCTCAGTTAACCTTCTCAATTGGTCCTTCTACTACATTTACTTCTGTCATATGATCCCATTAATTTTCTTCATTCATGATCTCTTCCATCTGGTACTTCCATACTCTTCCCCTGTCTGTAACACTGAAGTTTAGCCTCCCATCTTTCCCTCTCATGAATCTTCCTCCTTCAACATCTTTCCCCTCTTTTTTCACTGATTTTAAAAGCTTGACAGCAGTGCTCTAAAAAATTTATTGCAAAAAATTGGCTCAGAAACTTGTGCTGCTTCATGAAGCAACTACACAACCCTAATAAATTTTCTTTGCAAAAAGCATTTATCTTTAAAGTGTTTTGGAGAAAGTTTTGTAGCTTAGGCGTAACAAAAGTTGCTGGATGCAAAATCGTGTAACTCAAAAATTTCTTGCTCATTTTTCCCGAAATTTTTAGGAGTTATGCAGGTTGGCATGAAAAACATCGTTGTAAACTTGCATTGCAAACAAATAAGTATGAAAAAAGTTATGTAACTAACTTCAAATCTTGTAGCCTTGGCCAAGCTAGGTGGCTTGATGCAAAATTTCATAACTCAAAATGTTTTTGGTAAATTTGAATAAAATTTTCAGGATTAATACGTTTCGATATTATGAACATTCGCTCAAAATTTCGTTGCAAATCACCATGTACAAAAAGGTTGTAACCATATCTTCCATGTGAAGATCATGCCCGCTTTTGTGTTGGACTTGTGTTTTATTTTTTTATTCTATTTTTTTATTCTGATATGTTGTCATGAACATGCAATCATAGTTTATAAATGCAGTAGGCTAATGAAATGGAACTCCAAAGGATTTTTGAAGGACAAAGTGTAAAGTGAACATGTAGCATTCATTCCAATGCAAAATGAATTTTTCCAATGCGAAATGAATTACATGATTTCAAGCATGCTTTAAAGACAATTATATTTTCCTTAACAGCATAACTTCTGCAAAGTTGTTAAACTGTTTGTGTTGTGAGTAGGTGCTGTTTGACTTGTATTTTCCTTTATGTACAGGTTTGTTGGTACAAATCAAAATGTTCATGAAAATCGGCTGTCAGATCTGATCACAAAATGTGTTTTTTTAATGTCTAGATTTTACTAATGTGGAAGTACCTTTGCATCTTTTCTGATGTGCTATTAATTTGCATATTGCATACGTTATGTATATTACATACTTGTGCTGTGGCTGTGCTCAAAATGTGACCGATCCAACTTTAAACAGTATTGAATGTAAGGTTAACTCTATTGAACGTGAGGTTATTCTTGTTATCTCATGTTTTGACTGTTATTTGTGTAGAAAAGTGCTGAAACAACTGTTTTGATCTAAATTCCTTGTCAAAGTGTTATTGTGGTATAACCATGCTTTATGGTGACAAAGGACTGTTTGTCTTGTTTTACACAGACTGTAATGAATGACAATGGGGAAAAACGATCATCATTGGTAACCAAGATTGAACTGCGTAAATTGCGTTCTGGCATAATGAAGCAGTTGTCAATACTTTTGAAGGAGTTATCTCAGGAAAAATGGTGCCCAGTGAAAGTTACAATACGTTCACTAGAGGAAGGGTTAACTAAAGTTGCAAATGTTTTTGCCAACTCTGGTGCCAAAATAATTTCTGAGTTATGTGGATATTTATCTGAAATCTACGATGTTTGCAGACTGGCACAAGTTCATCTAGGAGAAATGTAAGTAGTTTCTCTTTGTCCAGTATATGGAATGTGGTTCAAACTTACAGTAACTGCAATTTTTTTAAACATTCAAAATGATGTTTTTTTGCCACAAATGTTGTGTTGTCCTGTGTAATGGTGCAAGCAACTTGTCAAAAAGCAAGCAAGCATACGCGCAAAGCTTCAGACTTTGGCAGCAACAAACAATAGCTAACGATCAACTGAGGAATTCGCTCTCGTTGCCACAATTAGCAAGTACAATGAAATGTTCACCAGGTTCACAAGCACTTACAGCTCACACTCACCTAGATCAATCTATTAGAATCACTGTATTAATGCTTGTTTGTGCCACTTACATATAGTTTCTATTCTTGGTGCCCATCCTGTTCAATATGTATCGCAGATTTGCATACCAAGTCGTTGAAGTCTATTTATGTTCCCAATCATCACCCAAGGTAATCTGCTCTCATGACATCCCTCCACCATTCTTTATCCCCAGCTCTTCCTTTCATTTGTGCATAAATGCCAGTCATGATATCATCTACCATTTCAATTATTTTCCTTCTTTGGCGTTTCCCTTCATTGTACCTTCCAGCACAGTGCGCAGCATATTCTCATGTCTCAGAATATGACCAATCGACCTCATTTTTCATTTCCTAATTGCCGATAACAAACTGTTCCTTTCCAAGATTAACACTTTGGCGTCCGTCCGGTTTCGGGGATCTTTGAAAAAACAAACACGGAAATGCACGTGGCTTTGCACAAGAATTTATCTGGTCCGGTAAGTGCCACTGGGCTGGTCAAAAGATGCGGCAAGTCCTGCAGCTTGCACGCAAAAAATTTTTTGGTTAGGGGTTGCGGGTTTTTTGTGAGTGACGTCATAAGTGGAGGACTTTTGGGCCACTTTGGCCCACTTGACCTGGCCCTGGACTCAAACCGTTAGATGGTAGTATTTTGCTGAAGGTTTTACTTGAAATTAGGCTACAATCCGAGTCTTTTGATAGTTTGGATGACTTGCTGGGGTTTCAGGTTCAAAAGTTATGATCTAATGTAATAAAACTATTTGACTAATGAGATAATTAATTCGTTTATTTTAGATCATAACTTTTGAACCAGAAATGCTAGAAAGTTGATCAAAGGTTTAAAAGACTCAGACTCGAGCCTAGTTTCCAATGAAAACTTCGGCAAAATACTTTGGCCTAGCGGTTGGGCCCTAGGTCAGGCAACATGAACCAAAATGGCCACAAATGTACTTCACTTATGACATCACTCACAAAAAATCCGCAACCCCAAACCAAAAAAAATTTGTTTGAGTGCTGACAAGAAGACTGGCTGATCCGTTTGAGCCCTTGGACAGCCCTCTGGCACAATCGGCAGAGGAGCTGTGGTGTTGGCAAATCAACTGAAAACTGCTGGTTTTAAGCATCGGAAAACTGCTGGTTCTAGGCCCCGCATTGTTTTGTTTTTCCATCCATTTCACCTTCACCAATCTTCTCCAGACCTACATTTCAAACGCCTTCTGCCTTGTAGCATCAGCCCTTAGTTTCTGATCCATGCATGGCCACACTCCAAACCAAGGTCTTCACCAATCTTTTCTTCCAGTTTTAATCCTCCTATGAGTAGTTTTTTAGTTTATTGAAAGCACTCTTTGCTCCGATCCTATCACGGATATCCTTTTCTGAGTATCCGTATAATGAAAGAATGCTTCCCAGATATTTAAATTCTTCGACCTGTTGTAGTATTTCTCTGTCCACAGTTGTCTTTGTAGTACTGGGTTGTCTTCCAATCTTCATGACTTTTGTCTTTTTGATGTTTATTTTCATGTCATATTTCTTTGCCACTCTGATGGTTTCATCTAAAATTTTTTGTAAACCTTTTTCTGTGTTAGCTGTCATAGCTTGATCATCGGCATACCAGACAGATTGCACTAATTCGCCTCCAAAACAAACTCCTTCTTTTAAATCATTCAATGCTTCCTTCATCATGGCTTCCGCATAAACATTGAACGGTGTTGGTGTAATCAAGACAACTTTGTCAAACTCCTCTTCCAACTTCACTAGGTTCAGTCAGTTCATAGTTCAATCTTACTGCAGCTGTTTAACTGATATACAATGTTGCGATAAGTCTCTGTCCTTCCAATCTACACCAATGTTATGCAATATCTCTTAGAGATCGACTGATATAACGGCTGATATTTGGGTTTTACCGATATATCGATATTGGCAACAATAGCTGATTTTATTGGCCTCAGTAGGACTTGACAAAACGCTGTTATATTCCTTACACATCCAGACAACATGCGCAAGAAAACAATGAAGTAATTCAAGACAGTTATCCTGCTGCAGCAACGCTAGCAGGTGTGGTTTCATGAACAAACAGACAAGATTAACCATGGAGTACGCGTCGTCCGTCGCAGCCGAAACAAAAGCATCGTCCGGAAGTTTCACAATGCTTGAAGCTACCATGTGCAGGTGTTGTGTATGTATAAACTCCTATTGTACCTCTGGAAGTTTTTGCAGCACGAAAAGTTTGACTGGAAATTAAGGTGCAGAAGTCCTATCGATGCCTAGTTTCGCGCAGATTAATTTAAAAAAGCTTACATGAAAAATGATTTGCGTTATGTTAAGCTACATTTATGGCGTTATGTATATGATTACAAATGCAATTGCTACTCATTAGTGACGACAACTGTCGCTGTGAAGCAATTGCACGTAACATCTTAAAAGGATTCTACTTTGTTAACTTGAGGTATTAGGCTATAATTGCACTGGTTTACATTGTATGCAAGCTACGAGGCATGATAATGATAATTGTGATGTCACAATTCAAGCTGTTGGAATGTGAAACCAGCGTGTGTGGATGTGGCACACAAGTTATGAAAGCGCTACTCCAGCATTTCACAAATACGTTGAAGTGGTGATTGGTCGTTTGGTCCAATAGCAGCACGGTAGTTAGTATTCATTGTTACGTCACACTTGCTGTTGTCCATTTGTTAAACGCGACCAGCAAAAGCAGTGTTTGAAGCGATGCAACTTACGCAAGCTGAAAGTGCGGTGTTTGTGATTGGATCAGAACTACCGTGGCATTATTGCACAATCATCGGATGCGTAATGCGCACATGTGCACCTTAGCTATTGTCATGGCGACTTGTTCTTATGGAATTTGCTTCTGGCAGATGGGCAGTAATCGGTTATAGCCTATGCTTAGGCTATGTTGCTTCTTTTGTTTAGGCAATGCTTCTTTTGTTTAGGCTATGTTGTAGATGACCATCTAACTTCCTGCAGGCAACTTGGTGAAAATGCAGATAAACTTTGATTTCTGCATGACAGTCTTAAGCTGTTGATATAGAACTACTGGGTATTGTCAAATGAGTTGAAGTGTTTCATTTCATACCAATGCCAGTACTTCAGTTGCAGTAACTAATGCAAGTAGTTTGCTTTTTTAAGGACATGCACTTATGTAATGTTGCATTGCATCAAAATTCAAAACTTGATTCTTTACGACTTGGAAGGGATGATGTGTGAAGTATATACAAAAACAAAATTTCACAAGTAGTACAGTAACTGTCAATCAACCATACTATCATAGACCAAAAAAGGTACTCTTTTGGAAAAATTTTCATGTTTGGCAATGATTAATTGAATGCAGTGTTGTACTAATTTTAACCTCCTTAACTTGATTTTCAGTTTTGTACTTCCTTTCTTTTCATTTTTAACCAACTTTCAACTTTCAAGCACTTTGCTTTTTTGGTTTAGCACCATTTCTTTGCACTGTTCTCTTCTTTTACATTCGGTGTTCTTTTCTTATTGTTTTGTTATTTTAACATTCTTTTTTTATTCATGGCACTGTGTTTATTTATTACAAACAGTGTATACTATGCTAACAGGTTACCAAACATTGAAATTGCTGCAATTTCAAACATTTTAGCTGATAAATCCTGATTTTTGAAGTTTTTCAAAAAAGGTATGGCATGAAATACATAACAGTTTTGATAATGAAGCAGAAAACAAGATTTAAAAATTTTGGAAATATCGGTTATTGGTATTGGCCCATGAATGGCCGATATATCAGTATTTGCATTGGCCTCAAATAAGCTATATCGGTCGATCTCTAAATATCTCCATCAATTTTTTCCAGTTGACGCGATCAACTGCCTTATAGTCTATAAAGCACACATGGAGATCTTGGTTGAATTCAGTGCTTTTCTCAGGCAGACACCTCATAACTCCAATTGCGTCTCTTGTGCCTCCCTCTTCCGCTACCACTTTTGCTATGCTCACAGTATGTTTACTGATTATCTGTTTTCATGAACAAGCATACAAGATGAACCATGAGTTATACATCAGCCGTCACAGCCAAAACAAAAACACCATCATTAATCAGATTTATCAACGATCATAGCAAAATATTGAAAATGTTGCAATTTGAAACATTTTAGCTCATAAATCTTCGTTTTTGAAGTTTTTGAAAAAAGGTAAGGCATAAAATACATTACATATATTTTTGATAATGAAGCACAAAACAAGACTTAAAATTTTGAAAATATTGGTTGTGGGCAATTTCAAATGTGACTAATGGAAGATTTTGATTACTTTTTCATTTGTTTTTTATTTCATTATTCAGAAGTCTGCATCCATTGGAACTTGACCTGAATTTCATAATTTTAATTAAATTCACCTAACAAGAACTAGTAAGCAACCAATTTTGGCAAATGCAAAGTTTGTAATAAAATTAAATGAAGATACCTGTAAAAGGCCATGGTGATGTAAATTCTTGCTGTGCTATGCATGCAAGCAAAGGAATCCTCACGTTAATAAAGCACTTGAAAACCTATTGGTTTAAAATTTCACTCAAAAACCAAAAAATAACAAACATGAAAAATCCATTGCTGTACGGATTGGGATAGTCAAACATTTATTTTGCAACATCTTGGCAAATGCTGAATGATAACCACAACACAGGCTCCAAAAAACAATCAGAAACTAAGAATACTGGAATAACCAATCTTGAAGTTGAAAAAATTGGGTTTATCGATACAACTTGATCATCATGCAATAAAAAATGTTTTTGTTCTTCAATTCAACAGCATTTTTTAAAGCTGCCATAGCAATGAGGAACACCATTAGAAAATAATATGTCACAAAGAATACCTTATACTGTGAAGTGAAAAACTAGTACAAATTAAACAAGAAAAGGGAACACTTAACAAAATAGCACCTCAAACTTTCAAATGAAAAATCAGCACAACTAAATAACATGGAACAACAGTTGCAATCATAAAACATTCACAATGGGAAAGACTAGTCAGATTTTCGATTTTCTTTTGTCTTATAGTTTTTCATCTGCGTTCTTTGCTTTTCCAAATATTTTTCATATTTTCCTTTTTTAATTTTTTGAATATATTTTTTTCCTTTCTACTGCAAATTTAGCCATTTTGATATAACTATCTAAAACAATGTAGTCCAACTACAGCTACACGTGCCACATGTGGCCAGTTACAGCGTTTTCAGTTGCCTATGGAAGCATTCAGGAAAATCTTCAATCTGAAATTTGTTGAAAAACGTGTGAGGCCACATTTGGATAAAGTGCATTTTCACGTGAGCAATACCATTTCTGTGTACCCATTTTGTTTTAATCATTTATTTTGTGATCAAATCAGAAGGTTTATCTTCCTCCATTAACCCTTTGCTGGGCACCTGACTAGATGACCTGTGTTTTGTGTGTGCTCCGGCATTCCTTGTCTCAAGGAGTACATATGGCCCAATGAACTCAGTACTGTCAAATAAGTCTGTCTGTCTCTCCAGTTAACGCAGCCTTCTCAATGTTGCCCTGTAATAGGTAATTTTCATTGGAAAAATTTTAATAAAAATGTAAAATACTAATGGTGTTGGAGACTGCTAATAACTTCTGGAAATTATTCAGCAAAGACAGATTTCCCAATCCGAAGAATTTTGCACTAAAATGCTCTTGATTTGAAAACACATGTGTCTGAGGGTAAATTTCCTCCGATGAAGGAAGTCAAATCTGAAAACAAAAATCGAATGACAGACGAAAGACTGCACAATAATCTCTGAGTTGCACCACTAACACTGATATTGATAAAGGAACGATTGTATCCGAAAAGCCGTGGCCACAGGTTTCCCACTGATAATGATTTAAGTAATAAAATGTTTTTTGCTGTTGTAGGATAATTTCAATGACACGCTTATCCTCCTTTTCGTTTTAAATGTGGCGAATATGTTGTTTCATACATCATTTTCTTAGAAGTGACCTGTGAGTTGTTATGATTTTGTAAAATGGCCCATAGGTTAAAAGTAGTTGGACCATACTGATCTGAAATTAAGAAGCATGGCAGCTTACTCTAAACAGAACGATGCGTAATTAAGACAATCACAGGTTAACATGAACAGAACAGCATTAAATTGCTGAAGTTTTAATTAAAATATATTGTGACATTGCCGAAAGGTGTGTCACTTTTAACAAGAGGCCTCTGGCATGAACTGCTACTTCACCAACAACCACGTGTCTTCAAAGACCTACTGTAGCAACTGTGCATGTCTTCGTGGGAAGCAACTGAATTAATTCAGTGTAAGGGACAAGTGTAAGTGCAATGGGTTGACACAAGAAAGTGCAGTAGGAGGTCGATTGCACAAACATGTATAGTACAGATAACCCTTTCAAATCCATTTTTTTTTCTGTTCAAAACCATCTGTTTTCTGTTCAAAACCATCACAGACACTGATATTCACCAAAAGAAATTAGCTTGTCAATTACATAAACGAATAACTTGGTTTTTCATTTCTAAAACATGTGACTAACAGCACATCTCTTTTAATGTTAAAGCCATTCCGTGCCAATTCTCAGGAAGTGGTCAGGGCACCCTCTCCAATTTTCCTGAAATTTTACTCATATTTTCATTACCCCATATGATGAACATCTGCAAAATTTGAATGAAATCTGTCAAGAAATGGCATGATTATAAAGCTTTTTAGTTGGAGGTGTTTAGCCAGGGGGGCACAACTTGTTCATATTTGGCCATTTAAAGCCTTATTACTGCCAAACAACATTAGTGAACAACCCCAATACATTTCAGGTATGCTTGTAACTTTGCCAAATAATGAAAAAAATGACATTATTCACATTGTGACTGTCGAAGGTCATGGACACCCAAAGTTTACTGTTACTAGGTCTTACTACAAATTTTCAAAAATTTTCAAAGCTCGCCATAGTTTTATTTCTTGATAGTTTTTGCTCATATTTGGAAGAATTGTTGCTGATACAATTATCTTTGACCTTAGAAAATTTTATTGGAAAATGTCAAAAGGTTTGTGAGATATCTTGGGCTGAACTTGGCACAAAATGAAAAAACTAGAATCTTTGTCGCCTTGGTTACCCATGACCGCAGTGAAAATTTATGTTGAAAAAATTTTCACATATTCATTATGAAATGACAAGTGTACCATACAAAATCCATGAATGGTTCTCAATGTTTTCATAGAATAAGAATTTGATGAAGTTTGTGCAAAAACTAGAAATTTTGTGTAATACAAAGGTCTTAATATTCACTATTTTTCATTGTACCATTGTTATTCAAGCTAGCATTGTTATTTCACAAATACATTATTAAATTCTAGAATTGGACTGTGTCTTGTGCAAAGTCAATTGCTTGTTTAGATGTAATGAAAGTGGAAAAATTTGTGCTTCATTTCACTTAACACTCTGAAGGCTGGACTACAAATATATCGTACCTGGATTTCAGTCCAAAGCCAGCAGTCTTTGGTTGCTGTATCAATGCCATAGATCCTCCGCAAATTGCGCTAGAGAGCTGTTTAAGGACTCAAACAGATCTGCCAGTCTTCTAGTCAGCACTCGAAAAAAAACTTTTTGGTTGGGGGGTTGTGGATTTTTTGTGAGTGATGTCATAAGTGAAGTAGTTTTTGGGTCATTTTGGCTCATGTTGCTTGGCCTAGCACCCAACCTTTATCCAAAATATTTCGCATTGGAAACTAGGCTCGAGTCCAAGTCGTTTGAGCCTTTGATCGACTTTCTAGCATTTCTGGTTCAAAAGTTATGATCCAAAATAAACAAATTAATTAATTATCTAATTAGCTATTAGTCAAATATTTTTATTAATTTAGATCATAACCCGAAACCTCAGAAGATAATCCAAAATGTCAAAAGACTCGAAGGTTTGGTCCCAAGGCCAGATGAAGTGGGCCATGGTGGCCAAAATGTCCTGCATTTGTGACGTCACTCACAAAAAACCAACACCCCCAACCACAGAAACGTTTTTCTTTTTTTTTTAATTGAAAAATTTTTTTGAATTAAATACATTTGGTTTAAAATTAAATAAATCTTTTTGGTTTCATGATCTAAAGTATTAAAAATATTTGACTAATGAGATAATCAATTAATTTGTTTTATTTATCTTATGACTTTTGAACCAGAAATGCTAAAAAGTCTATCAAAGCTCAAACGACTTTGGATTGTAGCCTAGTTTCAAATAAAAGGTTCAGCAAAGTACTACCATGTAAAGGTTTGGACCTAAGGCCAGGTGAAGTGGGGCAAGGTGGCCTAAAAGTCCTTAACTTATGATGTTACTCACAAAAAAAACGCTACCCTGAACCACAAATTTTTTTTTAAATATACTTTTTAATTTAAAAATTTTTTTTTTATTAATACATTTGGTTTGAAATTAAATATTTCGTTTTGGTTTCATGATCTGAAGTAATATAAATATTTTAGTAATAGACAATTAATAACTTGTTTATTTTAGATTATAACTTTTGAAGCAGAAATGTGAAAATGTTGATCAAAGGCTCAAAAGAATCGGACTCGAGCCTAGTTTCCAATGAAAACTTCAGCAAAATACTTTGGCCTAGCGGTTGGGCCCTAGCCCAGGCAACATGAACCAAAATGGCCCAAAAGCTACTTCACTTATGATGTCACTCACAAAAAGTCCGCAACCCCCAACCAAAAATTTTTTTTTGAGTGCAGATTAGAAGACGACTCCTGATGCCATTGAGCTCTTGAACAGCTCTCTAGCGCATGTGGCGGAGGAGCTAGGATATTGGTAAGACAACCGAAAACTGCTGGTATTTGGCTGAAATCCGGGTACGATATATTCGTGGACCAGCTGTCAAAGTTTAAGTGAAATGAAGCATACAATTTTTCAATTTCATTCCACCTAAACAAGCAATTGACTTTGCACAAGACACAGTCAAATTCTAGAATTTTTTAATGTATTTGTGAAGTAACAATGCTAGCTTGAATAGCAATGGTATAATGAAAAATAGTGATGATAAAAGACCTTTCAGTTACACAGAATTTTTAGTTTTTGCACAAACTTCATCAAATTTTATCTGTATGAAAACATTGAGAACCATTCATGAATTTTGTATGGTAAACTTGTCATATCATAATGAATATGTGAAAATTTTTTCAATGCAAACTTTCACTGCGGTCATGGGTAACCAAGGCAACAAAGGTACCCCACTTTTCTATTTTTTTCATTTTGTGCCAAGTTTAGCCCAAGATATCTCACAAACCTTTTGATATTTTGCAATAAAATTTTCTAATGTGGAAGATAATTGTATCAGCAATAATTCTTCCAAATATGAGTGAAACTATCAAGAAATAAAACCATGGCGAGGTTTGAAAATCTTTGAAAATTTGTAGTAAGAGCTAATTAGTTTACCTCTGCCTTTAATCTAAAAACTTACTTGACCGGAGAAAAAGACAATCTTAGCTCATTTTAAAATACCCAAAAGAACATACTCAATTTTTTTAAAGTGTGACAGCTGGCGGAAAATGTCTTAGGACCCAGTACCAAAATATTAAATTTTGCAATATCCATAAGCATCACTCCGTCCCTAGACCAAATGCTTCTATCAATTGACTACAGACCATGACACATATTGATCACCATTTGGTTATTATGAATGAAAAATTGGTGTTGTTACATCACAATTATGTTAAAATTGGAGGAATTTCAGTCTTCAAGACATATCAATCAGGAAAGAGTAATTTTCTATATTATAAATAGTTCAGTATAGAGTATAGACTATAGATCATCAGATAGGTGTTTGTTTTTGAAAGTTGGCTACCATTTTAACATGCCTGGAAAATACAGTAGTAATTTTCTGTTAATGAAATGCCTTCCCTCTGCTGTAGGTTTTATGAAGTCTTTGGTAATATTTGCAAAATCATTGTCAGTAGTTACGCAATGATTAACATCTAGGAATTCAACTTCACACCCTTTTGATCGGCTGTGCAATCTTGGTGAAACGTTAGTTCCAAAGTGCTGTTGGCAAAGGCTGAAGTTAGTGCTTGTCGAATGCTCTCATTAGGCGATGCAGATCTAGCTATCCAAATTATGTCATCTATAAATCTGTGGAAAAGTTCTGCCTCACATAGCACCCTAGCAATCAGCTGGAGGATGTAATGTACAGCAGTGTTTGCCAATGAGACAGAGTCGTTGTCACCGGTTATAATTCCGTTTTTTTGGTATGTAGCTGGTCTCCATATTGGGTGACAACATTGTTTAGGCAAATTGTGTTCAATTCAACAATGATTTCTTGGGGCTTGTTGAATTTACATTGTTTCTCCAGCGCACGTTCCAGGACTTTTGTTACTGTTTCTCTGCACAAGCTTGAGTAAAGTGCTTTTGCATCTGCTGATATAATGGAAAACGCAGGTATTTGCTTTCCAGTTTTTCAAGTTTTGGTTAGGCAGTTTTTCCAATTGAGCAGGTCTTCAATATATTGGCAGCTGTCTTGGCAAATTTCATCTGGACGGTTTCTGCAAAAGTCTGCACTTATAGTTCTAAGCAATATTTCCAGAAAAGCAGTAAGGCATGAGGTGCTTATGTTCCCAGAAGATTGCAGCAAGCACACAGGTATGTCTTTGATATCAGCATTCAATATATGCTCTGGGGTCATCCTGTGTATTTTGAAAAGTGAGTAAGTGTAAGCCTATGTATTGCAACAAAAAAAATTGCCAATGCACCATTGACCTTGCTGTATGAGTTGCTCTTGCATTTCATTCCAGTTATGTGTAGCAGCAGATACCACATGCAATCTCCGGATACCATATACCACATACAATCTCCCGATGTATGACTTCCTGAAATCACACCATAGTTGTGATGCATACGTGGATGTACAGAATGAACTAAAAAGTACATTTTTCACTGTATTTGAACATCAGCAAAAAGAAGCTTGTAGCTTGTTTGCTGCACAATATTGGCAATATTGGCTGTGCAGTTGTCTCTGTCTCCATCATCTGAGAGCTCAGTATCTAGTACGATCCGTAACTCAATTGTGAGTGCAAACCGGTGTCATGAATCTGTGTTGTGTCTGGCTGCAGTTTGTTACGTATCGCAAGGTGTGCTGCCTGCAACTGCTTTATGGTTTTAACAGCTTGTCTTTAGGCTATAATTTATGAACCAGATGAGCTTAAAAAATCTGAGACATGAGAAAGCTTTATTTGTACCACATGCAATGATATAATTTCTTGTTTCTGCGGCATCACTGTAACGTATCACAACGCAGCAACCACAGCTACCTGGTTGGTACAATCTGTTCGAAAAACGATTGATTAACCATTTGCAAACGAATTTGTTGAAACTGTGTTACTGTACTCTGTATGACAGTGTTTTCACTGTGATTTGTTCACAGTAAACCTCAACATATATCACTTTGTTTGCCTGGAGCGTGGACGCAGAATGTAATAAACTGTAATGCACCAATGAAAAACTATCATTGTGTAAAAGAGAATGTACTATGTTTTAAAGAGTGATTTTCGTTGAAGTGCACCAACTGCATAGATCCTCAGTAGGTTGTGCTAGACAGCTGTTCAAACCCTCAAAACAATCAGCAAGTAGAGATGGCACGGGCCCCTAACAGTTGAGTCTTTGGGCTGTCTGCTAAGGTTTTGAAACAGTCTGCTAACAATTTTTTAGTGGTAACGTCTTTCTGGGCCGCTAAGGTCAGTTTGGTAATTAGATGAAAATGTTCATTTTTTGCAAAGTTTCAAAATTTAACAACAAATTTTTTTGCTGCTGTTTGATCCATTTTGCCGTTCACTTGTTTCCACGCAAATGTGTGAACCATGTTATGAATCAATCAGAGCACAGGGTTGCCAATTTGGGTTTTTTAACACTTTGGCATCCAGCCGCTTTTGAGGATTCTTGTGCCAAAATAGCTGGATCGGATCACACGTGGATTTGTACGTGCGTAACTTGGGCGCTGAAAGTGGTAAAGAGCTGTTCATAGGCTCAAAAGTCACGGCAACTCTTCTCGTCTGCAGTGGAAAATTTTTTTTTGGTTAGGGTCCTCCAGTTATGAAGTCACTCACAAAAACAGCTAAATGCCCTCCACTTTTGATGTCGTTCACAAAAAAAACAGAAACCTAAAACCAAAAAATTGTTTAATTGCAGATGCAAAGACTTGCCGAGTTTTTTGAGAATTGAACAGCTTTATAGCACAATCGGTCGTGGAGATATTCCCGCATTACGACATGTGCAAATTGCTGGATTTTAGCCTCAAACCACCCCGTAGCTAGGGTTTTAAGCACTGAAAAGACATTAGTACAATGAAATAAATTTCACAATTTTGCAACTTGGCACTATCAGTATTTCATAAAACATATCCATCCTTAACACTTAACGCATCTGGTAAGTTTTGAGCATTTCGCACAAAACAACCGAATCGCATGTGGCTTTGCACGTGCATAACTCGGGTGCCAAAAGTGGTAGAGAGCTGTTCAAAGGCTCAAAAGACATGGCAAGTCGTCTAGTCTGCACTTGAAAAATATTTTTTCGTTGGGGGCGTGGATTTTTTGTGAGCAATGTCATAAGTGGAGGACTTTTGGGCCACCGTGGCCCAATTCACCTCGCACTGGGCTCAAATCATGAGATGGTAGTGTTTCACTGAAGTTGTTATTGGAAACTTGGCTGCAATCCGAGTCTATTGATACTTTGGATGACCTGCTGGGGTTTCGGGTTCAAAAGTTATGATCTGAAGTAATAAAAATATTTGTCCAGTTAGATAATTAATTTGTTTGTTTATTTTAGATCATAACATTTGAACCAGAAATGCTAGAAAGTCGATCAAAGGCTCAAAACACTCGGACTCGAGCCTAGTTTCTAATAAAAACTGCAGTGCAATACTTTGGCCTAGCGATTATGCCCTAGGTCAGGTAACATGAGCCAAAATGCCGAAAACTACTTCACTTATGATGTCAGTCACAAAAAATCTGCAACCCCCAACAAAAAATTTCCTTCAAGTGCAGACTCGAAGACTGGCTGATCTGTTTGAGCTGTTGAACAGCTCTCTGGCGCAATCAGTGGAGGAGCTAGGGCGTTAGTGAGGCAACTAACAACTACTGGTTTTAGGCCGATTTCAAAGTACGAATTCTCATACCCTTGCTCTCAAAGTGTTGATAAAGTGAAGATGTTTTCAAATTTTCTCTGGCCTTTGCCACACCTTACCTCTTTTGAATCCTTTTTCCTGTTGCAACTTTGTTATGCGTAACTTTAGTTTTCTGTCAGCTAATATTATATTTATATTTTCCATTAAATTGCTATCTTTTCCTAAGCCACATTATAAGTTGATTTTTTAAAAACTAACATTACGCTTTCAGGTTGTTTCCTGCTTCTTTGGAGATTTTATATGGAAAGCGACTTGAAAAGTGCATTCTGCATAACTTTGCCTCAGTTCAAATTGCCGCGGTGAAAACTCTGGTCAAGTTTAATGATAGTATTATAAAGGTTGACCTTTTCTTCTTTGTCTGGTGTGATATCTCTTTTATTTGTATATGTTTTTTTTTCTTGTTTCAGTTGAGCAAATTTGTTTTTCAGTAAAAAGTTTGTACAGTTTTTTGAGTGCAAAAATTTACAGAAATCATATATCGCTCAAATTGTTTTCTTGAGCACTTAATCTTACTGAAGTTCTCACTGACTGGTCAGTGGTTTCGTGACTGGTCAGTGGTATCATCACTACTAGGTAGAGAAGTGAATACTGCTTTTTTGGTTTTTCACAAATATAGCATTTCAATAGAAAATCTTAGAAAATAGAAAATCTTGATTGAAATGCTGTGATTGTTGGTGATCATTAAATTTGTGACATTTTGCATAACAGCAAATGCATTCATTCTTGGAGGATCAAAAACAATTTCAGTTTTGATTTCCAGTAAGTGCTACTATGCCAGGTCCTTCAACAGTGTCATATTAGATTAGATACTAATTTGTGCTATGTGGTGTTTTATATTTCTAACACCAGTCAGTTGACATGCAACAAAATGTATTGGGCGAATCCTTCAGAATGTGAATTGACATATTTAGCAGAACTTCTACATGGTAGTCAGTCATGGTTATGAAATGATGTGCCAAGCATGTTTTCACTGAAACCATGCTAAGCATGTTCATTGGATGAAGAAATATGCAAATTACAAGTTAGTTATAAATTTTCTGAAATTTTTAGGTTGTTTTAGTTTTCAGTTACACTTATGTTTGTATCCCTTGCAACAGAGCTAGCTCAGTGTTTTTCAATTTGAGTACAAAAATTAGTCTGTTTGTGTCATCAAAGGTGTACACAAGGGTGGGTGGGTGGGGTTAAAATCCCCCCTTTAGCTTAATATTTTACAAAACTTCATTGACTGCACAAAGGAGATTAATTGTTTTCAAATACTTTTTGCTTGTTAATTTGTTGACTTAACGCAAACACCACGGAATAAATTTGCAAGCAAATTTTAAGGAACATTGTGAATTGGCTAAAAAGGAATGATTAGGTCATGGTGGGAATCTGGATTATCGTCTGCATCGAGTAACCATGTGTTCACTTTTTGCAGACCCTCCACTACGCATGTTTAAGATTGTGTTGTGCGATAGTTCGCTTTATCTGAAACAATTGTCTTTGTTTTGTCTGCTATGGCTGATCAGCGCAAGCGGTGACCGCATTGGCTACATTACCAATTTCTGTAGCATGACAGAACTGTTGCACGAAGTCAAAGAACTTTTTTTGACATGGAAGCATTCAGGAATTTGATCATTGCTCAGCAGTGAAAAGTAAAACTGAAAGTTTGCTGGACGTCGATGCATACTAAAAAATAGAAAGTTTTCTTGCGTACTTCATGCACATTCTCAATTCTTGTGTAGTTTTGCAAAAATCGTTCTTGCAAACCGGTTCTTGCAAATTGTTGATATTTTTGCAGTAATGAACTACTGTGTCGTAGCGTTGATTGTATTTTTTCCGATATCCTAGATGGGAGCGCTGATAGTTTATATTAAGCAAGGGTGTTCGGAAGTGAGGGGTTTGGGTTAAACCCAGCTATGTCCAACCCAAATGGCTTACTGAGCCAAAAATTTTTTCACTGTCTTGACCAGGGCCACGCACTGAACGACATATCAATGCAGGCCTCGCACAGAATGGCTTACTTTGATCTTAGCAAACTTTTGACGCGTGCTGTCTATCAATTGTGACATGAGCGTCCAGGTACTTTATTCAAAATTAAATATCTCGGTGATTTCTTGCTCGTTTTTCCTCAAATTTTCAGGAGAGATGCGTGTGAACAAGCCAAACACTTGATAATGTACTTGAAAGCATTGGAATTGTATCCGCAATGGCAACAGTCATGAGAAAATGCCACTGAGGACCACGTGCATTAAAATTGTTAAATTCAAGATTATTAAAATAAGGACAGGGTAGCAGTATGTAGGATGCTTTTACTACAACAAACATCTAAACTGGGTCGCACAAAACCTTGACTGGTCCGCATGCGGGCCGCGGGTTGGACATAGCTGGTTTAACCCCTCACCTTTGAGCTTGACATTTTTCCAAAACTTTATTATCTGCGCAAAGGGGATTAATTGTTTACGCGTACTTTTTGCTGGTAAATTTGTCGAAGTAATACAAATACCACGGAATGAATTTGCATGCAAGTTTCAAGGAACATTGCAAATGGGCGAAAAACTAGCCTGATAATAATTAGATTTCGTAGGAAATCTCCGTTATCGTCTGCGTACGGAAACTATCTCACCACTTTCTGCAGACCTTTCATGCACTACGCATGTTTAAGATTGTGTTCCGTGATAGTTCACTTTATCCCAAACAATTGCCTTTATGTTGTCTGCTAAGTCTGATCAGCGCAAGCGCTGACTGCATTGGCTGCATTACCAATTTCTGTAGTGTGATGAAACTGTTGCACGAGGTCGAAAACCACAGTTGTTAACATAGAATTATTCAGGAATTTGATAATGTCTCAGCAGGGAAACAGGAAAACTAAACGTTTGCTGGACCCAGGTCCGTAACCAGCTTGGGACAGCATACGAGGGGGGGAGAAGAGTTTTCTAAGCGTGAGACAGATTTTTTAAACTATGTACCGTAGTTTCCAAATACGTCCAACACATTTTTCCTGTGCAAAAATTTTTAACATTTTTCTATTGGGGGCAAAAATTTCCTTGCCCCCTCTGGTTGCACGTCTATGGACTTCTATACATCACAAAAAACTAAAATTTTCTTGCGTAATTTATCTGCATTCTCAATTCTTGTGTAGTTTAGCAAAATCCAATCTTGCAATCCAGGGTGTGCGCCAGCCAGTTCAGCCGCACATCTTTTGCAGTTGTAAATTGCTCTGACGCAGTGATGAATGTGTTTCACTCCCTTGTTTCTTCGCGCAGTCTGATATCTTCGCACTTTTGAACTGCGGTGTTGTAGCATTGAATTTGCTAGCTTTACTTGGAGCGCTTATAGTTTAACCTATATTCAATTCAATGACACATAAAACAAGGGGAGTGGATATAGAAAAATGTGCATATTATGTCAACAAACCTTGCCAAAACGTTGGTTTGGAAACAGGGAAATGATGTCAAATTGTGATGTCACAAACAGAGCACACCAAATACAAATGACCACCATATGACCCTCAACTCACCCCCCCATGAAAATTTTCTGTGTACGCCACTGTGTGTCATATTAAAGATGGTAGTGCTGTTTTGGACAGTGTTCAACTTGTATTTTTATTAGCATGTTCTTGATAAAATTGAATATTTAACACTTGGCATCTGGCTGCTTTCGGGGATTTTTAGAAAAAAAAAACGCGTAAACGCAGGTGGCTTTGCGTGGAATTTCTCTGGTCCGGTATGCTCTACAGACCTGGTAAAAGTCTCAAAAGACGCGGCAAGTCTTCTAGTCTGCACTCGAAAAAAATTTTTTTGCTTGGGGAGTGTAATTTTTTGTGACTGAATTTTTTGTGAGTGACGTTTGTGAGTGACGCACACTGTCATAAAGTTTCTTTGTTATAAATCAGGGGTCTCCAAACTTTTTTGTCCGAGGGCCACATATGCTCTTACACAATAGTTTGAGGGTTAAACTTCTTACGTGATGTGATTGTTTCGGGAAAGGTTGCATTCCACCAAATCACAAATTTTTTGTCGACATATTGCTTTTTCATCATTGACAAAATGGCTTTGTGGGCCGGATGAAATGGCTTCGCGGGCCGCATTTGGGCTGTGGGCTGTAGTTTGGAGTCCCTGTTATAAATCAACAAAAGACATCCTGCATAAAATGTTTGCATTAAGCAATGTTACACATAGGAATACTATCACTGAAGCTGACTACTTCATCCCTCACATAACAAACAAAAAAAACTAATGCCAAAATCATGCAAAACGAGATATCATTGCCAGGTTTTAGTTGATCAGAATAAGCATATAAACAAAAACATAGGCAATCAGCACAGTGGGATGGTCCATGAAAAACACAAGGGCTTAAGCTAAGGAAAAAACAAAAAATAACCGCAGTACATTTTCAGAATTTTGTCAG
>Ga0210059_1001808_pt1 | contig 32688 bp, 19 predicted proteins | sample Ectturendosymbi2_FD_188042 | JGI IMG/M metagenome (GOLD analysis project Ga0210059, IMG submission 188042) | Ecteinascidia turbinata endosymbiont from Florida, USA - Sample 2 (SPAdes) (version 2) | ecosystem: Host-associated > Tunicates > Ascidians > Unclassified | place: Key West, Florida... | reverse complement strand
GGGGGGGCTTGGTACTTTTGTTTGGGGGGCTGAGCCCACCATAGCGACAGGAATGCAAGCTTCACGCACTGACTGCTGAACGGAGTAGTTTAAAAAATTTATATTTATTTAGAATTTCTTCGCTACGATACTGATCTTCAGTGCCTTCTCTTCTTGTTTTTCAACTCCTGTGCCACGCCTCTTGGCAAAAAGAACTTGGCGGAGCCTTCCGAAGGAAACTAAAAGGCAAGATATGCTTTTCATAAATATTCTAGCTGCTAGTATCGCACAAAATCGATCAGATTGCTGGTGCTTAAGTTTTTTTACTAGAGTAGAATCTAACAGCTGCCGCCGCATATATTTCAGGTGTTTTGAAAGGGCATGATAAATATTTTTGAAAGCAAAAAAACGCAACTGTAAAAAAGTTACAGACATTTAGTTTTAATAATGTGCAAATCAGCTGGATGTTATTGGACTACACCTTCTAACCATATTCACAAGCACTGGCATAAAAGTTTTAAAATTCGCTCAACCACACACAAGCCTGCACAATCTTCCACACGTATTCTGTAAATAGGTTTGACGGGAGTTTTAAAAATCCCATGGAAGACCATAAAACAGTTTTGTGATTATCACAAACCGTTATTTTCTTGTAGATTGTGTTGAAGATCCTTTAAAAAGTACCTGCCAGCTAAACCGCAAATGCAAGAAAAATGGCAATTGCGAAGCAAGGAAAAAAGTGTTTGGCTTCTAAAGTGAAAAATGTGTTTCAAAGCACGTTTGAGCAAGTAGTGCAAGATAACTGTGAAAAAAACTTTGCTTGCATTCTATGAGCGAAATCTATCTATCGCAGGCAACGCACAGCCCTCACACACAACTTCTGTAACCAACTGCAAAGATTCCCAGTGTTGGACAATTGTTTTTGCGCAAAGGTATCACTGCCGGCAAAACGAAAATACCATTTGGCAAATGTTTGTCTTTGCATAACCACAGTCGCACCATGCCGATGAAATCAACCACACCGAGTCGCTTTATCATTTGAGCAATCGGTCACACGGTATGGAGAAAAAACAACAAAATTTGTTGTAAAAGCAGCATCAAAACTCCAGTGAGTAGGTTTGAATCGTGGTTAAATAAATTTTCTCCGTGGATGTATTCCATTCACTGTTTTCTCGGACCAGAATACATTTAAAGAGGTGGAACTCACTAGAATCACCGCAAAACACCACGTGGTGTTAAGCATAGATGTTCGGGAAGGTGTTTTAAGGGTGGAACGGAAACCGTTCCAGTGTACGTCGAGAAAATAGAATTTCGTCGATTTCTAGAGCGGCCGCGATTATAGATTTTTCCGAAGTCTTCCAAAGTTGATCTGAAACGTCCCGAAATTTTAGATATAGGAACAAAATGAAGAACAATAAAGGTCGTCCGTTTTTTCGTGAAGCAAAAATCCCAAAAACGTCATCACAACTGCAACCACCCTGATTTGTTGTTTTTTCTGCAAAATCAATTTTTTTCCCTGAAAATTTTGCAACTTTGACCTTATTCGCCTGACTTTGACAAGTTATGCTAGTGTAGGGAGATGCCACCCCAGACTGCCTTTAATAACATTCAAGTTATTCATAGCGTTGCCCTGGTTAAAATGCACATTAAACTAACATGGTTAAATCTTTTCAACAGAAAACGTAACAGCAATTCCCTATGTGCATTTTGTGATTTCATTTGCAGTTATTTCCCAACAATTTTAGTAACCCCTTTTTCTGTACAATCCCTAATTGAATTAAGCCACTGCATGCAAACAGCTTCTTTGAAAAACAGTGCCTTCGCGGTGATCAAGCGCTTGGAAATAACTTTATCGGTAGTAGAAGCACTTTTGAAAGTTTCACATACCTTTTCCTTTCAGGATCCTAAAGGAAAATAAATGTCGACCACAGTTGACCCCTGTGCGAAACGACCTTGGACAGGCACGCTGGACCCAAGCATTCTTTCAATGTCGCAATATCGATCCATCCGTTCTAAGCTTCGCCGTTTGCGACAAACACTGCATTGAGCCGGAAAGTTGTACCATACTTCGACAGTACTACAACAAACCGGTCCTGCGCCCGTTCCTGATCGAACTACGCGACAGAGTGTCCAGGCCCAGTCCAGTAGAAATCGAACTGCCTGTTTCATGTAACTGCGTCCACAAGTTTCGGCGTGGAAACCATTGCGTCTACCGCCAGCAAATACCAGCAGCAGCCATATGAGTTTTGATACTATTGAGTAAATATTTTATTTTGGGTTTTATTTCATATTGTCTATTGCACTAGGACAAGGGCACTCCTTTTTACCTTTTATACCATTGCCATTTTATCAGCGTTTTTTCCTTATTTATTACATGGCAATTGTCTTGCTCATTACCACGTGACGTGTGTTTCGTGATTTGCCGACAGTATGAACACGCCAGGTCTCAGTCCTCGCTCAAAATCGACAGAATCAACACCGGCGTTGGATCAATTTCAATTTGTAATTGTGCTGTGTGTCACTACACATTTCCGTGTAATCGCAAATATAATTGAGACTTGAGACGTGTAATTTGCTAAAATTTTTACCACAGTAACCACTACCTTTCGTTTGCAACAAGTTTACAGAGCTCGAATAAATGGATAAACAAGACCAGGAAACACAGAGTGTTTTGGACTATTACAGAACCGCCGCCGGAAAGTCTTCAACAGGGGGGCTTGACATTGAAAATTTGGTAAATGTTCCATTGATTTAAAGTGTTTCGTATTTCAATTTAGGGGGCTTGGTGCTCTGTTTGCAGGGACTAAGCCCACCAAAGACCCCTCCCCGTGGCGCCGGGACTGGACTATTAACAAGTGTACAATTTCGGTCGAAGTAAAGCTAATGCGCTGAAACCGCAATTTAACCAGAAATTAATTTTGTGTGGTTGAATGAATGATGTAGTAATGAATAAAGATTTGGGTAACGACCTCGACAAGACCCTTTCAAAATTCTTTGCTGACCATCGTTATTTTATACAGGCGTTTGAGCTGCAGTACTGAAATACCATGTAGATGGAAAAGATTTCGTAAAATCAGTTCTGTAATTCTAGTAGCGTTTAAGAAATGGTGCGAGAACGTTTGCCCGGAATCGCTCTTTTATATAATTCTTTAAAGAGCTTTACCTGACAGCACCTTTGTCGTTCCACCGCACAGCCCCCCACTTTGTCAACACTGACTTGGCGTGACAGGCACAGATACAAACGGTAAACAAAAGTTCACAAACCAGGAAGCAGCCAACTGTGATGAAAAAGTTCTTGATTTTGAAGCACGCATATAAATTTTCACGACGCCACTGTTGTGATGCAGGTCACAAAACATCTCACGCAGCATTCACGCGTCTTTTATGCAGAAACTCGACGCATTTCGCGTCACAAATCCCTTTATGACGTCACCGATGGGTCTACAAGTTGCAACCAACTGAGTGTGGACCAGGTCAGTGCTTATCGCTGTGATGTGACGACAGGGGGGTCATCAGTGCCATTCGCATAACCAGGTAGTTGAGAGTCATTCACAGCCCAGACGCGACGTAGGAGACATTACAAAGTTTAAGCCTTAGACAGCGAAAAAGGCAGCAACACTGCCGTTAAATTCCAGTCCTTTTTTGAAATAGGGTTACAGCAAGGAAGCTGTGAAGCCTAAGAGGAGTAGCACACAAAAGACGTGGAGTGTGATCATAATTGAATTGGTCGTTCAAGTAGAGTTAGCAGAGCGTTGTGAGTGTGTTAAACCTCTCCGACGAAAGTCTACACAAAAGATCCCGGTTTTCGCTTAGAGCAAATAATAAGCTAACATTTATATAATATATAGACTTCTTTTTCAACAAAACAAACGGCTATTCTTAGTTAGTCACACCATTCCGCAAGCAAATCAAAACAATGTGTGTTTTCGGCTCGAGTTGACTTTTGATCCCATTTAGGCGCGAAACTCCAGACCCAACACACAGGCGAGCGCTACAGTTAACTCGTAGTGTCCTCGGAGCTCGATAAATCAAACAGCCACGTCGAGTGTCGCGACACCTTCGTCCAGAAAACATCGCAATGTCACCCTCATCAGCAATACGTATATCGCGCAGGTTGTGTGCGTGCATGCACGCCCGACAAATTTCTGTGCGGTGCCGTTGCGTTGCGCCACGCTACCACTCAAAACGTAAAATGACGGCTTTCTGTTTCTTCGCGCGCTCTGTTTCGCGCATGTTCCGGGTGCCAGGTTAACTTTCTGATCTATTCTGCATACTCACGCGTGGTTTCAGTTCAACAGTTCTCCGAGTCGGATCGTCTTGTCAATCGATTTCTCGCTGCTGACAAAGACCTCCGACCAATCCCGTTGCGACTCCAGCGCTGTTTTCAACGACTCCGCAGCCTTGGGTATCAGTTTGGCGCTGATGAAGACCTTGCTGCTGCGCTCCTGCGGCATCTTGCCGAAGGAAAGGTAGACAGTGTGGTCGGGCAGGGCGGTCTTGTGCTGCAAGCACGCGTACCAGCTCTCGAGGAACTTCTGGTAAGAGAAGAGCGAGATCTCTTTCTCCCTGTCCATCTTGATCGGAGTCGAGGTCTGCTCACTGGCAGCGAAGGAGGAGAAGGCGAAGACGCGACTCTGACACAAGCGTTTGCCGAACAGCTGAAACTTGTCGTCCGCTTTCAGCACCACCCCGGCGTCCGTGTTCTTCAGGACCGTCGCGAGCGAACTGCTCACGGTGAAGGAGGGTTCGGGGAGGGTGATCGGTTCGCGTTCGAAATCCAGAATCAGTTCGCTTCGCTTCGGTTCGTCGATCCGGACCATCAAGCGCTGGTCCAGGTGGTTGCCGTAGTGCAAGCGATAGCCGTGGTTCATCTTGGCGTAAGTCTCGCACAGGACTTGCGTTTGGTCGTACTTGATGAGCAACTCGTACATGTATAACTCGTCGTCTGGTAAAGAAACGAACAAGGGAATGAAACTGGACGCTTGTGAAAAGAAACGGTTGGTCCGACAAAGGTTTGACGATTTATGTTTCGCGTTCGCGCGGCTCGTTCGGCGCGGTTGCTACGGGAAAGGAATCCAATGATGTGCAATTAAAATTTGGAGATCAGGGCGAGGTTTTCTTTTGACGTTTACTTCCGCTTGACTTTTGTCGCATGTCCGCTTCATTAATATTTAGGATTTTTGAAAGGAAATCCAAACCATCGCAAAATGTACGCGCTTTCGACAATGAAACATCTGTTGCAAGGCAAAGCGCTTTTACAAAACAACGCATTTATTCAAGTAGGCATGGCAACTGAACACATGAAAAGATTTTGCTAAGTTTAACCAGTTCATGATGTTATTTTATCATCAGGCGAAACGGAAAAGTTGTTTTACACTTGAATGCCACGATTTGACGCAATTAAGTAACTAGAAATTGTCAAATAAATACACAGTTTTGTCCACGGGACAGATTTTCTGTCCCATCCCTTGGCAACTTTTGAATGTCATATCCCATCACATGGGATCCTACGAAACTCGCAATATGAAGTACATTATATCAGGCGCATGTGTAATATCTAGGCTTGAAAGAGCCGTGGTTAAGGCACCCCAATCCCCAGTTGGGAGGTACAATAAAAATCGCGTGATTGTAGTTTGTCAGCTATATAGGGCCCAATGACCCTATTTTCCTCTACATGTTCTATTTACTACTGTTGCAACCTCTCCGTTGGCGTTGCGCTGAATGGGCGATTCACCACGAACGGAATGTGCGCGAAGAACAACACCATATATACGTGGCGCGAACAAGCAATGATAGTGTGATCTCGCCGGGTGATCTCTATTTTTGCTTGTTGCCACAGTGCGAAGCTTTGCGCATATGCCGCTCGGGATATCCGATCGCAACACTATGCTATAGCATATAGCCTATATGCATATGATAATGTTATTCAACTTCAGAAAATTCATGCTATATAACAGCGTGGTCCAACTACATGCCCGTGGGCCACATGTGGCACGCGGACACAATTTTAAAGGCCCGCGAGCTCACTCAGTGTTTGTTGTTGTGTGTAATAGGCAATTTTAATCAGAACAAGCACAACATCTGTTAATAATAATGCACAATATTAACAGCGTTGGACTAGTAGGCGTACAGAGCTTCCAGAAATTATTCAGCAAAAGTAAGTTTCCCAAACTGAAAGATTTCGCACTAAAAATAAACTCAATGTGTGGAAGCACATACGTGCGTGAGAGTACATTTCTACTATGAAGCAAGTCAAACGTAGAAGTTCAGAAATCGAATGGCAGACGAAACGCCGGACAGTAGTCTCCGACTTGCTACCACAAACATATTGGTCATATTAAACTTAAAGGAACGACAGTGTCAGAGAAGCCTCAACCATGGATAAGCCTGTAAATACAGCAAGCAATCTATTATCTGCCCAAAGCGAAAAACGTTAAAGATGCTTACGAGAAATCCCAAACGTGTCCAGAAGTTTCAATAAGTTCATCTCGGCCCAGTCGTCAACAGTCATCGCGTGGTCCTCCCCGGCTGCTCGAAACAAAGACATCAATCGCGCGCGACGCTTTTGCGATCACCGCTTTCTTGCGATGCAGACCCGTAGCCACGGAGGGGGAATTCGGGGACAGTGTCCCCCTATTTTTGTCCCCCCTCTAAATTTTGTTGTACCCAGAAAATTTTGATTTGAACATATAATAAAAACAAAAATCTTGTCCCCCTAAAACAATGTATTTTCCTCCCTTAAACCTTATAACCTGGCCACGGGCCTGTTGCGACATCAGTGCGTCGTTTGCATTGATAACAACAACGGTCAAATTGATAAGAAACAATAAGACTCAGATGTAATATTACAATGTCATGTCAGCGAAAACCAGGAAAGCACCAGATACTGGGTCTTTCGCAGCCAGCAGTGTTACACTTAAAATTAAGTTGCAAGTTGGGGGGGTGAAAGCAGTGAGCAATTTTTAAGACCAGCTAACTCGCGCTGTGTCAAACACGAATCATGCAAGCTAAATATTGATGATGTATTTTGGACGATATATCAGCTGTAGCATTAAGTTTTTTTCTCTTGTCTTTTTATTACTATCTTTTTAAGCCTTTTAATCTGCTTGAATTGGCCCAATGCTTCGTCTGTATATACAACGTCATGACTGCTGACAAAATAGACAGAGCACAACACAGTAGACAATCTATTGTTAATTTAAAACATTTTGTGAACGTTTTAGGAACCACAGGTCCAATCAAGAACCTTGCCAAAATTTAATAAAAGACAAAACATTGTTTTTTATTCCAACGTTTCAAATTCGTTTGGAGTTGTCTTCCGGAAAAAATAAAAAAAACTGCATCGTTTAAATTTCCTTCAACGACTCATCATGTTCAACTATCAAGAACAAAGACATTCACCAGCAATTAAACAACTTGAAGATATTCCTGATAACGTTGCAAACACCACAGCAGCTGTTAAAAAAGATTAGAAAAATCAAATGCACCATCAGCTTTCATTTGCGCTGCTTCCAACAGGATGTGGAATCCTTGCGTGTTTTCTCCGATGTCAGCAATCGCAGCATGCTCATGCTCTGTTTCCATGGGAACCTCATCGGCATGAACAAATATGACCTCTCTCGCAGAGAATCGAGCATCCTCTGGTGGGTTCGAAATTCTCGTCTTTTTTACCTGAAAGCAACCAATCATATACGCGACTTGTGTTCGCAAAATATTGTATATATCAGTGGTTCTCAACCGCGGTCCCCAAAGCCGCATGCGGCTCCCATGAACCCTTGAGCGGCCATCAGCAGTCTTTCAATAATATCTTTCATAGTTCGTTCTGCAATAAAACAAAACGTTTCAATTGACTTACGGTGATAATTTTTTGTTAGCTCTCTAACAAAATTGTAGGTCTGGATTTGGCTCCCTTCAGCGAAAAGGTTGAGAACCACTGGTATCGTGAAACTCAACAGCAATTTGAACATCTTGAACGGGGGTGTCAGGCCAAGCTGCTGACATTAGGTAATTCACTGTGTTTGCTAGCAAGACGATGTTCTCGAATTCAAGAAGAATACGTAAAACTGAGTTTTACACAGATTTCCTTGAAAAAGCAATTCATCTCGATTCATTTTGAACTAATTTCTGATAAAAGATAAAACCTTCGTCTGGGTCAAATGGTATTCATTAAAACTCTCCTCTATCCGCATATACTTTTCCAGAAGTAGCAACAAATATACCTATCACTGCCATCACATTCAACCAGTGGCGTAGCAAGGGGGGTGGGGTCTCTGGGGATTGCGGGCCCCGGGCGGCACTTTGCTGATCAAAAATAAATGTTTGGAAGGAGCCTGAAAGTTCTAGCTTTTCGTTATTATTATTTAATAGATTTTTAAAAGACTTAAAAGTTCCAGCTTTTTTCAATTTTTGTGTTTAGAACCACCCCTAGACTGGTAGGTTAGCCTACAAAAACACAACGTGTGGCTGTGGAGTGAGCAGACTGATGAAATGTTCATTCAAAAGTCAGGGTCAAAAATCCCAATGTGCGAAAGTGTCCCCAGTGTTTGTCTTGAAATTAGGGTTTTTTTAACATACTAACTTGTGTGGCAATTGTGCCCCAGTCATTACACCTCCCTCGACAGACAAAGCCATTTCCACCATCTCAGTCAAAAGTCCTTTGAACAAAAGGAAGAGATGACATTCGACTGCGAATTAGCAAACATTAGGGTAGCGGTTGTTCGCGGTTTACATTGCCCCTCCTCTCAAAATCTGATAAAAAAGGTTTTGCATGAAAAAACGTCAAATAGTCACGGCTTGCTTAATCCTTTTTTTCGTATCGTTGGTTCCTCAGTAACGCCCCAACTGCATATCATTACATGAGACCTAGGCAATGGCGAAGAAGATTTCGTTAGGGTGGCGATACCTCAGTGGTAGAGTGTCCGCCTCATAACTGGAAGGTTGTGTGTCCAATTCAACGACACTGAGTTAAACACCGTGGCGCTCCTTGGGCAAGATCGTTGGCCTCAACTAGAAGCAGTTCCAGGCATTGGCATGCCGCCAATTACTTTCGCTAAAATTATAAAAAAAACATTTCTTGACACATCTCAGGCTATCTCTTAATGTTCAGTGGGACATTTTCAGTAAGTACCATAAGTTGTAGCCTAGTCATTAGGTGGGCTTATCAACATTAAGTTTTGGCGGTTGAAGTACAGAGCACTGCAAAGACAACTTTGCTCAGTTTCGATACAACGGTTGTTTTTCTGCATGACGTAATGGTGTCGGAAAATGACGTTCTTGCAGCGGGGTGGTGCAGTTGGTGTGTTTTCGCGGGTAACTTTGAGCTCAGATTGTCGGTTTGAACTGCAACACAGTGAATCAGAGCCAGCCGATAGGCAACGTGAGTTTCGTAAAAGTCTCCTTTGTTCAAGGGCTTACTTAACATTTGCGGTCACAGAAAAATTCATTTAGACAAGAACAGCTTAAAAAGGTGTTGCTCTCATTTTGATGAATTTGCGGCAAGAACCTTAGTCTGAAAACCTAACGCAAGGATAAACCATATGTTTAGATATGATTGTGGTGAAGACTTTTATTGAAAGGGGTGTCAAAACAGTTGCACAACTTGGCATTGGCTATACTGAATAAAGCTGTTCAACTCATTCACCGTCGAACGTAAGAAGAAAAGGCCTATGTCTTACCTGGCATGGTTTGGTAATACAGTTTTCGAAATAGACATCTGTTGCTAACCAGTCCTGTCGCTACGACAAACCTCCAATTCTTGAAATATGAAGCACCATAATGCAGAAATATGAAGCACCATAAATCAATGGATTATTTGTCAAATTTTAGAATGTCAATACCCCCTGCACAAACGTGAAGTCCCCCAATTAAAGACCTTCTGCCGATGGTTCTGCTGGTAGCGAACAAAGGCAAGGAATAACACTATGCACGTGTAATTGAAAGAGGTCTAATACAACAACTAGACCAAGTGCGCAGGTCACGATGAAGACTGCAAATCAAGGCTTCTAAACCATAGTTTTAAACCTGTTTAAGATGTTTTTTCAAAATGGGTCCACGCACCTATATAGGGCTCCGCGCAAGTGCCGACAGAGGTAACGTTTGAAGCTTTTATACATACTAAGAGGATTAAAACACTATTGAAACGTGAAGTGAACAATTAAACGTTCTTTACATCACTGAAATCATATTATCAGATTGATTATTATAACCTGGTATATGCAGTATATATGCTATTTTTAGGTAAAGATGGGGATAATACACGACGTTTCAACATACATAAATGTTTACATCTGTAACGTAGGTATGCCGCCATCACATCTCTTAATTTTTTCGTGTGATCCCCTGGAACGAGTAAACTATTCGAGAGTCATGCCGTGAGCTTACCGGAGATTAAAAACCAACAGAGAAGAAAATTTGATGAACTATGTCGGGTTCGTATATGTCTATGTGAGGAAAGCAAAATATAGAAAAATTAATGATAATAAAGGCGGTGGCAAGCAGAGAAAGCAAGACTCATAATCGACAATGAAAAACAAGACACATTTCAGTTTGTGAGTGTTTGATTGTGATCTTGGATGCTCCTCTTCAGCAAAGGATGCTCCCTTCAGCAAGTAGTGATGACATTTCTGTCATACTTTTGTGAATGGGCCTCCGTACTCTCCTACTCTTATGTTTGGCTCCCAACAATCTGACGACACCGCCTGGTTTACAGGCATTTTATGTGCAATGGGATTTAGACCACGACGAAAATGCCGATTCACGGAACGGACTTTCAACTGGGAAGATTATCCGAAAATCTACTGCAACATATTGTTCTAAGCATTGCTGACTTTTTGTGGAACTGGTACTTCAACACTGGGCGGCGGTGACCGTTTCGACGAAGGGCTTTCCAGTAAAAGGACACCCATGCTGCTCGAAGCATTGATCCATTCCGGTTCGATGTGCGGGGCTACAAAAGAACAGTCTCTTTGGCTGTCGCGTTCGATCCAACGAAAAACACAAGCAAAAACTTTTAACAGCATGTTTACTATGACTCGTAAAGCTTACGACGGGCGAACAACACCCAAGACATAAAAAAGGCTCCGAACAAAACTTTTTCTACTATGCGGTGAGAGTCAACTGGCGCAAGAGCGGGACCGAAACATTTTTGATGCATTTCCTGTGCTCACTGTGTCGCGATTAGCGTTAGTGCGGGTGGCATAACATGCGCTGCATTATTAGCAATAGCTGCAAACGTAAATTCATCAAAAAACAAGTTCGAACGAAGCGTTCTCTCGACTTCGTTTTTCACTGAAGTTCCTACACCAGTTGAAGACGCTTTACACAGACGCGAGCTGATTAAATGCGTATATTCGTGGTCAAAAACAACCAAGGGATCAATTCACCAGCTACACTGCGTCAAGTGAAACCCTGATAAACCGTACCACTATTCTACACTTAACTCTGCAAGTGCCGCTTGCTACCAAGAAATCTAATAAAAACAGACATACGCAAGCCAACAAAAAAGCATACCTTGACTAAGTTGTTCAAACAGTAGAAAGCCTTTGATTTCCTTTTTAAAACTTTCCCGAATTTATTACTATATTCCGCTCCGCAACAGCCGACTGGTGGCTTTAGCAACGCAGAGAGTTTTGGCCAATTTCACTTTCAATATTTTCAATATTCGCCGCACGACGACGTCCAGTGCAAGTGGCATTTGCGGAGTCATTCAAACGCATCTCTCGCGGGGGGTGGTGGTCACGCATGCCAGCAAAAAAGTGATTAAAACAAGCGCAAGCAATTTACATGCAAGAAGGGGTAACTGCTGGGACGGCTCCTCCGAAGCGATGATCTCAACGATGTCTTCTGTATTTGTTGGTTCCTCAACGCACACTTGTTTGGCTCTCATTTTTTTCGCTGCAACGGTCAAGAAGGCAGCGTGAAGAAGTTTCAAACACGCGCCGGTGAAAAGTCGTCACAGCGACGATCAACACGAACATTCTGTCCCCTTAAGAAAACAGGGAACCACGTACCACCATAACGTTCATTGGTTAAACAGTATTTTGTATGAATGACTACAAGACAGGGCCGTCGCCAGCTGGGGGCAGTGGTGCCCAGCCCCCCATTTAAAATCTGTTCCCTCTCATTTCATGTTTGGCCCCCGGTTGCTGCATACATCCAATATTGTATTTTTTAAATGTGCAGCCCCTTGTGGTTTTTGGCCCCCCTTGCTGGGAAATCCTGGCGACGGGCCTGCTACAGGAGCTCCGAACTGGTCAGTAGTTAACCTGAAGTCCGGGATCGGGCATCCAGGAATGCCGCAAGGTCAACGACAGGTTTGAGAACAGAATGGGGTTGCGGTTGATTTCGCTTCGGCCAGTAGCAAGCTACTTGTGTTATGTCGGCGATTTGGCAATCATTGTGTCACATGACGTATACATTCGAATTTACGTGTGTTTCGTCAGCGAAATTTTAATCATGCTTTCAAATATTGTACTGGAGCAGTGCTTGGGCTCCAAAATTATCGCCAGTAGTAAATACTGAGAGCTCAGGATGAACAGTAAACTAACTTAAATCTTATAGTCACACAGCTCTGCCCAATTCCTAACACAGCATGTGACAAAGATAAAAAAACCACTCTTACAGTAAATATTCACCCAAGATCGTTCCGCAACGCAGCAAACACAAAAATAATCATTAAGAACCAAAGCTTGTTTTTGATTACAGAAATCAAGAAATCTCTCGAAGACTCAGGTTTGAACAGAACCTTTCATGAACAAGGCACGATATACATGTTCGCTGTCTTAGTTTTCAAGCGTTTTTTTTATTATCACATGCAATGCGAAGATATATATATTTATGCTTTTTGTCAGGGCGGTTGAGGTGAACACTCTTGCCCAAGGAGCGCTACGGCAAGTCACTCAATGGTCGTGGATCGAACACCTATTCTTCCAATTGAGAGGCGAATACTCTACCACTGAGCTAATTGCTGTCCAGTGTTGATTAACTGTCTTGAACAAGGGAGCTGAACTAAACACAAACTCTGAGTTAAAATGATTTCAAATATATCAAATTGAAATTGTATGTCAGGTTCAGTTGGCCCAGGGGCATACTGAGGGGAAACAAAGGAGGCACAGTGCCCCAGGCACAGAATCACTGGGGTGTGCCAAAAAGTCTTGACAAAATCAAAAGTAATTTCTTTAATTCAGTACATTTGTTCCTGAAAGACTAGGTTCGAACATGGGAACACTAAACTTGTTTATTGCGCTGGGCACCATCTAACTTCAGTATGCGCCTTGAGTGCGCCATTTGAAAATTTCATTCAACATAAAAAAGCTTGAGCATGAGCATTAAATTAGAATGCTACACACGCATGTATCTGAACAACTCATTTAAATTAATAACCTCATCTGATAAGCGTTTAGTGCTCCAATGCAACAGTTTTCTATGAATCGCCCTCTGGTTACATATTACATTCAGGCATTAGCACAGTAGCCAAGATTAGCGCAGGTGACTTACATTCATTACATTCAGGCATTAGCACAGTAGCCAAACCAGTGAATGAATGTAAGTCACTGAATGAATGTAAGTCACCTGCGCTAATCATGTTCCCCAACAAAAGATCAAAGATTGAATGAAGCAATGCAAAGAACTGAGCAACAAAACAAACAAAACTTCATTTGGCAGTGAGACACCATTGGAACTGTAAAACTTCCATAAGATACAATAACAAGAAGCATCACCGAGCCCTCAACAGAGTGATGTTATATTAACCCAAAGAAATTATTTAAAATAGCATCACATTGCTGAGAATCTCAAGAGTGTAGATAAATTTAATAACATTGGAAGCACATGGCTACAGGATTGAGGAAAGGGTAGTGCCACAATAATGGTTTTCCATCATTTGTAGTTGACCATGACCATTCATTTATTCATTCATCCAATTTCATGCCCACTTTCCTCTGGAGAGGATTGCAGGGGCACTGCCCCTAGGGCAGCAGCCCTGGGACTCGAAATACCTCACTGTGGTTAATCATGTGTGAGCAAAAGCTGCCCTCGTAAATGTATGGAACAAACACAACAAATGAAAGCACCTGCACTGCCCATGCAGTGCACTACTGTAAACTAACACATCCATTATGAAACAAAAGCCAATTTTTTTTCGCTGCAGCTTTCTTGTTGAGCTAACTTTAATTTTTAGCTGTACAAGAAAGCTACAGTGACAAGTTCGTTCTTTGCATGCATCAAAGGAAACTTAAAACCATTATTAATTCTGATAAATGTGAAAACACTTAACTCCCTAAAAAAGTGGTATCGCACACTTTCTGAAAAACAGACATTCAACACATACCATGGACTTCTTCAGGAGTAAGAACTTTAAAAACTTTATAGTTTCCAGTCTGTAAGCCAAGCTGATGAAAGTCTTTCAGTTCTTCAATATCTTGACACTTCCTCAGAATTGTTCTGAAATTGCTCTTCATTAAGCTTATGTGCTGTGTTACACCATTTCTATCATTTCGACACCTTGCTCGATGCTTTGCCCAAGCCTGTTTCAAGCAGCAGAAGTATTAGTTAGTGATGGACAATGGACATGAAGATGGAAAATAATAAGCATATGTCTCATTGATCAAAGAGCAAAAGAATACCACAGCATCAAAGTTTATACACAGACCTTTCCAGCTGTGCAGTGAGCTAGACTTTGCAGGTTAAATAAATTTAAAAAATTTGCAAATTGCTGCAGATTTGCAATCAGAAGTTTTATAAACATGATTCCTAATTGCATATTATCAGTAGAGATCGATCGATATGGCTTTTTTGGGGCCGATGCCAATACATCAGCAGTTCACGGACTGGTAGTCGATAAACCAATATTTCCAGAATTTTTTAAATCTTGTTTTCTGCTTTATCATCAAAGATATAATGTATTCTATGTCTTACCTTTTCTTCAGAAACTTCAAAAATCATGATTTATGAGCTAAAATTTTCAAATTGTAGCAATTTCAATATTTTGCTATGATTTTCAATTAACAGTTTGAGAGCCAGGGTATGACGTATTCGTACTCTGAAATCGGCCTAAAACCATCAGTTTTCGGTTGCATTACCAATGCCATAGCTCCTCAGCCAATTGCGCTAGAGAGCGGTTCAAGTGCTCAAACGGATCGACCAGTTTTCTAGTCTGCACCCAAAGAAAAAATTTTTGGTTGAGGGTTGCAGATTTTTTGTGAGTGACGTCATAAGTGCGCTGTAACCGGGTCTGTAGCACTTACTGGACCAGAGAAATTCCTGCGCAAAGTCCCGTGCGATCCAGCTATTTTTGCACGAACCGCTTGAATTAACCCAGGTGCGAAAGTGTTAATCTGATTGATGATGATGATGCTTTTCTTTCGGCTGTGACAGCCGATTGATTCATGGTTCATCTTGTCTGCTTGTTTATGAAAACGCTGCTAGCGTTGCTGCAAAATAACCGTCTTGACTTGGTTTGTTGTGCTTCCTAGCACAATTTGTCTGGATGCGTGAGGAATATATCAGTGTTTTGTCAACACCTACTGTGGCTGATAAAAATCAGCCAGTTACTCTGATACCGATATATTGGTTAAACCCAAATATCAGTCTTATCTCTAATATCAGGAACAATTTTCACTTCGAATTTTACAGTCACTGATATAAAATATCAAATGTGAAATATTTGCTATGGCACAGCTTACATACATTTATCCATGTACCATTTATCCATGTACCACATTTTTCATTGAAATCTACAGTTTGCTTGGATAGTGTAATTCTCATAAAACGCTTCTCATAAAAAGCATTGTTGTACTTATTAACATTTTGTGAAAAGATGGATGAATACAACTCCTTTGAAAAGTGCTGTTAAAGCTGGAAACTTTTATTTCAACTTTTAGAATATAGCACAAAAAATAAAATTTCAATCAAGTTGATTTATATGCCCAGCACAAGATAAGGTAGCAAGTCACACTTACTGGATTCAATAGTATCATATTAGTGGTGGCAACATGTTAACTCTACAATTTTTAAAATAAAATATTATGAATGTTGGAAAAACTCCTTAATTTTAGCTCATGTAGACATGAATGCTAGTTTAGTTGCATAGGGACTTTTAAAGCAAAATCAGTATATTCACGTATATACAGTACATATAACATATATATATATAATGAAGTTTTAACTGTCTAAATACATTTGAAAGCAAGACAACACCTGACAAACTGAGTAACAGTGGCAATCATTTTAACCCTAAGCAGTAGCAAACCTGGTCTACATGAAGAAGATTGAAGTGTATAATGCAACTTGTAAAACATAACAAATAGTTATACCCGAAAAATTTCATGATGCTCTTCCCAATGTGGGTAATTTTTCTTTGTCCAAGGAAGCTTAAATATCCTTTTTTTCTCAGCATCAATCCATTCCAAATCCAAAAACTTCCCACTTGAAACTTGTTGAATAAGCCATGGCTTAAATTGCAGTGGATCAGATGTTTCACCTTCCATTCTTAATTTTTTAGCAATGAATGACTAACAGTTGCTGTAAAATGTTGCAGAACAAGACATTCAGACTTTCACCTTCTGGAAAATAACCAACATCTCAATGCACATGCAGTTTGCAATTGCTTGCCTTGTCTTAACGAACAAGGGCAAAATACTAATATGCACCTACTACTAACAAGTGTGGAAAGTCATGCTGTATTGTAGCTGTTACCAACTAAAACATGATAGCATGGCATGATCTGTTCAAATTGAAGCAAAAGAGTAACTTGTCCAGATTGAGTGCCCCTGCGCAGCTTAACAATTTTCTCTGAAACTTTGGATTGAATAGCCAAACATAAGTCAATCACAGACACTCTGATGAGGTAGCATTTGAGATGGTTCCATTTAATCGTGTAAGTTCTACTTTTAGGTTCAGTCCTATTTTGAGGAAAACATAGCATTTTACACTGAGCTGCATAAATAGCAGGAATGTAGTTAAAGATTTATAATTATTATTTTGATCAAGCCTCTTCAGTGACAATGAGCCTTGCTACAAAGCACAATATATACTTAATCAACAACACAATTGCTGTTTTCATTGATATGATGTTTCAACAAGAGTCATAAAAAAGTTTCACAGATTCTTCTCTTGCATTTTTCAAAGCAAAATGAAAAGGCTTCAGATTTATATTCTTGTTATTTACAATCATAACAAAAATAACAAGCATGCTTGCACCTTCATCTCATCTTGCATTTGTAGATAAATGAAAACTTTCATTTCCAGTACATAAAGATTTTATAAAAGCAAGCAATTTAAAAAGAATTTTCAGAATCTGTTGCAAAGTAACTATACAAAAAATTAACCAACTAAATGTAGAAGCATCAAACCTCTGCTGCCACATTTGAGAAGCAACATATGATTTCAGTAATCAAAATTGAGGTAAAGGATATAGGCAGAGTCTGATTCATAATTTTTTCCCCACAGGTCAAGCTGCAAGAAGCCTAAGAAAAACATTTGGTGTTTACATATCCATACCACTCACATGTTTCCAAGCTGATCACATCAGGGTGTTTCATCAGTGTGTTCAACTGTGGAAGCCGATCTTTATTAGGCTTAATTACTGAGCTTGCACCATGAAAACTAGCTTTGAAATAGCCATGCAACTGGTTTTGTTCATTATATTACCACATAAAACTATACCAAGGTAAGAAAACCACAGCAACAACTTAGAAATTCAAAACACTGAACTTGTAACTCTTGCTCCTTTGACTACAATAAACATTACACAGTCAAAGCTATAATATGCCATCACCAATAAACAAAGAAGTTCATAATTTTTTTCTTGATATTTTGTACACAATCAAATGCTCCAAGCCACATCTTCTGGATAAAACAGGCACAGCAGAAAAACCGATATCACTAAAATATTGCTCAATTTCTCGAACTTTGTTGGCCTGTATTGTGACAAGGTAAAACACTCCTTTCTGTGACAACAATTTGGGCACAAGAGAGAAAAATCTGTCCATTACTTGACGACCATCAATACCACCAGCCCAAGCAGCTGAAATGTTACAGGACTTGGTTTCTTCAGGTAAAGATGGAACATATGGTGGATTAAAAATCAGCATGTCCACAAGTTTTTCCATCTTCGGGAGCATACAAGTGGCTAAGTCAGTCACAACAACATCTATTGTTTGACTGTTTACTTGTGATGTTTTTTGTGTACACAAGGCTGCATTGGGATTTTTGTCTGTGCACAAGTACAAAGTGTTGTTTTGCAAAATGTTTCCAAGAAATGCCATGACCACACCAGAACCACAACCAACTTCAACAGCAATTGTAGGATTTAACTGCTGAATAAACTTTTTTTCCGATTCCAAAGCATCAAGTAAAACAAATGTGTCCTCAGCTGGTTCATACACATCAGGAAAATCACAAATGTGACTGAATAATGGAGTTGGGATGGACATTTTATTTCTAAACAGGTAAAAAAAACACGATTTAGTGTTTAGGTTAGTTGAGTTCTACATTTGCCAAAGTTGATTCTTCTTTATACAAGATGGCATAATACCAACAAAGGTTTGAGCTAAAATGACTTTTAACACTTTCGGTACCGGGTGCTTTCCCAAAAACGATATCCACTGGTACCAGGTTGTTAACCTTTAAGGACCACAAGAGCCACTGTAGTGGCAAAGCTTTGCAACACCATTACTCTCTAGACGATTGAGCTAGGGAGCTGTTCAAACCCTATACGGCAGCTATTTTTATTGGAAAGTAGGCTATAATATGAGTCTTTAGAGAGTTTGATGGACTTTCTAGCGTTTTTGGTTTCACAATTATGGCCAAAATACTGCAAATTAATTAGGGAAATCCCTGCTAATCCCCTAAGGCATTCCAGAAATATTTGGCATTTTTGGCCATAATTTTTGCCCCAGAAATGCTAGAAAGTTGATCAAGAGCTCTATGGACTCATATCATAACCTAGAATCCATTAAAGCTTTGAGCCAAAAAATCAACTCATTGGATCAACCGCTGACATAAAAAAAACGCAAAACCTAACCCAATCATGATGTCATTGACCAAAAACCCCAAACCCAAAACTAAATTTTTTTTAGTTGTAAACTACAAGACTTTCCCAATCTTTAGAGGGTTTATAACAGCTCTCTAGCTCAATCAGCTGGCGAGTTATGGCTTTTAGCCAAAATGACCAACGTTACCTTTTGTGGGATTTGAATTTACATGGAATTTTTTGTTTCTGAACCATAATTTCGGCTCCAGATTTGCCAGAGAGCTGATCAAGGCCTCTAAAGACATGGATGATAACCTTGTTTCCAAAAAGCCCTTGAGCAACAAAAATGGCTGGTTGGTTTGGCTCCCAAGCCCATAAAACGAGGATTTTCGTTAAGAATGTACATATACGTGCCTGGTAACCTGTGCAAGTTTTCTCCTCATATATATACATCAGTGCTCTGCAACTGGTGTACTGTGGCACACTGGTGTGCCGCCAGGCCATGCTAGGTGTACCACAAATTAACTTATCTTAAAATATGAGCATTAGAGTTCGCTAGCACATACCATAGCTCAGTGTTTTTCAACCTTTTTGCTGCAACAGAACACTCTGCAAATGTTTGCGTTGGTCATGGAACCCTATTCAATGATTCAAGTGTCTATCCTACTTTCTGCAATAAACCTCTGAAACAGTGGTATTGCTGAACCACATAGAACTGTGTATGCAAATTTCACACTGGGAACTTTCGGTATGTTTCGGCAGAACCCCAGTAGCCACTTGTGGAACCCTGAGGTTCCCCGAAGCCCCGGTTGTCAAACACTGTTTAGCTGGACTTCCACTGAACATTTAAGGTGTTTTGTGATGTCATAATTGAAGTTTTCACAAAGTTGTTTAGTGTGCCGTGAGCATAGGCGCAGCCAGGGGGAGCCAAAGGGGCCATGGCCCCTTTGATGACTACCTCTGCATTCAACATTTATTTTGGGGTCATGGCTACTTTGGGTCCCCTTTGATTTATTTTGGGGCCATGGCCCCTTCAGCCTGGAGAGCAAAAGGGGCTATGGCCCCAAAATAAATCATGAAGTGTATTGCTTACATTAGAAGTGGAGGTGTGCCGCAAAATTTTGTAAAGTTGTTAAGCCTGCCGTGAGTGAAAAAGGTTGCGGCGTACTGATATACACAGCCTGGTACCGAAAGTTTTAAAATAACAATTTTTATGTATTATATCACAATATAACAAACAAACATCTTATTCTTAGCAATAGTTTTCCGATTGCCTGTCAATATATGATATGCTGAATGGAAATCATCACTACTCATCATCATGCTGAGTTGAGGTCACATATTAAAAAATAACCCATAACCTGCAACCCACAGGTAATTTCCACCATTGGCAAATGTTGTATAGGACAGTTACCACCAGGGATGTGGAAGCGGAAGCTGGAAGCAGTCCTTTTGCTGTGGAAGCAGAAGCGCGAAAATTCTACCACTTCTGCTTCTACATAGGTTATTTGACTTGAAGAGTAACTAGGCGAAAAAGTTTTGTCCATTTCCCAATGTGGATTAAACAGTGAAGTTGTACAATAAGTCTGAATGAACATGCGATATCAGTAGCGCGAAAAAACGAGATAAAGCATAACTAGCATCCATGGCGTTCTTCATAGAAGGCAAAGCCATCTTGCAGCTTACTGATTTCATCGGAGGCTGACTTTTCAAACCTGGCCGCTGTCTACTAAAATGGTAACAGTTTGAAAGTGCAGCAATCTCCTGGTTATGTTCGCAACTTGAATCTGAGCTGTTTGTGCTTTTAGCTGCCTTAGCAAATAGATGCTGATCATTAGGACTAATGTTTGGAGAACTGATTGATGCTTTGACTGAAGCTAACTAGTCTTTTCAGCAAGGCATATCATATTCACTTACATTATGCTATTCACTTCACAATGTTAGGCAAAGCCAAGTGTTTAATTGAGTCATTTTGAGTCAAATCATCCAACTGATCCAAGTTAACAAAACATCGCACAACATTACAGAGTGAGGCTGCTGTAGGAAAGTCTGTGCGAAGTGGGAAGTTATGTGCAACCCCTATTTTCCCTAATGTCTAAAGACACACACACACAAAAAGTTAGTGCGTCTGTCCGCAGATTAACAGAGCTCGATAGTAAGGTATTTCTTTGGATTGATAATATGCATCGAGCAAACTACCCCTTCCACCTTCACTAACCATTTTGAAAGCAAATGAACTTGCTGAACAATTATATCAAATTGTGAACTTCAGTAACATAATGTTTCGTGTTTAACATTTTTTATGACCAGTTGTCATGTCTGATTTGCTGTAAATACCAATAAATTGCTGAAAAACTTGAATCCAGATTGTTTCATAACTTTGTGCTAACTTAACTGGGATGCGAACTTCACTTGATATTACTGTGCATGTGTTTGCCAACGCAGTCTAAAAAGTTTTTAGCATTTTATTAAAGTTTGTGCAAAACCTTGCGTTCTAGAATTTTGCTCAAAGCATTGCTATGACGTAATAATGTATGAGAATTAAAGCGCTTTGAAGAAACCTTAAACCAGTGGTTCCCAAATTGGGGGTAATATATAATTCCTCAAGGGGTAACGCAGAATCAAACCACATCGTTGCTCTGTATTATGAGTGATCACTGCAAAAGAAATTTTCGACATGAAATGCGAAAACTTTTTATTGGTTTGTACTACTAATAAGACATAATTGCTACCTTGATTTGGGTAACGGTTCAAACAAGTTTGGGAACCACTGCCTTAAGGGTACGCTATGCAATTTAGCGTGATATTAGGCTAAGGTCAGGTTGTTCTAAATCAGGGGTTCCCAAACTGGGGTACATCTATCCCTGGGGGTAGATTTGTTTATCTGAAGGGGTACATTTAAGATAAAGTATGTTTATGCATTATTCATTTCAAATTATTTATACATATGATTTCTCTGAACCTTTGCATGTTACTAATCAGGTTAGACAAAGGGGAGTAGTGAATCCATACTACTTTGCTATATATTTAGATGATTTATCACTTGAATTAAACAACATTAAAGGTGAGTGTTGTATTGGTGAAATCTTATTGAACCACTTGATGTTTGCTGATGATATTTGTGTGTTTTGAACAAGCGTACGTGGGTTGCAAGGTACACTAGATGTGTGTCAAGCTTATGCAGAATCACCCTTGAATTATTCTCAACTGCAGAAAGACTATTTGTATGATATTAAGGCTAAGAACACAAGAAGCACACGGCCATCCCGTTGCTGACACTATGATGTATGAAGAGTAAAATATGTTTCCCACTACAAATATTTGGGGATTGTACTGGATATTGAGCTTTCAGATGACAAAGACATTCAGAGACAACTGCAATATCAAATGCTTCTTTATTTCGATGTTCGAACGCAGTGAAAAATGTACTTTTTCATTTCTGTTGTACGCCCATGTATGCATCACAATTATGGTATGATTTCAGAAAGTCACGCATGCAGAGATTGTGTGTGGCCTATAATTTTGGATGCACAGCTCTATACAACCTGCCCTGGAGGACGAGGGTTAGTAGTCATCAGGTTCAATGTAACATTCCTACATTTGAGGCCTTGTTACGAACAAATGTGTAGGCTACATGTTTTTCGAAAGATGCAGAAAGTCTTTGCGTGCTTTGATGCAGTCGGAGTGTTTATATCCATACTTATTCTTTGAACACTACAATCGCAGTTTACTTTGTGACTGAAGGCTCGGATGTTCCAGTGTCTGTTTGAGGACGCGTGCAGGCCACAACGCACTCATACTTCACCTGGCATTGGCCAGGGTTGGACTCTATTTCTTAACATGCAATTTTTGTGTCCTAGTCTGCATGTAGTGTTCTACCAAGTTTTGGGAGTTAGCGAACAAGTGTCTGTTTTGGGAGTTAGCGAACAAGTGTCCTGTGGTCCTACCACCAACGCCGATACAAAACATTCTGTGTCTGTTAATGTTAATCTGTGTTGTGCAGATAGTGTGCTTGTGCTATGTGGACTTCGTGTCTGGTTCAAAGATTAAAATAAAAAATATATATCAGTGAATATTATTTACCAAAAATCATTAAATGCGTATTAGTAAATATATTTTTGTGATTTTCCTCAGGCTTTTTGTCATAAAAAGTTTTAGGGGCATGGGCATCGGAAGGGGGGCAAGGCCACCAAGGATTTTGATATTTGACATTTTCCCATCAAATTTTTTGCAAAAAATGTTGTTTTCTTAGTTTCGCGTGGTGAAAATGAAATTTTGCCACATTTGGCCCCCCCTGCAAAAATATTTTTAACCTACCCCTGCAAAATTCTTTTTTGGTCCCTGCCTGGGAAAAATACTGCCGGTGCCCATGTTTAGGGGTATATGCTCATCTATAAAAATGCTGAAAGGGTACATGGCCAGAGAGAGTTTGGGACCCCTGTTCTAAATGCTGTTTGTATTAAAGACAGTTTTCTGGGTTGTGTTTTTTGTAAGAGCAGAGTAGCAGTATCGTTCTGACAGATACTAACTTATGCGATCTTTTTAACTGGTAATGTGCCCTTGCAAATTATCAGCTGCTGGTTTTGATAGTCATGCTTGTCAGCAAGTTCATAGATGAGATAGAGTCCAGGCACTCTTGGAAGCGGAAGCAATAGGTGTGGAAGCGGAAGCGGTTGACGAAATAGCCGCTTCCATATCCCTGGTTACCACCATACAATTGTATATTTAAAAGCAGTGCTAAATGTACGGTAATCCTACAGCATAGTTTTGGACAAAACTTAACGGATTTTTTAAATGTTTATATCAACAAAAAAGTATTTTCAATGTAATGACGTTTCAAATTATCACATTCAGTGCTGCCACATGCTTCTCTGTAAATTCACTAGATTTCCCACAAAAATTCACCAGATTTGAAAAAAATTTACTAGATGTAAAATTTTTACATTGAAATTCATAGTTTTGCTTGAAATGATTTAGTTATTTATTTTATTGCCCAGAAACACGTACATCATTTGAAAGTTTCTTAAAATATATCATCCTGAACCCTGAAAATCCAATACTAACAATCTTCAGGCTTTTTTATGAGCTGAAAATGACACCATTGATGGACCATTTTACACCACTCAACTTAACATTTAAATAATTATTTACACTGCAGTTTTCCTGCAAAGAAATTAAAATACAGTCATGGCCCATAACGCACCAATAAACAGCGCAGAAGCGAAAACAATGAGAAACTTAAATTAGAAATACTTGTTCATTCTGTTGGTGCAAATCTTCAAACAACAATTCACATAATTAATTGTTTGCAGATTAAAAAGGTTGAATTTTCAAAGTTAGAAAAAAGACAACCGTTCTTCCACAAACACCTACTTCGCAAAAAATCACTAAATTGCAATGAAAAATTACTAGAGCACTAGGTTGGCCCAAAAATGTCCAATAATCACTAGATCTAGTGAAAAATCACTAGGCATGGCACTAGTGATCACACTTCAGACTGAGAATTAAAACGAATTCATTTTGAGATTCTATTTGAATAAGAGCTGATGACGCCTAAATTGTAGACAAAATATAGTCATATTCTATAAGATCTTTAGCGTCTGATTCTTTGCTGGGAAAGGATTCTTTTCGACAGACAATGCAATTCATTTTCATTGTTTTTATGCTATACCATAGAACAAGTAGTTTAAAGAGCAAGTAGTATTTTCACAACAATTACAGGCTCTAGCTTTGCAGCAGGTTGTTTGAGGAATCTCCTGCCTAGTTCTCCCATCTTCTTGCAGTGATTCCAGCTTGCACTCATCATTCAGCAGTAGTATTTAAGTCCCAGCAGTGAACAACACCAAGCGAATCAATCACAATTTATTGCGTAAGGAAACTAGTTTCCTGTGTTACACATCTTCAGTTCTTATTCAAATAGATTTTTCACATGACGTGTACATTAAAAAGCCAGACAATGGCTTTGATGAAAACTGCCAGACAGCATTTGCTGGCTATAAATGACTTGGTATGTAAGAGTAGCTGCAAAGTTAAAAAAGCCTTATAGTAAAACTAAATGTGCCATCAAAATGAAGAAACTCTTCACAACCCTTTAATGCCCGCACTAGCCTCTATGATGGCCACTACATTTCAGGCCATAACTCATCAGCCGCTGGAGCTAGAGAGCTGCTCAAACCCTCTACGGGTTGAGGAAGTCTTCTAGTTTATATTGCTTTAAATTTGAAGTTTTGGGCTTGGATTTTTTTGTAGTTGACATCACAATGGGGACAGGTTTTCACAAATTTTTGGCTGAGGTCACCTCACCTGGGCACCAACCCAATGAGCCATTTTTTGACTCAAGTTTTTGTTGGAAATTAGGCTATGAAACCAGTCTTTGAAGGGTCTGATTGACTTTCTAGCATCTCTGGTTCAAAAGTTATGGCCAAAAAATGTAAATTGATTAGGGAAATCCCTGCTAACCCCTATGGAATAATTAATTAATTTGCGTTTTTTTGGCTATAATTTTGGCATTGAAAAAAATATAATCAGCATCATGAACGATTTCATTGAAAAATATAATCAGTATCATCAACAATTTTGTTCAGTACCTACTAATTTTATACAAGATCAAAACTGAAACTTATGAGCATGAATTACAAATTTTCAATTCTGGACTGAGTGCTTGGTATCAGAGTAGCATAAAACTAGGGTTGTTGTAAAAAAAATGACCCAAAAAAACCCACCCAGGTTTTTTTTAAAAAGCCCACTTAAAACAAACCAATAAAACCCCAAAAAACCTACTCTTTAATTTTCTTTTGAAAAATCTACTAAATAAAAAATAAAATAAGCAGGACACTTGTACAGTTATCTGTAATTTTTTTTAATCAAACAAAACAAACAGCAACAAAATTTAAAAGACTTCACAAAAATAGAAGAATAAATCAAACAGTTTCAGTAAATTCTACTGGTTATTTTCTGCAGCTCTACACAATCAGTATATTGTAACCAATTTTTCTGCCTTCTCCGCATCTAAACTTTTTCTGATTTTGGGACATACGAAATCATATATTGAAAAAATACACTCCATAGATGCTGAACTAGGAAAGCATGCACATAAACTTGACGTGAAACTGCAGAGTTTGTGAGAGTGTTTTTTTTCTGTTTGCTGTGTGCATGCTTGCCAAGCTTCACCACTTAAGAGTTCGGAGCCAAAGCCATTTTGGAGTGAAGTGACCAATAACACTTTGCGAAATCAAAGATGGGGTACATTTTTTTATCCTCAATTATGAATGCCATAATAGGCATAACAAGTTATTATTGTATGCTTCTGAATAGTGATATTGCATGATGGAATGAAACAATTCAGGATAGGGGTTTTTCTGTTTTCTTTAAAAAAAGAACAAAATCTTGTTTCTTGTCAAAAAAACAAAAAAAACGGGTTTAAAAAAAAAACAAAAAAACAGAGTTGTATTTTTCTAAAAACCCAGGTTTTTCTCAACCCTGCATAGAACCAGCAAAAAATAATCCATTGCACATCCACTGCTTACTGCTAGTTTTGGTGGATTACAGTCAAGTATAGAAATGGTAGCAGCAATCACCACTCTGGCCAAAAATTATACTGTTCTTCTCACTCTATTGCCCATGTATCCAACTTCAGAATAATTGGAAACAACTATGTTTATTCATGCCTGTATCTTCAGGTCAGTACTGCACAGTACACATGCACAGAAAGCATTATATGTAAATTGGGTAGAAAAATTAACAAAACAGTAAACGGCTTTGTGAAAGATATTGTATATTTAACCTGATTTTAAAATTGATTAAAATTAAGTTTTAAAATGTCACACGTTTAACACTTTAGTTACCATTCGACGCACATGTACATCTAAGGTATGCTGTCCACTGTTCTCGGCAAATGTAAACTTGTTTTTTTTAATTTATGTTTGTAGAAACAGTCTAAAAATGTAGCCCTAGGCTGAGTATAAAATAATATACGGTCTTGGAATTTTATTCATCAGTGTATTTTTGCTAAGGAGAAACACCAACACTAGATAAGTTTTGCATTTCATAATAATCATGCTAGCTTATTCTGCATTGGAGAAGTCATATGAAATATTTATGATTAGAACTATACTAAATTGTTCCTCTAGAAGCAGAAAATTAGGCCATTAAATTACCATTTTTTAGGCTGTCATATCTCTAAGTTAATTAAAGGTGATTATTAAAGAGTACATTTACACTAGAAGTTGTAACACTTAAGGAGATGACAGGGGTTAGTCATTCCCAAAAACTAATAAGGAGCTGAGCGATGTTCTAATTTATGTACAATTTCACCACAACGCCACAACGAAAAAAACAACAGTTAAATCTAACCTTATAAAGTATCAAGAGGCACTTGAATGGACAACTTAAGATGCTTAGCAATAATAGTAAAGCCACAGTAGTGACCACACATCAAACGAATCAGTCGCAATTTATTTGCACCAGGAAACCAGTTTCGTATTAAACACATCTTCAGTCCTTACTCAAATAGAATCCATAGTACAACTCCCATAGTACATCACTACGCTGTAGGACTGCACTTGGGTCACAGTGTCTAAACCTGAACAAGCACACATCATTTGTGCTCATGAGGTAGCAAAGAAACAGAAGAGCATCTACTCCTTAACTGTGCTCTTCACTCTGCACTGACCTTGTACAATCTGTGAAATCAATATCATTAAAAGAAGGTCTACAAGAGTTATTGTCAAGTGTATTATACAATCATTCAAGACTGTTGCAACTTCTACTGTTTGGACATCCTTCTCTTAAGCTTAAACCCACAACCAATATATATAATGCTGTCTCTAAATATCTTGAATGCACTAACCGCTTTACCTCACCATAACACCTTAGATTTCTCTATAGCAATTCCTTTATCATTCTGTAATAATTTTTTGTTTATTTTTTTCATTGTATAATTGTGTTGTATGATTGCAGTTTATCAACCTATCTACTACATGCTTGCAATCTTTTGTTCATTGTCTGTCACATGTTTATAGTCTTTCGATAACTGTTCGTCATGAGTTGGTTCGCTCAGCATGATGCAAAGAATATTCAGGCTCTGCTGGTCATCATAATTAAATAAACATGTAAGTTTTAAAAAAACGTAAATGTTTGAGACCTAGCTCTTCAGAGTTAATTCATCAAATTCCATTGCAATAAATACAGCTCAATGTGTTTATTGCAAGTAAACCCTTTAAAATGATTGTGATTAACTTCCACAAAACTTCATGGCCATCACTAATAAAATGGTTACTAACAACTGCAACTTCAAATTCATTCATTTGTCAACCTTTTCTCTTAATGATATAGCAAGTTCAATAAACAACCATCTGCATGGCAAGAGTTCTACCAAGCCATGATGTGAAAATAGAACATTTTCAGTGCTGCGACAAAGGATTTCATACCAACATTCACAAAAATGTGGTTTTGTCCTGAGACACACAGCCTGCGGCCTTTCAAAAATGTTATGTAGCCGTGCACATGTAATTTGAAACTGAAGCAATTGAAAAAATATAAATAACTCACACTCACTGACAGCCATAATTCATTATCAAATGTAACACGGTTAATAATAGTGTAAAGGTTGTGCACCCCTGGTTGTCTTATTTACACTATTTTCTAAAAGGCAGTGTCTATTTTGCAGCCAAAATGGAGGCAGCAACAGGCTTGGCAGAAACGAAAGAAACATAAAAGATAAACCCTAAACCTAACCTTAACCGTTAACCCTAACGCTAACCATAATGCTAATCCTAACGCCAACCCTAACCCTAAACCTTTTTGGAAAAAAAGAAAATAAAAACAAAAGGGAAGTTGCCAAGGTGATAGTCGAACCAAAAAGCAATGGCATACCAGACATGAAGTATGGCCGCTATGCTACAAGCAGCCAAAACGCCAATTGCTTGACAAACTGACTTTTTTATTCAAATAGCATCATGCCATGAGATCAAATGTTTCACTGGAAGCACGATAGCTTCAGCCGATCTGTTGCCGCCAGCATCTTGGTGGTAAAATAGACACTACGTCTTTAAAAATCTACTTACTCAAGACTGAGACCAAGCCCACCAGCTTTTCTAATACATAATACACTCTCAGAACACAAGGGTCATGCCATGTCAACTGTCCCAGCCAGTCAACCGACCATCTTAGATTTTCCTCAAACTTAGCCACCCATTAGTCATCGGACCAGGGCAGGATTTTTGGCTGGAGCCTTGGTCAGGTATAAGGATTTTTCTGCATGCAAGTTCATGCAAGTAAGGATTTTTCTGCATGTAAATTTTCAAGTTCTGCATGCACGTTCTAACTTTGCGCCAACATTTTCATTGCTTTTTCCAGGGAGTGGACAACAAACAAGTGTGTGTTGTATTTCATCCATAACAACAGTATGGAATACAAGAGTTTTCCGTGCTTTTAATGTAAGTATGCCACCAGAGAAACAAACGCAACAACTCTGGCGAGAATGAAGAGTTACGCATTATTAACAGAATAGAAAAAACAACAAATTGTTTGAGTAACAACTCCAGAGAAAACACAAAAATAAGCAGTTCAAATCTAATGAACTCTAGCGACACAGCTTCATGCTGGTCTTTTACAGGTCACAGTCAGAAGAGCAGCTTTCCTCTTCACTTTGCTGCTGATGCTGTCCTGGTTCATTTAAAAGCCTGGGTAATGAAATAGTATTATACCCGATGGCTTTCAGGTTTTGCTTAAGAAAAAGCGACCTTTGCAGATTTCACGGCCTCAGTCAGTTCCTATTTCCATTTGTCAAATCGCGAGCAATTTTGAACTCACGTTCACTTGCTACGGAGCTGATTGGTGCACTGAGGAACTTTAAGGCTAGTCTTGCCATTTCTGGAAATATGCTGCTATTAGTTCTCCAGAACTGGTGGGTCATAAACTTTGCACCTCGGTTCACTGAGATCTACAGACACCAAGGCTTTGGCCGCATTGTACCAAGGCGGCTCTTGCAGCCCAGGCCCATAATCTTCAGAGCAACTGCTTGATTCTTCAAGGCTTGCGAAGTGCGCTGTAGCAAAACATGATGCTGAATCTACTTTTCGTTGCTTGAGTGCTAGACAACAAAATGAAAAACACACTAGTTCGCACAGCCTCTCTACAATTTGCTTACTGGTTTGATATCAAATTGCCTGCCATCCTTAACACCGCTCACTGGCTGCACTTGTTGGCGTGAAACCCAACACATTTTTAACTACAACAAAAGGGAATAGCAAACAATGTTTTTGCTCTTGTCAAATCTTATAACATCAACACTCAGGCATAATGAATTCGCAGTAAGTTTTGATTCATTCCGGTCACTCAGACATTGACGCTTCTGTTCTTGCTTCTGACTGTGAAACATAAAAAATGCAAAAGAAAATGTTACCTGCGTTTTCGCAACTATGCTCACAAATTAACATTGTTTTACATGACCTAGCCTGCATGACCTGGCGATGAAAATGATAAGACGTGGCACGTTCCTCTGTTCTTCACATGTTACTAATGCTATCGTACTTGTGGAAAGTTTGCGGAGAGAGATGTACGCATCTGTCACAGATTACTTGTTACATAACAGTGCCTTGAATCGTGATAAACGCCGTTACAATGACAACAAAATTAATGTTCCCCAGTAAGATCTGCACACTGAGTTGATCGCACCAGAAAGAATTCAAACATGGTTTCAACTGAATAACAAAAGAATGACGCAATAAGAAGGAACGAGAACTTCGGGAAAGAAAGTTGAATGACAATTAATAGAGTATGTTAATTTTGGCATCTTAGCAAAAAGGCACTTTGTGGTCCATCCCAACATTTCCCGTCGCGACTGTTAGGCTTACTCAGTTACCACCACGAATGGAGGAAAACACACTGTACTAACTTAACTTGTCATTGAGTCAACTGAAACAATGTAGTTATAAACCATATGCATGAGTAAGAATCTTGAGAGAAAATCTGCTGATTTTGTGCGTTCACTCATTAAATTTTCATGTATTTTCCGCCCTGGCCCTAGGCAAAATTTTTTCACTGCCTCCTCCAGGGCCAGGACCCCGGCAAAACCAAAATCCCTAGTTGGGCCAGGGCCTCAGTTGATCACTACCACCCATGGATCTTCTTATTTCAACACTTACTCGACCATACCGCTTCGCATTACGCGGTTCAAATAAATCGGTCAGATTGTCACACAAGCAGTGGCATCCTGGTAGTGTAATGGATACGTTTCAAGTCTGCTACACCATTGCTTTTCGGTTTGCCTCTCACCTTGGAGCCTTATATGTTTTCATACTACTACTAGTGACTGCTTGCACGTTTCAATTTGTGGGACCAGTTTTTCTTTAGGCAATGATAACAGAACCGCCTATGGATCGTTAAATTTGAAACCTTATTCAACAACCTCTTGCATTACAAAAGGTATCTTGTTGCACATTACAAGTTGTAATGTGACATTAACACATGAGGAGAATGTACGAGGCTTGGTAGAAACATAGTAAACACAAAAGTTAAACCTACAACCTCAGTGGTTCACTGGCTGTCCTCAGGTCAGAAGATCATGCTATTCGTTACAGTGCAGTAGTATTACAAGCTCTCCGACGTAACAACGGCAGCTTATAATAGAACACTATACGGCATCATCCTCAAAATTAATTGCAATTAAACATAAGAAAATCGGGAATAAAAACAAAAACAGCAGCTGAATATCAGTGGTTCCACGAATACAATCCATACGTTTCCAAAATTTATGTCAAAACCATAGAGAATATTGAGTTTTGTACCACAAAAGGGTAACACCCCAAAGGTATACGACTCTGCGAGGTACCTCTAACTCGGAAAACCATCGAAACGTCCATGCCGAAGTTCACAACGATTGACAATCTACAAAGAAATACGGTTTGCGCACAGCAGAGGTGAGCATCGACAGGAACCGGATTGGATATCCTGTAGGATACTTGCGATTTTTTTTGAACAGGATTGGATTTGGATATTTATTTTTGAAAAAAATAGGACCAGGACAGGATCAGGATATTTGTTTCATTTCTATAACAAGATTTTACTAGGACTGATTTAAGATGTAACAAATGATGGTGCTGTTGTTTTCTTTGCTATGATTTTTATACTCACAAAAAATCAAAATGATTTTTTCACTATGTGCTGCACTCATGACAATCGATGATAATTCCTGTTACTTCATCTTAAATATTTTCCGGCAAGGTGGAAGTAGTAAGCTGCTCTTATATTGCTGGTATGCTGCTTTGTTTTGTTGTGCTGAGTGGCGTAAGTGTATGTTGTGTATGCTAATATATTCTACATCAGGGGTGGCTATCTTGTCTTCGACTGGGATCGAGTAGAAAATTTCTTTATAACTCGCCAGTTGGTATATAGTCACAAATACAAAATGCCAAAGTTGAGTATCACATGTGTAAATGCAGTGTACCATCGCCAGTGCTGGGAGTTTGCGACAGGTAGTCCGCAAAACCGCAAGTCCGCAACTGCGGAGCAAACTTTTTCATTGCGGATTTGCGACACGCAAATTTAGTGTTTGCGACTTGCGCTTTGCGTGCGCAATTTTCATTTTTGCGCATAGTCCGCAACCGCAAACTACAAAAATGTACAGGGAACCATTTTAGAAAGTATCCCTTTAAATTAGTCTCAGCGCAGTAGCTCTCTGCTGTGTTTTCCATGCACGTGCAAGTAGTCTGCCTTTTTGAGAATTTGCTTCTGTAGTC
>Ga0210059_1001807_pt1 | contig 32713 bp, 11 predicted proteins | sample Ectturendosymbi2_FD_188042 | JGI IMG/M metagenome (GOLD analysis project Ga0210059, IMG submission 188042) | Ecteinascidia turbinata endosymbiont from Florida, USA - Sample 2 (SPAdes) (version 2) | ecosystem: Host-associated > Tunicates > Ascidians > Unclassified | place: Key West, Florida... | reverse complement strand
GCCACAAACAAAATTTGGCCTTTTTCTGGTCTTGAAATAATCGGTTTGGCCTTTTTCTGGCCTCTTTTCAGCACTGTTTGGCTTTTTATTGAAATTTTCATCTGGCAACCCTAACTGGAACGTCCGGGCACCCAGTCGCAAAGTAAATAGGGGTTGTAGTGTTCAAAGAAGGACGAATATAAACGATCTGATTACATCAAAGCGCGCAATCATGTATTGTTGGACTTTTTCCATCGTTCAAGAAACAGGTACACATTTTTTCGCAATAAGGCCTCAAAGGTACGAATGTTACATTGAACCTGATGACTACTAACACTCGTTCGCCACGGCGTACAGAGCCCTGCAACCAAAGTTATAGGCCACACGCAATCTGCGGATGCATGTCTTCCTGAAATCACACCATAATTGTGATGCATACATGGATGTACAGAAGGATCGAAAAAGTGCATTTTTCTCTGCGTTCGAAAAATCGGGAAAAAGAAGCTCTCAGCTTGTTTGCTGCACAATATTGATATCGCAGTTGTCTCTGAAAGTCTTTGTCATCTGAAAGCTCAACATCTAATACAATTCGCAAATATTTGTAGTGGAAAATATATTTTACTCTTTGTACACCAGTGTCAGCAAGGGGATGACCGTGCTTTTTACGGTCTTAGCCTTAAACGTCATACAAACAGTATTGCTGCAGTTGAAAATAATTCCATGCGATTTTGTATAAGCCTGACACACATCTAGCATACTTTGCAACCCACGTACACTTGGACAAAACACTCAGCAAACACCAAGTGGTTCAACAGGACTTTACCAATACAACATCCAGCTTTGACGCTGTTAAGTTCAAGAGATAAATCATCTAAATGTACAGAAAACAAGTATGGATTCAATACTCCTCGAAACGGTTCGGACAAATTCATATGTATAAAATATTTGAATTGAATAATGTATAAAATATTTTCCTTTCTGTTGCTAACCCTAAATGTACCCCTTGTGGTAGGCAAATGTACCACTAGGGGTACATGTACCCCAGTTTGGGAACCCCTGGTCTAAATAGTGTAATTTAGACCTTCATATGGTGTATAGGTAATGACGTCATATTTCAATGCTTGTGACGTCACAGTTGCCAATTCAAACCACAAAGATTTTCTATGTTTTTTTGACGTGCACTTGTGCCCCCACTTTGAAAAAGGTTCCGCCACCTATGGTCTGAAGCTTGCAGCGAACCAGGGCATGGTCATTTCCGTATTCTGCGGAATGCATGCTGCGGCACTGCTTGAGGCCGCGTAGCTGACGTCTTCGAATGATAACGTGATCTAATTGATGCCATCGACGAGAGCCTGGGTGCATCCAGGTAAACTTGAATCTCAACGAGCAAAAAAAGTGCTCGGAACGGAAAGGTTTAGTAATGAGCACAGCTCCAGCAGGCGCTGCCCGTTTTCATTAATTTTGCCTACACCAAAGCGTCCTATAACGGTGGTCCATGAATCGGCATCGATACGTGCGTTGAAGTCTCCCAATAGAGCGATATCGTGGCCGGCGGGAATGCATGAAAGATCACTGAGTTGCTGATAGAACTCGTCCTTATCTTCGTCAGACGCCAGCAACGTCGGCGCATATGCAGCAATAACTGGTGCGCATTCTGATCGACATAAGACCGGGAGAGACAAATAATGGCTGTTCCGGGCAAGACAGAAGTGCATTGCGGACAGCTATACCGACTCCCTGCTTGGGCTTGTCACCGTTCTCAAAACCGTTCCAAAATGCGGTGTAATGTTCCTGTTTGGTTGATCCAGATGAATATCACCAGGTTTCGCCAAGCTAACTGCATGCCCAGGCGATCCAGTTGCAGGCAAATGAAAGCTGTCTTCCGGTGGGAGGATAGCGTGGCCTCTGCCTGAGGCAGTGGTGTAGGAGGCGGGGGTGCAGCAGGTGCAAGCGCACTCCCCAAAATTTTGGTTTGTTGAAAATTTGGGCAAAATCCTTGAAAATTTCGGCAAAATCCCTGAAAATCCGAACAAAATCCTCAAATTTCTAGAAAAAATCCCTGAAAATTTGGGCAAAAATGGCGCCCAACGCTGCTTGACTTAAAAAAATTGGCCTCCAACGTTTGCAGGAAAACAAGTGAAGACCATTTTGTAAAAGGTCAAACTGAAACACGGTCGGCAAAAGTAGCACAAAATCTTTTTGGGCAAGTTTGGAAAAATTTGGGCAAAAATCCTTTGCACCCCAAAAAAATTTGCTTGCTCCTACACCTATGGTCTGAGGTCCAGGGGAACAGACTTTCCAGCAACCAAGTGTTATTGAGGCAGTAGTAGGCTGACGATCCGGCTGCGCCTGCTTCACTCACGAACCAAGCCGGGCAGTAGCGGCTACACTGAGTGGTCCCCGATCTGCCAGTAGCTTTTAAACAGGTTTCTTTTGCTATTCATATTTGTAATGGATGGCGCCGAACGCCGGGGCAAATTACGGTGAGGACAGATGCTTGGCCAGGACAAATGCCCTCCTCTGGGCCTACCAACAACATTTCCAGGGGAATGCCAACGCATGACAGCTGGGATGAGGGCAGGCTGCCCCGCAGTGGCACAATCGTGTGCCTCGTGATTTCAGCACAGAAGTAACTGAAATCTGCTTCAGCCGGCCGGAAGCCAAGGAACAGATTGGCGAGCGCCCTGACTGAGACTGCCAACCCCTGCCCCCGAGCTGACCGGATAGGACAGGTTAGCGAACCTGCCCACATGCGACTACTTTAGTCAGACCTTTATCCTTTGATCTGTCTGGCATGGGTGGCCCTGCTGGGAGCTTTAGCTCTCACCAGCATAGCTCTAGGGGTCACAGAGGTACGCAAGTCCCTCCGCCGCGACAAGGCAGTAGTCAGGAGGAGAGCTTCCCGGTTAATGCTTGTCAAACTAGGCATCCGACAGCGATATGCTACCCGCTGTCACAGCTAACCAGACCTTTTTACATGTCAGAACATAAGTAGGCTATAATAGGACGTGCTAGCTTTTCTGTTCACCAAACATGCAGCGTTGAAGCCAAGTAACTATGTCTGCTTTGTGTTAGAATTAAGTTTGTTACTGATTGTGATAAGTTAAATAAGGCGTTCAGAACACTGGTGTGCACATAAGTTTGATGATCCCACGATGATCACTGGAAAAGCTTTTAGGAAAGCATCTCCCTTTGCAGGTAACTATTTTTGACACCTGTCGCTGATAGTGCAATTTGTTTTATGGGTAGTTTGGCACATAGGTAACTGCTGAAACTTTGCTTGGGTTGAAGGGCTGATTCACACTCAGCGATTTTCTCCTACCGATGCTTTTATGTTTTGGAAATTTTTTCTTACGTCACGTAACGCACATGACGCGGGGTCAACGTTACAGTCATTAACTACGTGTCCCAGCCAACCGAACAATAGACAGGCTATGGTGTCATTGCACGGCTCATGCTTTTCACCAGAGCAGAACAACTCAAGCCAAAATCCACAGTGACACACACAAAAGCTTCACTTGCCGAGGCTTCACACTGTGAGGGCAATGGATCAGAAATCAATTTGGCTGGCGGTACATATCTTGTCATTTGTTGGACTCGAGGCATTGGCTCAAGGTAAGGGGAGGTAGTGAATGAGCAATAGGCGCGTTGGTACAAGAAATCTGGTTTGATAACTAATCATATGAACCCTAAAACATTAAAATGAGCAACTTGTGTCGACGTTTTAGAATCTATTTTTGACAAAGGGTCAATTACCGGGAAAAAAAGCAGGCAACGATAATATTAAGAGTATGTTACAAATATTTTTCAACATCAGAAAAATATTTATCTCTGTTATTGTTAACAAAAACCTGAAAATCCTGCCATGATTCTTAGATTGTTTAACGCAATTTGCAAGGTAGTTTAGCCTTATGTTTTTTGGATGTGCGTAATGATTAGGCCTACCTAGGACGACAATTGAGGCTTAGCGTTTAGACACCAATCGGATTCAGAGGGAAATCCAAGTTGCAATAGTTCGTTTTTTTCTAATCTCGGTATAAAAAAAACTAGCAGTTTTTATTACAAGATCATAAACGCTTATTGGCAATAGTTACGGTTTTATTAAATCTGAAGTAGATTTAACTGAGCTTATTTTCAAATTGCATGACATGATCACCCGTGATTCCTTTTGGGCTGTGTCAGCTGTTCCATTCAAAACGAATGTTGTACCTTTCTTTTTTGGCAGAGTCTAATGTCAGTAATCCAGCTCTACGTTATTTCTAGCAGAAATGTTCAGTTCTAATCTTTTTCTAGTGGGTTATTATTGACAGCTTAAGTCTGGGAAGTATTCAGAGGTTCCTGGAAACTTATATTAAGCAGATATTTGGTAGTGATTTATTTAGCATACACCTATGTGCATGGACGCAATTTGGTGGGGGACACGGGGGACGTGTCACCCTACTTTTTTAGACGGGGGGACATAATATGCCATGTCCCCCACATTTTTCTCTTAGGGTTTCATTTGGAGAGGTTTCACTACTAAATGTGACGTTTGTCACGTTTTGTGTGAAGAGTTTTTCATGTCAGATGTTACACATAGCTTTGTTGATGTTGAAAGAGTTTGGCGTGGTATCACTGATTCTGATATTTTATAGATTTTTACTTCAAAAACGATTTTTAGCATTTTGCAAGTTTCTAGAGACCGCAAAAGATTGTTAACTGCCTCTTTCCGACATTTAACCAGTGTGGTTTATTGTAAGAAACGTCACTGTCATGAAACAGTGAGGTTTAACGGCTGCACACGTGAGAGACCACAGTACAGCCGGGATTTGTTTCGTGCAAAAACATTGGCTAACTGGCTTTACTGTAACGTTGGTTGTCCACGTATTCAGAAACAGACAGCGTAAAATTTAAAGCTGAAAGTGTATGATGTTAGAAAATTACATTTTCAGGCAAACATCTGCGAAGTTTTTGCCGAAGACAAACAGAAGCACTATTGTGGATACTTAGTTTTAAGATAGGCATTTTTGTAAAAGACTGTCTTCAATCATTAGTGAACAGGATTTCCATCAAAACTTTAGAGAAGTATTGACCTAGCTACATATTGTCCTATAGCTCAAAACTTAATGGCTTGTCCAGGAATTAAAGGCAGCTTATACATTTAACCTTATTTCTTGTATGTCACAACAAGGGTGACCAACAAATTCAAAAGATACTTATAGTTTATACCCACAATGCAGCAATTTTTTCATCCAAGTGCGAAACATTTGCTTTACAGGTAGCCTACGCATGGCTGGCGGAACTATTTTCAAAGTGGGGGGGACAAGCGCACGTCAAAGAAACTAGAAAAATTCTGTGATTTGAATTGGCAACTGTGTTATCACAAGCACTGAAACATGACGTCATTAACTTTTGTCAGCATGTTTAAGCAATTTTATTCAAAATTTGATAAGCCCTCAACGACCCCTATCTACACAACACCCTATCTATCATACACTACATTGACTTGAGCACATAAATGTAACTGGTTGTTCTTAGTCTTACACAAAAACAATTTACTTTAACCATGGACCCAATACGAATTGTGTTACTTAAACTTATTTAAGCAAAATTCGAAATTTAAAAGTGGGGGGGCCAAGCCTTCCCAGAAAAAAGGGGGGGAGCCTAGACCCATGCGGCTCCACAGGTTCCGACATTTATGAGTCTACGTAACACCTAGTTTTGCTGGACATTCTTTTCCTGTTATTTCAGGTGAAACGTGGTACTATTTGCCAATTCACCATTGTTCATTTTGATTTCTGTTTAATCTCAAATATATTTTCGCGTCGTTGTGCATGTATAACTCTAGAATAAAACTTTTAACATTAATTTCGCCTATTAAAATTGATGTTAAACCTGAAAAATTTGATTGTGAAAAAACTGAGCTGAGTGGCATAACTGACAGAAGTCACAAGGCAACAGTCACCAGCAGATCCGTAACCAGCTTGGGACACCAGGGGGTCGAAGAATTTTCTGAGGGAGGCCAAATTTTACATCGACAACATGTACGAAAACAATGGTTATGTATACAATATGCCCAAGACATTTTTTCAGGTGGGGAGAAAGTTTTTCCAGGGAGGCGAAGCCCTCCCCTTAGTTACAGGTCTGGTCACCAGATGATAGGTATGCAGAAATCACATTGCAGGCTAGATTGGTAGGCTATATGTGTATGTATTCAGAAATATTTCTGGTTCGTTTTCTTTTGGATATCTTGAAATCTTCTCTAGTTGGCTTGGATAATTCTGCTTGGGAGTTTGATTGATGTTGGGAAAGAGTATTAGATAAACGATGTTTGGACTATCGAAAGGGTACTCCATAGCATGCAGGTGCTGACAAGGGGAGATTGAAAGGATACGTCCTCCACCCATCAGCAGTCAAAATAAATTGTAAATTATTTTGTGAAGTGGGCTGCGCTAATTTTAGCCAAACATTTTTTGCTACTATAAGAGGATATCAATGGAAATTTGGCTAAGAGTGGAGCTGCATGCATGATGCCCAGTAGCTAGATTTGTAGCATTTGAAGAACAGAAATGTGCAAGAAAAATATTTAGCTACCATACCTCACAATATATATTTATATATATCGTACCTTCCAAGTGCGTACGCAAGGGGGGGATTTGGGGTTAAAACCTCCCCCTTGAGCTTGATATTTTACAAAATTTTTATTACCTGCGCAAACGAAATTAAATGTTTTCGCATACTTTTTGCTTGTTAATTTGTCGACTTAATGCAAATACCACGGAATAAATTTGCATGCAAATTTCAAGAAACATTGTAAAAGGGCCAAAAAGTAATAATTAGGTTTTGGTGAGAATCAGGGTTATCGTCTGCGTACAGAAACCATCTCACCGCTTTTTACAGACCTTTCGTTCGTCCACTACGCATGTTTAAAGAACCGCTACTTTTGCACACCTGTAGTAGCCATTCATATGACATAATTAAAACTTGGTGTATTGCAAAGGTTTTCGCCAATCTCAGGTTGTCTCATCAGACTTGTGCGAGAGGAAAAATGAATAACGCTAATTACTGACTAAGCAGCACACATTTGCAGTTACCAACTAAACTTAATTTTCAGAAGAAAAGTAGCAGCAATTATTGTAACAGCAACAACAATCGAACCGCATCTTGCAGCAACTATTGAAATATGACCTGCCAAATCTACGAAAAGCTTACAATTGAAACAGAAAGCAGTTTCAAAACTTAAACCATCTCTGCCTTAACTCGTTGCTATTAAAAAAACTAGGCTCCACGTTCAGGACTGTCACAAATGCAACTCCAAAAATCCCAAGAATAGTACCAAAAAATTCCTATTTTACATAAAAAATCCCTCAATCTGTGGTGGTGCAGCATAAAATCGGAGCGCCATGATATGTGTTAAAAATAGAAGCAAACATGATTTGCAAAATAACCTGAAATGATTCATTTTACATATTTTCAAACTTTTTTGAAAATCCCTAAAAAGAGTCAAAAGTTCCAATCTAGGGACAAAATCCCTAAAACAGTCTGTCCACATTACAGGATAACAATGACCATTGTTACGATTACAGAACGAATTTTATTTTCGTTGGGAACGAACACTACGCTTAAAAATGCTGTGGTTGTGGGCCAGCGCTGGCACTACGCAAACAACTTCGATAGAAAGTGTAAGTTTGCGTAGGTTAGTAGGCGTAGCGCGGGGCCCGATCGGAAGCATTCGGTCCAATCGGCTAAAGGCCGGCACTGGTCTACTTCTCATTGCTTGAAACAGTTTTGCGAATGTCTGACTTTCCTGTTTTTTCACCGCTACTGTTTTTCTGGCCAGTGGCGTATCTATGCAGGGACGGATTTAGGGAGCGCAGTGTCCTAGGCCATCTTAGTTTTTGGGGCTCCGCGCAAGTGTGACCTATTTGACCGTTTGTCTGAAAAGCGTGAAAGTATGCCCATCATATGTACTGTACTAGTGCCCCCTGAATAATCTATCTTTTGTTGTGCCAACTTTAGTTCTACAATTGCCTTAGATCTTCAACAGAAATTAAAGCCTTACCTACATTGTTCTAAAGAACAAATGGCATTGCGATCTTTTCTTGGAATTTATAGCTCTTTCATGTAGTTCAGAAGTTCTTTTCGTTAAATTTCCGTGATTTCTAGCGTTTTTAGTAGGTTTGTTTTTCGGATATAAAGATTTTCATGCGGGACCGTGTTGCCTCCCTCGAAACTATCGTCTAGCTGTCGACCTGATTACCTGTACGTAAACTCCTTTTTTAAAGTAATAGTAACCACATTTTATGAACCAAACAAGCACCATCCCTTCAGTGGACACAGGGCTTGTTTATGCCGTTCTGAAGTTGTCATTTTCCAAGCAATACAAAATACAGTGTTTTTGTCCTCTATGCCAGGGGTGTCAAACTCATTTGCACTGAGGGCCATATCAGCATTATGGTTGCCCTCAAAGGGCCCGTTGTAACAGAATTAACCGCAATCATTTGCGCTACGCTAATACTTAAGGAGCGTCTCTGTGACATACTGATGATTATGTTGCAGTGAAAGGAGCCTTAACACTGAATGATCTTTCTTAAGAGAGGCCTTAGGTCCGCAAGATAACTAAAACAGCAAAATTACAACATGGCAAAAATGTCGTTCGCATTTGTAAACAGGTATAAACCACTACAGTTCCAAACAAATAAGCAGTTTGAGGCTGGAAATTTAAGCTTCCCCGGCCACGTAAAAAGACGTGGCGGGCTACCAGTTTGACACATGTGCTCTATGGCTATGCCATTGGCCGATGGTAAACAGCATGAAGACAACTTTTGCACAGCAGCAAAGTATTTTCGCAACACTCACGGTTAACCATATGAAATAAGTCCAACCTAGGCACCTTTTTCCCAGTAAAGCTCACGAGAAACTGTTCTACTGTAGCTGATCTAAATAATATACACCAAGCAATGTCTGTTTGGCGGAAATCTTGTAAAAACAACAAAAGGTAGGATCCAATCCTGGCAATATTGCTTTCCATCGGAGTTTTGCAGTGTCTGGCGGTCTTGCGTTGTTGCGAGCTTTTTGTCAGTGGAAAATTGAACATCAGTTCAGTGCCGTATTTTTCTTTCTCATTTCTTTTGTAACCGCTTTCATACAGATGGCCTGCATCGCTCTCACGCGCAAGTGCACAATATTGTCGTGTTGTTACTTTACTGATAAGATTCTAGAGTAGACATTTGCATTTCCGCCCGTTTCAAGGTAAATTGTGAAGTTATGCCTCTGCGCAGTTTCGCAAATTTTTAGTTGATACTGAGTCGTCATAAAGTAGGAAAGAGTTGCGCGGGGCCCTAGGCCATGGCCTATTTGGCCTATGCGTAAATCCGTCATTGTGTCTATGCACAATAGCGCCCATGGAAAAGTTTAAACGTGCGCCATTTTTCATAATCTAAATATTAGAAATAGGCGCAATTTTTGCGAAACATAAAACAGGAAAAAAATAGATTTTTCAAAAGAGAAATAATATGTTTTTTGCTTTGAACAAATGAAATTTTAACTTATTCAAGGACCATATTACACTTCTATTCTCATTTATTTTCATTATAAAAAATATCAACACATTCAAACAGTATTGTTATCATAGTTCATATGTAGTATTGGCTGCCCAAATTCTAAAGCTAACAAAAATGACGCAACGCGTTGCAACTGCAAACGACAATTTCTTTTAAAAATGAGACACATTTTTCTATACCTTTAGAAGCAGGTTTTTTTCGGTCATTGACTGAATCTTTTTTGAAATTACCGAAACAAATTAACGTCAATTCGGTCATGACGCCTTTTTCAATCATGCAAAAGTGTCCTAAAACGAACAAAGGACAGAAAGTTTTTAATCTATTTCGGACAAGTGTCCAAAATGTTTCAGCGAAAACAATAGATGAGAAGGACGAGGTCATAGATATGGCAAGCGAGTGTTGTATTCTGTCACAATGTTCGACCGTCATGTTGTGTCACAAAACTATGGTTTTGTCATAGTGCTTCATGGCGCTGGCGAAACATGACCAACTTAATGCATTAGATAAGGGCGCTATGTTGACACAGCATCGCAGTTAATGGTTGTATGGGGCACAAAGTAGAGGCGAAGAAACAGTAAGTCACAAACTTTAATTTTTTCCAAGCAACTTCTGCGCCTGCATCAAAGTGGCACCCATGGCACAAACCATGCCTGCCATACCGTAGATACGCCACTGGTTCTGGCCGTTGACTATTCTTAAATTATGACTTATTTGTAGATGTAGAAAGTGCTCGAGAACGGATATTATAGTAGCCTAAGCAGTTTGTGAAAAGTAAAAACATTTGTAATAGCCAAAATGTAGAAAACATTTCAGACTAAAGATTGAGAAGTAAGGATCAACCAGCACAGACTAATGAGAGCACCGTAAACGTAGCTGCGGATAGTTCAAGTCCAATTCAGACTCACTCACTGCAGTTCACAACAATAGTTGACTGCAGTTCACAACGACAATGAGAATTGATTATACACCAAATACAGCAAAAGCTGTAAAGGAAGACAAACAGTACACCAGGCCCGTAACTAGATTGGGACACCAGGAGGGCGAAGAATTTTCTGAGAGGGCCCAAATTTTTTACACTATGTCCAGTAGATTTGAAGTATGTCCAAAACATTTTTCCAGGGGGAGCGGAAAATTTTCTAGTGGGGGCTTCCCCCTGAAGTACTCCCTTTTGGCAAATTCGCTTGCATCTCCACCTGAATACGATTTCAAAAAGGATGTGAATAGAACGCGTACTTTCATGGGGAATGTTCTTTGCGATGCAGACTGTAGAAAGGGTCTTTGTGGTGTAGAAAAGCGCTTTTTTAACATTCATTGCATTGTCAGCAACTTGAAACGGATCAGCAAAATGTCGACGTTGGCCCCCTGGAAAAATTTCTGCGGACGCCCACGGCTGTGTTCAACTCGCGGGCCGCATGCGGTTCATTCGAAGATTTTGTGCGGCCCAGCCGAAGGTTTTATTGTAGGCCACACGTAGGCTACAATATAATGATAACCACCGCCCATTTTGATTATCTTAAATTTGACATTTTGGAACTATGGACCTCAGTCCCACTTTATCATGTTTGCATGGTGTGAACTGGCAGATTTCCATGTGTGCACTGATCAGTGGCGTGCAGAAGTCTGGTGATGTCCGGGGCAGCTGCTTGATTGTATGCCCCTACCAAATTGAAGTATTGAGGAATGTGAGATATACAGGCATTTGATATGCACATAAACTGTAGTGTTTACAAAAAAAGCAAGTTTCGAAAAACTAAATCCATGCAACGTGCAGCGTTGTAATACGAAGAAGCATCTAGAAACATAATTTTAATTTTGGTAATTTCATTCTTTGTATGCCCTCTTGCTTTGGATGCCCGGGGACGTTGTCCCGTTCTCCCCTCATCTGCACGCCTCTGCCACCGACACTCAGGTGCAAAACTGATTTCTAATTTACTAAATTATACTCCTGTTGTTCCGCCACCATTAAACTGATTTCTACCTTTGCTATTTCATTTTGCAATAAGCTTTAATTGATATGACAAGGTAATCAACGCTTTCGGAAGTGTTCATGAGTTAAATTTAATGTGCTGAAAGCAAAGCATCTGATCCAGTGTACGGACCTTATTAATATGTCATTCAATGTGCGGGCCTCATTATTAATAGAGTCATATGAAATTTGCCCCAGTGAGGCATTCCTTACTTGGACATAGCTATTTAGTGACTAGCATCAGTAAAAACTTTTATTTTAATAGAAAATGTCAAAAAGCTTGTAATAACGAAATTATTTTTCTAAAGTAACAATTAAACCAAGTACAGACGCACATAAACTTAATTTGCGAACTTTTTTTTCTATATTACAGACAATTTACCTGTAATATTATCAAACATCAACCTCTTTCGAAAAACACAAGATTCTTTACAAAAATGCATCAATTAAGTGAAATAGAAAGTTGCTTTCTTCTAAATTTTATGAAGTTATTTTCATTTTTGCGAGGAGAGCTTGCTGTTATTCTTGCTTACACATTTCTCTTATGTCCTTCAGACAATGCCAATGAAGGTTGTCCATCAAAAGCTTTGTTAACATCTGATTCAGGAACAATTACTTCAATCAATTATCCCAATCCTTATGACAAGAACCTAAACTGCACATGGACGATCTTGGCCTCCAGCAGCATGGTAAGCGGTAATGCAATGGTAGTAACATGGAAGACATCTAAAGTAAGCTACCTCAAAGAAATGGGAAGCGAATCAAAGATGGAGTTTGTGCTTCATTTTCTCTTGACTAAAATGCTATTCGTATTGTAAGTGATTGTTAATGACTCACACCCTACTGTTTCTTGGTAAAATTGTTAAGGGTGAAGTCACAGTAGTGCCTGCAAACCATACAAGATAAGTCAGTACAACAAACAAATTTTAGCCTTGCGGCAAGCTTCTGAGGAATCTGCCTGTTTTCTGCTTTCATTCTTCTGCGGCGATTAAAACTTGCAAGCAGGCGCGCAATCGGGGGGGGGCATTTGCCCCCCCGAAATTTTCAAAACATTGCGTAGCAATTTTGACATTTGCAGAAACTTTGAAATAATAAAGTTGAAATATTGTATTCTAATCATTTTTAAGAAAAGTCTTATTAGAATTTTTCTTTGTCTTACTGGTTAATTGTCTCCTTACAAGATATATCTTGAGACTGGCCATCTGATCGAAAATTTCGTAAATGATTAGTATTTAACCACAAATATGCTGGAATTGGGAGATCGCTTAAAATGTTGGTAACGTATCTCTAGGGAATTTTTTATCCTTTTTCTCGTGTACCACTCTGAAATTTTTCAGAAATGCAATGCGTGTGTACGCTTTGATTTTGCTTCTTGCCATCTTCTGATGAGAGTTTGCATACACTCTTGAAACATCAACGATAAATACTGCATTGCTATCACACCAGTGGAGCAAAGTTTGCACCCAGTAGACTATGCTTGGTGACAGAAACAGCATACTCGTATGTTCTCATTGTGTTAGCTTTACGTTTGCCTGGGTTACTGTAGGCTACTAGTGAAGCATTTTTGGATTTTATGTTCAGTGGTTAACCGTTGCTGGGGTTTCACAGCCAAGCTCTGATGTTGCAAGGGAAATTCGAATTTCACAAGAGCCTCAAAGTTATTAGGTGTTGTTTAGGTAGTCCTAGCAAAAGTGACTAGGCCCACCCACATCTGGTGGCGAGTCTGGCCCAACCATTCGTAATAGAGTGAAAGATGCATTCCTTTCAAGAGTATTTCAGTTGACAGACGAAGACTCGTATCTGCGCATGAAACAATAGGATCATTGATTCAATATATCCTGACATTCATACTAGTCTCTTGTATCTAACAGTTTCATCACTCGCAATATCGTCTGCAGAAATTATCTCACAGCAAATATATTCAACTGAAGTTTCAAAAATGTTGATAAACGATTTGATGAAATTGCTAAAACCAGACGAAAAGTTAGGCAGGTTTACTAGTACCCTATACATCTGCCACAACAAAGCCATGACTGCACTAGTTGAATACGGAACCATGTGTTTGTATTAGGTTCATAGGCGTATGAGGGGGGTCAGCCGCCCCCCGGCTTGAAAATATTTAGGCCAAACTCTGTTTTCAGGGCAAGCTCAAGTTGCTCAAAAATCCTGAATGATAAAAAATATTTCAATACAGTAAAAAATTTCAGGGCAACTCTGTTTTTCAGGGCAAGCGCAAGTTGCTCAAAAATCCTGAATTACAAAAAACGTATATTCCATATATTGAAAAATTTTGGGGCTAACTCTGTGTTTCAGGGCAAGCAAAAGTTGCTCAAAAATCCTGAACGGTGAAAAAATTTTCAAATGCAGTCTATAAGCGATTTGAAATGCATGTAAAAGATGCTATCGGGACCGAAGAAAATATAACGTTACAGGCAAATTGACGTCACAGACGAAAGCCGTTATAAACAAATTCAACTGCATAGAACAGATTTACAAGACGTTTCAGGCCCCATTCGGATTAAAAACTAAAAAAGTTATTTTCAGAGAAAATTGTTTATTTTCAGGGCAAATTTTTTCCGTCCCCACAGTAAAACGCCTTCCCGTACGCGTATGATTAGGTTACCAATTTTTACTCTGTCCTGATCGTTCGGTCTGCATCTTGATTAAAATACATAGGGATTGAAGAGGTTTTGTGGGAGGAGCCCATATTTTTAAACTATATCCAATAGTTTCAAACTATGTCCAACACATTTTTCCAAGGGGGGCGAAAAAATTTTTACCTAGTTACAGGCCTGATTAAAACTAATAAGATTTCATTTTTAGGAATGTTGCGAAGAGCACTTTGTCTGTGACCGTTTGCGAAAAAATTGTGCTGCGGTTGAATAAGCACGATGACGTCATCGAATGAAAGTTCATGAAAATTGCCCCCCCGAAATGAAGAGCTGGTTGCGCCCCTGCTCGCAAGGGTATCTATTTTTCATAGTTAAAGGCCACAAGGATGGCGGCAAGTAAATCACTCACAGTTTATTGACGGGGAAACTAGTTTCGCGTTTTCCAACGCATCATCAGTACTGTAAATGTACGAGAAATCTTACAGGCGAAATGTTGGCACTTGAAACCCAGTAAAGAAAAACACACGAACTGTGGCTAGTTACAAAATTATTGCTAAAAATTTTTTCTAAGCTAAAGGCTGACCTTCCCAGAGCCTCATAAACCAGTCACTGCTAAGAAAATCTGCGTTTGGTAGCGGTCTAAGAAAGACACTTTTCCTCTAAGAATTCAAAAATTGAGCAAACGATTTTCTTAAGAATTGTGTTTGAACTTTATGATACCCTTAATTAACTTATGCAATAAGAAACAAATGCCGCTGAAGAACTGAATTTATCGCAACAAGCACGTTATACCCAACCCATTTAGCCTTCATCTTCTTTTAAGCGAGTTCTTTTTCTTTTATCCACTGCTTGGCCGCGCTAGATTTTGGGGCAGGTGTTGAACAGCCATTCGGTTGTCTCATCGTCCAGAACCGTCAGGCCGTGCAGTCCATGGGGAGGTCGATGTATTGGACATTGGTTTGTTTGTTCTTCCCATTTAGCCAATTTTAATTGATAAGAAAAGGTAATCAAATTTGAAATGGAGGGTGTTTTTAAACAACAAAGACCACCAATATTTAACTGCCAAGCCCGGTTCTTCGTCATACAGCATAGGAAAGAAACAACTTATTTTCTTCACAATTTCTACTCTGTCACAACATTGAGTAGGGCTTGAACCATGCAGTCATTTAACAAAGCGTACAAAATTTTGGTCATACCATACATACAGATTTTTAAAAAACTATATGATTTTGACTAATATTCCCAAAGCTTTAATTTTAAAATTTTACAGTGATAGATGCGTTTAGAGAAAATAAAAATGATTTTAAAGAAAATGAAAGAGGAACATGACTGTGGAATTCTCATCTTGTGTTGCTCGCTTGCATAGAAGAAAAATTTGATCTAGCTAGCATGAAACCAATCCTTCGTGGATAAAACTCTGTCTCTTGACGAGAGTCCACCGCCTTATCTTCTTGTTTGGATGTTTGATTTTTCTCTAAACCAAAATTTTCAATTTTCAATGCGTTTAATTGTCTTCAAATCTACTTAATTCGCATTCGCAAATTAAGATGTTTCAGTACAGAACCTTGCATGCTAATTGTTACCGTGGATTAATTCTTCACGTAACTTTTCGGTCCGTACTGTTGACCGACAGCGAGTATCAAAAAATGCATAGTATCACAAAAATATATCATTAAAACACATTTGTAACTTTTTTGTTCACAATACAAGTGCACAAAAACATCAGCGCTTTTTTCAACGTAAAACAATTCTACTTACATTGATAAGTAGTGGTAGTTTCTTTTCTAAAGTTTAAGTCTTTTGCATTCAGCTGACCTGTTAAATTCAGTAAAAATGGTAGCAATGAATCTGCCAACGTTTCTGACGAAAGTGTTTTGTTTTTCAGTTTTTCGAAACATTTTTGCATGTATTTCAAAGCAAATGAGTTATCAAAAACCGTCAGCGAGTTTTTGTGTTGGTTGTTCATTCTGTCACAAATCAAGATTAGTGCAGGTCTAGGCCTTTTCGCTTCGATTAGCAGGATATGTTTGTAAAGTAACGGCCGTTTAGCCATTCAACGCAAAACTGCGTTTTTTCAACGTTAGATAAAAATGCATCTCGTCTATATATGGCTAAAACCGCACCAGAAATAAAGTGCGGAAATGTTTGTTTTAGGAGATACAAGTCTCTTTTATTGACTTCAACCTCGAAGTTGGCTGCCAGTACGATCACGTGACCGTGCTCGTTGGAAATGAAAAGGTGAAAAGTTCGGTAAGCTGTGTCGTGTTAAATAATCAATTTATTTAAATGAGTTGATGTTGCAGTAAAATTTATAGCAAGTAAAGTCTTCGTAAGTTGGTAAAAAATGCTAAGAAGTGTACAAGCTACAATATAGTTTTGCTATGAAGTCGAACGGCTGTCTATCTTCCCATTCATTCATTCATTCATTCATTCATTCATTCATTCATTCATTCATTCATTCATTCATTCATTCATTCATTCATTCATTCATTCATTCATTCATTCATTCATTCATTTATTCATTCATTCATTCATTCATTCATTCATTCATTTATTCATTCATTCATTCATTCATTCATTCTATCATTCATTCATTCATTCATTCATTCATTCATTCAATTAGTTTTTCAAACTGAATTTAGGAGGTCACGCATAAAGCCTCCTCGTATTTCACGTTTTGCATTATAGCGATCAGATCTGTTATAAACTCATTAACAGACTTGTGCTATTTTTGGCTACGCATGTCAAACTTAGCTCTTTTGAAAACAATGTATATATATATGTGTGTACCCAGTGGCGTAGCAAGGGGGGCTCTCGGCACCTTCTGGCGGCGGCAAGTTTTTGATGTAAATTAACTTTCAGAAGTTGTTCAACTCTTCAGATTTTGTGTAAGCCCTAGACTGGTAGCATACAAAAGTAAGAAATGTGGCTGTGGAGCGGGAAGATATATGAAATGCTTACTTAAAAGTCTGGGTTAAATCCAATGTGCTAAAATACCCATGTGTTGGTCTTGAAATCGAGGGCTTTTCAACACACCTGATTGGCGGGCAATTTTACCCAAGTTCCTAGACCTATGCACCAGGCCTGCACAACATACGGTCTGCGACAGCTTTTCTTGCGGCTAGCGAGAGCTCTCTCAATTGTAGAAAATGTTGCAAACGCTCTACCTCCATTAAGCAATTGTCGTTCAAAACTTTTTTCCATACTACAACGAAATCTCTACATCGAAATGAAGTAGACTTTTGCGGCCATCGGCAAATTAATATTGATAATTTGGCCCTTCGAGTTTTCTGAGTTGTGCAAACCTGGCCTACACTTTCCTTCCTAGCCAAGGCCATCTCCCCAACCGCAGCTAGGCGAAAGTTTTTTGAACAAAGGTCAGAGCTTACATTTCAACAGCAGGCTAGCAAATATTACTGGTTCGGTAGTTCGTGGTTCATATTGGCTTCCACTCGAAATCTGATGAAAAGGCCTTGCATGAAATCACGGTAAATAGTCAAGGCTAGCCGAATTCTTATTCACCTATCTTGCGGTCCTTAGCAGCGCTCTTACGGCTCAACATCACACCCAGGGGCGTAACGAAGGGAGGGGGGACAAGAGGGCACAATTTCCCGGGTGATGATTCCCTATGGGGGCGCCGAATCACTGCGGGGGGCGGCGAAAAGTTCCAACAATGTCGCAAGTACTTTATTCAATACAGTGCATTTGCTTCCAAAAGATCTCAGATTCGAATATGGGACGCCAAACTTGCTTCTTGCCCTGGGCGCCATCTAATCTCGTTAGGCCCCTGATCGCACTACCTGACATATATCGACATTTCTTGTCACGTCTCATGCTGTTTTTTAATGTTCAGTGGAATATCGTGTATCGTAAGCGATTACATTGTGATTTTGTTTATTCGTAATCGTAATGGAGCAGGTGGCAAGTAATCGTAATCGATTACATTTGTGCTGTAATCGCCCCATGTCTGACGAGACAAACGCGCAGCCTTGTATTTTTGCAGTTGTGAACCGCGTTGACGTAGCACTGAATGTGTTCTACTCCCCTGTTTTAACGTGTTGCCGGATATTTTTGCAGTTATGAACTGCTCTTTCTTAAGAGACCGCTGGTAATTTATGTTCATTACTGTGACACATTGTAGCCTACAACAACGAGTAAAGTTCGTACGTGCAGAATTACATGCACAGTGACGCCAGAGAATGGAATCATGGCCGGGGCATCACCCCCTTTGCCCTTTCAAAAGAGGGACAACGGCGGCGGAGGTGCTTTATCATAACAGTATCATAGGTTATATCATGTTTCATCAAGATCTACTTGAAACAAATTTATTGCAGCTATTCGGGCACCCAGGAAATTCAGAATGATTTTCTATAATTCTGTTATCATTTTTGTGGTCAACATTGTTGATGAACAGAAACAAACGTAATTGGTAACGATTTTTTTTTTGTTATAAGTTTCCATGGCCCTAAATATTTTTACTGCTCCCCCTGCTGCTGCTCCGGCGTTTCTGAACATGCATGCTGTGTCATCGAACTTCGCCAAAACCTTGATTTGCAAACGTGAAAATGACGTCATATTGCGACGTCACAAACAGGGCATATTCAGTAACGATGACCACCATTCGCCACTGTTCCATGCTAGAATTTGAAAGTGGGGCATCCAATCAAGCAGTCGCCCCGGGCATCACCAGACCTCTGCACGCCACTGTTTCAAAGCATGACCCATGAAACATGCAGTTGTCTGGCGTTTTGTCCTGAACAACTGTGTTTAGGATTAACTTTGTACAAATTACGGGCTTCTAGAAAAAATAATAGCTTTTCTGCGGGATTTGAAGCCCTAATGGGAAAAAAATCATTTTAATCACATGCGTATATATAAAATATATAGCACCTTCATGTTCGTTTGTATTTCATAGTCAGCAATTTCCGCACGGAGTTTAAAAGTCGGGTAAAGGTCATACATGATTTGAATTCCCTAACACTTAGCCCACACTATACACAACGTTTGGTTAATCATAGACAATTGGTAAACCATACTGATTTGATCATATTCGACTGAAAGCTGAAGTGTAGAATACGTTCCTCAGGTCGTTTCTTTGATTTGCATTCAAGTATCTCTTTGTCTCATATATCAAAGGCTTGATTAGCCTGAAAGCTTTTGGTGTAATTTTTTTGTAATTGGTCCCGGGTAATACTTAGCCTCGCTACGCCACTGTGTGTAGCACAAAATGATTTGTAAATTTGTTTCTCACGCTTTCGTGGTTCATTGGGTTTTGTGGAACTAAGGGTTTGACGCGAGGCATAGACATAGCACGGCATTATAGATAGTGACTGCGGACTTATTATTATTTTACGCACGGTGTAGAAAGAACTACGGGAATTTCTCAATTCCACTGGAACATGAGATGTACTCCACTGTGAAGTCATGTCATTTTGTCTGCCTTGTGGTTAGAATACTGTACCGTACTTTTATGGAGGTCTAAGTGCCTGCAACTGAGGTACAATCAACCTCTGTATGACTTAACCAAGGGCGGGAAACCTATCTGTTATCACAGGCGGCATGAATAGTGGAATATCACGGGCGAGCCGCAAAAATTCCAAAGTTTGTCTTGTGATGAAAAATACAACCAAGTAGACATGTTTTTTTAGTTGAATACTACACAAATCCAACATTTCTTTCTACTTGAATACACAAATCAAGCACATTTGTGTAACTAAAATTTGGTCGCAGGCAGTGGCAATTCTAAGGGGACCTGGGATTCATGACCCCCAGATTTTTGGCTAGTCCCCGGTTTTTCCCCCCAGTTGTGTGTCGAATTCACCTTCAATTCGTTTGGTTAACATAAAAATGCTCATGCAGGATAGACATTTATGTTGCTCCCTCTTTTTGTTGCCCCGCAGTACCCCCATTTTTTAATTCTAGAATCGCCACTGGTCGCAAGAACCCCATCCCTGCTTTAAACAAATCTCTGGATTAATGTCGTTGTGCATATGATTTTGTAGATTGTTTGCGTGTGACTTATGCGTTCTTGTATGTGCTTTGCAAGTTCACACTCGATTAACAATCCCACTGGCTCATTATCGTACTTGACAAGGAGATGGTTTCAGTCAGGGGCGTAATGAGGTCAGATGGTGCCCGGGACAAAAAGCAAGTTTGGCGCCCCATGTTCGAATCTGAGGTCTGTCGTAAGCAAATGTACTGTATTGAATAAAATACTTGCGACATTGTTGGAACTTTTCGGCGCCCCTCGCAGTCATTCGGCGCCTCCCGCAGTGATTCGGCGCCCCCATAGTGATTCGGCGCCCGGGGAGTTGTGGCCCCCTTGCCCCTCTCGTTACGCCCCTGGTTTCAGTTCAAAGGCACTTTTATTTCGCTTTCCGTAGTGTCAGGAATTGGAGCACAGCGTGCTTTGCTGTTTGTTTTTCTTAGTCGAATCTTTAATTTTCTGCAAAGTATATGCGCGGATGAGCACTATCCTCAACGCTAAGTACGGCAACCTTGGTCTTTGCTGGATTTTGCGGTGCTACATGTTTACTTCGGGGACAGAAAATGGGATGCACCTTATTGGCTTGCCAGTAATTGAAGTTCAAGTGACGCCAGCAATCATCCCAAGATTGCATTTTGGACTCTTTTAACGTTTGAGTCGCAGACTCTCGCCTTTGTAGGCGTATTGTGAATGCAAAGAAAGGCTCGTTTTTATCTGAATCTAGTGTTTTAAGATAAATTCTTTGCATGGGTAGCATTTACCTCCTGGTTCATCCAGGGAGTTAGTGTTTGTAGTCACGTCGAAATGCTTATCACAACTTACTGGAATAACTGATAAAATGAAAGCTGCTTTGACGAACAGCTGCTCCTCTTCTACATCCACTATGCATTCCTTATGATGTAGGAACAGGGAAGATACATTGTCTGTAAGGTTTTTCTTGCATCCTCTTCCACCAAGTTTTCCCACTTTATTCGGTTGCTCGGTAGGACCTCTTGGTTTTGCGCGTTAGTAGGAACTGTGTTTAGTCTTACAGACGCATTTGCAGTCTGAAAATGTAGTGGCTTCTGCGTCACTATTTCACTATGAATGAATTTGTTCTTATTCGATAAAGCTTTACGTTAGGAACAGAGCCGGATTTAGGGGAAGTCAAAGTGGGCACCTGCCCAGGGGCCTCCAGAAACCGGGGTCATCCACATTCACGAGCCGTGAGGTCCCTGGTTAAGGCTAATTTAACATATGTAATGTGAATAATCATAAAAATAGCTAATAACAACAGTATTAAGAAACAAACAAAAGTTTATATTTATTGAAATTATTTTCATTTTTTCTTTTTTTACTGACGGAAAACTACAAACAACAGAACGAAAGCATTATAAATGTTTGTTTGCAGTAATGATGGCCAAGGTGCCCACCAAAGCTGGTCTGGGGCCTCCACATGCCTAAATCCGGCCTTGGTAAGGAATGCAAGTCTGCAAACGAATTACTGCACGTCGCGTTGTTGTTTCGATGAGCATTAACATGCACAAACTCGAACGGATACTGACAGGGATGTAGTGCCAACAAAAAAAGGTTTGGGAACGCATCCAAAAAATAGCCGTTTTAAAACAGCTTCCGACTCATTTTGAAGCAAGACGTGAAAAAGGTGTGGGAATGCCGTTCCCACGCGTTCCCGCCACACTACACCCCTGGATACTGCTCTAGAAACTGATTTTGGTTGGAGTTCTGTTCCACTTGCGTAGGGAGCAAACCAATCCTTTCGCTTATGTTCACAGAATAACAGAACACACATGCCCTGAAGTGACGAAACCATACGTTAGACCAGTGCTCTTCAACCGGGGTTCCGCGGAACCCTAGGGTTCGCAAAACATGTAGTGGGGTTCTGTGAGGCTTCCCCGTTTTTTAGGGGAAATTAATTTTTTGCTTCAGTGTGTTGATGCGTCTTGTGAATTTTTTAGATCACCGTGCCACTTTCAGACTCCAAGTAGGCTAGTTAGTTTTACAGGAGTTTGAGTGCAGATAGCGGAACAATAGATATTGAGAGTTGCTGCGTTATTTGTTGTTCATAGTTGTGCATATTGTTGCATCACAATTGTATGATGTTGTCGATGTGCAGTTCACAGCGGAGTAGGCTGAGTAGAAAGTAGACTCAACCTGAGTCTATTAGGGAGTAGACTGAGTCACAGACTAGAGCCGCTGTTCAACCTTTGTAGGAAAAAATAAAAACAGCGTGAAACCAATTTTTTATTATTTAGTCAAGTCAGGTGAAGAAAAATAACACATTTTCTTATGTGAAGCGTAATAATAATAACAGCGAGGGTGTGGACGGTGACAGTGGTGTGGGAGGTGGTGTGCAAGCGCACCTCCAAAAGTTTTGATTTGTCAAAAATCTGGGCAAAATACCTGAAAATTTGGGCAAAATCCCTTAATATCTAGGCAAAATTCCTGAAAACCCGGACAAAAATGGGGCCCAAAGTGTGCAGAAAAACAAATTAAGACCGTATTTAAGTTCACACGAAAAAAGATCTTAATAGTCTTTGTGGCAGAAAAATTTATGGCAAAAATCGCACAACTTTTTGGGCAAGTTTGGGAAAATTCGGGCACAAATCCTTCGCGCCCCCAAAAATTTGCTTGCTCCTACACCTATGGACGGTAATGATCAGTGTAGTTCAAATGTAAAAGAGGTACCTAATCCGAAGCGAACCAAATGTAATTCAATTGGTAAACTTAGAAAATGGGACGACACATATTTGAGATATGAGTTCATTTTGCCGGATGACCAAATTCTGAATGTAGCAGCTACATCCCAACAATGCAAGAACAACCGAGTCATTAAATTTCGTGCTTTTCAACTTCTGTAATAACTTTTTATTTGTTGAAGTGTCTAATAGCGAAATATTTTATATTCTTACAAGTAATTCGTGTTTTTAAAATTTTTCTTAATGGGGGTTCCATGAGAAACGCGGAAGTATATCAGGGGTTCCACGATGACAAAAAGGTTGAAGAGCACTGCGTTAGACAGAGCAATAGCTCTCAACCTTTATCTGATCGCGTACCGCATATGTTTTATTGATATCACTGCGTACCATCTATTCCAGTAAAACTCAATTTGCTCAAATGCACTGTTTATCGAAAGGAATCCTTTCACAGCGAAGAATCAGACATTATTATCTTATCAGAGTTAGGGATGTGCACTATGGAACATTCAGTGGTTCTGGTATATTCCGGAAACTTTCTTTCGAATCCAGAATATCGAATCCTATTCCGGAATAACTTGTTAGGAGCACAATGAGCTGATCGCGCAGAGGTTTAGAACGCCACCACTATGCAGTGCTGTGAGCCTGTTAAGTGTTTCTTTCTTTCTCTTACTCAGGAGCACAAAGTGTGCCACTGCAAAATTTATTCCGACTGCAAAACTTATTGAAACCATTTGTTTTGTCAACTTTACAAGTTTTTACGTTTATTCAATCCAAATATATTTCGAATCTAAATATTCGAAAAAACTCTGATTTACTGAAGGATTCGAATCCATAGGATTCGTTATTCCATTATATATGCATCCCTAATCAAAATACTTATTTCGCTTACTGAGTAGATATCATCAGCTCTACCAAGTGCATGCAGTATAACATAGAATTAAATGAACCCACAAACAGTAAAGCTAACATCTAAGAGAGTCTAAGTGAAAAGAATGCTAGCTGCCACTTTGCAAAGGAAAACGCCACCTTTGGAAAAACTAGGAAAAACAAACTATCTAGTGTACAGCAATAGCGTAGCCAGCCCAAAATTCTTTTGGAGCTAAATATTTTGACTTTAAGCGAACAACAGCATTTTGTTTGGGACACCGCCTCTCAAAGAAAAAAACGACAAGATATGCTAAAAATTTTTGGGGGACATGGCCCTCTTACCCCCAGGCTACGCCTATGGTGTAAAGTGACATAACAAACAGAAAAAACAGTGTAGTAAGCTAGAGCAGTGCTTCTCAAGATTTTTTAAGCTTGCGACTGATGCAATTAATGGAATATCGAATCCTATGGATTCGAATTCTTCAGTAATCGAACCCTGAAATCAGAGTTTTTTCAAATATTTAGATTCGAAATATATTGGATTAAATGAATGTTAAAATTTGCAAAGTTGGCAAAACAAACAATTTCCATAAATTTTGCAGGGGCACTCATTTGCGCTCCTGGGTAAGAGAAAGAAAGAAACACTCAACAAGCTCACAGGACTGGGTAGTGACGTAACGAGCTAATTAACAGGTTGTGTGATAGCTGATCAGCGTTCTAAATCTCTGCGTGTTCAGCTCATTTTGGTTGTAACAAGTTATACCGGCACAGGATTCGATATTCTGGATTCGAAATAAAGATTCCGGAATATTACAGAACCTCTAAATGTTCCATAATGCACATCCCTACTTGCGACACACTTTTATTGAAAATTTTTGTTGAGTCCATGAGATATTGTGTTAAAACAAAGATAATTTTGAAAAAGCGAAAAATAAACAAAGTATACACAACACATGCAAATTACTGTTTATGGAAAACTTGAGTTCGGTATTTAGATATTATATGATTTCCCTATGCAACCAATGGAAAATCGGATAATTTTCAAGAAATCTTTTAGTTAAATACCGGAATGTTGTCACATTTTGAAATGTTTCGAGGCATTCCTGAACGAACTTCGTGGACCACCACTGGCCCGCGATCCACTAGTTGAGAAGCGCTGGGCTACAGGATACGTAAGCGTGAAGTGCTTGCAAGAACACATTGACGCCGCCACACGGTGGGTCTACTCTGTGGATGATCGTTCGTGGGCAATAAACAAACCGAAGTAGCGGAAGTAAAACCATCGCAAAACCTTCTGTGTGCTTCGTGGCGCCTCATGATTTTTGTTTTTTTCTAAAAAATGTCTTGCAAAAACAAATTTAAAGCCTTGATGCAAACAATTTACATGTTTCTGTGAGCATCCCCAACCGACGATTTTAGCCTTTTACTTCAAAACCTGACGTTAAAATGTCTTCATTTTTCTTCCCATTGCCGGGTTACTATTTGACGATGAATGAGTGCAGCTATAGCTGGTGCGTTGTTTCAGTGTTTGGCATCTCCTTGTGTTGTCTGTGCTTATCATCTAATATTGGCTCTGTACTACGCTATCACTATTGACTAACCATTTTTGTGTTATCGTGTTATTCGAGTACCCTTGTGATATGGACCATAAGTCTGACGCAAAATAAATCTTGACCTTTCGGAGAGAATCGCTAATTTTCATTATTACTCGGGTACTCTACGGTTGGGTTTGGAGCGTGTACAAGTATGAAGCACAGGGAGAAGTCTTTCAATTTAATCTCAGCATGCACACCTTTCTTCTCGATAAGACCCATCCATTGCCTTGGCTTTCCTACTGGAAGCTGGGGAGCTAGTATATTACCACTGGGAGCTAGTATTACCACCTTCTGAGCAATCATTTTATTTTTCTGATTTCAAAATCCTCGCTTTTGTATCATGCAAAACTTAAAGTTAACATCTTTTCAGCTGCGGTTTTACTTTATCTGCAGATTGGTAGCAGGCGTTATTGCGGCACAACACCTCCCCGTAATTTCACTGCTCCAGCTGGTAGCAACGTCACAATTGAATTCGTTTCAGACCACTCTGACCAACAGAAAGGTTTTATTGTATCATGGAAAAAGAAAAGTAAGATTAATTGAATTATGGTAAATGTATCTCTAAGAGCGATACTGGTTTTATGTCGTTTGAGCGCAATAAGACTTTTTTATGACGAATATAAGAATCCACCTCAAATTACAAAAATACTTGATATGATAGTCTAAGTTTCTGTCATTTCATACAATTTTTTCAAACTTTTGCAAAATAAGAAATTTGAGATCAAATCTTTTTTCCAAACTAGATATGTTTCAAGAAGTTACAAAAAACGTAACTACCAGTTTTCTTTTTTTTCAAGAAATTATCTTTGCTTATTTGCACATTGCAAAACCAGCCAGAAGGGATGAAAGCAGTATTTTACATTAAGCACAAAATCGGTGCTTTACAAAAACGCTTCTTAGCCCAACTGCGTCGATCAGAAACGTTACCAACTACAGTAATCTTCAGTAATTCCGGAGTAGATGTGACGGACATCTTTATTCGAATAATGCGAAGATCGAGATTATGCGAAGACAGTTGCTTCTAGCCGGCGTCAGTGAGGTAGTAAGATATTGGTAAAAATGACTTAAATTGACCACATTACCGGCCCAACGAAAGAATTTCATGGAAATAAATAGCGAATTTATTATGTATTTACACAGCCACATCGGATAAAGTAACCGTGATATCTTGTCAGTTGCAAACAATCTAAGTTGTGAGTAGTCTGTCAGTTGCGAAAAATTGCATCGCAAACTTATCAAATATGATCAGGCGAAGTTATTTCGGGTCACCAGCGGCGAAATGTAAAGCTTGCAGTGACTTAGTGATCAATTCTTCTGCCCCTCCATTTTTTCTACGAACCGCCGCTGTATCGCCGTGAAGCAATTTCAAAAGCAAGTTAAAATAAGAAGTTATAAGGCAGAAAATAGCACGTATAAATTCCTATTTTAATCTTCTGTTTTGGAAAAAGCTTTGTTTCGGGAGCTAAACCCATAAAGGTTCCCTGGGCACTGGAGCAACCGACTGGCAAACCCGGATTGCCAGACGTAAAAAGAGCTATTTCGATCAGGAATAGGCGAAGAACCGGATTTAATAATCCGGATTATCTGGGGTTTTTTTATTAGAATAGACAAACGCTGTAGAAATCATTCGATCCACCAGTTTTATGCGGATTAAGCCAAGATCTGAAAGTTTACTGTTTGAAAGCGGTAATTACATCAGTACTTTAAAAGCTCTATCTACGTCCTGTACGTTTGAAAACGTTACTTACGCCAAAAACGTTTACAAAAACAAGTTAAATCAACTACATTAACACCCGTTCAACGTCTTAAAGTTTTTTTTTCTCTCGTAACCTGTACTGACGTCGCCCGACTGCGGCGACTACTTTCGCGGTGTTTTATCTGACTAACCTTGCTGCGAGCGTGGATTCCCCAACTGAATACCAGTGCAGGCATATGATTTCTTTTTATGTCCATTTACCCAATTATAAGGTCTGCCGATTGGTCGACAGAAACTTTGGCATGGTTATAGCGTTTTCATTTGCAGTGCCAACAGTTTGCATTATTTAAAATAACCTTCTTTGTTATTCCTGTCAATGGCTGTATAGTGTATACTGTTTACATCAGATGATCCCTTCCTGCTTTACAGATTTTCAAAGAGTTTTTGAAAACAGCGATGTCATCAAAAACGTTTCTACACTTGCTTCATGCAGCTTAGGTTTCTAACGCAGTGTTCCCAACATTTTTTTCAGTTACGCCCCACACAATCCTCGCCAAAGTCGTAATCTACCCCCTGAGTCTCTTTCTAAAATGTTTTCCTAGCCAAAACTATAACTTTTTTCCTGCAAACATTTTTACAGGTTCTTGAAATCAGCCATTACAGTTCAAAAATTTTTGTACCTTAAACATCAAACTCTCGCAGTACGGGGTGTGTGCCCCACGTTAGAATTTCTGGTCTAACGAGTGGCGTTACGGGAACATTTTTGTAACTGAATAATCTTGACTGTAGCCTTCAAAAGTAAACTTTCTGCAGAAACCCTTCTACACCTTATAACAGTACCATGGGCGTTGGAAAGGGGGTAGAAGAGGCCAAGACTCCTGGCTTTTTAAATCCAATATATTGCTATTAACAGAAAAACGTTTTCTTTTAGTTTCGGAGTTGAAAAAAAAATTTGCCACTGTTGACCCCCGCGGAAAAATCCCCTATTGGCTCCCCTTGAAAAAATCTTTCCAACGTCTATGAACAGTATATATCAAAAAGATCTTTTCTTGGGCAAAGAACTAGTCTCTGTAGATCTGACGTCTAAATAGGTATGATCAACATGCGCAGTAGTATACTTTACATTTTACAATAAGCCATATATTTTTCTCTTCACGTTCATCAGCAGGGACTTTAGGAAATACATATACTGTAGTTTAATATAAAACTTTTAGTACTGTATGATGTAACTTTGAAAACTAAATAAGACTTGCAGCAGTATTATTAGGGGGGGAAGTTAGTTTGTAAGGTCATCTTTTGTAAATCAGAGCTTCGTTTTCGCAATATATTATTTTTTCGTAGGTGCCTGCTCAGACGTGCAGTTTACATGTTGGAACGGCACGTGCATTTCTTTGTCTCTGCATTGTGACGGAGTGAAAGACTGCGCAGACGACAGCGACGAAATCGAATGCGGTGTGTATGTGTTGGGATTTCTGCTCCGAAAACCTATAATAAACAGTCGTTTTAAGAGAATCTTCAATCGAAATTCGTGTTTTTGCAACGTACTATGCTTTATTAAGCAAGAAAGTTGCCAACAGTTTCTATAACGTTACGAGTGATTTTATAGTATTTTTAATTACCTTCAAGAGCATGGCGGTGCACCTTCATTTAGCCATGTCTAAATCTGCTTTTCCAGAAGTAAACTTCCTCATTCTGAAATACCTTTGTTGCTTTCATGTTTACTACGTTTTTTTCAAAATGATAAACTCCAATCAGTAATTGTTCACCTTGTCATTTCATTACATTATGCACTAAGTTTTGCTTACCTTTCTAACAAATAAAACCTGTGCTGATGTTTCTGCAGCACGAAGATCTGGAACCTACAGAGAGTGCGGGAAATCCAACGCTCCACCAGATTTCCCATGGGCAAGTTTGACAGATTTCACGTAAAAAACATCAGTATGTCTACTATACAGAACCGTCGCCAGAAGGTCTTCATTTGGGGGGTTTTATGTTTGTGCAGGGGTTCTTGACATTCCAAAATTTACCAAAACTCCATTGATTTATAGTGTTTCATATTTCAATTTGGGGGGTATTGGAGCTTTGTTTAGGGAGACTAGGCCCAAGACTGCTACTGTACCATCCTTAATTCTGGGTAAAATCATATCAATAGATCAAAAAAATTGGTAGCTTGTATTCTCATGTTAGAATTATTTTGCAGCATGAAACTTCACAACTTTGCTTCAGGCTGCACAGATTATTACAGGCGTGAAAACTGGATAATACTACTAAACAACTACAGAAATGCTGTGCGCATCTTCATGGACAAGCGGATGTATGTGTCATTATGAATTTAAAAAAGGTCGACTTACATACTTCACCAAATTATCAGCAAGGCAAGAACAGCAGAGACAGGTAACCAAAATAGATAGATAATAAATAAAACACAAAAACTGTTAGTCCCAGATAGCAACACGAGATAATGCAAACAGAGTGCCAAAAACGGATTATGCAAATTTTTCATCAACTCTCTTATGCCAGAAATCGAAACACGAATCAGTGCACGTAGGTGGAATCCCAAATGAAAGTCGCAAAATCAAGCTTAAGATTAGCTCATTAAAACAGTTTGCTTGATTCAGCTCTTTCTTTACTGCGTTTGGGTATTATTTTGCAGAACGGAGTAGCATAATTTAAGATCAATACATATGACCTGAAAATAATTAGTGCAATACAAGGAACAATCTGTGGAATACGATGCATGGCATGTGCCACTAGTTTGTGCTTCCAGTGCAAAACTTCGTTTCGTGACAAATGTACCAAGTAGTGGATTTACTTTTGCTGAAGTACAGGTATAAAAAGTCAAAGGTGCTGTGAGAGTGTGAGGAGTATATTTCTATTTTAACAGGACTACAGAGTGATCGGTGGAAGCCAAGCCAAGATTGGTTCATATCCATGGCAAGCGATGTTAGTGCTGCAAAGAACAAGCGAGTCAGAAGCCTTTTTCTGCGGGGCATCTATCATTGCTGAAAGGTGGATCTTGACAGCAGCCCATTGCTTCCTTGCAGCTCCGTAAGTTTTCGATGTCAGAAATAGCTTAATTTTTGCGGTAGGTGTGCTTTAGTGACATCGTTGGTAATACGGATCGTTTATTTGAACGACTGCAAAATAACAGTGTTTTTCAACCTGGATTATGGCATGGGCTTAGAGATGGCACAACCAGGGCTGGATTAAAGTGTTGATGGGACTATTGATTCTGAGAAATTAGGCCCATTCCTAAAATAAGCCCAGATATTAGGCCTCTACAGTCGGTCTGAGTGCGAATGAGTGTCGGACAAACATGCAGCAATGCCGAGAAAATAGGCATTTTTGCACTACAGCATCAGGCTCAACGTCGTTTCAATCCGGCTTTGGGCACAACCATACAAGCAGTGCCTACTAGCAAAACGGAAAAATGATGTTGCAATTTGATATATCCTGGACGGTTTAAAAATAAAAATTCAGTGCAGTTACGTTTAATCAATGGGACGTACTTTACGAAAATATAAGTAGATGGGAAGTGACGATGTTTTTGAGATAGTGATTTGAAAGTTGGCTCTTTTTGGAATTACGATTGGTGGCTATCATACACAATTTCTCTAAAATAAACTTTCTCAGACAAAGGCAGGATCACTCGTGGAAAATCAATGACGTTTTTGGTGTTAAGTCCAGTGGTTCCATGTAGAAACAATCGTGAAAAACGGCCTTTATGAAAACACAATCTACACTTCTTCCCAACCTCTTTGGCCGCGGCACAATTAACAGCTCAATTTTCTTCACACGGCATATGATAGCTAACGACTTAAGCGTAACAAATTGAAACGTTCTCTTTGGAAGTGTCGTATAACACAGGTTCAACAAAGTCGTCAGTTTTGAAAGTTTTGCAGTACACCTGCGATGTCTGGCGGCACACTAGCTGGGAAACGCTGAGCTACAGGATGGGACGTTCGCGTCACTGTGCCACTAAATCAAACCCACAAAACGATGTTTCTGCTCCACGTAACGTCCAATTGTCTAAACAACTTTCTGCTTCGGAGATGCCGGGACTTCGCTAAACAATACTTTAATCAGGCTCTACTGGCGGTAAAACACAAACACAGGTTAAAAACTGGTCAACGTTTCGATATTTGATACAATGTTGGTCAGTTTTTAACTTGTTTTTTTATGTTTTTCCGCCAGTAGAGCTTGATCCCAGTATTGTTTGTCCAATTGCCTAGTATGCTTTAAGTTTCATGGGGTAATTGAAAGTTTTGCATTCCTTTGTACTTTGCCCTGCAAATATGGGCGTCGGAAAGATTTTTCCCAGGTGAGGCCACTAGTGGATTTTTCCAAGAGGTAGCCAAAAGGAGTTTGTCCAGCAGAGGGGGACAACATCGGTGAAATATCATTTTACCAACTCCTGAACTACGAAGAAATATTTTTCTACTGAAACGTTAACAGCAAAGTTTCAAATTTTTGAAAATCCAGGGTGTCTTTGACCCCCTTACGGTACCCGTACCTGCAATTCGTGCGTGTCCGATATAGACGCCACTCCGGGTAAAAGTAAAGGCAATATCAGGTATGCAGAACAAAATATTTGCTTTCAAAATGGTGGAATTTGTTTTGGTTTTAAAAATGTAAACTGAAAAAGCCGACTAAGTGTGTGTGTGAGTACCAGCTTTGGAAAATTCATAATAATTTCAAATACGGATTGGAGAATTCTGGAGATTGTGACAATCTGCCATGCACGTACCGCGTATCGTAGTGGATTTTTTGAAAACCCGTACCTATTTCGAAACGCTCATGAGCAAGATCTGCGGGACAGTTATTTTGGTAGGAGCATTTACGTCCAGGCTCTGACACAGGGGGGATGCAGGGGATGCATCCCCCCACCAGACCTAAACAGGTGTTGACACGACACTTGATTTCATTGAAAATCATCGACAAAAATATTTTTGTACTGCACGCTAAAAATTAACTTGTGCTAACAATTAGTCAAAAATGTTTCTTCGGTTCATTAGATGAGCAGGCTTTATTTGTGGAAGTTGATATAAAATAGTCAATGATCGCATGGGCGTTCGCAGGGTGGGCAAATGCCCGTTTTCCCCCCCTGGAAATTGGGATTAAGAACCAAATATTTCCCGAATAAACTGAAGTCGGCATCTTAAATTCCGATTAATTGATTTTGATTCTTGCAATGGCAGTTTTTTTGCCGGCATGAAACTCATACTGCACAAGAGTCAGGTTCACAGTTACAATGTCATGCAGTGATGGGCTTGCAATTCATTCGTGTCTCTTTCTTTGCCTGTAGAGGCGGGTTGTGGAAGTCGCGAGCGGATTGTTCTGCAGTTAGTCTTTATTGCGTAACAATACCGTGGCAACAAACCGGTAAGGGTTCACTTTATATTACGGTAGCAGGCGTTTTGTTGCATGAGACTGTTGAACGCAGACATCTTGGCAAGTAATGCAGCGAGACAGTGACATGCTGATAGCGGTAAGCCATGTACATTTGTACTTTGTGAAAAGAAGCATGAGTGAGTCTATAGCAATGCTTCCACAAGTCTGAAAAATCCATTATTAGTGCGAGTGTGACCAATGTGCCTGAGTGTCAAACTACACTTAAGCAGGCTTCTTTTCATGCAGTGTAAAATTCCGTGGCTTGTTAGAATATGTCTATGCAGGCTTGTGGGAATACGTCTTAATTGTTAAGGCTTAGTTCTGACATCTGAGTGAATACTGAGTGCAAAGCTATATTTGCTGTGGCGAGTTTTCATAATTCA